>ERZ1673962.122-NODE-122-length-64472-cov-40.590294_pt1 | contig 64472 bp, 56 predicted proteins | sample MGYA00580188_ERZ1673962 | MGnify/ENA primary metagenome ERZ1673962 (study PRJEB41334, sample SAMN05608104) | rock metagenome | biome: terrestrial subsurface; feature: shale formation; material: shale | place: USA: Pennsylvania ... | reverse complement strand
CGATGGTAGTGTGGAGTTTCTCCATGTGAGAGTAGGTCATCGTCAGGCACTTATCCCGAACCGCCCCTGCAGCCTTGCTGCAGGGGCGGTTCTCTTTGTGGTGAGAAAAGTTGCGCAAAGCAAGAGATGTACGCGCTTCGTGAGGCGTCTGCTGCGCCCATGACGACGGCCTGAGCGTTGTCACAGCCCCATCACGTACATGCACGCTTGTAGAAGGCAGCGGTGAGAGGCTAGACTCCCCAGCCTTCTGTATTGGAGATGATGATGCAACCTCAAGAACTGTTGCTGTATTGCCGCCCTGGCTTCGAGGCCGACCTGGCCTCAGAAGTCAGCGAGAAAGCGGCGTATATCGGCACGCCGGGTTATCCGATTGCGGCACGCGACAGTGGCTTCGTGCGTTATGTGGTGACGGGTGATGAGCCCGCCAACGCCCTGCATCGTGACATGCCGCTACAGGCGTTGGTCTTCGCTCGTCAGACCCTGGTGGCACTGGAGCCGCTGGTCGGCATGTCGCGGGAGAATCGTGTCTCGCCGATTCTGCAGCAGGTGGTCGACGCCGGCTGGAGCTTCGAGGAGATCCGCCACGAGATGCCGGATACCAATGATGGCAAGGCACTGTCGGGGCTGGGCAAGGCCGTCGGTCGTCCGCTGGAATCCGCGCTCAAGAAGCGGGGCGCCCTGCGCCGCAAGGCCGGTGGTCGGGCGTTGCATGTTTTCTGGACGGATGGCGATGAAGTCCAGCTGGGCATGAGCTTCCCGGGCAACCGCAGCGAATATGCCAATGGCATTCGTCATCTGCGTTCGCCGAGTCGTGCGCCCAGCCGCTCCACGCTCAAGCTGGAAGAGGCGTGGCACGAATTCGTGCCGCGCGATCAGTGGGAGCGTCGCATCGCCACTGGCATGCAGGCAGCGGATCTTGGTGCCGCCCCGGGTGGCTGGACCTTCCAGCTGGTCGAGAAGGGCATGTTCGTGTTCGCGATCGACAATGGTCCGATGAACAAGGACCTGATGGCGACAGGGCAGGTCGAGCATCTCAAGGAAGACGGCTTCACCTGGGAGCCGCCGCTGCGCCTGGATTGGCTGGTCTGCGATATCGTCGACAAGCCGATTCGTGTGACCGAGATGGTCGAGCGCTGGCTGAAGAAGCGCTGGTGCAACGAGGCCGTCTTCAACCTCAAGCTGCCGATGAAGCAGCGCTGGAAGGAAGTCTCTCGCTGCCTCGACTATCTGGCCGCCAGTCTCGAGCGCTCCAACGTCGGTGCCGAGATTCGCTGTCGTCATCTGTATCATGACCGTGAAGAGGTCACTGTGCACGTGCGCATCACGCACTGATTGGCTGTTGCTCAATCAGCATGCACGAGTGGCACATGCCCCATACAAGAACCCCACGGCCTGCCCAGGCCGTGGGGTTCTTGTATGATGGAGCATATGATGCCTTCGCTCGCCGGAGAGGCGCGCTCAGGTATGCTCCAGCAGGATTATCCGCTCCGGTTGGGATAGCATGGGCGCCAGGCGCGCCATCATGCGATTTCTGGCCGGACTGACCGACCATTCCTGCCACGCTCGCGCATCGCGCCATGAGGTGATCAGGATGCGGTGACCCGCGCGGCCGGTTTCCATCAGATTCTCGCCCGAGATGAAGCCCGGGACATGCGTGGCCTCGCGTACGACTTCACGCGAGGCCTGTTCGTAATCCTGTTCCAGTCCCGGCATGATATGCCGTTCGATCAGAACCTTGATCATGCCTGTCTCCCCTTTTTTGTACGTGCCGCCAGCCAGGGCGGCAGGATTGTCAGGAGTCTTCGATGACCGATATCACATTGCCCGAGGCCGATGCCGAACTGGAAACCAGTGGCCTGTATTGCCCGGAACCCATCATGATGCTGCACAACAAGGTGCGTGAGCTTGCCTCGGGTGACCTGTTGCGGGTAGTGGCGACCGACCCGGCCACTACCCGTGATGTGCCCAAGTTCTGCGCCTTTCTCGGCCACACCCTGGAACTGAGCCACGAGACGCCGGAACAGTTCCTGTATTACATCCGCATCAGTTGAGCGCCATCCGCATCCGGTGAGTCGCTGGCCATGACTGGCCCTCAGGCTTCGCGGTCATGGACCTCGACGCAGACCTGGTCGCTCTCGCCGGTCATCATCAGCGCGAGAGCCTCCAGCGTCGCCGGGTCCTGCTCGCGAATCTGATTGGCGATGGCGCGCTGGAAGAGATAGACCACATCATGCCGGCTGCGCCCCGGGTACAGGCAGTCGTCACCGGCCAGCACCGGTGTCTGGGTGACGCGAGCCTCATCGACCAGCAAGGCCTCGATGTTGCCATCGCTGTAGAGACGCCAGCCGAAGACCTGCTTGAGCTGCCACTGTGTCTCGCCGTTGGTCATGCACAGCGCATGGGTACCCAGCGTGTCCGGCAGTTGCTGGAGCAGCGTCGTCTTGTCCGAGACTTCATAGTCGTAATAGGCCGCGGCATGTTCGAGCTCGAACACCTTGTGGTCAGGCGCCAGCATGAAGACTTCGTCGGTTTCCGGGTCGCGATAGCCGACGAAATGCCCCTGCTGGGGGTCTTCCAGCTCGTGGCAGGGCATCAGCCCCTCCATCCACGGCACCATGCCGACGACTTCACCATCCTCGCGCAGCCCCCAGGCCAGTACCGGAATGCTGTAATAGCTGTCCGGGTCGCTGTCGAGCTGATAGAGCATTTCCAACCCGTCGTGTTCCGGCGCCAGCCGGAGAATACGACGTCGTGCACGCATCCTGTCACGCATGACACTCAGGTCGATGACCTTGGCGGAGCGGGGGGAAGATACTGGTACGCCCATGACGAACCCTCCTCAGCAGCTTGTCGATCGTCCTCGGCGTGTGCTGGTGCGTTCTCTCGCTTCTGCCATGTGTGTCGTCAGCGAGAGAGCACTGCCTTGAATAACCATTAGCACAGCCAGAGCCCTGACGGTAACCCCTCCTTGGACGAAATGACCGTCTATCAGCTTTTTCGTGTTTAAACGCAAAAGCCCCGCGTCACCCTGTCGGGTGTCGCGGGGCTTGCTCATCAAGGCGACTCAGGCAGCTGTCAGCCCAGCATCCGGGCCGAGCTTCCTGTTGGGATGCAGGCTGAGACGCAGGCGCTATCCGCCAGGCATCACTGGCTCGCCAATGCCTCGTCACGCACGCCACGGCGCGCGATGATCCACAGGCGCCAGCCAAGCAGCAGCGCCGCCACGGTCAGGCCGGCCACCATGCCGATCCAGTAGCCATAGACGCCCATCTGCTCGATGGGCCAGGGCGAGATCGGAAAGGCCTCACTGCCGACACCCAGCAGGTGTCCGCCTCCCAGCCCGACCACCCAGTAGGCGAACATGGTGATCAGCATGATGATGCGCGTGTCCTTGAAGCCGCGCAGTGCGCCTGCCATGGCGACCTGCAGGGAGTCCGAGACCTGATAGAGCATCGCCAGGGTAATCAGCGACATGGCCAGGGCCTGGACCTTGAGGTTGCTGGTGTAGAGCGCCACGGCCGGCTCGGCCAGTACCCAGATCACGATGTCATTCACCAGCGCCACCACCAGCGAGAAGGCCACGCCATTCCAGGCCACGAAACGTGCTTCGCGCATGTCGCCACGGCCGATGGTGTGACCGACGCGCACGGTCAGGGCCATCGCCATCGACAGCGGCAGCATGAACAGCAGCGAGGTGAAATTGAGCGCGACCTGGTGGGCCGCGACCTTGATCTCGCCGAAGCTGGCCACGAACAGGGCGATGACCGTGAACAGCGTGACCTCGAAGAAGATCGCGATCCCGATCGGCAGGCCGACCTTGAGCAGTTCGCCCATCTGCTTGAAATGGGGAGCGCTGGGTTGGCACCACAGCGCCACGGCGCGATATGCGCTGCTGTAACGCGTGTAGACGAACATGCTCAGGCACATGATCCACATCGCAAGGCCGGTGGCGATACCGCAGCCGGCGGCGCCCATGGCGGGGATGTCGCCCAACAGTCCCGGCAAGGTGATCCCCAGCAGGTCATCCACGCCCGCAGACCCGTAGATCAGCACGTAATTGAGCGGGATGTTCGATATCAGGCCGATCAGGCTGATGATCAGTGCCGGGCGGGTATGGTTCATGCCGTCCGAGTAGGCGCGCAGGACCTGATAGAAGGCGGCACCCGGCATGCCCCAGGCGATGGCCATCAGGTAGAGGGTCGCCTGCTCGGCCACGGCCTCAGGCACCTCCATCAGCGTGAAGATCGGCGCGGCCAGATACCACAGCGCAAGCCCGGACAGGCTGCCGAGCACCAGCGAGATCCACAGCGATTGATGCACGTTGCCACGCACCTCACCGCTGCGATTGCCCCCCATCAATTGCGCGACCACCGGCGTCAGGCCCATCAGGGTGCCCGCCATCAGCAGCAGCAGAGGCACCCACAGGCTTGAGCCCACCGACACGGCTGCCAGGTCCGTGGCCGAGGAACGTCCCGTCATCAACACGTCCACGGCACTCATGCCTGCCTGTGCCAGCTGCGCGCCACAGATCGGCAGCGCCAGGGTCAGCAGGCGTGAGGTTTCCGCTCTGACGCGGGGAATCAGTGGCGGAGGCGGAGAACCGGGGGCCGTCTGAGGCTTGGAGGGGGTGGATGAATCGGCGGGGGGCACGGCAGGCTCCTGCTAGTAATCGAGAATCATTCTTGCTTGGCGCGCCATCCTAGCAGATAAGCAGGTTTCATGAACGCAAGCTGATGAATTATCACGGCTGTGAGCGACACTGTCAGCTGAAATGACGCGCTATACGCTAGCCACGTACAATGAGCCATCCGACAGTGCAGGTTTTCCTGCCGCCATCGAATACCCACATACTGCCAGCGCTTGCCGAGAATTGCCGTGTCGTCCCATGAGTCCCTACCTGCCGTCCATTGCTCTGATTCCGCCAGCGGACACCCCCGTCGTGCGCATGACCTCGCCACCTTGGTGGCATTGTTCGACGGCCTGTTCGGCGACACCTTCAACACCTTGCTGCGCTGTGATCCCGAAGAGCCGCTCTATCTTCCGGCCGGCATGCAGGGGGAAGGCAGGCATGTCCCGGAATCAGAGCTTGGCTACCACCGCATCTATCTGGCACGTGGCTTCTTTTCCAGCGCGCTGCATGAGATCAGCCATTGGTGCATCGCAGGCGCCAGACGGCGGCTCGAGGAAGATTACGGCTACTGGTATGCGCCGGATGGCCGCGACGCCGAGCAGCAGCGTGCCTTCGAGAGTGTCGAGGTCGCGCCGCAAGCGCTGGAGCTGCTGTTTCACCGGGCGGTGGGCAAGCCGTTTCATGTCAGCGTCGACAATCTTGAGCTGGAGGTGGATCGAGACGCCTTCGCGCAACGTGTGATGCAGCGCGCTGCCGATGTCGAACAGCGCGGCCTGCCCGCCCGGGCCGCTGCCTTCCGCCACGCACTCGCCGGTGTCTGGCAGCAGGGGATGCCGCTTGAGCAGGCCATCGCCCATGCCAGGCCCCTATTGCCTGCGGTGGGGGAGGACGGACGACTGGCGTGATGCCTTGTCTGAGCATGCCAGGCGGCAGTGGCGTCGCCCGCTGGGCTTGCCTCCCGGAACTCGCCTACTTGAGCCGGATTGCATTATCTGCAAATCAGCGTTGCACTCACGTTGCAGGTGTCAGGGCTTTGTGATTAGAATGATTCGCATTGACACAATGGTTCCGCTTTTACTGGCCTGCAGGTCTGCAAATGGCAGTCCTCGTCAGGACAGGACACCTTGAACAGGGGTATTCGATGACTGCTGTATCCATGATTTCTGCATCCTCCGCTCGCAAGCTGTTGTTGAGTGCGCTGGTCGGCGTGACGGCTGTCACGGCCATGCCGGCGCAAGCCCAGGAAGAGGTGAACGTCTACTCCTATCGTCAGGCCTATCTGATCGAGCCGTTCCTCAAGGAGTTCACCGAGGAGACCGGCGTCAAGGTCAACGTGGTATTCGCCAAGCAGGGTCTGGCCGAGCGTCTCAAGCGTGAGGGTCGCAACACGCCGGCTGACGTCCTGCTGACGGTGGATATCGGTCGTCTGCAGGAGCTGGTCGACGAAGAGCTGGTCAAGAGCGTCAATGACGACGTCATCGAAGCCAACCTGCCCGAGCAGTATCACGGTCCTGACAACCAGTGGTTCGGTATCACCACCCGTGCCCGCGTGCTCTACACCAGCGTCGAGCGTCTCGAGGCCGGTCAGGTCGCAAGCTATGACGACCTGGCGGACCCGAGCCTCAAGGGCCGTGTCTGTTCGCGTGCCGGGGATCACCCCTACAACGTGGCATTGATCGCCTCGCGTATCGCCCACAACGGCGAGGAAGCGACCCGCGAATGGCTGGAAGGCTTCAAGGACAACCTGGCGCGCAAGCCGCAGGGCGGGGACCGCGATCAGATCAAGGCGATTCGTGACAACGTCTGTGACGTGGCCATCGGCAACAGCTACTACTACGGCAAGATGCTCGACAACGACGAGCAGCGTCCGTGGGCCGAGAAGGCACGCATCGAGTTCCCGGACCAGAACGGTGTCGGCACGCACATGAACATCTCCGGCATGGCGATGACCAAGTACGCGCCGCACGAAGAGAATGCGCTCAAGCTGATGCGCTTCTTGACCGAGAAGACCGCCCAGCACATGTATGCCGAGGTCAATTTCGAGTACCCGGCCAACCCGGCTGCCGAAAGCTCGGAGCTGCTGACGTCCTGGGGCGAGTTCAAGCAGGATGACCTCTCGCTGACCGAGGTCGCCAAATATCGCAAGCGTGCTGCTCAGATGGTCAATGAAGTCGGCTTCAACCAGTAACGGCACTCACCGCTGGCGTAAGCCATCGGGTGGGATGTCATGAACGAAGAGGGGCTGTCGCGATGCGACAGCCCCTCTTCGTTTGAGTGAACAATGTAAAATAGACGCAATTGCAGTTGGCAGGTCAGTGAGGAAGAACAGATGACGCAAGGCAAGCGGCTGTTGGCAAAGCGAGGTGCGAGCCTTGAAGAGGAAGCCTGCACGGCAACCAGCGCGACGGAGCTCGCCCTGGAGTGCGCGACTCACAGCACGTCAGGCGCCGAAGACGCGGCGATAAGACGCCGTCAGCGGCGCCTGGGCACGCACATGGGGTGGTTCGCGACGGCCTGGGGGGTCGCCGCGCTGGTGGTGATGCCGGTGCTGGCCGTCATCTGGCTGGCGTTGTTCGGCGATGATGGCAGTGATCAGGCCGGTGATGGCATCTGGCCGCACCTCGTCTCCACCGTGCTGCCTGACTACGTCATGACGAGTCTGGCGCTGGTGGCCGGCGTGGCGGTCCTCAGCGGTAGCATGGGCGTGGTGTCGGCGTGGCTGACCACCATGTATCAGTTCCCGCTGCGGCGCACCTTCGAGTGGTCGTTGCTGCTGCCGTTCGCGATTCCCGCCAACGTCATCGCCTACATCTACACCGATGTCTTCGAGTATGCCGGGCCCTTCCAGGGCGCGCTGCGTGCGTTGTTCGGCTGGGACTCGCCGCAGGATTACTACTTCCCCGAGATACGCAGTCTGGGTGGCGCCATCCTGATGCTGTCGTTGGTGCTGTTTCCGTATGTCTTCATGCTGGCGCGTTCGGCATTTCTCGATCAATCGCCGTCACTGCGCGATGCCAGCCGCACCCTGGGCTGCAATGGCTGGCAGAGCTTCTGGCGCGTGGCGTTGCCCAGTGCACGCCCGGCGATCGCCGTCGGTCTGGCGCTGGCGATGATGGAGGCGCTCAATGACTTCGGCACCGTCGATTACTTCGCGGTGCGTTCGCTGACTGCCGGCATCTTCAATGTGTGGCTCAACATGGGCAGCCTGCGTGGTGCGGCCCAGATCGCGCTGTGCCTGATGATCTTCGTGGTCACGCTGATCTGGCTGGAACGGCATGCCCGGCGCCGGCAGCGTCAGTTCGGCAAGGGCGATCGCTATCGTCGCTATCGTCGCCCGACCCTGCATGGCTGGCGCGCCGGGCTGGCGACACTGGCCTGCCTGCTGCCGCTGCTGTTCGGCTTCCTGTTGCCGGTGGGCCTGCTGACGCGGCATGCCATTCGCTACTTCGAGGAGTCGTGGACGCCGGACTTCGCCGGTTACGCGCTCAATAGCCTGATGCTGTCGGTGAGTGCTGCCGTGTTGACGCTGATCATCGGGGTGCTGCTGGCCTACGCCAAGCGGCTGGATCGCACCGCCAGCGTACAGCAGGCGCTCAAGCTCTCGAGCCTCGGTTATGCCATGCCGGGGGCCGTGCTGGGGCTGGGCGTGCTGGTGCCGCTGTCCGGTTTCGACAATGCGCTGGACAGCTTCCTGCGCGCCAACTTCGGGTTCTCCAGCGGTCTGCTGCTGACGGGGACGATGGGCGCGATCATCATCGCCTATGTGGTGCGCTTCCTCGCCATCGCCGCGGGTTCCATCGAATCGAGCCTCGACAAGGTCACGCCTTCGATGGACATGGCGGCGCGCTCGCTGGGCGAGAACACCTTCTCGACACTGCGCCGGGTGCACCTGCCCTTGATCCGCCCCGGCTTGCTGACCGCGGCGCTGGTGGTGTTCGTCGATGCGATGAAGGAGCTACCGGCCACCTTGCTGCTGCGGCCCTTCAACTTCGACACGCTCGCCACCCACGTCTATCAGTACGCCTCGGATGAAATGCTCGAGCAGGCGGCGTTGCCGGCGCTGGTGATCGTGGTGGTCGGCATCCTGCCGGTGATCGTGATCTCGCGCACCATCGTGGCCTCGCGCAGCGAGTCATGATGAAGACAGCGTCGGCATCAGCTTATTGCCAAACGGGAGTTGTTCCTCGTGTGGAGATCGCCTAGAGTGCAGCGCTCGACACTGACAGGACAACGCCGGAGATGGTTCGCACGATGCTCAAGCCTTACGTAGCCAAGATGCGTGGTGACCCCCTGAAGCGGGGCAGGCCGCATGTTGCCGATGCCCTGTGGTCGTGGCTCGGGGCCTTTCTAGGCATGGCGCTGATCGGCTGGCTGTCCTCGCACTACCTGGCGGTCAGCTCGCTGTTGCTGGTGGGGTCCTTCGGCGCGACCTCGGTGCTGCTCTACGGCGCGCCGCACAGTCCGCTGGCCCAGCCGCGCAATGTGCTGGGCGGCAACATGCTGTCGGCACTGGTCGGTGTCGCCTGTTATCACTGGCTGGGCGATGGCTGGCTGGCGGCGGCCATGGCGGTCTCGGTGGCACTGCTGGTCATGCAGCTGACGCACACCCTGCACCCGCCGGGCGGCGCCACGGCCTTGATCGCGGTGATCGGCGGTCAGCCACTGCACGAGCTGGGCTACTGGTACGCCCTTTTGCCGGTGGGGCTTGGCTGCTTGGCGATGCTGGTGCTAGCGGTGTTGATCAACAATCTGGCACGTCATCGTCGCTATCCGCTGCACTGGTATTGAGCCCATCGGATGCGCGTTTCTGCAGGCGACGGCGGAAGATGGTAGACTGGGCCATCGCCTGACGCGAGCGACTGGCAGCAGCCGGATGAGGTCCCTCTGACCGACTCTCTCTTCTCTGCGCCTGATACGCCTCGCTCCCTCTCCCGGCACGTGCCCGGCCAGGCGCTATTCCTTAATGATCGACCAGCACGTGGCCGGTCAGCCGAAGAGATATTGATGACTGAGACTACTGCCAATTCCGTCCCGGCGTTTGCCTCCCTGGGGCTGTCCGCTCCTGTCCTGAAAGCGATCGCCGAGATGGGCTATTCCACGCCGTCTCCCGTCCAGGCAGGTGCGATTCCTGCCGTGCTGGAAGGCCGTGATGTGATGGCTGCCGCGCGCACCGGTACCGGCAAGACCGCCGGTTTCGCCCTGCCGCTGGTCGAGCGCCTCTCACAGAGCGCTCCCGCGGGTGCCCGCAAGATCAAGGCCCTGATCGTCACGCCCACGCGTGAACTGGCCGCGCAGATCGACGAGAACGTCACTGCCTATTCCCGTCACCTGAAGCTGCGCAATGCCGTGGTATTCGGTGGCGTGAAGATCAACCCGCAGATCAGCCGCCTGTCCTCTGGCGTCGAGATCCTGACTGCCACACCGGGCCGCCTGCTGGACCTGCACTCCCAGAAGGCCATCGACTTCTCCGATCTCGAGACGCTGGTGCTGGATGAAGCGGACCGCATGCTGGACATGGGCTTCATCCACGACATTCGCCGTCTGCTCAAGCTGCTGCCGACCAAGCGTCAGACGCTGCTGTTCTCCGCGACCTTCTCCGATGAGATTCGCGGCATGGCCAACAAGCTGCTGAATGACCCGGTGGCGGTGGAAGCCAGCCCGCGCAACACCACGGCCGAGAAGGTCGAGCAGCATATCCACACCGTGGAGAAGAGCCACAAGCCTTCGCTGCTCAAGCACCTGATCATCAAGGAAAACTGGCACCAGGTGCTGGTCTTCACCCGTACCAAGCACGGTGCCAACCGTCTGGCGACCAAGCTCGAGAAGTCCGGCATCAGTGCCGCGGCGATTCATGGCAACAAGAGCCAGAATGCGCGTACCAAGGCACTGGCCGGCTTCAAGAACGGCGAAGTGCGAGTGCTGGTCGCGACGGACATCGCGGCGCGTGGCCTGGATATCGAGCAGCTGCCGCAGGTCGTGAACTACGAACTGCCCAACGTGCCGGAAGACTACGTGCACCGTATCGGGCGTACCGGCCGTGCCGGCGCCAGCGGGCGTGCCATCTCGCTGGTCTCCAGCGATGAGCGCAAGGAACTCGGCGGCATCGAGCGTCTGCTCAAGGGCAAGCTCAAGCGTGTCGAAGTGGAAGGTTTCGTGCCGGAAGTCGATGTCGAGCCGGAACGTGAGCCGCGTCAGCCGCGTGGTGGTCAGCGCTCTGGCGGCCAACGCACTGGCGGCAAGCCTGCCGCTGAAGGCCGTGGCAATGGCGGCCAGCGTTCTGGTGGCCAGCGTACTGGCAGCAAGCCTGCCGGTGAAGGCCGTGGCAATGGTGGCCAGCGTTCTGGCGGTCAGCGCTCTGAAGGCCAGCGCACTGGCGGCAAGCCTGCCGGTGAAGGTCGTGGCAATGGCGGCCAGCGTTCTGGCGGCCAGCGCACTGGCGGCGCGCGCTCGGGCGGTCAGCGTTCTGAAGGCCAGTGCACTGGCGGTCAGCCTCAGCAGACCGCGCGTGTCGATGATGACAACCGCGGCAACCGTGCACCGGTGCAGCGTGAAGTCGATGGCAATCGCGTCGCGCCGCAGCCGGAGGTGAACGGCAACCGTGCGCCGAATGCGCCGAGCAATGATGAGCGCCCGCGTCGCCGTTCACGTGGTGGTCGCAACCGCTCCAGCGGTGGCAACGGTGGCGGCCGCTCCAACGGCTGAGCCGCGCCGTAGAGGCCAAGGCTGGAACGAGAACGCCCCGATAACCTTGCGGTTGTCGGGGCGTTTGCGTGTCGGGAGCAGGAGCGTCTGATCAGACGTCTTCTTCCCAGTCGATCTCGTAATCCGGGCCAGTGCCCTGGATGTCTTGCTCGCCACGCACGCCATCACCGCGCAGGCGGGTATGGATGGCCAGCATCACCAGCACCTCGTTGTCCGGGCGGAAGGGCTGCAGGCCCTGTTCGAACAGCATGTTGTTGCGCTCGCGCGCCCAGTCACCCGGGGCAAGCTCGGGGTAGAGGCCTTCCGCCGGCGCGAACTCGATGAAGGGGTCCATGTTGTAGGCGTCGAACAGGCGGGCCAGTGCCTGCTCGTCATCCATGACGCCGGTGGTATAGAGCGTGGTCTGGTAGTAGTCCTGCTCCAGCTCCTTGAGTACATCGAGGGGACTGACGCCGAAGCTGCGCAGGTCGTCCAGGCTGTAGTCGCCCAGCTCCAGCATCTCGCCATCCAGCCACTCGTCATCCGGCTGGATCAGCACATGCTTCATCTGGCCATCGGGCAGCGCCCAGGCGATGGCCAGCGGCAGACTGGAGTCCTCGCCGGTCTCGACGGCGATGAAGGCGGGGAAGTCCCCTGTTTCGGGTTCATATTCGTGCATGGTGATGTCCAGAGCAGGGAAGCGTGCAGGGAAAGTCGTTGATGCCGATTACAGGCGGAAGAAGCGTGTGGCAGTGGCGGTGGTGGCCTCTGCGAGTTCTTCCATGTCGATACCGCGCAGCGCCGCGACCTCCGCCATGATCCACACCAGCAGTGAGGGTTCATGACGTCGCCCCTTGAGCTTGGCGGGCAGATTGCGCGGTACCAGATAGGGGCAATCGGTTTCCAGCATCAGGCGTTCGAGGGGAATCTCGCGGCACAGGCTGCGCAGGTGTTCGCCTCGGCGCTCATCACACAGCCAGCCGGTCAGACCGATGTGCAGGTCGAGATCGAGATAGCCGTAGAGCGTCTCGCGCTCACCGGTGAAACAGTGCACGACGGCGTGACTGATATCGTCGCGCCAGTGCTTGAGCATCTCGAGCATCTGGCGACCGGCGTCACGTTCATGCAGAAACAGCGGCAGGCCTGTCTCGGCGGCCAGCGTCAGCTGCGCTTCGAACGCCCGGGCCTGTTCGGCGGGCGTCGAGAAGTTGCGATTGAAGTCGAGGCCACATTCCCCCACCGCGACGACCTCTGGCTGCGTCAGTAGCTCCCGGATGCCGCGTTCGACGCCGTCGTTCCACTGACTGGCATCATGCGGATGCACACCGGCGGTGGCAGAAAGGCCACGATAGCGTGCCGCCAGCGCCTGGGCCTCACGCGAGCCATCCAGGCTGGTGCCGGTCAGAATCTGCTGGCTGACGCCCGCCGCGCGTGCTCGCAGCAAGGTACCCTCGATGTCGCGCGCGTAGCTCTCATGCGTCAGGTTGACGCCGATGTCGACCAGCGCAGAGGGGCTGGCGAAACGCAGCTCCGGTGCCAGCAGCGTCAGCGCGGCCGCGATATCGGCCTCGCCGAGTTCAAGGTCGTCACACAAGGCGGCAAGCGTCTCGTCGGACAGCCGCTCGCTATCATAGTAGGGCAGGGAGGCAGGATCGGCATGCGGGGGAAGCGCGGACATCGGACACCCTTGGGATCGCGGGGAGGGAGGAGACACGTGACAGCGCAAGGTCGGGCAATAGCCCGTCGGCCTGGCACTCGATAGCGCTGCATGACAGGCGGGCCTTGGCAGTGCAGGGCACGTGACGTGATTTCAAGCGGTCGGCCATTCTACCCAAGGCGCCGGCGTCTTTCAGCCCTTGCGGCGTCTTCCATCGCCTGCACGCTGCGCCTCGGGTAGAATGGCAGCATTCTCCGGCGCGCGTCGCTGGCGGCGGCCTGTCCGCCTGACTCCCACTTCCTCCGTGGCCTTCCCGGCCGTGGACCCGTCACGAGTTGCTGCTGCACATGGCATTGTTACGACTGGAAAATCTTCAGCTGGCCTATGGCCATCACGTCTTGCTCAACGGGGCGGACCTTGTCGTCGAGCGCGGCGAGCGTCTGGCGCTCGTCGGCCGCAACGGCACCGGCAAGTCGACCCTGCTCAAGCTGATCACCGGCGAATTCCAGGCCGATGCCGGTGAGCTGTGGAAGGCGCCGGGCCTCAAGATCGGCGTGCTCTCGCAGGACCTGCCGGCCGCCGAAGGACGCACCATCTTCGATATCGTCGCTGAAGGCCTGCCGAAGGCGGGCGCGCTGCTGGCGGAGTACCATCACCTGATCAGCGACCCCGAGCCGGACCTCAAGCGTCTCGAGCATGTGCAGGTCGCGCTGGAAAGCGTCGATGGCTGGCAGTTCCAGCAGCGTATCGATACCGTGCTGACCCGCCTGGGCCTGCCGGAAGACACCATGATGGAAGACCTGTCCGGCGGCTGGCGCCGTCGTGTCGCACTGGCGCGTGCGCTGGTATCCGACCCGGACTTGCTGCTGCTCGATGAGCCGACCAACCATCTGGATCTCGATACCATCGCCTGGCTGGAAGAGCAGGTCGCGGCCTTCTCCGGTGCCGTGCTGTTCATCACCCACGACAGGGCCTTCCTGAAGCGCCTCGCGACCCAGATTCTGGAGCTGGACCGTGGCCGTCTCGGGCGTTATCCGGGCGATTACGCGGCCTATCAGGCCCAGAAGCAGCACGAGATGGATGTCGAGGCCAAGGAGAACTCCGAGTTCGACAAGAAACTGGCCCAGGAAGAGACCTGGATCCGCCAGGGGGTCAAGGCGCGTCGTACCCGCAATGAAGGCCGTGTGCGTGCGCTGGAGAAGATGCGTGCCGAGCGTGGCCAGCGGCGTGAAGTGCAGGGCCGTGCGCGTATCGCCGTCGACTCCGCCGAGCGCAGCGGCAAGCGGGTCGTGGAGCTGGAGAACGTCAGCTATCGCTACGACGAGGCGCAGGAGCAGTGGGTCATCCGTGACTTGAGCGTCGAGATCCAGCGCGGCGACAAGGTCGGCCTGCTGGGGCGCAACGGCGCGGGCAAGACCACGCTGCTGCACATTCTGCTCGGTCAGCTGGAAGCCAGCGAAGGCAAGCGCATCGAAGGCACCAAGCTGCAGATCGCCTACTTCGATCAGCTGCGCAAGGGCCTCGACATGGAAGCCACCGTCTACGACAACGTGGCGCGCGGCAGCGACCGTGTCACGGTCGGCGGGCGTGACATGCACGTGATGAGCTACCTGCAGAACTTCCTGTTCACGCCGGACCGCGCGCGTCAGCCGGTACGTTCGCTGTCAGGGGGCGAGTCCAACCGCCTGCTGCTGGCGCGTCTGTTCACCATGCCGGCCAACGTGCTGGTGCTCGATGAGCCGACCAACGACCTGGATGTCGAGACGCTGGAGCTGCTCGAGGAGCTGTTGCTCGACTTCGACGGCACCGTGCTGCTGGTCTCCCACGACCGTGCCTTCATGGATAACGTGGTCACCAACATCCTCGCCTTCGAGGGCGACGGGGTCGTCAAGCCGTATGTCGGGGGTTACAGCGACTGGATACGTCAGGGCGGGCATCTGCCGCCGGCGCCGTGGGAAGTCGAGCGTGAGCGTGAGGAAAAGCACCGTCGTGATGCCCAGGCAGAAGACGAGCGCCGCAAGCGTGAGGCCGCCCAGGCGCAGCAGGCCAACAAGAAGGTCAAGCTGCCCTACAAGTTCCAGCGCGAGCTGGACCTGATTCCGGCGACCATCGAGAAGCTGGAAGCGGAGATCGCGACGCTGGAAGCCGAGATCGCGGCGCCGGAGTTCTACACCGGGGATGCCAAGGCGGTGAAGAACACGCTGGAGAAGCTCAGCCACAAGCAGCAGGTGCTGGAAGAGGCGATGGAACGCTGGATGGAACTTGAGGCCATGCAGGAAGGCTGAAGCCGCAAGTGACGGTCATAAGTGACGATGCTTGATGACCGTCCCGTGCAGAAAGCCCGTCAGCTGAACACACAAGAGGGCTGCCCATGGGCAGCCCTCTTGTCGTCCCTCACATGTCGTCGACGTGAGGTGTTGTCTGGCATGAGGTGTCGTCTAGCCGGCCGCCATCATTCCTCGCTGTCATCCGCGCCGACGCGCACCGCCAGCACGTCGCACTGGGCACCGTGTAGGACACCAGTGGAGGTGGAGCCCAGCAGCAGCGCAAAGCCATGTCGACCATGCGAGCCGACCACGATCAGGTCCACGTCGTGTTCGGCCGCGAAGCGATGGATCTCGCTGTCCGGCATGCCGACCACCACGTACTGGTCTTCGGCGGCGATATCATGAGGGGAGGCGATCTCGCCAAGCCGTTCACGGGCGTGGGAATCCAGCTGGTCCTGGATGCTGGTCAGATCCATCGGGATATCACCGCCATAGGCAAAACCCAGCGGTTCCAGCGTATGGATGATGGAAATCTTGGCGCCGTTGCGCTTGGCGATCGGCAGTGCCCGCTCCAGCACCAGATGGGAATCCTTGGTCAGGTCGACAGCGACCAGTACATGCTTGTATTCGTTGCTCATCCTGAGGTCCTCCCGCAGAGGTTGGCCATTCGAGTGGCGTCGTGCACCTGCTTCCATGCTAGGCTTGCCGCCCCCTTGAACACAATGACTTACATCAACGTAATGGCAGTGCGTGAGACGCAACACTGCGGGGCTGCATAGCCTATCCTGCGCTTTCACGCCACGTCCTGCTTGATGAAACCCTTGAATAGACAACCGTTGGATAGACGATGACGACTGCGCTGATCATCATTTTTGTCGTGCTGGCGATGCTGTCGCCGCTGACCTGGCTACGCCCCAGCAAACGCGAGACGCGCACTTCACTGGTCCGCAAGGCGGTGATCGCCGATGGCATGCGGGTGGACCTCAAGGCGCCGGCGCTTTCTGACGCGCCCAAGGGCATCGTCGGTTACCGCCGCCCCTGGCCGACCGAGCGCGATGTCACGCCCTTCATTCTGGTGCAGGATGAATGGGCCAGTGATGCCCTGCGTGAGGCGGTGCCGGGCTATCGCTGGCGCGAAGAGAGCCGCCTGGCGGATGATCCGGACGTCGCCGCGGCGCTGCTGCGCTTCACGCGCACGCTGCCGGAGGATGCCCTGATGCTGGAGTCGTCGCTCTCCGGCCTGACGCTGTGGTGGGGCGAGAGTCTGGATGTGGAGAGCTGCCACGACTGGCGGCGCGAATTCGAGACCTTGCATGCGCTGTTGATCGACAAGGCGCCTATCTCGCACAAGCGTCGACCGCTGGTGGGCACCGAGCCGAAGATGCCGGATGCCTGACACGCGCAGCCTGCCCGCCTGCAGAAAAAAGCCCCCATCGAGTCACTCGATGGGGGCTTTTTCATGTCTCGCTTGCGTTCATGTCCTGCTGGCGCTCATGTCCTGCTGGCGCGGCCGGCCATTTCCGGTCGGCGTGTAGGCTCAGGCGCTCTCCGGCACCTTCTCGGAGATTTCCAGGCCATTGCGTTCCATGACACGCAGGCATTCACAGAATTGATCGACCTGCGCCTCGCTCAGGCCCTCGAGCATCTCGATGCGAGTCTGCTCGGCGATGGCATCGATCTTCTCGATCAGTGGCAGCGCCTTGCGGGTCAGGAAGATGCGCTTGGTGCGGCGGTCTTCCTCACAGGCGCGGCGCTCGACCAGGCCCTGCTCGGTCAGTTGGTCCAGGGTGCGAACCAGCGACGGGGCTTCGATACCGATGGAGCGAGCCAGATCACATTGGGGCTGACCATCGCCCATGCGCCACAGGTGTACCAGCGTCATCCAGCGAGTCTGGGTCAGCCCTAGTGGGGACAGTCGCTGGTCCAGAATGGCGCGCCACAGGCGCGGCAGGCGGGAAAGCTTGAGTCCGATATCTTCATGCATGGATAGGTCGTCCGCTGAGTGCAAATGTGAAGGGGCTTTTGTCATTGGCGCGCGTCCAGTATCACTCAAACCTGAATGAGACTGATTCCTTGTGCGCGCCGCCCTTCACATCAGCATGCTAGGCAGTCTGGATAATTACAAGCCTGCGAACGAATTTTACGTCCAAGGTCGAGTAACTCAGCGTTCCCGCTTGCAAAGTGACTCATGATGGCGACTGTCACAAACCCGGAATCAGGTTGGTGATACGCCAGCCGGGGATGCCGGGTGGCTGGCTGATGGTGCTGTCGGCCAGGGTCGCCAGCTGCGGATCATCGCTGACCACGAAGCGCAGACTGCCGATGCGCTGTCCGTTCATCGTCTCGACATCGATGCGCCACTCGCCCTCGCTGCCCTGCGGGAAGGCGGTCTTGTGCGTCCAGGCGCGGTAGCCTTCGCTGCGCCCGCCATTGATGTTCAGGGCGATGCGATCGACGACTTCGCCGTCATGCCGCCAGACGTGATAGACCTTCTCCGACAGGCCTCGCGGCGCGCGGATGGCCGTGAAGGCGTAGAGGCCACGGGCGGAGAGCTGCGCAGGCGTCAGCTGCATCTCGCCACGCGGTACGCGCGCCGCGGTATCGAAGTCCGGCGACAGGCTGCTGGCATTGATCCACAGCGTGGCGGGCGGAATCCAGGCGCGTGCCCCCCATGCGCCTACCCCGAGCATCACGCTGATGCCGATCATCGCCAGACCGCCGACCACCCCGCGCGCGATGCGCAGGTTGGCGACGCTGGGCAGCGCGAACAGGCTCATGGCGGCACAGGCGGCCAGCAGGCTCTCACCCGTGGTCAGTTCCAGCAGCAAGGGCAGGGTGACCAGTACCACCACGAACACGCACAGAGCGTGGAAGTCGAAATACAGCCAGCGATGGCGCTCGGCCAGCCGGTAGTAGAAGGGATCGAGAATCGACAGCAGGGTCGCGCCGCACAGCAGCAGCGTGAAGCCCGCCTGGCCGCTGGCCCAGTCGGTGGTCGCCAGGAAGAACGGCAAGGTGAAACACAGTGTCTCCTGCTGGATCAGCTGGGCCACGAAGGTCGCCAGCTTGCGGGGCAGGGTATTCTGGCCGCGATGGCGGCGCAGACGGCTCCACAGGCCTTCGGCGATCAGGATCAACCAGGCCAGCATCATGCCCAGCGCCAGCATGCCGCCCAGCCATTGCTGACGATTGACGAGGAAGAAACTGCAGATGCCGGCGGCGAAGCCGGTGGGCGGCCATAGCCAGTGCCAGCGCTTGGTGCGTTCGACAAGGCCGGTCAGGCGCAGATACAGGGCGGTGAGAGTGCTGCTCATGAAAGCATGATATCGATGAGGCCTTTGAAAGCCTGCTGGCGCGCGAGGAGGTGTCGCGGCCAGCCTGCGGATTGGGAAAGCGTTCAGGGTAACGCGGCTGCCTTGCGCGGTGTAGCGTCGATCTTTGCCTATATCGGCTGTCGATGGCGTGCGCCAGTCAGCCCGGGCCAGTATACAGACGCCCCGTGACCCCGACCTTTCGCTAATGTCCGCAGGCTTGATCTTTGTCCGTCACTGGCCCAAGCTGGCTGTATTCAAACGCTTGTATGAAGTGCTGTGATGAGAGATGACTCTCGCGCGGTGCCTCTGCCAGCGGCGAGTCCGGCGAGGCCGGTTGCCAGCGCCCTCATGGCCAACGCCAAATGGCAGTGGCCCTCGAGCGCCCGGCAGCCCCTTCACCTCTTTCTCTTGTGGAGATCCGTGGATGATCTATTCAGGCAAAACGCTAACCGTCGAGGCCAATCAGGACGCCATCGCCCTGTTGACCCTCGATCTTGAAGGCGAATCGGTCAACAAGCTGGCCAGCTACGTACTCAAGGAGCTGGGAGAGGCGGTCGAGGCCATCAAGGCGACGGCCGATCTCAAGGGGCTGTTCATCCGCTCCGCCAAGGAAGCGTTCGTGGTCGGTGCCGATATCACCGAGTTCCATCAGATGTTCGAGAAGGATGAAGCCTTCCTCATCGACATGAACATGAACATCCATGGCATCTTCAATGCCATCGAGGACCTACCGTTCCCCACCGTCACTGCCATCAATGGGCTGGCGCTGGGCGGCGGCTGCGAGATCACCCTGACCACCGATTTCCGGGTCATGGCCGACAGCGCCAAGATCGGCCTGCCGGAAACCAAGCTCGGCATCATCCCGGGCTGGGCGGGCTGTGTGCGCCTGCCGCGTCTGATCGGGGCGGACAACGCCATCGAGTGGATCTGTGGTGGCACCGAGAACCGTGCCGACAAGGCGCTGGCAGTGGGCGCCGTCGATGCCGTCCTGCCGGTGGCCGAGCTGGATGCGGCGGCACTCGATATTCTGGCGCGTGCCAATGCCGGCGAGCTGGACTATCAGGCGCGTCGTCTCGAGAAGACCTCGCCGCTCAAGCTCAATGCCATCGAGCAGATGATGGCCTTCGAGACCGCCAAGGGCTTCGTGGCCGGCAAGGCAGGTCCGCACTATCCGGCGCCGGTGGAGGCCATCAAGGTCATCCAGAAGGGCGCGGGGGAATCGCGTGAGCGCGCCCAGGCCATCGAGGCCAAGACCTTCGCCAGGATGGCGCTGACCGACGTGGCCTTCAATCTGGTCGGCCTGTTCATGAACGATCAGGTGGTCAAGAAGAAGGCCAAGGGTTACGAGAAGCAGGCCAGCGAGATCAAGCAGGCCGCCGTGCTGGGGGCCGGCATCATGGGCGGCGGCATCGCCTATCAGAGCGCCAGCAAGGGCACGCCGATCCTGATGAAGGACATCAACGGCGAAGCCATCGAACTGGGCCTGAAGGAGGCTCGCAAGCTGTTCGGCAAGGGTGTCGAGCGCGGCAAGCTGACCACCGAGAAGATGGCGCAGGGCCTGACCAACATTCGCCCGACGCTGTCCTATGGTGACTTCGGCAATGTGGACCTGGTCGTCGAGGCGGTGGTCGAGAATCCCAAGGTCAAGGCCTCGGTGCTGGCCGAGCTCGAGGACAACGTCGCCGAGGACGCCATCCTGACCTCCAACACCTCGACCATCTCCATCACGCGGCTGGCCGAGTCGCTCAAGCGTCCCGAGAACTTCTGCGGCATGCACTTCTTCAACCCGGTGCACCGCATGCCGCTGGTCGAGGTCATCCGTGGCGAGAAGTCCAGCGATGCGGCCATCGCCGCGACCGTCGCCTATGCCCGCCAGATGGGCAAGACGCCGATCGTCGTCAACGACTGCCCGGGCTTTCTGGTCAACCGCGTGCTGTTCCCCTACTTCGGTGGCTTCAGCCTGCTGGTCGAGAAGGGCGCCGACTATCAGCGCGTCGACAAGGTGATGGAGAAGTTCGGCTGGCCGATGGGCCCGGCCTACCTGCTGGATGTGGTCGGCATGGACACCGCGGTGCACGCCAATGCCGTGATGGCGGAAGGCTTCCCGGACCGCATGGCGCGAGACGGCAAGACCGCCATCCAGGTGATGTACGACAACAAGCGCCTCGGCCAGAAGAACGATCTGGGCTTCTACCGCTACGAGGAAGACCGCAAGGGCAAGCCGAAGAAGCTGGCGGATGATGAAGCTCAGGCACTGGTGGCCCAGGTCGTCAGCGAGACGCGCGAGTTCTCCGATGAAGACATCATCGCGCGCATGATGGTGCCGCTGTGCATGGAAACCATCCGCTGCCTGGAAGACGACATCGTCGGCAGCCCGGCCGAGGCCGACATGGCCTTGATCTACGGCATCGGTTTCCCGCCGTTCCGTGGTGGCGCGCTGCGATATGTCGATGCCATGGGCGTGGCCGAGTTCGTCGCGCTGGCCGACAGCCTGGCCGATGAGCTGGGGCCGCTGTATCGCCCGACCGAGGCGCTGCGCGAGCGCGCCAAGCGTGGCGAAGCCTTCTACTCCTGAGCCTTTGATGGCTGAGCGCCCGAGTGGCCGCCAGCACTATCCGACCAGAATTTTCGGCCCTCGCGACAGCGAGGGCCATGAGGGAGCCAGACAATGAATCTGAATCCGAGAGATGTGGTAATCGTCGATGGCGTGCGTACCGCCATGGCCAAGGCCAAGAACGGCGCCTTCCGACACGTGCGCGCCGAGAATCTGTCCGCCGCGGTGATGCAGGCGCTGTTCGATCGCAATCCTGGCCTGGTGCCGGCCGAGGTCGACGACATCATCTGGGGCTGCGTCAACCAGACCCTGGAGCAGTCCATGAACATCGCGCGCAATGCCGCCATCATGACCGGCATTCCGCGCACCGTACCGGCACAGACGGTCAACCGCCTGTGTGGCTCCTCGATGAGCGCCCTGCATATCGCCACCGCCAACATCAAGGCCGGCATGGGTGATTTCTATATCATCGGCGGTGTCGAGCACATGGAGCACGTGCCGATGGCACACGGGGTCGACGTCAACCCGGCGGCCAGCAAGCACGCGGCCAAGGCGGCGATGATGATGGGCCTGACCGCGGAACTGCTCGGCAAGATGCATGGCGTGAGTCGTGAGCAGCAGGATGAGTTCGGCGTGCGCTCTCACCAGCGTGCCCTGGCCGCCGCTGATGAAGGTCGCTTCGATGACGAGATCATCGGCGTCGAGGGCCATGATGCCGAGGGGCGTCGCGTGATGGTGACTCGCGATGAGGTCATCCGTGGCGATGCCAGCATGGAATCCATGGGCAACCTCAAGCCGGTATTTGATCCCAAGGGCGGCAGCGTGACGGCGGGTACCTCTTCCGCGCTGTCGGTGGGCGCATCGGGCATGGCGGTGATGAGTGCCGAGCGCGCCGAAGCGCTGGGCCTCAAGCCCATCGCTCGTGTGCTGTCCACTGGCGTGGCAGGCTGTGACGCCTCCATCATGGGCTACGGGCCGGTGCCGGCCTCCAAGCAGGCGCTCAAGGCGGCAGGTCTGACCATCGAGGACATCCAGACCGTCGAACTGAATGAGGCATTCGCGGCGCAGTCGATTCCGGTCCTCAAGGACCTTGGCCTGCTGGAGCGTGTCGATACGGCGGTCAACCTCAACGGCGGCGCCATCGCGCTGGGCCACCCGCTGGGTTGCTCCGGTTCGCGTATCTGCACCACGCTGCTCAACGTCATGAAGCAGCAGAACACGCGCCTGGGCCTGGCGACCATGTGCATCGGCATGGGCCAGGGCGTCGCGACCGTGTTCGAGCGCCTCGACTGAACGTCAGCGTCTTCGTTAAGCGATCAGGCCTCGCCTGATACCTCAAGCGGCATGTCTTCGGACATGCCGCTTTTTCGTCGGCAGGCTTTTGTCTGGAAACGAGAAGGGCGGCGCAGTATCGTGGCAATGGGCGATCGAGCGTCACGTCGCCCCGGGCTTGATGATTGAGGTTACGCGAGGGAGTCGCATCGATGGACTGGAATCATGTCGAGCAGGATCTGCCGCGCGCCACGCCGCCCAGACCCTTGCCACACCCCCTGACCTTCCGGTTGCCGGCGGGCAGTATAGATTGTCACCTTCACCTGTTTGGTGACCCGGTGCGTTACCCATTGGCGGCGGACAGAACCTATGACCCGGCCCCCGTGGGGCTCAATGAAGCACTCGAGATGCATCATGCACTGGGCGCCAGCCACGGCGTGCTGATACAGCCCAGTGTCTATGGCTATGACAATCGCCTGCTGTGCGACAGCCTGCAGAGCTGTCGTGAGCGTGGGCTGGATTACCGTGGCGTGGCGGTTGTCACGCCCGACATCAGTGATGCCGAGCTTGAGCGGCTCTCTGAGCTTGGAGTCTGTGGCGTTCGCCTCAACCTGATCTTCGCCGGCGGGTTGCGCTGGCGTGATGTGGTGCTGCTGGCGGATCGCCTGGCACGCTTCAAGTGGCACCTGGAATGCCTGATCGATGTCTCGACCTTTCGTGACATGGAAGCGCGCCTCGGCAGCTTGCCGGTGTCGGTGGTGATCGACCACATGGGCCATCTGGCGGCCACGCGTGGCCCTGGATGTCCCGGCTTTGCCGCGCTGTGTCGACTGCTCAAGCAGGGGCGCACCTGGGTCAAGCTGTCGGCGCCTTACCGGCTGACCACGCGTGGTCGCTTGCCTTACTCCGATGTCACGGCGCTGGTGCGGGCGCTGGTGGCGGCCAATCCGGAGCGCGTGGTGTGGGGCAGTGACTGGCCGCATCCCTATATCGGCGTCGAGATGCCGGAGGAGGACACCCTGGCCGAGCTGATGCAGCGCTGGTTGCCGGAGCGCGTGATGCGCGAGAAGATCTTCCGCGACAACCCGCGCAAGCTTTATGGCTACAAGGCGTTCGTGAAGTCCAAGGCGGATGCGGCGCACTGAGCGAAGAGTTGCCACGCTTGCAGGGCGCAGTTGAGTGACGCGGCATCACTTGTATAAGCCGCAAAAGCCGCATAAGGCACAGAAGCCGAATGACAAGACGCCCCCATCAGCCTGCTGGTGGGGGCGTCTTGATGATTGGCGAGGGGAGCCGAAGAGAAAGACAAGCGAGGAGCAGGGGAGAAAGACAAGCGAGGAGAGACGTAGCCCGCAGCGTCTAGCGGGTCTGGAAGGACACGCGCGTGCCATGGGCCAGCAGGCTGGCATTGTCGATCGGCGTCGTCGACAGGCCGATCATCTCATCCTGCACTTCCGCCCAGGTCTGCACGCCGTGGGTCAGCCCCAGCGGCAACAGCAGGCGACTGATCCACTGGGTGCCGGTGAAACGCAGGGACTGGCCGCTGTCATCGACCAGACGACTGATGCCAGCGGCGTGATGCAGGCGGACCACATGAAGCCCTTGATCCAGCGTCTGCACTTCCACTGTCAAGGTATTGCCTTCGGCGAGCCACAGCCGCAGGGTCTCGACGTCGACGGCTTCGCCAAGCGTGCTGGAGGAAGTCTGCATGCGTTCTCCCGGGTGTCTGAATCACACCACCTTGTAGGCGTGAGGCAGTTCGGCCAGTGGGCCGCGTCCGCCGGCGAGCGTCAGGGCGAGATCGACCATCCCGTCCCAGATGGGCAGCGTCATCCCGCCCTTGATCGCCATGTCGAGTCGCTGCGAGAACAGCAGCAGCTTGTGCAGGCGCTTGTGGGGCAGGCGGTTGAGCGCCTGTTGATAGAAGGGGCGACGCTTGTCGAAGATCATCGGCTTCTGCGCCTTGCAGGCATGCTCGAAGCTCTGGCCTTGATCGAGGTGCTGGCGCAGCGAGAGCAGGGTGCGCAGCTCGCGGGTCAGCGCCCACAGGATCACCGGCGGCTCGACGCCTTCTCCCCGCAGCCCGAGCACGATGCGGCCACTGCGCTCGACTTCCCCCTTCAGACACGCATCGGCCAGCGTGAAGACATCATAGCGGGCATTGTCCTCGACGCCCTGGACGATGGCATTGCCATCCAGGCGTGCGCCCGGCGGGTGCAGCAGTGCCAGCTTCTGCAACTCCTGATCCGCGGCCAGCAGATTGCCCTCGATGCGCTCGGCCAGCAGGCGAGCGGCGTCCTGATTCAGCTCGAGGCCGTGACGACGGGCGCGGTCGCGAATCCAGAAGCCGAGGCGGGAGTGGTCCACCGGCCACACCGCGATGAAGACGCCGACCTTCTCCAATGCCTTGAACCACGCCGTCTGCTGCACCTTGCGATCGAGGCGCGCCGCGGTGATCAGCAGGATGTCGCCATCCTTCTCGATGCGCTCGGCGTAGGCCTTGAGGACCTTGCTGCCTTCCTGACCGGCACTCTGGGTGCCCATGCGCAGCTCGATCAGCTTGCGCGAGGCGAACAGTGACATGCTGGCGGCAGACTCGGTCAAACGGCCCCACTGAAAGCCGTTCTCGACATGCAGTACCTCGCGCTCCTCGACACCGGCAGCGCGCGCCGCACGCCGGATGGCGTCGCAGCTTTCCTGGTGAATCAGCGGCTCATCACCGGCCACGATATATACGGGAGACAGGCGCTTGTTGAGCTGCTCGTCGAGCTTGTCGGGATAGACCTTCATGAATGTCCTTCGATACTGCGCGGGTCTGGTGGGCAAGTGCGCCTAAGGCTCGGGCGGCCAGTCACGAGCAGGGGGCTAGCCCTGGCGTGATGGTGGCCCTGAACAGGCACGGCCCCATGATGATCGGTTGCCCGATATCGTGGAGCCGTGCCTGGCGAACATTGCGACTTCCAATCTCTACCAACTGCTGCCTGCTTTCTTCCACTTCTCCCGGCTTCGCCTGTCGTCAATCGGCTTGTCGTCAATCGTCTGGCCTTTCAGCACTCATGGATCACGACTCATGACTTACGAACGGGGCGCCTCAGTGCGGGAGCGTGGAGCTCAGGGCTTGATCGTGCGCAGGCGTTCCAGCAACTGACGGCTCAGGTCACGATTGACTTCCCTGGCCGCACGCTCGCGCAGGTCATCGGTGTTGAGCAGGTCGTCATCGTTGGTGTAGTAGAGGCTGCTGGCCTGCAGCTCCTGCTGGTTGGCCAGATAGGCCCCATCGGACTTGCGCTGCAGCGAGTAGGTCAGGCGATAGGTCAGCTCACGCTTGATGCTGCCGGCATCGCCGTAGGTGATCTGCTGCACGTTCTCACGGACCTTGCCCAGGTTGAGGGTCAGCGGGGCGCTGTCGATCAACTGGACGTCGGCACGCTCGAGGGCGTCGCGCAGGGCGTCGTGGGTCTTGGTGATCGGTGCCTGGACGTCCAGCTCGGTGATGGCCATCGGCGCATCGTTCACGCCGCGCAGCTGGAAGCCGCAGCCGCTCAGTGTCAGCGCCAGGCCGACGCCGAGGGCGGCCAGCACACGACGGCGGCCGAGGCCGCGGGATGCATGCTCTGATGTGTCTGCTGAAACACTGGAAGACTTCGCTTGCGTCACCGTGACCTCCTGTCATGAACGAGTGTCATGAATATCTTGCGAGAGCGCTGCGTGGTGCCTGTCAGCATCACGCAGCGCACGGAATATGGCCGTCAGAGACCGACATCCTTCCAGCTGCCTGTCGGGCTCTGACGGGACCGGCGACCCTGGCCGCCGGTATCTTGCTCGATCTGGTCGGGTCGCTATCAGTTGGCGACGATATTGACCAGCTTGCCCGGCACCACGATCACCTTGCGCACCGTCTTGCCATCGGTGTGCTTGGTGACATTGGCATCTGCCAGCGCCGCGGCTTCGATGGCATCGCGATCGGCATCGGCGGCGAAGGACAGACGCGCACGCAGCTTGCCGTTGACCTGCACGACCAGCTCGATGCTGTCCTTCTTCATCGCCTCGGCATCGGCGGCCGGCCAGCTGGCGTCGATCACGGCTTCGTCGTGGCCCAGTGTCGCCCACAGCGAGTGGCTGGCATGCGGGATGATCGGCGACAGCAGCAGCACGCAGGCCTCGACGGCTTCACGGCTGACGGCCAGGCCCTGCTCGGAGGTGTCCTCGAAGCGGCTGATGGCGTTGACCAGCTCCATCACGGCCGCGATGGCGGTGTTGAAGGTGGTGCGGCGGCCGATGTCGTCGCTGCACTTGGCGATGGTCTCGTGTGTCTTGCGACGCAGCGCCTTCTGATCATCGTTCAGGGCCGTCACGTCCAGCGCGCCCGGAGTGCCGGCGGCGACATGCTCGTGGACCAGACGCCAGACGCGCTTGACGAAGCGGTGTGCGCCCTCGACACCGGAATCGGACCATTCCAGCGACTGCTCAGGCGGCGCGGCGAACATCATGAACAGGCGCACGGTGTCGGCACCGAAGCGGTCGATCATCGACTGCGGGTCCACGCCGTTGTTCTTGGACTTGGACATCTTCTCGGTGCCACCGATTTCCACCGGCAGACCATCGGACTTCAGCACGGCCTTGATGGCGCGGCCCTTGTCGTCGGTCTCGACGTCCACGTCCAGCGGGTTGAACCAGTCGCGGCCGCCCTTGGCGTTGATGCGGTAGTAGGTGTCCGCGATCACCATGCCCTGGGTCAGCAGCTGCTTGAACGGCTCGTCGCTGTCGACCAGGCCGAAGTCACGCATCAGCTTGTGGAAGAAGCGCGAGTAGAGCAGGTGCAGGATGGCGTGCTCGATGCCACCGATGTAGTAATCGACCGGCAGCCAGTAGTTGGCGCGCTCGTCCAGCATGGCATCGGCGTTGTCCGCACAGCAGAAGCGCGCGTAGTACCAGGAGGACTCCATGAAGGTGTCGAAGGTATCGGTCTCGCGCTGCCAGCCATCGCCCAGGTCACTGAAGGACGGCATCTTCTTGATCGGCGAGCCACCGGAGGCGTCGAATTCGACTTCCAGCGGCAGAGCGACCGGCAGTTCGTCGTCGGTCAGCGGGATGGATTCACCGTTCGGGCCATTCTTGACCGGGATCGGCGCGCCCCAGTAGCGCTGACGGGAGACGCCCCAGTCGCGCAGACGGAAGTTGGTCTTGACCTCACCACGGCCCTGCTCGACCAGGCGCGCGGCGATGGCATCGAAGGCGCTCTCGAAGTCGAGGCCATCGAAGTCACCGGAGTTGATCAGCACGCCGTGCTCGGTGAAGGCGGCTTCGCTGACGTCAGGCGCATTGCCGTCGGCATCGGCGATCACGGCTTCGATCGGCAGGTCGTACTTGGTGGCGAATTCGTGGTCACGCTCGTCGTGGGCCGGCACGGCCATCACGGCACCGGTGCCGTATTCCATCAGCACGAAGTTGGCGACGAAGACCGGCACTTCACGGCCGGTCAGCGGGTGGATGGCCTTGAAGCCGGTATCCATGCCGCGTTTTTCCATGGTCGCCATGTCGGCTTCGCTGGTGCCGCCACGCGCGCACTCGGCGTTGAACTCGGCAAGCTCCGCATTGTGCTCCGCTGCGGCCTTGGCCAGCGGGTGAGCGGCGGCGACGCCGACGTAGGTCACGCCCATCAGGGTGTCCGGACGGGTGGTGAAGACGGTCAGGGATTCCTGCACCTGGCTGGACTTGGCATCGAGGCCGAAGCTCAGCTCGACACCGCGCGACTTGCCGATCCAGTTGCGCTGCATGGTCTTGACCTGCTCCGGCCACTCGACCTTGTCGAGGTCGGCCAGCAGCTCTTCGGCGTAATCGGTGATGCGCAGGAACCACTGCGGGATTTCCTTGCGCTCGATCAGCGCGCCGGAACGCCAGCCACGGCCGTCGATGACCTGCTCATTGGCGAGCACGGTCTGGTCCGCCGGGTCCCAGTTGACGATGGAACTCTTCTTGTAGACGACACCCTTCTCGACCAGCTTGGCGAAGAACCACTGCTCCCAGCGATAGTATTCCAGGTCGCAGGTGGCGAATTCACGGCTCCAGTCGTAGGCGAAGCCCAGCGCCTTGAGCTGATCGCGCATGTAGGCGATGTTCTCGTGGGTCCACTTGCCCGGCGCGACGTTGTTCTTCATCGCGGCGTTTTCCGCCGGCAGCCCGAAGGCGTCCCAGCCCATCGGCTGCATGACGTTCTTGCCCTGCATGCGCTGGAAGCGCGAGATCACGTCACCGATGGTGTAGTTGCGCACGTGACCCATGTGCAGCTTGCCGCTGGGGTAGGGGAACATCGACAGGCAGTAGAACTTCTCGCGGTTGGCATCTTCCACCGCCTTGAAACACTGATTTTTCTCCCAGTACTGCTGGGCAGCCTGTTCGATCTGATCGGGAGCGTACTGTTGAGAAGTATCCTGTGAATCCATCGGGTCCGTCACTACCTTGGCATTGGCCGCTACCCGTCACCAGGGACAGGCAGGGCGTGAAGAGGTGGGCGGTCACATCGGGATGGGCCGCCGCTGTCTGCGATGGGGTCAAGTCTACCCCAGACGCCAGGACTCAGGTAGGGGAGGCGAGCCCTGTGGCGCCAGGCGAATGCGCTTCATGCTGGCAGTGTCACGCGCTTGATGCGTGTCAGGGAGTGGAAGAGTGTGGCTTGTGTCGCAACGCCAACGCCACCATGCTGAAGGTAGAGCGCCATGCCCTCCCGCAGTACGGGAGAAGGTGAAGACACAAGGAGAGTCCATGAGCCAACCACGTGAACCCCGCGATCCCCATGAGCCGATCAGCACCACGGATCGTGATACGGCTGCCACGTCCTCGCACGACAGTGGCTTTGAAGATACGCCGATGCCCTCGCGCTCAGCTTCCAGTCAGCCGCAGGACGAAGGTGAAGGACGTCTCGGCGATGCCTATGGGCGAATCCTGACGCGGCTGGAAGACAGCAGTGGTGAGCTGTCGTGGGATGGCCTCAAGGCCGAGCTGGATGAGGCGGTCAAGTTCGAGGCCGAGGTCGAGGAATTCACGTTGGACGAGCTGGCGCTGCTGCGTGCCTGGGTCGAGCGTGACATGCGTGAATTCCGCCGCCACCTGGCGACCGGCGGAGAAGGGATCGCCAGCTGGCTGGGGATCGATCTCTCGGTGCTGTCGCGCAGTGTCAGTTCCGCGCTGATGTCGATCGCGGATCGCACCGTGGTGGACCGCGCCCACTTCGAGGAAGACCTCGAGGCCGCGCGCGCCGACTACACCAGCGGCGAGGTCATCGCGCCGGGGCTATTGCATTGCGTGCACTGTGAGTCGACCACCACGCTCACGCGGCCCAGCGTGCTGGAACCCTGCCATGCCTGTGGACATCGCTTCTTCTCGCGTGGCGCGCCGCCCGTCACTCGTCAGCCTCCTGCGGCCGATGAGAGTGATCAGGGCTGATGGCGACACCGTCAGACTGGTTCGTCCCGGCGCATGCCACCTGGAGCGCCGGGCAGCGCCACAAGGCGTTGCAACAGTTGATCGAGCACTTCAATCAGCGCCCGCGTCCACGTGAGGCGGGCCTCTTCAAGCAGATCTCCTATTACCTGTTTCTGCTCGCGGATTATCGCTCGGCCAGCCAGGTTCTGGCCCAGGGGCATGTGGAGTGTCCGGCTGATGAAGAGATCGCGCTCAATCAGGTAGTGTGTCTGTCGCGCGCCAATGATGCCGCCGGCTCGCTGGCGGCCGGTGAGGCATTGGCCGCATGAGGCTGTCTCAATCCGGTGCTGTTCGACTCGCTGGCCAGCAGCGCGGCCAGACTCAAGCGCCATGGCGAGGCACGCGAGCATGGCAGTCGCGCCCTGGCGCTCAAGGACGAGCAGCATGGGGGCCTGGCGTTGGCGAAGGGCTGGCGACTGCCCGCTGAATCCCCCTCGGCAGTCGCCGCCGGCAAGACGCGTGTGCTGTCCTTTGGCCTCTGGGGCCAGGGGCCGCGCTACTTGAACGGCATGCTGCATAACCTGCTGTTGGCGCCGGTGCTGTATCCGGGGTGGCGGGTTCGGCTCTATCACGATGACAGCGTGCCCGACGACTTCCTGGCCCTGGCGCGGGAACTGGACGCCGAGCTGATCGAGCGTCCCTCCAGTGACACCCTGAGACAGCGGCTGTGTTGGCGTTTCGCGGTTGCCGATGACCCGACGGTGGGCTACTTCGTGATTCGCGACTGTGACAGCGTCATCAGCCTGCGCGAAGTGCGCGCGGTGCAGATGTGGCTGACCTCCGGGCGCTTCTTCCATGTCATGCGTGACTGGTGGAGTCATACCGATCTGGTGCTGGCGGGGCTGTGGGGCGGGGTGGCCGGTGTCCTGCCGCCACTCGAGACATTGCTGGCCCAGTGGCAGTCACAGCATGTCGAGACGCCGAATATCGATCAGTGGTTCATGAAGGAATGCGTGTGGCGCTACCTGCGCGAAAGCCTGGTCAGCCACGACCGGTGTTACTCGCTGCAGATCAAGGGCCGCGACAGCCTGAAGTTCCCGGACGACGTGCTGGGAGAAGCGCCTGGCGGCACGGCGCATGTCGGCAGTGACGAGTGGACGCGCAATCGCGCCTTCCAGCTCCGCCAGCTGGGGCCATGGCTCAAGGAGGCCAGCTGGATGCGTGACAGCGAATGAGCACAATCCTGCGATAAGCGACTGATGAGCGGGTTATATAGACACACGAAGGGCTGCCCATGGGCAGCCCTTCGTGTGTCTTGCCAGCAGTCCTTCGCTTGTCTTGCCAACAGCGCTGTCGGGTCTAGCGACCCACCAGCCAGCCGATCCATTCGTGCAGTGCCCAGCGTGACTGGGTCAGCGCGGAGCTGTTGGGGATCCAGGCATCGATGCCCAGCCCGGAGACCGTGGTGTAGCCCACCGGCGCCGGGATGATGGTGCGGAAGCCCTGGTTCTGGAAATTGCGCATCGCGCGCGGCATGTGCCAGGCGCTGGTCACCAGCACGATCTTGTTGATGTCGTCCTGCTCGAGCATCTCGCGCGTGAAGAGCGCATTCTGCTGGGTGTTCTCGCTGCGATTCTCCAGCCAGCGCGCCGGGTAGTCGAATTCATCGATCAGCGAGCGCTGCATCAGCTCGGCGAGGGTGCCGTCATCGGAGGACGATACCTTGCCACCGGTGAGCAGAATCGGCAGCTCCGCGTTGCGGGCCACGCGGACGCCTTCGTCCAGGCGGCTGAGTGTCTCGCCGTTGATGCGATCGCGGCCTTGCAGCTCCGGGGCGTCGTAGTAGCGTCCGCCGGAAAGCACGACCACGGCCTGCGCCTGGATCCACTCTGCCGGCTCACTGGGCTGGATGCGCTCCAGCCCTGACATCAGTCGCGTGGAGACGACCGGTGAGGACAGCAGCCACATGCCCAGAATGGCCACGACCATCATGGCGCGTGCCAGGCCCGGCCAGCGCTTGAGCACGAGCATGGCCAGAAACAGCAGCAGGAGAGGCCCGCCGGGCGGCAATACCAGGTCCTTGATGATGCCGAGTAACTCGGTGATGCCCATTGTGGTCTCGCTTGTGCAGAGGCTGTGCCGGGCATCGGCCCGGCAACGGGTAAGGTTGAGCGTTCAAGCGTCTGAGGCCCTGGGGACTCACACGTTCTGGCCCTCAGGCGTCCTGCGGGCGTTGACGGCGCGACTTGAGACATTCGTTGATGCCCAGCACAAGGCCCGGCGCCAGCAGCAGCGCGATCAGGATCCACACCGGCAGCAGGCCGTAGTGCATCCAGGGCGTCATGCCCAGTTGCAGTCGGATATCGCCAGTGACGGTGGCCTCCTCGAACTGAGGTGCCTGGGCGATGATTTCACCCTGCGGCGAGATGATCGCCGTGACGCCATTGCTGGTGGCCCGCAGCAGATAGCGGCCGTTTTCCAGCGCTCGCAGCTGAGCCATCTGCAGGTGCTGCAGCGGGCCGATGGAGTGACCGAACCAGGTGTCATTGGAGACGGTCAGCAGCACGGTAGAGCTCAAGGCGCGCTGGCGGACCAGCTCCGGATAGACGATCTCATAGCAGATCGCCACGCCGATGCGCAGACCGCTGACCATCAGCGGCGGCTGCTGGCTGTCGCCCGACTGCATGCTCGACATCGGCAGGTCCAGGAAGCCGATGATGCCCCGCAACCAGCTTTCCAGCGGCACATACTCGCCGAAGGGTACCAGGTGTTCCTTGCGATACTGGGCCGACGGGTCATCGATGGGAATCACGCTGTTGTAGAAGCGATTGTCGGCGTCACGCTCGACGACCCCGGTGATCAGATCGGTCTTGGGCGGCAGAGTTGCCTGGATGCGCTCGAGGAAGGGCTCGGCCTGGTCGCGCAGCATCGGCAGTGCCGTTTCCGGCCAGACGATCAGATCGGCATCGTCCTGCACGGCGCGCGTCATCGCGGCGTAGGTATTGGCCGCCCGACGCTGCCCTTCGGCGCTCCACTTGATCAACTGCGGCAGGTTGCCTTGCAGCAGGGCGACGCGCGCCGGCTGGCCGCCGGACTGTGTCCAGCTGGTCGGCAGCAGCAGACCCGCGCTCCACAGCACGATCAGCGGCGCGATCGCCCACCAGCGGCGACGCAGCGCCAGATTCCACAGCAGCGCACCGGACAGCGCGATGATCAGCGAGATGCCGTAGACGCCAAGCACCGGCACCCAGCTGGCCAGCGGCGAGCCCACGGCACTGTTGCCCAGCAGCAGCCACGGGAAGCCGGTGAAGGCCCAAGTGCGGAACAGCTCGCTGAGCACGAACACCGCGGCGAATGACAGCACATCGAGCTTGCGTGAGCAGAAGCGCTGCCACAGACCCATCCACAGCATCGGGAACAGCGCCATGCAGGCCACGAACAGCATCGTCAGCAGCACCGCCAGCGGCATGCCGGTATAGCCATAATCATGGATCGAGACGTAGACCCAGCTGGCTCCGCTGCCGAACAGGCCGGCCCCGAACCACCAGGCGCGCAGGAAGCCACCGCCTTCCATGCGCAGCGCCCCGTAGAGCAGGCCTGCGCCGATCGGGCCCAGCCACCAATGCTCGAAGGGGGCAAAGCTCAGGGTGACCAGTACCCCGGCAATGATCGCCAGTACATTGGCCAGCAACGAGGCGCCCGGGAAGCTCCTCGCGCGGGGGGAATCTGACATGCCGCTCTCCTTGTAAAATGCCAGACACATCGGCGGATGTGTCTGGCATTGTCCTCTATCGGGTCAGCCTGTGATCAGGCCATGAATCACTCGCCGCTGATGTGCGCACGATGCTCGGCCGAGGGCGGCGCGTCACCGGTGGCATCTTCCAGACGGCATACCTGTACCTGACGAATGCGACGATTGTCCGCATTGAGCACCGTGAAACGCCAGCCGGCGAAATCGGTGGATTCCTGACGGCGCGGCATGTGACCGAAGCGCTGGATCATCAGACCGCCGATGGTGTCGAATTCCTCATCGGAGAAGTCGGTATCGAAATGCTCGTTGAAGTCATCGATGGTGGTCAGCGCGCTGACGGCGAATTGGCCATCGCCCAGTTCGCGGATGTCCTCATCCTCATCGGTGTCGTGCTCATCCTCGATATCCCCGACGATCTGCTCGAGGATATCCTCGATGGTGACAAGGCCTGCCGTGCCGCCGTACTCGTCGATGACCACCGCCATGTGATTGCGGGTCTCGCGGAATTCCTTGAGCAGGCTGTTGAGGCGCTTGGATTCGGGGATGAACATCGCCGGACGGATCGCTTCGCGCAGATCGAAGCGCTTGCGCTCGCTGTCATTTTGCAGAATCAGCGGCAACAGGTCCTTGGCCAGCAGGATGCCGAGCACCTCGTCGAGGTTCTCGTCGATGACGGGATAGCGGGAGTGAGCCGATTCGAGAATCAGCGGCAGGTACTCCTCCGGGCGCTGATCGACCTGAATGGCCTGCACCTGGGAGCGGGGGATCATCACCTCGCGCACCTGCTGGTCACTGATTTCCAGCGCGCCTTCGATGATGGCGATGGCGTCCTGATCGAGGTTGAGGCGTGGGCCTACCTCAGCCAGAAACTGGAGCAGCTCGCTACGGGAGCTGGGTTCGTCGGTGTCGCTTGAGAAGGCGCCGAACAGCTTATCGAGCCAGGTTTTCGATTGGCTTCCCGATCGGTCTTCGCTCATGCGTTAGTTTCTCTTTTCCTCGGTGGCGATACCCCATCGTCGTGGTGGTATCGGGGCAGCCGAGCGACCCGGGGACAAGCCCCGAACCACCCGACGGCGGGTGCTGCCGATGCGCAGGGGCGCCGGCATCAGTGGTTCTCTTCCCGGTAGGGGTCGGCGATGCCGAGCCCTGCCAGCACATGACGCTCGAGCGCTTCCATGCGTTCGGCTTCATCGTCCTCGATATGGTCATAGCCGAGCAAGTGCAAGGTGCCATGGACCAGCATGTGGGCGAAATGATTTTCCAGCGACTTGCCCTGTTCCCGCGCCTCGCGGGCGACGACATGCACGCTGATGATCAGGTCGCCCAGGAAGTGCTGCTCATCAAGAGCTTGTTCATCAAGAGCTTGCTCAGCCGCGGTCTCGGTAGCCGCAGAGCCGAGGGCAGAAGTCGAGAAGCCAGAAGACGCGGCGTCAGTGGCGTCTGCCTCATCAGCTTCGCTCATGGCGTCTGACGCCAGCATGACATCGTCGCTGTTGTGACCGTCGAGACCTTCCTCTTCACCGGCGTCCAGATCGCCCTCCGGCATGCCCGCAAGCGGCAGGCTGTCGTCATCGCCTTCCTCGGCGAAGCGCGCGGCCAGTTCCGGCGGCAGGGCGAAGTCGTCCAGATCCAGCGGCTCATGCGGGAAGGACAGCACGTTGGTCGGGGAGTCCTTGCCGCGATAATCGCGATTGAGGCCCTGACTCTCGGCTTCTTCCACCAGGCGCACGGTCAGCTCGTAAGGCGCCGCGGCGTCGCTGGCATCGCGCTCCAGCGCACCGTCTTCCGCGGCGGCCAGCAGCGCAGCCGCCACCCAGGCTTCCAGCTGATGGCTGGCCGGCAGCGGCTGGCCATCGAATTCACTCTCGCCGATGGCCAGTTGCAGGTCCACGACGACCGCAGGGGCTTCGCTCACTGGCTACCTCCCGTCGGAGTGCTGACAGGCGGCACGTTGCTCTGGGCATTCAGCGCCGCCATGCGGGCTTCGCGCTCGGCCTGACGCTGCTCGCGACGTTCGCCTTCCTGCTGCTCTTCCGCGGCTTCGAAGGTGTCGTAGGCCTCGACGATGCGCTGCACCAGCGGGTGACGCACGACGTCCTTGGCCAGGAAGCGCGTGATGCTGATCCCCGGGGTGTCCTTGAGGACTTCCATCACGTGCGCGAGACCTGACTGGGTGCCACGCGGCAGATCGACCTGCGAGACGTCACCGGTGATGACGGCGGTGGAACCGAAACCGATGCGCGTCAGGAACATCTTCATCTGCTCGCGCGTGGTGTTCTGGGACTCATCGAGAATGATGTAGGCGTTGTTGAGCGTCCGGCCGCGCATGTAGGCCAGCGGCGCGATCTCGATGATCTGGCGCTCGATCATCTTGTTGACGTGCTCGAAGCCGAGCATCTCGTACAGGGCGTCGTAGAGCGGACGCAGGTAGGGGTCGATCTTCTGGGCCAGGTCCCCCGGCAGGAAGCCGAGCTTCTCGCCGGCCTCGACCGCCGGACGCACCAGCAGGATGCGTCGCACTTCGTTATTGTTGAGCGCTTCCACGGCAGCGGCGACGGCAAGATAGGTCTTGCCGGTACCGGCCGGACCGATGCCGAAGTTGATGTCGTGATTGCGCATCTCGGTGACATAGCCCTGCTGGTTGAAGCCGCGCGGGCGCACCAGCACCTTGGGCGTGCGGATCACCACATCACCGTAGGTGGCGCCCTGGTCTTCGGCGGCCTCGACCAGTGCCTCGACGCCGGATTCCTGCAGGAACAGATGAACGGTCTCGGCATCGACTTCGCCGGCGCCGGTTTCGCGATACAGATGCTCCAGCACGTTGGCGGTCGCCTTCACGGCGGCCGCGGGGCCTGCGATCTGGAAGTCGTTGCCGCGATTGCGCAGGGTGACACCGAGCCGGGATTCGATCAGCTTGAGATGCTCGTCGCGCTGGCCGGTCAGGCTGGCCAGACGCTGCGGGTCTGCCGGCTCAAGCGTCATGTTGAGAATGCGATTGGCTTGCTGTGACTGGTGGCTCAAGGCGTCGAATATCCTGATAGTGATGAGTGACGATGATGCTGGGCGATGAGGGGCAGCCGCGATGGCGGATGCACGCGCGTGATGCACGGGGCGCTCTGTCCGCCACGGCGCATGACGGCGCCATTTCAGTGTCAATGGTGACGCGTTGCCGAAGTCTCAAGAGAGCTTAATGTGCGATGGCCGTACAGGGCAATTGTCCTGTACGGCCAGCGTGGCTATCTGCTTGATAGTGGGGGCTGATGGCGCCTCGTCAATGTCGGGAGCGACGAGCGATCAATAGCGGTAGGGCGAGCTGAGCTCACCGCGCAGCGAGTTGGGGTAGGCCTCGGTGATCTCGACATCCACCAGGTAGCCGATCAGCTCGGTCGGGTTGGCGGCGCGGAAGTTGACCACCCGGTTGTTCTCGGTGCGCCCTGACAGCAGGCCCGGGTCACGCGGCGAGAAGCCGGAGACCAGGATGCGCTGGGTGGTGCCGACCATCTTGCGCCCGATCTGCATCGCCTGCTGGTTGATGCGATCCTGCAGGATGAGCAGGCGCCCCTTCTTCACTTCTTCCGGAGTGTCATCTTCCAGATTCGCCGCCGGGGTGCCCGGACGTGCGGAGTAGATGAAGCTGAAGGAGTGATCGAAGCCGATCTGGCCGATCAGGTCCATGGTGTCCATGAAGTCCTGATCGGTCTCGCCCGGGAAGCCGACGATGAAGTCGGAGGAGAAGCTGATGTCCGGACGCAGCGCGCGGATACGCTCGAGCTTGTCGATATAGAGGTCACGCTCGTGGCCGCGCTTCATGGCCGCCAGGATGCGGTTGGAGCCCGACTGCACCGGCAGGTGCAGATGGCTGACCAGCTCCGGGATCTCACCGAAGGCCTCGATCAGCGAGTCCTTGAACTCCAGCGGATGCGAGGTGGTGAAGCGGATGCGGTCGATGCCCTCGACCTGCGCCACGCAGCTGATCAGCTCGGCGAGGTCGATCTCCTCGCCCAGCTGGTTGAGACCGGCGTAGGCGTTGACGTTCTGGCCCAGCAGGTTGATCTCGCGCACGCCCTGGTCGGCCAGATGGATGACTTCATCCATCACCTTCTCGAAGGGACGCGAGACTTCCTCACCGCGGGTGTAGGGCACCACACAGAAGGTGCAGTACTTGGAGCAGCCTTCCATCACCGAGACGAAGGCGCTGGCACCGTCGCTCTTGGGCGCGGGCAGGTTGTCGAACTTCTCGATCTCGGGGAAGGTCACGTCGACCACGGAAATCTGCTTGAGGCTGTCGCGGCGGGTGTCGAGCATCTTCGGCACGCGGTGCAGGGTCTGCGGGCCGAACACCATGTCCACATGCGGGGCACGCTTGCGCAGGTTGTCGCCTTCCTGGCTTGCCACGCAGCCGCCGACGCCGATCACCAGGTCCGGGTTCTTTTCCTTGAGCTTCTTCCAGCGTCCCAGCTGGTGGAACACCTTCTCCTGTGCCTTCTCGCGGATGGAGCAGGTGTTGAGCAGGATGACGTCTGCCTCGGATTCGTCGCTGGTGACTTCCATCTGATGCGATTCGCCGAGCAGATCCGCCATGCGCGCGGAGTCATACTCGTTCATCTGGCAGCCGTGAGTCTTGATGAAGAGTTTCTTCGCCATTGCCTTGTGTGAACGCTCTGAGCTGCGCGCCCGGGCTTCGTGCGCCTCGCGCCCGGGCACATGGTGGCGGCGGGCAGCGTCAGCGGTCAGGAGAAGCGGGCACGACTTGTAATGAATGAGCCCCGGCGCCGATGGCTGGCCGGGAATCGAGGGCGCGACGATACTGTGCCAAGCGGCACGCTGATCGGGTCGAGGCCAAAATCGGGACGGCACAGTATAGGAGTCTGCCGGCCATGCGGCCAGCCCTGTCGCATCGCTGTCAGCAATGAGGAGGATGCCTGCCAACCACCGGTTCAGCCTGATGGTGGCTGTGGTATCCTCACGAGAAAGTCCGCGCATGCCCTGACGCTACAACAGGGGCTTGGCATGTTTCATAGTTATCAGGCAGGTGTTGCGCAACGCACATCAGGCTGTCAATGGCTTGATTTGTTGAGGTTTTCATGCCGATAGCTCGGCTGCCTGAGCTGGTTAAAATTTGATCGATTTGTTGGCGGGGCAGGCATTTCGCCGTGCGCAGACCTGCCCCTTTGAGGTTGTCCCAAGACTTATCCACAGAAAGTGTGGATGTCTGAAGACACTGAAATGACAGTCTCGGATTTTTCTCGCGGCAATTTCGTTACCGTACGTCCAAGCGCGACAGCGATGCCAGGCAGGACGCCTTGCATTGCGCAACCTGGCAGACACCGCATGGGCAGACAGGGCGAGCCTTCCTTCGCCCAAAAGCGGTCGATCATGTTCGGCATGTGGGGACGCAGGATTCAGCGCGCTTGCTCCTCGTGCCCACACGCCTGACACGGTCGGCTTACGCCCTTAGACAGCCATGAAGAACACGATATGACGCGATTCTCCATTACCAGCACCCCTTCATCTTTCGGTCTCCTGTCACCCCGATCGCCGTGTTCGACGCTTGCGCGCTCACTGCGCCGTGTGGTAATGGGGGCTGGCGTCGCCGGCAGCCTGCTGCTGGGTGCACCGCTGGCCAATGCGGCCACCGACCGCTGGGTCGCCGATGACCTCACCACCTTCGTGCGCAGCGGCCCGACGGATGGCTACCGCATCGTGGGCACGGTGGAAGCCGGCCAGCCGGTCGAGCTGCTCGAGGTCCAGAATGACTACAGCAAGATCCGCACCGCCAGCGGCGACGTGGTGTGGATTCCCTCCGCTGACCTGCAGGACACCCAGAGCGTCAATGCCCGGGTGCCCGAGCTGAGCGCCAGGGTCAAGGAATTGACTGCCAGGCTCGACGGCATCAATGAAGAGTGGGAAACCCGTGTCGAGGACATGAAGACCGGCCTCGAGACGCGTCAGGCGCGCATCGAGGAGCTTGAGCAGGCCAGCAACAGCCAGTCAGCCGAGCTTGCCCAGGCGCGCAGCAAGATGCAGGACATGGAAACCAAGCTCGATACCAAGAAGCAGGACCTGCTGATGCGCTACTTCATGTACGGCGGTGGCGTGGCGGGTGTCGGCCTGCTGGTCGGCCTGATCGTGCCGCACCTGCCGCGTCGCAAGAAGAAGCGTCACGGCTTCCTGTAAGGCATCCCGGTAACCGATAGCAGAGGGAGTGCGCCAGCTCATGTCGGCACAAGACACGACGATTGACGCGACGCCGGCCAGTGACCCCTGGCTGGCGCGATGGCAGGAAGGGCGGATCGGCTTTCATCTGCCCGCCACGCATTCGGCGCTGGAGCGCTGGTGGCCGCGGCTTGAGATCGCGGCGGGCGCCAAGGTGCTGGTGCCGTTGTGTGGCAAGAGTCTCGACATGCGCTGGCTGGCGGCGCAGGGCTATCCGGTGCTGGGCATCGAGCTTGCACGCCAGGCCTGTGAGCAGTTCGTCGCCGAAGGCGCCGGGGATGTCTCGCGCTATCGGCTGGAGCACTTCGAATGCTTCCGCCAGGGCATGGTCGAGCTGTGGTGCGGAGACTTCTTCCACTTCCATATCGACCATGTCGATCATCTGGACGCCTTCTATGATCGCGCCGCGCTGATCGCCTTGCCGCCGGCCACCCGGCAGCGCTATGCCTTCCATCTGGCGCAGTTGCTGCCCCCGGGGGCGCGTGGCCTGTTGATCAGTCTCGAGCGGCAGACGGAGCAGCATCAGGGCCCGCCGTTCCATGTCGCCGAAGACGAGATTCGTCAGCTGTTGAGCGCCAACTTCACGCTTGAGGTGCTGGAGCGTCGCGCCCCGGATGAGCGCGGCCTGCGTGAGACGGTATGGAGTCTGGTGCGCAAGGGACCGCGTCGCTGACGACTCGGGGGTGCCCTTGTCAGTCAGGTCCAGTCCTCATGAAAAACGCCACCGCCGCCCAATGGGCGGCGGTGGCGTTTTCGTTGGTGGCGAGCTGCTGTCGAACTTACTGATCGAGCTTGCTGATCGAACCTACTGGTCGAGCTGGCGGATCAGCGTGGTGTCCTGGAAAGCGCGAGTCAGCGCATCGCCGATCACCTCAGAGACCATCTCGGTGTTCTTCTCCTGACTCGGCTTGAGGGCATAGCCCTGGTCACGCGTCGCGGTGTAGCTGCCGGTATAGCGCTGCTTGCCGGACACGGCGACGGCCTTGATCACGCCATTGAGTGTCGCGGTATCGGTGATCAGGCCGCCACGCTTCACGCCATAGGCCAGCTCGGTCAGCGAGATGGTCAGCTCTGCTGCGCCCTGGTTGGCCTGCTCGGCGGACACCGGCACGAAGCCCATGCGGCGCAGGGCGCTGACGGTCTGGGCCTCAAGCTTGGGTGTCAGGTCGCCGGTCGGCACGACCAGATAGCTCGAGGCATTGGTGGCGCCATCGCGAGAGCCGATGCGCTCTGACGGGCGCTCATCGAGCACGTCCACCACCACCTGTTGCCCGTGGCCGACCACGCCCATCTCGCCGACCTGCGGATTGACGTACAGGCGCTGCGGGCTGGTGCCGCAAGCGCTGAGAAGTGCTGTCGTGGCGATCAGTGCCACGCTCATGCAGGTGGTGCGCAACTTGTGCATCATCATCGGGGTTCCTGGGCCTGAGGCCGGTTGTCATGGGAGTCATCTCGGCCATCCGTTGCCAATATCTCGCCTGCCGCGGGGATGGCCGGAGCACAATGGCGCGAGTATAGGGCCAGAATGGCGCCTGAGCGTAGTGGAAATTCAGGCTCACGGCTGTCCTCTGCAAGCGACAGTGGTCGAGGTTCATGGCCCATAGCTCATGCACCGTCGACGCGTCTGCTCAAGGCCAGCAGGCCCAGCAGCGGGCCGGGCAGCAAGGCCAGCAGCAGCAGGCTGCCGTGGCCGGCGATCAGTGGCGTGAGCAAGGCGATTGAGACCAGCGACAGGCTGAAGCCGAAGGCATTCATCATCGCCAGGGCACTGGCCTGCAGCTCGACCGGGGTGCCGCCCGCGGCGAGCGCCGAGAACTGCGGCGAGTCGATCACGGCCAGAAGGCTCCACAGCGCCAGCAGTGCCAGCAGCACGCCGTAACCGGCCTCAAGCTGCGTGGCGGCGACGAAGATCAACGTGAGCGTCACCGAACCGGCGAGCCCGAGACGCGCCACCCACAGACTGCCTCGTCTGCGCGAGAGCCATCCCCCGATGACGCAGCCGGGCGCGCCGATGGCGATCACCAAGAAGCTATGCCAGGCCAGGCTGGCAGGAGAGAGCGTCACGCCTGTCGCGCTGGCCATCTGGGTCAGCAGCAGAGGCGTCAGCGCCCACAGGGTGTACAGCTCCCACATGTGGCCGAAGTAGCCCAGTGCACCGCGCACGAAGCCGGGATATTGCCAGGCCGCCAGGCCTCGAGTGGCGCGGGACAGAAAGGTGTTGCGGCTGTCTTTCGCCGCTGTCGCATGGCGGGGCGCTGAGGTGGCTTTGGCCACCGGTGGAGCCAGCAAGGCGACCAGTCCGGCACCGACGATGGCCAGCAGCGAGGCGGTGCTGATGGCCGTGCCCCACGGCAGCTGCATGCCTTCGCCCTGTTGCAGTGCGGCCAGCGCATGCGGCAGCCCGGTGCCAAGCACCAGCATGCCGACCAGCCAGGCGAGCGCGGCACCGGCACGGTCCGGAGCGGTCTGCACCATCAGCTTCAAGCCGATGGGATAGATGCCGGCCAGTGCCAGCCCCGTCAGCACGCGCAAGCCTGAGGCGCTCAGCAGGCCCGGCGCGATCAACAGCGCCAGATTGGTCAGCGCGCCCAGCACGCAGGAAGCCATGAACAGATGGCGCGCCGCGAAACGGTCCGCCAGGCCGGCAAGCCCCAGCCCCAGGGTGCCGACGATGAAGCCGCCCTGCACCGAGGAGGTCAGCTGGCCGAGTGCCGCGGCACTATCGCCGGTAAAGTCCCAGCTCGCCAGCATCGGCGTGAGTACCGCATTGGGGGTGAACCACAGACTGGTGCCGAACAGCTGCGCCAGTGCGATCAAGGCGACCGGATAGCGGTTGGCCCATTGCCGCCAGCCAGAGATGGGCGGCGTGAGTGACTTGGTTGAGGACACGAGGGCACCTTGTAGGGCAGATGGCGTGATGGCGCAGCAATACGCGAACGGGCGACACCGAAGTGTCGCCCGTCACAGATAGCCCGCCCCATCAATGGGGTCAAGGCGTCATTGATGGGGTAGCCCGGCGATGCGATGCAGAGGCTACCCCGTCGCAGCCGTGGTCTACAGCCCCATGGCCGAAGAGGTGGAGCGACGCGGGTCAGCACCGCCGTAGAAGGTGCCGTCGTCGATCATGATCGACTGGATGGCGCCCATGGCATCCTTGGTCACCACCTTGTGGCCCATCGCCTCGAGCAGACGGATGGTGTCCTTGCTGATGCCCGCCTCGATGCGAATCTCGTCCGGCAGCCACTGGTGGTGGATGCGCGGCGCACTGACCGCCGACTGGATGTTCATGCCGTGGTCGATCACGTTCATGATCACCTGCAGCGTGGTGGTGATGATGCGCGAGCCGCCGGGGCTGCCGGTGACGAGGAAGTTCTTGCCATCCTTCATCACGATGGTCGGGCTCATGGAAGACAGCATGCGCTTGTTCGGCTCGATCTTGTTGGCGACGCCGCCGATCAGGCCATAGGCATTCGGCACGCCCGGCTTGGCGGAGAAGTCATCCATCTCGTTGTTGAGCAAAAAGCCTGCGCCATCGACCACGATGCCGGAGCCGTAGCTGAAGTTGATGGTGTAGGTATTGGAAACGGCCAGACCATTGCCATCGGCAATCGAGAAGTGGGTGGTCTGATTGGACTCATACGGCTGCGGCTTGCCGGGCTTGACCTCACTGGAGGGCGTTGCCTTGTCGAGCTCGAACTGGGCGCGCAATTCCTTGGCGTAGTCCTTGGAGATGATGCCCGACAGCGGCACATCGACGAAGTCGGTGTCGCCCAGATACTCGGAGCGGTCGGCGTAGGCGCGGCGCATCGCTTCCGCCATCACGTGGAGGGTGGCGGCGGAATTGAAGCCCATCGCCTGGATGTCATCGCCTTCGAGCATGTTGAGAATCTCGACGATGTGCGCGCCGCCGGAGGAGGGCGGGCTCATCGAGAAGATGTCATAGCCACGATAGGTGCCGTGGACCGGTTCGCGGATGGCCGGCTCGTAGGCCTTCAGATCATCCAGCGTCATGATGCCGTCGTGGCGCTCCATCTCGGCGACGATCAGCCGGGCGGTCTCGCCCTCGTAGAACTCGCGCGGGCCATTGGCGGCGATGCGCTTGAGGGTCGCGGCCAGTTCCGGCTGCTTGAACAGCTCACCGGCTTGATAGTTGCTGCCATCCGGCTTGTAGAACACCTTGGCGGTGCTGTCCCACTTGGCCAGACGGTCCTTGGCATCGCTCAAGCCCTTGGCGAAGCGTGTCGGAATCACGAAGCCGTCTTCGGCCAGCTTGATGGCCGGGGCGAGCGCCTGCTCGAGACTCAGGGTGCCGTAGTCTTCCAGCGCCTTGGCAAGGCCGGCGACGGTGCCGGGCACGCCTGCCGCGCGGTGGGTGAAGCGTGACCACTCGGAGACCGCCTCGCCATTCTCGTCCTGGAACATCGTCTCGCTGGCCGCCGCCGGGGCCTTCTCGCGGTAATCGATGGCGACCACTTCGCCGGTCTTCTCATCGGACACCAGCATGAAGCCGCCGCCACCGATGTTGCCGGAGCGCGGCTGGGTCACGGCCAGCGCGAAGCCTGCCACCACGGCGGCGTCGACGGCGTTGCCGCCATCGGCCAGCACATCGCGTGCGACCTGAGAGGCCAGATAGTGGCTGGTCGCGACCATGCCGTGCTGACCTTCCTGGGGGTGGAAGCGCTCGCCTTCCAGAATCGCGGAAGACTCGGCGAAGGCAGCGGGAATCGCCGTCGGCAGCAGGCCGGCCAGCGGCAACAGTGCGGCGGCGGCCAGCGCCTTGAGATGTCTGCGGTTTGCGAGAGAGGTGTCGAACATGAGAGGTGTCGGTTCCTGTTATCGTTATAAGAGATGCGACATGACGCGTGCAGTGCGAGGAACATGCGCAGAAGGCCAGCGAGCTGCTCACTGGGCCGAGAGAACAGCTTAACTATCAGTTGCTAATGCACCAATTTCAACATTGCACGGCAATATTCTTGTTGGTGTCTGATTTGGAAAGATGATGTGGCGACTTTGGGGGGAGTGTCTCTCAGTAGGGAGGCCGATGTAGGGCGGCGGCGACGGACCGGCAGGCTGGCGGTGCACATTCACACAGCGCCTGTCTTTTGTGAGAGGGTGGCGTAAAATGCCTCTTCCACTTCTCGCTGGCGCCTGATGACATGTCTGAACTACTGCCGAATGACTTCAAGATTGCCCCGTCGATCCTCTCTGCTGACTTCGCCCGCCTGGGGCAGGAGGTCGAGGATGTGCTGGCCTCCGGGGCCGATATCGTCCACTTCGACGTGATGGACAATCATTACGTGCCCAACCTGACCATCGGGCCGATGGTGTGCAAGGCGCTGCGTGATTACGGCATCAGCGCCGAGATCGATGCCCACCTGATGGTCACGCCGGTCGACCGCATGATCGGTGACTTCGCCGAGGCCGGTGCCAGCTACATCACCTTCCATCCGGAAGCCTCCGACCACGTCGATCGCTCGCTGCAGCTGATTCGTGATGCGGGCTGCAAGTCCGGTCTGGTATTCAATCCGGCCACGCCGCTGTCCTACCTCGACTACGTGATGGACAAGGTCGACATGATCCTGTTGATGAGCGTCAACCCGGGCTTCGGTGGTCAGTCGTTCATCCCCGGCACCCTCGACAAGCTGCGTGAAGCGCGTCGTCGCATCGATGCCTCCGGCTACAACATCCGTCTCGAGATCGATGGTGGCGTCAAGGTCGACAACATCGCCGAGATCGCGCGTGCCGGTGCCGATACCTTCGTGGCCGGTTCCGCCATCTTCAATGCGCGCAGTGACAGCGATGCCAACCGCTACGACAGCGTATTGGCGAAGCTGCGTGCCGAGCTTGCCAGCGTGCGCAGCTGATCGCGTGACGGATGACAGCGTGCTAGCTGGCGAGGCAGCCGACGGCTCGGCTCACGGCGCGCCGCTCAGCGAGTGGTCGCTGTATGTGCTCGAGACGGCCCAGGGGCGCCTCTACACCGGTATCAGTACCGATGTGGCGCGCCGCTTGAGCGAGCATGAGGGCGGCAAGCGCGGTGCGCGAGCGCTGCGCGGCAAGGGGCCGCTGACGCTGTGTTATCAACAGGTGGTCGGCGATCGCTCGCGGGCGCTCAAGCTCGAGTATCGCGTCAAGCAGTTGAGTGTGGCGGCCAAGCGTCGCTTGATCGCCGGCGAGATGACACTGGACAGCCTGCTTGGCGAGACCTGACGGTCTGCTTGATTGAATGCGTGAAATGAAAACGCCCCCGACGGAATCCGTCGGGGGCGTTTTACGTTTTGCGTTACTGGCGAGCGATCAATGCAGTTTCATCTTCGGACGCAGGTAACGGTTCAGGCCGTCGACCACCACCGTCATGCCGGTCTTGACCACGCCGTGGATCGCCATCTGGTGCATGCGATACAGCGAGGCGTAGAAGAACTTGGCCAGGCGACCTTCGATGAACAGCGAGCGCGCCGAGGCACCGCGCATCAGCGAGCCGACGGCATCGAAGTGCGCCAGCGAGATCAGCGAGCCGTGGTCCTTGAACACGAAGTCCTTGAGCGGCTTGTTGGCCATCGCGGCGCGCAGGTTCTTGACCATCAGGCTGGCCTGCTGGTGAGCGGCCTGGGCGCGCGGCGGGACGCGCTTGTCATCCGGCTGCGGGCAGCTGGCACAGTCACCGAGGGCAAAGATGAACTCATCATCGATGCTCTGCATGGTCTGGTGCACCTTGACCTGATGGTTGCGCTCGGTGGACAGACCCAGCTCGGACAGGAAGGCGGGCGCACGGATACCGGCGGCCCACACGCTCAGGTCGGCTTCGATCAGGGTGCCATCGGCAGTGGTGATGCCGCGTGAGTCGGCGCAGGTCACCCGGGTATCGACGTGGATATCGACGCCCAGCCTGGTCAGCTCCTTGGCGACCGGCTTGCCGATGCGTTCCGGCAGGGCGGGCAGGATGCGCGGTGCGGCCTCGATCAGGTGGACCTTGACCTGGCGGTCTTCCAGCGAGGAGAAGCCGTAGCTGTGCAGCATCTTGGAGGCATCGAACAGCTCGGCGGAGAGCTCGACCCCGGTAGCGCCGGCACCGATGATGGCGACGTTGAGCTGCTGGCGCTCACATTCCTCGCCGTTGGCGCTGAAGCGCAGGAAGGTGTCGAGCATGTCGCGGCGGAATTTCTCGGCCTGCTGCGGGCTATCCAGGAAGTGGCAATGCTCGGCGACGCCTTCGGTGCCGAAATCATTGGACACGCTGCCCAGTGACAGTACCAGATAGTCATAGCTGAGCTGGCGGGCGGGCAGCAGCACGTTGCCCTTGGCATCGTGGATGGCGGCCAGGGTCAGCTGCTTCTCTTCACGCTCCAGGCTTTCCAGGGTGCCGCGCTGGAACTTGTAGCCGTGGGCCTTGGAATGGCCCTGGTAGGAGACTTCATCGAGACCGGAATCCAGCACGCCGGTGGCCACTTCGTGCAGCAGCGGCTTCCAGATATGCGTGGAATTGCGATCGATCAGAATGATCTCGGCTTTCTTCTTGCGGCCCAGCTTGTGGCCCAGTTTGGTGACGAGTTCCAGACCGCCGGCGCCTCCGCCAACGACTACGATGCGGGGAATGGCCATTGAGTGCTCCTCAGTGACAAGATTGATGGGAAGGTGTGGAAAGAGTCGGCCGGCTATCGAGTCAGAACATGCAAGGCCCGGAGTCGATAACTGGCGTCGCGATACCGCTATGATAACAAGATAATGAGCGTGCTAAATAGTGCTGCATGCGCGAGATGTCGTTATTTTACGTATATTCGCCATGAGCACGCGAGAACTCGTCGTTGCGCTTTTGGCACCTACACGAATTCTGTCGCTGAAAAGGAGCAAGGATGCACGATCATCCCACATTCACAGGTCCGGTACATCCGTCGCTCAGGGCGATCGAGATGGTCGCCTTCGACCTCGATGGCACCCTGATCGACTCGGTGCCGGACCTCGCCCATGCGATCGACTGCATGCTTGAGCAAGAGGGCCTGACGGCGCTGGGCGAGGCGCGGGTACGCGACTTTGTCGGCAATGGGTCGCGGGTACTGGTGGAGCGCGCCCTGGCAGCACATGGCCTGGCGACCGATGACCTGGCGCGGGTCGAGCAGGCGCATCAGAGCTTCCTGGCACATTACGCCGCCGACCCCAGCTCGCGTACGCGACTCTATCCCGGGGTGCGGGAATGCCTGGAGGGTCTGCGCCAGGCCGGGATCCCGCTGGTGCTGATCACTAACAAGCCGGAAGCCTTCATCGAACCGCTGCTTTCGCACTTCGCGCTGAGCGAGCATTTCGCGCTGGCGCTGGGCGGCGATAGCCTGCCGACGCGCAAACCGGATCCCGCGCCCCTGCTGTTCGCCGCCGAGCGGCTGGGAGTGTTGCCGCGTCAGGCCTTGATGGTCGGTGACTCGCGTCACGATATCGCGGCAGGCCGCGCCGCCGGTTACCGCACCCTGGCGGTACCTTACGGCTACAACCATGGCGAGCCGATCTCGCGCAGCCACCCGGACTACCTCGTCGACTCGCTTGCCGAGCTGGTCGTGGCTGGCTGAGTGACGCTGATTGATGGGAATTGACAGAGCGAGGCTGGTGTCCAGCTCGGGCGCGCAGTGAGGCATGAGATGGCAGAACTTGCCTCCACCAGCGCTGCCGCCAGCGATCCGCGATGATAGACTGAGTCCCAGACAAGCCGGCCCCGTGTCGGCAACGCACCCTCCGTGGAAGGAACTGCAGGTCATGATGACCCCACAACACTTCGCTGAACTGGCCGAAGCCGGTTACAACCGCATTCCCGTCACCCGTGACGTGCTGGCGGATCTCGACACGCCACTGTCTACCTATCTCAAGCTGGCCGACATGCCGTGGACCTTCCTGCTGGAGTCCGTGCAGGGCGGAGAGAAGTGGGGGCGTTACTCCATCATCGGCCTGCCGTGTCGTGAGCGCATCGAGGTGCGTGGCCAGGTGGTCTCGCATCTGATCAATGGCGAGCAGACCGGCATGACCGAGGTCGAGGACCCCCTCGACTGGATCGAGCAGTTCCAGACCCGTTTCCGTGTGCCGGTCATCGACGGTGCGCCGCGCTTCAATGGCGGTCTGGTCGGCTACTTCGGCTATGACACCGTGCGCTATATCGAACCGCGCCTGCGCGGCGTCGAGAAGCCGGACCCGCTGGGTGTGCCGGACATCCTGCTGATGGTCGCCGACGAGCTGGTGATCTTCGACAACCTGTCCGGGCGTCTGACGCTGTTGACCCACGCCGACCCGGCAACGCCCAACGCCTACGAGGCCGCCTGCGAGCGTCTCGAGCGCCTCGAGATCCAGCTGCGCAGCGCGACCCTGAATACCGTCAGTCCCGGCACCGGCGGCGAGCCGGTCAAGGAGACCGACTTCACCTCCGGCTTCACCGAGGAAGGCTTCAAGGGCGCAGTGGAGAAGATCAAGGAATACGTGCTGGCCGGTGATGTCATGCAGTGCGTGCCGTCGCAGCGCATGTCGATTCCCTACCGCGCCGCGCCGCTGGATCTCTACCGCGCACTGCGCAGCCTGAATCCCTCGCCGTACATGTTCTTCTTCAACCTGGATGACCACCACGTCATCGGCTCGTCACCGGAGATTCTCTCGCGTCTCGAGGATGGCGAGGTCGCGGTGCGCCCGATCGCCGGTACCCGCGTGCGCGGCGCCACCGAAGAGGAAGACCTGGCGCTGGAGAAGGACCTGCTGTCAGATCCCAAGGAAGTCGCCGAGCACCTGATGCTGATCGACCTGGGCCGCAACGACGCCGGTCGCATCAGTCAGACCGGCAGCGTCAAGGTGACGGACCAGATGGTGGTGGAGCGCTATTCCCACGTCATGCACATCGTCTCCAACGTCACCGGCAAGCTGAAGGAAGGCCTGGGGCCGATGGACGTGCTACGGGCCACCTTCCCGGCAGGCACCCTGTCCGGCGCGCCGAAGATTCGCGCCATGGAGATCATCGACGAGGTGGAGCCGGTCAAGCGCGGCATCTATTCCGGCGCGGTGGGCTATCTCTCCTGGCACGGCAACATGGATACCGCCATCGCGATCCGCACCGCGGTGCTCAAGGACAAGGTGCTGCACGTCCAGGCCGGCGCCGGTATCGTGGCCGATTCCGTGCCGCAGTCCGAGTGGGACGAGACCCTCAACAAGGGGCGTGCCCTGTTCCGTGCCGTGGCGATGGCGGAGCGCGGTCTGGACAACCTGGACTGATCGGCGCGCCGTGCATTTCGGGAGTGACTCGCCAGTGTTCGCGGGTCACTCCCTGCAACGGCGCATGTGATTGACACTCCTGGCAGCTCAACGCACTATTGACCCATGACGCTACGTAACCCGCACGACCTCAGCCAGCAGTGGTGGCGCTCCTGACAAGGGGGCGGCTTTCGCATGTCTGAAGTTCGAGGACGTACGACCAGAAGAATGCCGCCGACCAGGGCGGCATTTTTGTTGCTGGACGGCGGGAACGACACCACAGGAGAGCGGGCAGGCCGGTCAATCACGGCGCATGATCCGCTCCCGAGAATGGACACTGACCATGCAGACATTCACTTCGCAGGACGCCAGCACGCCACGCGTGCTGATGATCGACAACTTTGACAGCTTCACCTACAACATCGTCCAGTATCTGAGTGAGCTGGGCGCGGAAGTGCTGACCGTGCGCAATGACGCCATCACGCTCGAGCAGATCGAGGCGCTCGGTGCATCACATCTGGTGCTGGGCCCGGGGCCGTGTACGCCCAACGAGGCCGGCATCACGCTGGAAACCATTCGCCACTTCGCCGGCAAGCTGCCGATTCTGGGCGTGTGCCTCGGTCACCAGGCCATCGGTCAGGTCTACGGCGGCAAGGTGGTACGTGCGCCCCAGGTGATGCACGGCAAGACCTCCGCCGTGCGTCACGACAACAGCGGTGTCTTCGCCGCGCTGGCCGAGCCGCTGGAAGTCACGCGTTATCACTCGCTGGTGGTCGATCGCGAAAGCCTGCCCGAGTGTCTGATCGTCACCAGCTGGACGGATGACGACGATGTCACGCCGCAGTTGATCATGGGCCTGCGCCATCGCGAGCTGGATGTCGAAGGCGTCCAGTTCCACCCTGAGTCGATCCTGACATTGCAGGGCCATGAGCTTCTGGCTAACTTCCTGCGTCGCGGCGAGGCTGCGAAAGCCGCCTGATCGGGCGTTGGTCGCAAGAGTCACATCCTATTTTTTCATGCGTCAGCCGCCGAGGCTGGCGCCTGCGGAGACACAACATGCAGATGCGTGAGGCGATTGGCGCCGTGATGCGCCGCCAGCACCTGAGCTACGACGACACTCATGCGGTCATGACGGCCATCATGACCGGCGAGGCGACCCAGGCGCAGATCGGGGCCTTGCTGATGGCGCTGTCGATGAAGGGCGAGACCGTCGATGAGCTGGCCGCCGCCGCCCAGGTGATGCGTGAGCTAATGACGCGCGTCACGGTGCGCGCCACCGATGCAGTGGATATCGTCGGCACCGGCGGTGATGGTGCCAACCTGTTCAATGTCTCCACGGCGGCAAGTTTCGTGGTAGCGGCCGCCGGTGGCCATGTGGCCAAGCATGGCAACCGCAGTGTCTCGTCATCATCCGGCAGTGCCGACCTGCTTGAGTCGGCCGGCATCAATCTGGCGCTGGACGCCGAGCAGGTCGCACGCTGCATCGATGATATCGGGGTCGGCTTCATGTTCGCGCCCAACCATCACGCCGCCATGAAGCACGTGATCGGCCCGCGCCGCGAGATGGGCGTGCGTACCATGTTCAACATCCTCGGTCCGCTGACCAATCCGGCCGGCGCCACCCGTCAGGTGCTGGGGGTCTATGACCCGGCGCTGGTGCCGCTGATGGCCGAGGTGCTCAAGCGCCTCGGGGCCGAGCATGTGCTGGTGGTGCACAGCGATGATGGTCTGGACGAGATCTCGCTGGCGGCACCGACGCTGGTCAATGAGCTCAAGGATGGCGAGATCCGCGAATACCGTATCGCGCCGGAAGACTTCGGAATCGCGCGCCAGTCGCTGGAAAGTCTGGCGGTGGAGACCTCGGACGCCAGCCTCAAGCTGGTGCAGCAGGCGCTGCGCGGTGATGACGGCCCGGCCAGCGACATCGTGGCACTCAATGCCGGCGCGGCCCTTTACGTGGCGGGCATCGCGGACAGTCTCAAGGAGGGTGTCAGCATTGCCGAGGACGTGCAGGCCAGCAAACTGCCGTTCGAGAAGATGAAGGAATTGGCGGATTTCACCCGTGTCTACGCCCAGGTCAATGATGAAGGAGCGACCCGCTGATGAGCACCGAGCAGACGACTGACAAGGCATTGCCGACCATCCTGGCCAGGATTCTGGCGCGCAAGGAAGAAGAGATCGCCGAGCGCAGCGCCGCGGTGAGCGAGGCGGACCTGCAGACCCTGATCGAGAAGCAGAGCGCGCCGCGCGGCTTCATCGAGGCGCTGACGTCGCGCATCGACCGTGGCGAGCCGGCCATCATCGCCGAAGTGAAGAAGGCGTCCCCCTCCAAGGGCGTGATCCGTGAAGACTTCGTGCCCGCCGAGATCGCCGTGGCCTACGAGCAGGCCGGCGCGGCCTGCCTGTCGGTGCTCACCGATGCTGACTTCTTCCGGGGGCATGAGGACTTCATGATCGAGGCGCGCGACGCCGTCTCGATTCCGGTGATTCGCAAGGACTTCATCATCCACCCGTATCAGGTGCTGGAGGCGCGTGCCATCGGTGCCGACTGCATCCTGTTGATCGTCGCGGCGCTGGACGATGTGCGCCTGAGCGCTCTGTATCGTCAGGCGCGTGAGCTGGGCATGGATGTGCTGGTCGAGGTGCATGACGGCGAAGAGCTCAAGCGTGCACTGGCGCTGGGCATCGAACTGGTCGGCATCAACAATCGTGACCTGCGTACCTTCGAGACATCACTGGAGACGACGCTGGACCTGCTGACCGACATGCCGCAGGGCGTGCGTGTGGTCACCGAATCCGGCATCCATACCCGTGACGATGTGGCGAAGATGCGCGACGCTGGCGTCCACGGCTTCCTGGTAGGAGAGGCCTTCATGCGCTTTGATGATCCGGGCGAGGGTCTGCGGGGATTGTTCTTCGCCGATTGATGGCCGGTAGATAACGTTACTTGTTATCTTTTTGATAAAAAAAGCCCGCATGGTGATTCCATGCGGGCTTTTTCGTATCTGTCTGCTGACTTCTGTCCAAAGGCCTGTGGCCGTCATCCTGATGGAGGTCTATGCCCGCCATCAGTCACAGGGTCAGGCGTCTGTCTTGACGCTCTCGACTCCCTTGCGTGCCGTGAGCAGAGCCTCGGCGATTTCCTCGACCCCGGCGCCATGACTGTGGCGTGTCACCCAGCTGGGCTCCCAACCGAGTGCCGCGCGGTGCTGGATGATGTTGGCCACGCCCACGGTGTGGCGGAAGGTGGCGAACATCGGCGCATCATTGGGGGCATCGCCGACGTACATCACCTCCTGCTCCAGCTGCATGCGGTCCAGGCCGAAGGTTTCGGTGAGGACCCGCACCGCCATGCGCGCCTTGTCGAACTCGCCTTGCCACGCATTGATGTGGATGGAGCTGGCGCGCGCCTGAATACCGGCGGCCGTGAAGCCGGCGATGATGGCGCGAATCTCGCTCTGGGCCAGCGGGCCGACTGCCTGGCAGTGATCCACCGCGACATCGGCGAAGCGGAAGGGCTGGTCCTGGGCCAGTGCTGCGCGTGGATGGTTGAGCAGCAGCTGGCGGGCGACGGTCATGACGTGGCGCTGGCGAGCGCGCAGGCGCTGCTCGTCTTCCCACCAGGTGGTGAGGATGCGCTGCCCCTGGCGGCGGAAGGCAAAGGCGCCGTTCTCACCGATCACGCTGGCGACCGGCCAGGCGCGTGCGATGTGATCGCACCAGCCCGCACAGCCGCCCGTGACGGGGATGACCTTGATGCCGGCGGCATCCAGACGCTCCAGCGCCGCCAGCGTCGATGCCGCGAGACGCCCTTCATGGGTGAGGGTGTCATCGATATCGGTCAACAGATACCGGATACCCGACAGGGTGCTGGCAGGACAGTGGGCGAAGGCTTGCATGGTGATTCCAGAAATCCTCAGAAGGTGAGCGGGAGCGCGGCTGTCATCAGTCGCGTGTCCCTTCAGTATCGTCGATGCGTGCCGGCTTGCGCGACGCGCCTCGGTTCAGGCAGTGAAACGCACCGACAGGCTCTGCTGGCTGGCAGCCTCCAGCGCGCTGCGATAATCGGGCTGATGGGGCAGTTCATCGGTGACCAGCAGGTCGATTTCCTCGAGCGGGGCGATGCGGCACATGGCGGCGCGCCCCCATTTGCTGGCATCGGCGACCAGAATCCGGCGTTGGGCGTGATGGACCAGCGCACGGCTGACCGCGGCTTCTTCCGGATCGAAGTCGAGCAGCCCACCGGCATCGAGACCGCCACAGCCGAGGACCGCGATATCGACCTGATGACGCGCGAAGAAGGCCACGGTAGCACTGCCGACCACGTCGAGATCCTGCGGGCGCAGTTGTCCTTCCGCCAACTGGACGGCGACATCCGGATGGGTCGAGAGCGCCTGCGCCACCTGCAGATTGTTGGTGATCACGCGCAGGCCGCGCCGGGCAAGCAAGGCTTCGGCGACCGCCACCACGCTGGTGCCGATGCCCAGCGCCAGGGTGGCGCCATCGGGAATCTCGGCGACCACGCTGGCGGCCATGGCCTGCTTGGCAGTGCGCGCCAGCATGATGCGCTGGGAGTGTCCCAGGTTGTAGCCGCCCGGTGGGCGCTCGATGCCGCCGTGGCGCCGACGCGCCAGCCCGCGCTCACACAGCACGCCCAGGTCACGCCGGATGGTCTGGGGCGTGACGTCGAAGGCGTGGGCCAACGGGTCGACCGCCAGCTGGCCCTCGCGGGCCAGTCGCTCGAGAATCTGTTGCTGGCGCGGCGTCAGTGCATCATTGCTCGCGTGTTCGACGCTGCGATTGTCGCGCTCGATGCCCGGGGTCATGTCTGGGGTAGCCCTTGCATGGTGGTGTCGTTCGGTAGCGTGGGCTCGCGATCCTCCTCGCTGAAGATGGCCGGGTCATCGCTGATGACGGCATCCACACCCCAGGCCCAGCGCGGCGCGAAGGCGGCTGCATCGTTGGGCGTGTAGCAGAGCAGCTTGTGGCCACGGCTGGTGATGTCACTGGCCGCGGCCCGCGTCAGGGCGCGCCAATCGGCATGCACGGAACTTGCGTTCAGCTCATCGGCCAGGCTCTGCCAGTCGTCGGGAATGTCATCGTAGAGCAGGCCGATATGCACCTGCGGGTCGCGTTGACGCGTCAGGCGCAGCGCCTGGGGATCAAACGACGAGATGATCAGGCGTGAGGCGGGCAGATGAGCACTGGCCATCGGGATGGCGGCATCGACCAGCGCCTGGGCATCGTGGCCAGGGCTGAGCTTGAGTTCCAGATTCAGGCGCATGTCCAGGCGCGCGATCAGCTCCAGCGCCTGCTTGAGCGAGGCCATGCGCTCACCGGCAAAGCACGCATTGAACCAGCTGCCGACATCGAAGGTCTGCACGCTGTCCCAATCCAGATTCTTGAGCTTGCCACGCCCATCCGAGCAGCGATTCACGCCGGCGTCGTGCCAGATGACCGGCGTGCCATCGCCCAGCAACTGCACGTCCAGTTCCACCCATTGAAAGCCGGCCTCATGCGCCGCCTGAATGGCGGCCAGGGTGTTTTCAGGCGCATAGGCCGACAGGCCGCGATGTGCGATCGCCAGGGGCAGGGACAGGACGCTGTCAGTTGAATGTGATGCGTCGGCTGAATGTGACGATGAAACCATGGTGAATCCTCACAGAAAGAATGGCATGTCTGCCCGCTACGCAGCTGTGGCGCTGATCGGTCGAGGCGGATCACTGATGCTCAGACGCGAGACGGATCAGGGCAGGTCTCAAGCATTACCATCCAATGATGACGTTATCAGGGCAAGGGGTTCCGTCGGCCCGCGACAGGACGGAAGCGCTCATTCGATGGCCGCTGTCGCCTGCTCGTGGGTTGCCAGCCGCTTGCCGTCGGCGCCGAACAGATGGGCACGCGCCGGAAGGATGGCCAGGCGCAGCGTCTGTTCTTCCGCGACGGCGTGCTCGCCATCCAGTCTCACCACCAGCGGCTCGTTCTGGCCTTGCAGCCGGCAGTACGCCAGGGTGTCCGCGCCCAGCGGTTCGACCAGCTCGATACGCGCCTCAAGCTCCGCGGCCCCTGCGGGCAGGGCATCGGTTGCTTCCAGCACCTGCAGGTGCTCGGGGCGAATGCCGAGGGTCAGCTCATCGCCCGTGGCCAGGCCTTCGCCCTTCAGGGCAATGGTTGCGCCACACGGCAGCGCAAGGCCTGCCTGTGCCTGGGTGGCGCTCAGGAAGTTCATCGCCGGCGAGCCGATGAAGCCGGCGACGAACTGGCTGGCGGGTTGATCATAGAGCGCCATCGGCGTGCCGAACTGCTCGACATGGCCGCCATTCATCACCACCAGGCGATCCGCCAGGGTCATGGCCTCGGTCTGATCATGGGTCACGTAGACGGAAGTGACCTTGAGACGCTTCTGCAGGCGACGGATCTCGAGACGCATCTGCACACGCAGCTTGGCGTCCAGATTCGAGAGTGGCTCATCGAACAGGAAGACCTGCGGCTTGCGCACGATGGCGCGTCCCATGGCGACACGCTGACGCTGGCCGCCGGAGAGCTGCTTGGGGCGGCGATCGAGCAGTTCGGTCAGGCCCAGCAGCTCGGCGGCCTCGCTGACGCGCTGCTGGATCTCATCCTTGGGCGTGCGCCGGTTCTTGAGGCCGTAGGCCATGTTGTCGAACACACTCATGTGCGGGTAGAGCGCGTAGTTCTGGAACACCATCGCGATGTCGCGCTCGGCGGGCTCCAGCTCATTGACGCGCTTGCCGTTGATCTCCAGATCGCCCTCGGAGATGTCTTCCAGGCCCGCCAGAGTGCGCAGGAGGGTCGACTTGCCACAGCCGGACGGGCCGACGATGACGATCAGCTCGCCTTCGCCGAAGGCCAGGTCGATGCCATGCAGGGCCTTGTAGCCATTGGGGTACTGCTTCTTGAGCTGCTTGAGCGCCAGTGTTGCCATGAGTTGTGTATCCAGAGCGGTGGCGTGACGGGCAAGTCTGTCCATCACGACGTAACGGAATCAGGGGGCTTGGGGCGAGGTGTCGCGGATCGGAGCGCGAGATCACTTCTCGCTGTCCACCAGGCCCTTGATGAAGTAGCGCTGCATGAACAGGATCACCAGCACCGGCGGGCCCATGGCCAGCAGCGTGGTGGCGGTGACGTCCTGCCACGGCACCAGCCCATCACCGGTGGTCAGCATGCGCTTGAGGCTGACGACGATGGTCAGATAGTCGGCATCGGTGGTGATCAACAGCGGCCACAGATACTGATTCCAGCCGTAGATGAACATGATCACGAACAGCGCCGCGATGTTGGTCTTCGACAGCGGCAGCAGGATGTCCTTGAGAAAGCGCCACGGCCCGGCGCCATCGATGCGCGCGGCCTCGACCAGCTCCGCCGGAATGGTCAGGTAGAACTGACGCAGCAGGAAGGTCGCGGTGGCGCTGGCGATCAGCGGCAGGATCAGGCCGGCGTAGCTGTCCAGCATGTTGAGGTCGGCCACCACCTTGAAGGTCGGCAGGATTCGTACCTCCACCGGCAGCATCAGGGTGATGAAGATCAGCCAGAAGCACAGCTTGCGGAAGCGGAACTCGAAGAAGACGATCGCGTAGGCGGCCAGCACCGAGATGATGATCTTGCCGATGGCGATGCCCAGTGCCATCAGCATCGAGTTGAACAGCAGGGTCATCACGTCGGCGCCGAGACTGCTGACCGGGTCTGCCAGCAGCTGGCGGTAGTTGTCCAGGCCAGCCTCGCCGATCCAGACGGGGGCGACGTTGGAGTAGAGGTCACCCATCTCGTGGGTACTGGCGCTGAAGGCGATCCAGACCGGCAGGAAGAACAGTGCGCAGCCGACGATCAGCAGGGAATGGCTTGCGATATCAAGCCCGGGGCGGTTGTAGCGCATCAGTACTGCACCTTCTTCTCGACATACTTGAACTGGATCAGCGTCAGCACGCCGACGATGACCATCAACAGCACGGACTGGGCAGCACTCGAGCCCAGGTCCTGCCCGACGAAACCATCTTCATAGACCTTGTAGACCAGGGTGCGGGTCGAGCCGGCCGGACCGCCCTGGGTGGTGGCATCGATGGTGCCGAAGGTCTCGAAGAAGGCGTAGACCACGTTCATCACCAGCAGGAAGAAGCTGGTCGGCGAGAGCAGCGGGAAGGTGATGGTCCAGAAACGTCGCCAGGGGCCGGCGCGGTCCATCGCGGCCGCTTCCAGCAGGCTCTTGGGTATCGCCTGCAGACCGGCGAGGAAGAACACGAAGTTGTAGCTCATCTGCTTCCAGATCGAGGCCAGCACCACCAGCAACATGGCCTGATCTCCATTGAGCTTGTGATTCCAGTCGATGCCGATGGCGGACAGCAGCTCCGGCAGAATGCCCAGCGTCGGGTCGAACAGGAACAGCCACAGCACCCCGGCCACGGCGGGCGCCACGGCGTAGGGCCAGATCAGCAGGGTCTTGTAGGCGTGTGCGCCGCGCAGCACGCGGTCGGCCAGTACGGCCAGCCCCAGCGCCAATGCCATGGCGCCGAAGGCCACCGCAAAGGAGAAATAGGTGGTCGTCCATAGTGTCGTGAGATATTCCGGCTCGCTCAGCACGCTGACGAAGTTGCTCAGCCCGGTGAATTCCCGCGAGAGCCCGAAGGCATCTTCGACATAGAAGGCCTGTTCGATGGCCTGGTAGGCCGGCCAGAAGAAGAACACGGCCACGATCAGCAGCTGGGGCGCCAGCAGTATCCAGGGCGTGATGGGGTGTCGATTGAAATGGGCCATGCAGCAGGGGTCTCGCAAGCAAGGAGGGACTGGGTGGTTCCGTCGGTAGCACGGAGTCGGCAAGCCTCGCCGCTCCTGCGCCATCAAGCCGTGAGAGAAGGGAAAGGACACCGGATGTCGGATGCGCTTTCCGCTCTCTGGCTGGAGAAAATAGCGGGAGGGCGAGCCCGGCATGGGCCCGCCCCCGGTGTGGCGATGATCAGCCGTTGGCGCGTTCGAACTTCTCGAGCAGCGAATCGCCACGCTTGACGGCGTTGTCGAGACCGTCCTGCACGCTTTCCTTGCCGGAGAAGATCTTCTCCAGCTCTTCATTGATCACGTCACGAATCTGCACCATGTTGCCCAGGCGCAGGCCCTTGGAGTTCTCGGTCGGCGTCGCGGAGGTCATCTGGGTGATGGCGACGTCGGTGCCCGGGTTCTCGGCGTAGAAGCCCTGTTCGCGCGTCAGCTCTGCCGCGGCAGTGGTGATCGGCAGATAGCCGGTGAACTGGTGCCAGTCGGCCTGCACTTCAGGCTTTGAGAGGTACTGGAAGAACTTGGCGACGCCCTGGTACTCCTCATCGCTGTGACCGGACAGCACCCACAGCGAGGCGCCACCGATGATGGAATTCTGCGGCGTCTCGATCACGTCGCTGTCATAGGGCAGCGGTGCCACGCCGAACTCGAAGCCCTTGGCGCTTTCCTTGACGCCGGCATAGCTGGCGGAAGAGCCCATCATCATCGCGCACTCGCCGGAATAGAACTTGGGCGCCGCGTCATCGAAGCGACCGCCGAACACGAAGCGCTTGTCGGCCTGCCAGTCATCGAGACGCTGGATGTGATCGACCACGGCGGTCGTGTTGAATTCAAGGCGGGTATCGGTGCCGGCGAAGCCATTGGCCTGGCTGGCGAAGGGCACATCGTTGCGCGCCGAGAAGTTTTCCAGCATCACCCAGGACGGCCAGGTGGTAGTCAGGCCACAGCTGGCGGCGCCGGAATCGACGACCTTCTTGAGCGCGGCGCCCATTTCCTGCCAGGTCTGCGGGAGGGAGTCGACGCCTGCCTTGGCCAGCACGTCCTTGTTGTAGTAGGTCACTGGCGTGGAGGAGTTGAACGGCATCGACAGCATCTTGCCGTCGGTGTCGGTGTAATAGCCGGTGACGGCAGACAGGTAGGCGTTCGGGTCGAAGGCGGTGCCTTCCTTAGGCGCGAAGTCTGCCATCAGCTGATGCACCGGGACGATCGCGCCCTTGGCGCTCATCATGGTGGCGGTGCCGACCTCGAAGATCTGCACGATGTCCGGGCCCTTGCCGGCGCGGAAGGCGGCGATGGCGGAGGTCATGGTCTCGGAGTAGTTGCCCTTGAAGACCGGCTTGACGACGTAGTCGTCCTGGCTTGCATTGAAGTCGGCCGCGATCTCGTCGACCTTCTTGCCGAGCCCGCCCCCCATGGCGTGCCACCATTCCACCTCGGTGGCGGCGAGGGCACTGGCGGAGGCGGAGGCGAAACCGATGGCCAGCGCGAGGCTGGCGAGGCGACGAGTCGCGGTGGCAGTCGTGCGGGTGCTTGCATGATGAGTCGGGCGGCGCATGGTCAAACTCCTGAGAGGTTCCCCTGGCCAGCTTCCGCAACAAAGAAGAAGGACGCTGGCCGCTGACGATCGATGGCGACGATCAAGTGAACATTTTCTTGTTCTTTTGATGATCGTCCGAAAAGCGTAGACGACTCTATAGCGCCCGCCTTACAACTTTGTGACAGGAAGATGTTCATTCGAGCGAGGTTGAACTCAAGGCTGAACTTGTGGCTGAGCTTGTGACTGAGCAGCGAGTGTGTGGCGTCGCCAGCTCGGCTCAGGCTGGCAAGCGAGGCGCCGGGGGCAACTCAAGGCCGGAATAAGCGGCCGGCGAGCGAGTGTGCTAGTCTTGCGCGCTGAAAATGCCTGTGGCGGAGAACGCGATGAAAGTGGTTGAAGTGAGTGCCGGTGCCCGACGTGATGCCTGTCTGGCGATGCTGTGCGCCGAAGTCCATGGCCGCGAGGGTGGTCTGGATGCGCTGGTGAGTTACGCCGGCGTGCGTGGGGTGTGGTTCGAGAATGAGATGGCGCGCCTGTTCGCGCTGGTCGACGATGCCGAGCGCATCCACTCTGCCGCGCTGCTGGTACTCGACGAGAACGCACGTGGCCTGAATCTGGCGCTGTGGGCGACGCCGACGGTGCATCGCGGCCACGACCACGGCATCGCGCTGGTCTCCCAGCTGTCCGATCACGGCCGCCTGCAGGTGCGCATCACCGACAGCTCACTGGTCAGCGTGCTGCGTCGCGCCGGCATCAACGACTGGCTGGAGGCCGAGGCCGAAGGCGATCAACCGCGCGAGCTGGTCGGCATGAATCCGGCGGCGCGTGTCGGCAACCTGGCGGCCCTCGACGCGCCGCTGCGCCTGGACCGCGAGCGCATCAAGCGCTCCTTCAAGGCGCGCCCGAAGGACTTCGAGACCTACAAGAACGCCTTCGTGCGTGACCTGGAGCACTTCGCGCGTCATATCTGAGGATGAGATGACGCAAGCGAATGACATGCTCACCAAGACAAAGGCCCCGCTCATTGAGCGGGGCCTTTGTGGTTCAGCGATCAGTGATCAATTCCTGCGCCGATCAAGCGGGCGTCGGCCAGTGATCAGGCGGCGTCCTGCTGCGGGTTGGAGGCGGTGCCGTCACTCGCCATCGGCTTGCGCACGAAGGCGTCGAATTCGAAGTGGTCGACGGTCAGCATGTCGAGTACCTCGGCTTCGAAGACGCGCATGAAGTCGCCATCCTCGGCGGACAGGATGCCTGCCTCGACCGCCGCTTCGATACGCGCTTCCGGTGACAGTGCGTCGGCCGGAATCTCGCCCTTGTGGTAGGCCTTGGCCAGCGCCTTGTAGATCGGCTCGGCGCGCGGGTAGTCCTTGAGCAGCGCGTTGTAGCGGGCGAGGGCGTTGTCCTGCTGGTCTTCGTCCTGCGCGTCCCAGGTGTTGTCGGTCAGCTTGGCACGCAGTGCAGTGTCGGTGGAGACGGCACGGGCGATCTCGCGGGTCAGGCTGTCCCTGGGCATGGCGAACTGACGGCCACGCGGCAGGGCGATCACGCGCAGGGCAGTGCCCAGCGCACGGTTGGGCAGGTTGGCGAACAGCTCATCCAGTGCCTTTTCCGCGCGGTGCAGCAGCCACTGCATGCTGAAGTGGAACAGCGCCTCTTCGTGTTCGCAGGCTTCGGTTTCGTGCCACTGCTTGAGCGTCAGTGACGCCAGATAGAGGTTGGAGAGCACGTCGCCCAGGCGCGCCGACAGCATCTCGCGCGCCTTGAGGCTGGAACCGAGACTTGCCATGGCCGCGTCGGCAGACAGCGAGAAGGCGGCGCTGAAGCGGTTGATGTGGCTGGCGTAGGGCGTGGCGACGGCGTCGAAGCCAGTGGCCTTGCCGCCGATGCCGAAGCTCTGGGTGAAGGCGCGTGCCGCGTTGCCGAAGATCAGGCCGGCATGGCGGAAGAAGGCCTTGTCGAAGGCGTTCAGGTCATCGGCATCCTTGGCGGCCAGCTCCTCCAGCACGTAAGGATGGCAGCGGATCGCGCCCTGACCGAAGATCATCAGGTTGCGGGTCATGATGTTGGCACCTTCCACCGTGATCGAGACCGGGGTGCCAGCGTAGGCCACGCCGATGTAGTTGCGCGGGCCAAGCGTCACGCCGCGTCCGCCGTGGATGTCCATGCCGTCGGCCAGCAGCGAGCGGGCCATCTCGGTCAGCTGGCTCTTGAGGATGGCGGAGGGCACCGCCGGCTTGTGGCCGTTGTCGATCATGTTGGCGGTGTGCAGCACCGACGCCTGGCTGATGTAGTTCATCGCGGCCATGCGTGCCAGCGGCTCCTGCACGCCTTCCATCTCGGCCACCGGCAGATTGAACTGACGACGGATGCGCGCAAAGCCGGCGCTCCAGCCCAGTGCGTAGCGCGAGATGCCCGCGGAGCCGGACGGCAGGGTGATGCAGCGACCCACCGACAGACACTCGACCAGCATCTTCCAGCCCTGGCCGGCCATCTGCTCGCCACCGATCAGGTAGCTGAGCGGGATGAAGACGTCCTTGCCGAAGATCGGGCCATTCATGAACGGCGCGCCGATCGGGTGGTGACGACGGCCGATGTCCATGCCGTCGGTGTCACGCGGAATCAGGGCACAGGTGATGCCGATGTCTTCCACGTCACCCAGCAGGTGCTCGGGGTCGAACATGCGGAAGGCCAGGCCGACCACAGTGGCGACCGGCGCCAGGGTGATCCAGCGCTTCTCGAAGTTCAGGCGAATACCGACGACTTCCTCGCCGTCATGCATGCCGCGACACACGATGCCGGTGTCCGGGATGGAGGTCGCGTCACTGCCGGCACGCGGGCCGGTCAGACCGAAACACGGAATCTCGCGGCCATCGGCCAGACGTGGCAGGTAGTAGTTCTTCTGTTCTTCGCTGCCGTACTTGAGCAGCAGCTCGCCCGGGCCGAGGGAGTTGGGCACGCCGACGGTGACCATCAGTGTCTCGTTGACCGCCAGCTTCTGCAGCACCAGCGACTGCGCCTTGGCCGAGAAGCCCAGGCCGCCATATTCCTTGGGAATGATCATGCCGAAGAACTTCTCGCGCTTGAGAAACTCCCACAGCGCTTCGGGCAGATCGGCACGCTCACGCGCGATCTCCCAGCTGTTGGTCATGCCGCAGGCGACAGAGCATTGATCGTCGATGAAGGCCTGCTCTTCGCTGGAAATGCCGTCGTTGCGCTGTGCGGTCAGGGTGTCCCACTGCGGCTTGCCGGAAAAGAGCTCGGCGTCCCAGAACACGGTGCCGGCTTCCAGCGCCACCTTCTCGGTGTCCGAGACCTTGGGGGAGACCTTCTTGAACATCGCGAACAGGCGCGGGCTGAGCCACTTGCTGCGCAGGGCCGGCAGGCCACACACCGCGACCAGTGCCGCGCCGATCAGCAGCAGGCAACCCAGCACCGGCGCGTCGACCACCAGGCCGACGATACCGATGATGGCGAGAACGCCGATGGCCGCGAGGGCCCCGGCTTCGCGTGCCATGACGGCCAACAGACCGGCAACGGCGACAAGGATGAGGATGAGCTGCGTCATGGCAGGATCTCCGGGTGGCGAGGGATGGTGTCTTTGCATGGCGTTTCTACAGCGTAGCAGCCATGCGTTTAGAACAGTTGTTTGAATTCTCTTCAGCGTATCCCATGTTGCCCGACCCTGCAGTACGCCCAAGGTCTAAGGTGTGCGGATTCATTCTCGAAAAGGGCAGTCGCCCGGGGGAGGCGGTCGGCGAGCGCCAGACCGGGATGAGTGAAAGCTGTCTGACAGGTATGAAAAAGGCCCCGCAATGCGGTAATGCCAGTCAGTTAAGCCTATTCTCCATAAGCTGATCATGAGACCTTCCTGTGCCAGGTACACTTATTATGGGAAGGTCTCATGCATTTCAGCGACGCCATTGATGCCATTGCCAAGGCGGCACCCGAGGATTTCTCCAGTCTATCTGAGGTGCTCTCTCCCGAACTCATCGACAGCTGTCTTGAAGAAGCCGGCGTGGCCACATTGCGCAAGCGGCGATTACCTCTGGACATGGTGGTCTGGGCCGTTGTCGGAATGGCCTTGTTCCGGCATATCCCCATGGGGCAGATCGTTAATCATCTCGACATTGAAGTGGACCCCAGAATTCGGACCAGGCGCTAAGCTCTGATCATACCGA
>ERZ1673962.121-NODE-121-length-64835-cov-41.082217_pt1 | contig 64835 bp, 54 predicted proteins | sample MGYA00580188_ERZ1673962 | MGnify/ENA primary metagenome ERZ1673962 (study PRJEB41334, sample SAMN05608104) | rock metagenome | biome: terrestrial subsurface; feature: shale formation; material: shale | place: USA: Pennsylvania ... | reverse complement strand
AGGATCAGCGGCGGGAAGCCGACCACGATCATCATCGCCATCACCAGGATGTACCAGGCGTAGAGCGGCATCTTGTGCAGCGCCATGCCGCTGGTGCGGGTACGCAGGATCGATACCACCAGCTCGACCCCGGCCGACACCGCGGAGATCTCGACGAAGGTGATACCCAGCAGCCAGAAGTCCGAGTTGACGCCCGGGGTGTGCGCCTGGCTCGACAGCGGCGTGTACATGAACCAGCCAGCCTTCGGCGCGACGTCCAGAAAGATGCTCGACAGCAGGATGATGCCGCCGAACAGGTAGCAGAAATAGCCGAGCGCCGACAGCCGTGGGAACACCAGGTCGCGCGCGCCGATCATCTTTGGGATCAGGTAGACGGCCAGCCCTTCCATCATCGGCACGGCGAACAGAAACATCATCACCGTGCCGTGCATGGTGAAGACCTGGTTGTAGACGTCCGGCTCCATCAGCTCGTAGCCGGGCAGGGCGAGCTGGGTGCGGATGAGCATCGCCAGCAACCCGCCGATCAGGAAGAACACGCCACCGGTGACGAGAAAGCGCAGGCCGATGGTGGTGTGGTTGACGATGGTCAGCGCACGCCAGCCGCGCGGGTTGCCCCAGACCTCGTCGAACTGGTCATGCAGTTGATCGATGTCGGTACCTGGGGCGGTGCGGGGGGTTGCATTGCTCATGGGGAGAGCGTCTCCAGCCATTGGGCGATCTGTTCGAGGGTGGCGTCGGGTACCTCGTCGTGGCGTGGCATGGCATTGCCGTGCTTGAGCATCTGGTGCTCGCGCAGCCAGCGGCGCAGGCCGTCGTGGTCATTGCGGATGACGCCGGCGCCGAGGGTCGGGCGGGTGGCCAGGTCGGTCAGGTCGGGTGCGCGGCTGCCGTCGCTCACGCCGGCGACGCGGTGACATTGCCCGCAGCGCGACGCGAATACCGCGCCGGCCTCGCCCGGGGCCGGCCGGATTGCCGCGCGCTGCTGGCGACGTTCCAGCCAGGCCGAGAAATCACCAGCCTCCAGCGCCTCCACATGCAGCGCCATGAAGGCATGCTGGGTGCCGCAGAATTCCGAGCATTGCCCGCGGTAGGCGCCCGCATGGGCAGCTTCGAGGCGGATGACGTTGGTTCGCCCGGGAATCATGTCCATCTTGCCGCCCAGCCGCGGTACCCAGAACGAATGGATGACATCGGCACTGGTGACCTCGATGTCGGCCGGCCGACCGACTGGTAGAACCAGCTGGTTGGCCGTGACCACCTCCTGGTCCGGATAACGCACTTCCCACCACCACTGGTGGCCGACGATCCGGATCCGCAGCGGCTGTTCACCCTCGACGGGCAGCGGCAGCATGCTGCGGCCGGTCGGCAGGCCAAAGGCGAGCAGCACGGCGATGCTCACGCTGGGCAACACGATGCCGCCACCGATTACCCAGCGGCGATTGATGCGCTTGGCCTGCTCGGCGCTGTGCGGCTGCGAGCGACGCAACATGGCATAGACCCACAGCGTGGCTACCGCCAGCCAGACGAGCGCGGCAAAGCCAAACATCCACCACCAGACGTTGGCCACGTCCTGCGCCATCGGGCCGGCCGGGTTCAGCGCCGACTGCGCACCGCCGCAGGCAGTCATAGAAGGAACTGCCAGCGCCAGCGTGGTCCATTTCATCAGGGCCTGCGGCTGCGTCTGTTGCTTCACCGACGCCATGCCGGCCGGCTGACGTTCGCTGTCGCGCCCGGCCGGGGCAGCGTTCAACCCGTGAAGTGGGCCTGGGAGGGCGCAATGGCGATAGAGCGAAATTCGATCCACAGCAATGCGGCGATCGGCAGCCATCCGCTGCATCCGATGATGATCCACTTTCCGGTTGCGGCGCTGATCGGTTTGCTGCCGGCCGACCTGGCCTACCTGTGGACGCTCGATCCGTTCTGGCAGCGCGGCGGGCTCTGGCTGGCCGGTGTCGGTGCGTTCGGCGGCTGGGTCGCGAGCATTGCCGGCCTGATCGATCTGCTCAGCGTGCGGGATATTCGGCGCAAGGTGACAGCCTGGTGCCACGCCATCCTGGCGGTGATGATGCTCTCGCTGGCCTCGCTCAACTGGCTTCTGCGCTATCAGGGCCTTGGCGCCGACGAGGGGGCCCTGTGGGGGCTGTACCTGTCCGTGATCACGGCGCTGTTGATCTCCCTGGCGGCGTTCCTTGGCGGGCGCCTGGTGTACGAACATGCCGTCGGCGTCGATCTGGACAGCTAGCGGGAGCGTGCGGCGGGCGCGGGCGTAAGGCGTCATGCGTCGAGTCCGTCCGGGTCAGAAGGGTTTGGCCAGCACCAGCCAGAGCGTCAGGCTGATCAGCAGGGGGATGAGCACGCCCAGCGTCAGGCACTGGTAGGTGACGCGGCGGTCCGGCCGACGCTCGACGCGCAGCACGAGAACCCCGCACAGCGCATGACAGAGCGCCATGCCGGTTACGGCCGTCAGCTTGATGATCAGCCAGCCGGCGAGGGTGCCGTCGCGCAGGAACAGCGCCGTACCCGAGCCGATGGCCAGCAGCGCGGCGGGCGTACCGATGAGGGTGAAGACCAGGCGCGTCAGATGCGCGTGGTCGCGGTAGAAGAGCTTGTCGCTGCTGCGTGTGCCGGCAGCAACCAGCGCCGGCAGGTAGAGCAGCGTGCCGCACCAGCAGATCAGCGCGGCGAAATGCAGCAGCTTGAGAAGGGGCATGCCCGAGTTCGTCCGGTGGCGGCAAGTCTGAGTTGTGACAGCCTTGCCTGCGAGCCGTTCGGCTGCTCGGGCTCGGTGCCCGGTCGGAGCGCGCTCAGTCTGCCGGTGGCGGCGACTCGGCACGCTCGGGGTGCCTTGGCGCTTCCTCGAGGCGTTCGAACAGGCGACTGCCGCAACGGCTGCAGAACGCGGCGTTGGCGTCGTGCACGCCCTTGGCGCAGCTCGGGCAGTTGTAATGCAGCACGCTATCGTCGCGCATGGCATTGGCCAGTTCGGCAGTGAAGATGCCCGTTGGCACGGCAATGATCGAATAGCCGGTGATCATCACCAGCGTCGCCAGGGCCTTGCCCAGAACAGTGTGTGGAACGATGTCGCCGAACCCCACGGTGGTCAGCGTCACCACCGCCCAGTACACGCTCATAGGGATGCTGGTGAAGCCGTTGCTGGGCCCCTCGATCACGTACATCAGCGTGCCGTACACCACTACCAGCGTGCTCACGCTCAGCAGGAACACGACGATCTTCTGCCGGCTGCCGCGCAGCGCCACCAGAAGGAAGTTGGCCTGGCTGAGGTAATGGGTGAGCTTCAGTACGCGGAAGACCCGCAGCATGCGGATCACCCGGACGATCAGCAGGTACTGGGCATCGGGGAACAGCAAGGCGATGAACGCAGGCACCACCGACAGGAGGTCGATGGCCCCGTAGAAGCTGAAGATGTACTTGCGCGGAGCGGGGTGAACGCACACCCGGGTGATGTATTCGAGGGCGAACAGCGCGGTGAAGACCCATTCGATGCCGGCCAGCAGCATGCCGTGACGCTGGTTGATGCTGGCGACGCTGTCGAACATCACCACCACCAGGCTGGCGAAGATCACCACCAGCAGCCAGGTGTCGAATCGCCGGCCGGCGTCGGTATTGGTGAAGAAGATGATGGTGTACAGGCGTTCGCGCCAGTTCATCTCGCGCAGCGCATCGTTATCCATCCGGCTCGTTCCTCCAAGGCAGGTTGACCCGCGTGGCCAGCGGGTTCGCTCTGCGCCGCAGTGTACACAGCGTGGCCGCGCTTGCCCGAGCGAACGTTCTTTGCCTATTGCCGTCTTCCGTCATAGTCTTGGTCCATGCGTGCAGTGGGAGAGAGAGATGTCCGATTCGAAGCTGGTCGACCCGTTCGGTCGGCGCATCACATACCTGCGGCTTTCGGTTACCGACCGTTGCGACTTTCGCTGCACCTACTGCATGAGCGAGGACATGATCTTCGCGCCGCGCTCGCACATCCTTTCGCTTGAAGAGCTCTACGCCGTCGCCGATGCCTTCATCGGGCTGGGCGTCAAGCGCATCCGCATCACCGGTGGCGAGCCGCTGGTCCGCAAGGGTTTGACCGAGCTGCTCGAACGCCTTGGCGCACGCAGCGAACTGGAAGACCTGGCCATCACCACCAACGGTTCGCAGCTTTACAAGCTGGCGCCCGCCTTGCGCCGCGCAGGCGTGCGCCGTCTGAACGTCAGCCTCGATTCGCTGAATCCGCAACGCTTCGCCGAGCTGACTCGGCGTGACCGCCTCGAACGCGTGCTTGAAGGCATCGATGCGGCGAAGGCTGCTGGCTTCGAGCGCATCAAGCTCAACAGCGTGATCCAGAAAGGCCGCAATGACGACGAGGTGCTTGATCTGGTCGATTTCGCCGTGGCGCGAGGGCTCGATATCAGCTTCATCGAAGAGATGCCGCTGGGCAACGTGGCCAGCCACGAGCGCCGCATCACTTTCTGTTCCAGCGATGAGGTGCGAGAAAGCATCGAGCAGCGGCATACGCTGGTGCGCAGCAGCCATGTCACCGGCGGGCCGTCGCGCTACTGGCAGGTGGCGGGCACGCAGACGCAGGTCGGCTTCATCTCGCCGCACAGCCACAATTTCTGCGGCAGCTGCAATCGCGTACGGGTCACTGCCGAAGGCAAGCTGGTGCTGTGCCTCGGTCATGAAGGGGCGCTGGACCTCAAGCAGCTGATGCGCAGCCATCCCGGCGACGCCGAGCGGCTGCGCAACGCGCTGGTCGAGGCGCTGCAGCTCAAGCCGGAACGTCACCACTTCCGTACCGACGAGCAGGTGCAGGTGGTGCGCTTCATGAGCATGACCGGCGGCTGACGGGCGGCTGGCGAACCCCCCCGATCCTTCCCCAACGGTTCCGGCTGTCCCGTCCCCTCGTGCGCCTTTGCGCCCTGCAGCATGCGTAGGTGCCTGCCTGGCGAACGAGGTGGCGTGCTAGACTCGCGCGCCTATCGCCAACGCCCACCAGGATGCCCGAAACACCCATGACGTCACGGCGACCACTGCTTGCCCGGCCAGGCGCCGGCCGCTGCCACGGAAGGCTTTCATGCGTCTGAAAAGCATCAAGCTCGCAGGCTTCAAGTCCTTTGTCGATCCCACCACCGTGAGCTTCCCGAGCAACATGGCGGCGGTGGTCGGGCCCAACGGCTGCGGCAAGTCCAACATCATCGATGCGGTGCGCTGGGTAATGGGTGAGAGCTCGGCGAAGAACTTGCGCGGCGAGTCGATGACCGACGTCATCTTCAACGGCTCCAACACCCGCAAGCCGGTGACCCAGGCCAGCATCGAGCTGATCTTCGACAATGCCGACGGCAGCCTGACTGGCGAATACGCGGCGTTTGCCGAGATTTCCATCCGCCGCCGGGTGACCCGCGACGGGCAGAACACCTATTTCCTCAACGGCACCAAGTGCCGTCGCCGTGATATCACCGACATCTTCCTCGGCACCGGCCTTGGCCCACGCAGCTATTCGATCATCGAGCAGGGCATGATTTCCCGGCTGATCGAGGCCAAGCCCGAAGATCTGCGGCATTTCATCGAGGAAGCGGCGGGCATCTCCAAATACAAGGAGCGTCGCCGCGAGACCGAGAATCGCATTCGCCGCACCCAGGAGAACCTGGCACGCCTGACTGACTTGCGTGAAGAACTCGAACGGCAGCTCGAACGGCTGCATCGTCAGGCGCAATCGGCGGAGAAATACCAGGAGTACAAAGCCGAGGAGCGCCAGCTCAAGGCCCAGCTGGCCGCATTGCGCTGGCAGGCATTGAACGAGCAGGTCGGCGGGCGTGAGCAGGTCATCGGCAATCAGGAGGTTGCCTTCGAAGCGCTGGTAGCCGAGCAGCGCAGTGCCGATGCCAGTATCGAGCGGTTGCGCGACGGTCATCACGAACTCTCCGAGCGCTTCAACCAGGTGCAGGGGCGCTTCTATTCGGTGGGGGGCGACATCGCCCGCGTCGAGCAGAGCATTCAGCATGGCCAGCAGCGCTTGCGCCAGCTGCAGGATGATTTGCGCGAGGCGGAGCGGGCCCGGCTGGAAACCGAATCGCACCTGGGGCATGACCGCACCTTGCTGGCGACGCTTGGCGAAGAGCTTGCCATGCTCGAGCCCGAGCAAGAGCTGGCCGCTGCGAGTGCGGAGGAGGGCGCTGCACAGCTCGAGCAGGCCGAAGCAGCGATGCAGAGCTGGCAGGAACAGTGGGATCGCTTCAACCAGCAGAGCGCCGAGCCGCGTCGGGTAGCCGAGGTGCAGCAGGCGCGTATCCAGCAGCAGGAGCAGAGCCTCGAGCGCCTCAGCGAGCGGCAGCGACGGCTCGACGAGGAGCGTGTTCAGCTGGCGGCTGACCCGGAAGATGCGGCAATCCTGGAGCTGGACGAACAGTTGGCGCTCGGCGAGCTGCGCCTGGAAGAGCTGGCGGCTGCCGAGCAGGTGCTCGACGAGCAGCTCGAGACCTTGCGCGGCGAACTCGACGAACTCGGCAACACCCAGCAGCGAGCTACGGGTGAGCTACAGCGCCTGGAAGGCCGCATCGCGTCGCTCGAGGCGCTGCAGCAGGCGGCGCTGGAGCCGGGCAAGGGCGTCGCCGAGTGGCTGCGCAATCAGCAACTGTCCGACTCCAGCCGGTTGGCCGAGCAGCTACGTGTCGAGGCCGGTTGGGAGGTCGCCGTCGAGACGGTGCTCGGCGCGGATCTGCAGGCCGTGGTGCTGAATGATCTGGGCGCGCTCGATTTCGCCACGTTCGCCGAAGGCGAGCTGCGCATCGCAACGGGCGCTCCGGCCGCGAAGCAGCGGGGCAGCCTGCTCGACAAGGTCGAGGCGGGTATCGATCTCTCGCCCTGGCTGGGTGCTGTCCGCCCGGTCGAAACGCTCGAGCAGGCGCTGGCCGGGCGTGCCTCGCTTGCCGAAGGTGAAAGTCTGGTTAGTCGTGACGGCTACTGGGTCGGGCGCCACTTCCTGCGGGTTCGTCGCGCCGAGGATGCCTCTGGCGGCATCCTCGCGCGCGGTCAGGTGTTGGCCGCGCTCGTCGACGAACGCGAGGAGCGGCTGCGCGCGCTGGACGATATCGAGCGACGCCTGGCCCAGGGGCGCCACGAGCTGTCCGAGCGTGAAGCGGCGCGCGAGCGGCAGCGCCGTCTGCTGCAGGACGAGGCGCGCCAGCAAGGCGAACTGAAGGCGCAGCGGTCCGCTCGCCAGGCGCGCGCAGAGCAGCTGCTGGAGCGCCGTCGGCGCCTCGAGACGGAGCTTGCCGAGCTGGCAGAGCAACGCGCAATCGAGACCGAGCAGCTCGGCGAGGCGCGTCTGCTGCTGCAGGACGCGCTCGATGCCATGGCCAGCGATAGCGAGCGTCGGGAAGAGCTGCTGGCCGGCCGTGACGACATCCGCGAGCGCCTCGACCGGGTGCGCCAGGATGCTCGCCAGCACAAGGATCATGCGCACCAGCTCGCCGTGCGGGTGGGCTCGCTGCGTGCCCAGCACGATTCGACCCGCCAGGCGCTGGAGCGGCTGGAGCTGCAATTCGAGCGGGCGGTCGAGCGACGCGAACAGCTGAACCTCTACCTGGAGGAGGGCGAGGCTCCGCTCGAAGAGCTACGCATGAAGCTCGAAGAGCTGCTCGAGCGGCGTATGGCCGTCGAGGACGAGCTGAAGCTGGCGCGGCTTGCCCTCGAAGACGCGGATCGTGAACTGCGTGATGCCGAAAAGCGCCGGACTCAGGCCGAACAGCAGGCGCAGCTGTTGCGTGGTCAGCTGGAACAGCAGCGGCTGGAGTGGCAGGCCCTCACCGTTCGCCGCAAGGCCTTGCAGGATCAGCTGCACGAGGATGGCTACGACCTGCATGGGGTACTCGCCACGTTGCCCGCCGATGCGGGGGAGGCGCAATGGGAGGCGGGGCTGGAACAACTGGCGCAGCGCATTCAGCGCCTCGGGCCGATCAACCTGGCGGCGATCGACGAATATCAGCAGCAGTCCGAGCGCAAGCGCTACCTGGACGCGCAGAACGACGACCTGGTCGAGGCGCTGGAGACGCTGGAAAACGTCATCCGCAAGATCGACCGCGAGACGCGCAATCGCTTCAAGGAAACCTTCGAGCAGATCAACGCCGGCCTGCAGGCGCTATTCCCCAAGGTGTTCGGTGGTGGCACGGCCTATCTGGAACTTACCGGGGAAGATTTACTCGATACCGGGGTAGCGATCATGGCGCGGCCGCCTGGCAAGAAGAACAGCACCATCCACCTGCTATCCGGCGGCGAGAAGGCGCTGACGGCCCTGGCCCTGGTGTTCGCGATTTTCCAGCTGAATCCGGCGCCGTTCTGCATGCTCGACGAAGTGGACGCGCCGCTGGATGACGCAAACGTCGGTCGCTACGCCCGGTTGGTCAAGGAGATGTCCGAGAAGGTGCAGTTCATCTACATCACCCATAACAAGATCGCCATGGAAATGGCCGACCAACTGATGGGCGTGACCATGCACGAGCCGGGTTGTTCGCGTCTGGTCGCCGTCGACGTGGAGCAAGCCGTGGCGTTGGCAGAGGCCTGAGGTTGGCTTGGAGTCTGGAAGCGTTTTGCAACGGCCCACGGCTATAAAAGAGAACTGGCGCACGGTGCAAATCTGCCGTTCGTCGTGCTAGCTTAGAGAACATTTTTTGCGATGCGCGAATGCGGCTGGAATGCCTGATATTTCGCGTCTTTATCATCGGATTCAGGGGTAAGAGGATTAATGGATATCGGTCTGCGCGAGTGGCTGATCGTCATCGGCATCATCGTCATCGCCGGGATACTCTTTGACGGCTGGCGCCGCATGCGCGGCGGCAAGGGCAAGCTGAAATTCAAGCTGGACCGCAACCTCGCCAATCTTCCGGACGTCGATGACGACTCCAACGAACTGCTCGGCCCGGCGCGGGTCGTCAATCGCAACAACGAGCCCCAACTGAACGAGACCGATCTGCCTGCCGTCAACGCGCGCGAGGGCATCCGTGAGCCGGCCGCCAAGCGCCGCCACAAGGAGCCGCGTCAGGGTGATCTGCATTTTGCGGCCGAAGAGCCGGTGCCAACCCTGCTCGACCCCGTGGTCGGGGAGGACGACGAGTCCGAGAAGGAGCCGGAAGTCGCGCGGGATCAGTCTCCGGTCGAGGAAGTCCTGGTGATCAACGTGCTCGCGCGCGATGCGGGCGGCTTTCGTGGGCCGGCCTTGCTGCAGAACATCCTCGAGAGCGGGCTGCGTTTTGGTGAAATGGACATCTTCCATCGTCACGAAAGCATGGCGGGCAATGGCGAGGTGCTGTTCTCGATGGCCAATGCCGTCAAGCCGGGCACCTTCGACCTCGATGACATCGACCATTTCACCACCCCGGCCGTGAGTTTCTTCCTTGGCCTGCCTGGGCCGCGACATCCCAAACAGGCCTTCGACGTCATGGTCGCGGCGGCCCGCAAGCTTGCCTCGGAACTCAACGGCGAACTCAAGGACGACCAACGCAGCGTATTGACCGCTCAGACCATCGAGCACTATCGCCAGCGTATCGTGGAGTTCGAGCGCCGACAGATGACACTCAAGCAACGCTAAGTATCTCCCTTGCACCGGGCCTTGCGCCCGGTGCCGCGTTTGCCGGGCCGGCTCGCCCCGGCCGATCATTCGGCGCTACATCCCTGGAGCGGCCCTTCAGCCCAGCGGCCGCTGCATCAGGACGCTTCTCCGAGTCGGCTCCAGCCCGCCAACCCTATTGGGGGGGAGCGCCTGTCACCGTTCCGCTGCCGTTTTTCCGCCCTGTTGCCTATGCCCGATCAGGTGCCCGCAGACCTGCCTTCCCGGTCGCATTCGGCTAGAATCCGACGCCTTTCCCTATCAACCAAGGCGCGCTGATGCGGTCTGAATCAGCACAGCCCCAGTCACGGCTCCGTCCTATGCCTTCCGCTCAAACCGCCGCCGAGCGCATCGCCGAACTGCGCAGCGAGATCGACGCCCACAACTACCGCTATTACGTGCTCGACGAGCCGAGCGTTCCCGATGCCGAGTACGACCGTCTGTTCAATGAGCTCAAGGCGCTCGAGGCGGAGCACCCGGAGCTGGTGACGCCCGAGTCGCCGACCCAGCGGGTCGGCGGAGCGGCACTGGCGGCGTTCGGTCAGGTGCGCCACGAAGTGCCAATGCTGAGCCTGGGCAACGCCTTCGAGGAGCAGGATCTGCTCGATTTCGACCGCCGCGTGCGCGAAGGACTGGATCTGCCGGCAGGTGACCTGTTCGGCGATGGCGCTGTAGTCGAGTACAGCTGCGAACCCAAACTGGATGGTCTGGCGGTCAGCCTGCTTTATGAGAACGGTCATCTGGTGCGCGGCGCCACCCGGGGTGATGGCAGCACGGGTGAGGACATCAGCGCCAACGTGCGCACCGTACGCAACATTCCATTGAAGCTGCATGGCAGTGGCTGGCCTGCGGTACTCGAGGTGCGCGGCGAAATCTACATGCCCAAGGCCGGCTTCGAAGCGCTCAACGCGCGCCAGCTGGAAAGCGGCGGCAAACCCTTCGCCAATCCTCGCAACGCCGCTGCTGGAAGCCTGCGTCAGCTGGATTCGAAAATCACCGCAAGCCGTCCGCTGGAACTTTGTGCCTACGGCGTAGGGCGCAGCGATGGCGAGCTGCCGGGTACGCACATCGGTATTCTCCAGGCGCTGAAAAGCTGGGGCCTGCCCATCAGCCGTGAGCTGAAACTGGCCAGGGGCGTCGCCGAATGCCGCGCCTATTACGACGCCATCGGTGAAAAGCGCGACGCACTTCCGTATGAGATCGACGGTGTGGTGTTCAAGGTCAACGCGGTCGCTCAGCAGCGTGAGCTGGGCTTCCGGGCGCGCGAGCCGCGCTGGGCCATCGCCCACAAGTTTCCCGCGCGGGAGGAAATCACCGAACTGCTCGATGTAGAGTTCCAGGTCGGCCGTACCGGCGCGATCACCCCGGTCGCCCGGCTGAAGCCGGTGCAGGTGGCGGGCGTTACGGTGTCCAACGCGACGCTGCACAACATGGACGAAGTGGCGCGCCTGGGCGTGATGATCGGCGATACGGTGATCGTGCGCCGCGCCGGTGACGTGATTCCGCAGATTCTCGGCGTAATCGCCGAACGCCGCCCGGCCGACGCGCGCGCCGTGCATGTGCCGGAGCAGTGCCCGGTGTGCGGTTCTGCCGTGGAGCGCACCCAGCTGATCAAGCGCAGCAAGGGTCGCGAGTCGGTGAGCGAGGGCTCGATCTACCGCTGCGTCGGCCGGCTGGCCTGTCAGGCGCAGCTGAAGCAGGCGATCATCCACTTCGTCTCGCGCCGCGCGATGGATATCGATGGCCTGGGCGACAAGATCGTCGAGCAGCTGGTCGATCGAGGGCTGGTCACATCGCCGGCGGATCTGTACTGCCTCACCCAGGAGCAGGTCATCGAGCTCGATGGCTTCGCCGAAACCTCCACGCGCAACCTGCTGAACGCTATCGACGCCAGCCGTAAGCCGGCGCTCGCCCGGTTCATCTATGCGCTAGGCATTCCTGACGTCGGCGAGGAAACCGCCAAGTTGCTGGCGCGGGCGCTCGGCTCGCTGGAGCGCATCAGTCGTGCGCTGCCCGATGTGCTCGTCTATCTGCCGGACGTTGGCCTGGAAGTGGCCCACGAGATCCACAGCTTTTTCGCCGATGCGCACAATCGCCAGGTCATCGACCAGCTGCGCGAGCGCGGCGTGCAGCTGCAGGAGGAGGGCGAGGTGCACCCGGAGTTCGCCGCCTGCGCGACACTGCCCGATCTGCTCGACCGGCTCAACATTCCTCATATCGCCCGCACCGGTGCCCAGCGCCTGGCAGAGCGTTTCGGCTCGCTCGAGGCAATCATCGCCGCCGACTGGCTCGACCTGCGTCAGGTAGAGCGTCTCACCGAAAAGGCCGCACGCTCCCTGCGCGACTACTTCGACAAACCCGAGAACGCCGAGCGCGCCCGCGCTATCGAAGCCCAGTTGCGGGAGTTCGGCATGCATTGGGAAAGCGAGCGGAAAGCCGCCAAAGGTCTGCCGCTGGCCGGCCAGACGTGGGTGCTGACCGGCACGCTGGAAACCATGAGCCGTGATGAAGGCAAGGCGCGGCTGGAGGCGTTGGGGGCAAAGGTCGCAGGCTCCGTATCCGCTAAGACCACCTGCGTGGTGGCAGGCCCCGGTGCCGGCTCGAAGCTCAGCAAAGCCCGCGAGCTAAAGTTGTCGGTGATGGATGAGAGAGCGTTCATCGCGTTATTGGAGAATACGGAGCTCAGTGTATGAAAGGCTTACTGTCGACAGAAGCACTTTGCAGTACCGGTTGGTCGCGCATGACGGCGCTTGGGACAGGGCTGTCGAGATTGCGTACCCAAAAGCCGCTCCGCTCTAATAAATGAGTAAATTCAGCATTGGCTCGGATCTTGCCTTCAGCGTAACGGAGCCAGCGATCCGTCATAAACAAGATGTGTGCTGGTGGTTACCGCGGAGCTAGCTATTGAGGAGGTGCCTTGTCTAACTCCCGACGTGTTAAAGGATCTCATCTGGCCATTGACTACGTGGCGACCCAATCTTTCTTCGAGTCCCGCGGCCAGCGCGAATACTCCAATCTGCTGAGTGCAACCATGTACCAGGACCGTGAGCCCGAACTCGTGGAGGCCCGCGACCTGGCCGAGAAGGCGGCTGTCGCATCGGTATTGGGTCTCAGCGGTGTCAGGCGTGTTCTCGACATTGGGTGTGGTATTGGCCGCTGGGGTTGGTTCCTCGCGGAGCGTTGTCCCCAGCTGCAGTATCTGGGGCTGGATTTCTCTACCAGCCTGATCGGCAAGGCGCAGCAGGAAGCTGAACGGCGCGGTGCTGCGGGGCTGAGCTTCCAGGTTATGTCGGCAACCGATATCCGGGCTGATGAGCTAGTTGTGCCTGGACCGTTCGATCTCTTGCTCATCTCTGGGCTGCTCATCTATCTGAACGACAGCGACTGTGTAAAAGTGCTGCGTGATGCTGCGCGTTTTTGCACGCCGGGGGGAGCCATCTATTTGCGCGAGCCTGTTGGTGTCAGTGAGCGTTTCACTCTGGACCGTTATTACTCCGAAGAGCTGGCTGACGAATACTCGGCAATCTATCGTACCGTCGATGAGCTATACGCCATGATGAATGAGTCCTTCGCAGGGATGAACGTAACAGTCGAGCGTGAGGGGTTCCTTTTTTCCGACGGGTTGGAGAAACGCGTGGAAACCCGCCAGTATTTCTTCGTTCTGCGGCGTGACGGGGAGCAGGCATGACGACAGCCTACTGTTTCGATCTGGATGGCACCCTAACACGTCAGGAACTGTTGCCGCTGATAGCGTCCTTGGTCGGATTGGAGGACGAGATCAGCGTTCTCACCCAGGCCACCATTGACGGCCTGCTTCCTTTCGACAAGTCTTTCAAGCTCCGCGTGCGTCTCTTGCGTGATGCCCGCTTGGACTGGATTCATTCTGTCCTGGAAGAACAGGTGGAATTCGACCCCGCCCTTTTCGATTTTATAACGCGGCACCCACAGCAATCATTCGTGGTTACAGGGAACCTTGACCTCTGGGTCCGGCCGGTGCTCGACAAGCTCGGCATCCAGAATTTTACGTCACTGGCGCGACTGGGCGAGGACGGTCAGCTGGAGGGGGTTGAGCATCTTCTGCACAAGGGCGATGCCGTCAGCAGCCTGCGTGGCCGTTTCGAACGCATTGTCGCTATCGGTGAAGGTATGAACGATGTGCCCATGTTCGAGGCTGCCGACTGGCGTATTGCCTACGGCGGGGTTCACTCTCCCAACAAGGTGCTGGTCAAGCTCAGCGATTTTGTCACCTACGATGGAAAGGCTTTATGTCGCCTCTTAAGCACGTTGTGATCAGTGCGGCCGGCATCGGCTCGCGTTTGGGGCTGAACAAGCCCAAGTGTCTGGTGGAGGTGGCCGGACGCTCGTTGCTCGACTGGCATCTGGAACGCCTGCAGTGGGCGGAAACCGTCTGGCTAGTAGTCGGCTTCCATGAAGAGGAAGTAATCGAGCACGCCATCGCCATACGTCCGGATTTGATCATCGTGCGCAATCCCGATTACGCCCGGACCAACACGCTACAGAGCATATACCGGGTTTCGCGCCACCTGGGCGAGCGCTTCTTGGTTCTGGACGCGGACACCGTCGTGGAACCGCAAAGTTTCAGCGCTTTTCTTCAGGCCTGTGAATGCCACGAGCAATTGATTGGCGTGTCTCCCTATATCACCAGTGATGGCGTAAGGGTCCTGTTGGACGGAGAGAGTAGCCAAGTGAGCAGTTTTACCCGGGAGCCTCGTTCAGCAATGGAGTGGACCGGAATAGCCGTGATTCGTCCGGAGCTCGTGCGGAACGAGCCGATCTATGTGTACGAGGCGATCGAATCGTATCTGCCTTTGCCCGCATTCGAGCTCAAGGCTTTTGATATCGATACCACGGCGGATCTCGATATGGCGCGCAATGTACTGGCTACCCAGTGGGGACAACATGAGTAAGCAGGATCAGGGAGATGTCGCTCGACAGTTCTGGCGCTCCAGCAAACGAGGGCAGATTGGGCCGAAGCAACTCTACGAGCGGCAACGCGAGCACCTGCTGCAGGATATTCTCCCCTTGCTGGAGGGTAACGCACGGCTGTTGGATATCGGTTGCGCTGATGGCGAGTTCAGCCTTCTGTTTGCACAGAAGGTTGCACACGTACTGGCATTCGACATTGGCGAGGAACTTGTTGCTCAGGCGCGCGAGCGCGCAGAGCGTCTGGGTGTTGGCAATATCGAGTTCCGAGTCGCCGACATTTTCGAGTTTCAAACTGAGGAGCGTTTTGATGCCGTCAGTCTGATGGGGGTTCTTACCTGTATCAGCGACGATAACGCTGCTGCCCGCGTGTTGCTGAAGGCGACCTCCCTTCTGAAACCTGGTGGCCTGCTGATCTTGAAGGATTCGGTGCTCTTGCATGGGCAGGAGCCGCGATATCTGCTCACCGAGCACTATGAGGCCAAGTATCGCCCTGAAGCTCGCTATCTGGCTTTAATTCGCTCCATGGGCCTTCATGAGGTTGCAAATTACCCATTGCTGACCATGGACAACTGCGAGCAGACCAGCGTTCTGTACCTGTTTCGCCCGGTCTTGGCTCAGCAACCGTCATTACCGATCCGTGGATTGCGGGTTGCCTGCTACGGCAGCATGCCATTTCATTTTCGATCCCTGCGGCCTCTGGCCGAATGTTTCGAAGACAGCCTGCTGAGCTTGTCCATCAAGGAGGTCATGGCCTGGCGTCCCCAGGTCATCGCGGTGGCTGATGGCTGGTCAGTCGAGTTCTGGCGTGATTACTGTGATGCCCATCAGGTACTATTGATCGGTATGCGCCATGGCTCGGTGACTCGCTATGGCTTTGCCGAACCTCAGTACAACCATGCCGACTACCTATGCGGTAGTGTCTGGGATATCGAAGATACCCTGCTTTCGGATGTGCATCCGCGCCTTGGTTTTTTGCTAACGGGAAACTCATGGGTCGACCAGGTCTTCAGGTTGCCGTCCAGAGCCGATTTTGACGCCCAGCCGACCATCCTTTTCGCCCCCACCTACAACCCTGAGATCAGTGCTGCGGTCTATTTCGGCGAGCGTGTCGTTTCGCTGATCCGCAGTATTTATCCGCAGGCCAGGATCATCATCAAACCGCATCCGGCGATTGTTCAGCACGAGCATGGTTTCGTGGTGGACAAGGGACTGTTCCGTGAGCTGATGGCCGTCTGGCGCGCGCAGGCCGCTGAAGATCCTTTATTGCAGTTGATCGATGATCCTGAAGCGAGTATTGCCGATAGCTTTGCCGAGGCCGACATTCTGGTGGCAGACCGTTCCTCGCTGCTGTTCGAGTACATGGTCTTGGATCGACCCATTCTGCTGTATTCGAGCGATGCTCGGGTCGAGCATTGGGATTACAACCCGCAAGCTCCTGGCAATGCATGGCGTGATATCGGTATGGAGTTCAGCGATGACTCCAGCTTCCTGGCGCTGTTGAGGGATGCCAGGCGAAATCATCAGGAGTTTTGTCGCGAGCCGCAGGCTAGGCGTACCCGTCAGCTCTACGGCGACTTCCGTGATGGCCGTTCGGTGCAGCGCGTGGCAGCCGCCATTGCTCAGGTGCCCAGGCCACATATTCTGATTCATTCTTACGGTCACGAGCAAGGTACAACGTTACTTGAAGCGTTCGAAAATTGTCTGGCTTTTAAGCGTATCTCGATCATTGGCTGTCCCGTCCGTTTAAAGCATTTAAAGGATGTACATCAGTACGAGGATTTCTCTTCATGGCAAGCTGGATCTGCAGAAAGTCTGGATCAAGCGGTTTTGCTTGTTGATAGTGCCGCTTCCTACTTGCCGGGTAGCGCTCGTCAATTCAGCCACGGCCTAGCTCTCCTCGCGCGGGGAGAGTGCGATGCACAGGTGCTCAGTTTTGGCAAAGCGCTTTGGCAATTATTGCCTACGTATAGTTTTAAGCGCGCTTTACGGTTATTGCCTGCGCGGTTAACGGATGAAGTTCTTGGTGCGTGGCGGAAAACATTGTGCGCACGAGGTACGATTGTTGAGTGGCGTGCTGAGCAGCTGGATTTGGTTTTAGACGACTCAATAGTAAAGGTAGTTGGGCGTGAGTACTACTTGGCTGCGCCCCGTGCTAGGCTGCGTCTTGTGCCGCCTGTCAAGAATTGGAAGCATTCTCAGGCTTGCTTCGAGCTTCAAATATCCGCTGTGCAAGGGGTGGAGTATAGTTATTTCCCTTTCAGTGTCGATATTTATGTGAATGGTACACTGTTTGATACGGTTCTTTTATCAGATTTTCAGTTTAAGTTTCTAGAACTGCCCGCTCAACCAGATGAGTGTGGCGAAACAGAAATCGAATTTTTTAGCAGTGCGGCGTTTCAGGGGTTGACGGGTGTTACCGGTGCTATGTCCATAGCGATAATGTTTCTTGATACACCGGCATCAATGAAGAATGAAGGCGAAGCCCGTGAAGTCAGCGTTGACCCAGCGAGGTTGCTTGAAAAATGGATGGAAGAAAGAGTTTTGAGCTGTGTGCAAGAGCGCCTAGCAAAGGAGTACATAGGTAAGAAATTTAACTGTTTGAAAATTGGTATTGTTGTGCTGGATCTGGCGGGTAATTCGGCTGCCGTCTCGGCAACAGTTGATAGTGTTGTTGGTAATGGTGGTTGGATTGATAGATATTCTATAGTTGTGCTCGGTGTGGGCGATAATTTCAATTGTTCCTCTGCTGATTTGCGCTATATAAAAATTGATCCGGAGAAGCGCGTCGCTGCGATCAATGATTTAGTTAATTCAGGTAATTTTCACTGGCTAATGCTTGTTGAGGCTGGGGTCGAGTTTACAGTTAGCGGGTTGACAATGATGTTGATTGAGCTCGCTTCCGCGCCTGATTGTTACGCCGTATATGGCGATGAGCTGCTGCGCTCCAGCGACGGCTCGCTTGGGGCGGCGCTAAGACCTGCCATGAATTTAGACTTGCTGCTTAGTTTTCCTATAGGAATGGCGCGGCATTGGTTGTTCAGGCGTGAGGTGCTCGTAGAAAATGATGGGTTTGATGAGCGCTTCGCCAGAGCAATTGAGTTCGAGTTGTTGCTTCGCTTGATAAATAAATACGGTTTAGCGGGTATCGGACACATCAGCGAGCCGCTACTGATAGCGGACGCGCCGGAGTTGAAAAATTGCCCTGCCGAATTGGCTGCTTTACAGCAGCATCTATTATCTCGCGGTTACCCAGCGGCAAAGGTCCTGTCACATATGCCAGGGCGCTACCATATTGTATACGGTGATGCTGCTCGACCTCTGATCTCGATAATAATACCGACTAAAGATCAGTTGTCGATGCTGCTGCGTTGTATTGATAGTCTTTTGGAAAAAACTGCATACCAAAATTACGAGGTGTTGATTGTAGATAATAATAGTGAATCTCCGGATGCTCTAGCTTGGTTTGCTGGCGTCGAAGCAATGAATGAGGATAAGCTGCGTGTGTTGCGTTATCCCTATCCGTTCAATTACTCTGCGATAAATAATATGGCTGCACGTGAAGCAAGAGGTGAATATCTTGTCTTGCTTAACAACGATACTGCAGTCATAGATCAGTCGTGGTTAGATGGGCTGCTCAATCACGCGCTCCGTCCTGAAGTTGGTATTGTCGGTGCGAAGCTTTTATATCCAAATGGGCGGATCCAGCATGCAGGGGTAGTTCTAGGCCTGGGTGGACCCGCTGAGCATGTGTTTATTGGCGAGCCTGGCGATGCGGCTGGCTATATGCAGCGATTGCAAGTCGATCAGAACTATAGCGCGGTCACAGCTGCATGTTTGATGGTTCGAAAGTCAATATATGAGCAGGTAGGTGGGCTGGATGAGAATCTTAGCGTTTCCTACAATGATGTAGACTTTTGCCTTAAGGTGCGCGAAGCGGGCTATTTAATAGTGTGGACTCCGCATTCGGTGGTAATGCACGAAGGTAGTGTCAGTCAGAGCAGAGTTGACAAAAGCTTGCCAGCCGCAAAGCGTAAACGTTTCGTTGCCGAACAAGATGCGATGTACGCCAAATGGCTCCCTCAGTTGGCCCGTGATCCTGCTTATAATCCTAATTTCTCATTAGAGATCGAAGGGGGGTTCGCACTGGCTCCAAGTTATCTAAGTTGGCGCCCGTTGGCGCCCTTAAAGCAAGTGCCAATAGTTTTGGCGCATGCTGCTGATGATCAGGGCTGTGGTCATTATCGAGTTCTTCAGCCTTTTGCGGCGATGAAGAATGAAGGGATCATTGATGGTGCTGTGAGTAAGATGCTTCTCTCTGTTCCCGAGTTAGAGCGTTTTAGCCCTGATGCGATTATTCTACAGCGCCAAATTTCCGAAGATCAGCTCGAATGTATGCGTCGCATGAAGGCTTTTTCTGGTGCATTTAAGATTTATGAGTTAGACGACTATTTGCCTAACGTGCCGCTTAAGAGCGCCCACCGAGGGCACATTCCTAGGGACGTTCTGCGCTCTCTGCGACGGGCTCTTTCTTATGTGGATCGCTTTGTCGTATCGACTTCCGCTCTAGCAGAGGCGTTCGCTGATCTGCATGGGGATATTGAAGTCGTTCCGAATACATTGGAGCCTAGTTGGTGGGCTGACTTGAGTAGCCAACGACGTCGCGGAAGTAAACCTAGAGTAGGTTGGGCCGGGGGGGCTGGTCATGCAGGGGATTTGGAGCTTATCGTAGATGTCGTAAAGGAGCTCGCTAATGAGGTGGAGTGGGTTTTTTTGGGCATGTGCCCCGACAAGCTGAGGCCGTACGTCCATGAGGTTCATCATGGAGTAGAAATCTCGGCCTATCCAAAAAAACTAGCCAGCCTTGATCTCGACTTGGCGTTGGCTCCATTGGAGCGAAATCTATTCAATGAGTGCAAAAGCAATTTGCGCTTATTGGAGTATGGAGCTTGTGGTTTTCCCGTTATCTGTAGTGATGTGCGCTGTTACCAAGACGTATTGCCGGTCACTCGGGTGAAAAACCGTTTCAAGGACTGGGTGGACGCCATCAGGATGCACTTGGGAGATCTTGATAATGCCGCGAGAGCCGGTGACGAACTGCGCGACCGGGTGGTAAGCGATTGGATGCTGTGCGGCGATAACCTCGACCGATGGAGAGCGGCTTGGCTACCGAGGTGACCTCTCGCAGATGCTGCGGCCAGCAGCGAATCGAGTGCAACACACCGGTTGGGATGAAAAAAGTTGTTCGTTCCCTAAAGCCTTCCGGTGTGGTGCCGATACAAAGTACGAATGCGAACTCAATGGGTGCCTGGGCAAAGCCGGCCCGGAGGTCGCAAGCTCAGGCAAACCTTGGACAACAGCGCCTATCGGAGGCACACCATGGCTCTCACAGTCAATACCAATATCCCGTCGTTGAACACCCAGCGTAACATCAACAGTACATCCAACGCCCTGAATACCTCTATGCAGCGGCTCTCCACGGGCAGCCGCATTAATAGTGCGAAGGACGATGCTGCGGGCCTGCAGATTTCCAATCGTCTCACCAATCAGATCAGTGGTTTGAACGTAGCTACTCGCAACGCTAACGATGGAATCTCGCTGTCGCAGACTGCAGAGGGTGCATTACAGCAGTCGACCAACATCCTCCAGCGTATCCGAGATCTGGCGATCCAGTCGGCCAATGGCTCGAATAGCGATGCAGACCGCGCTGCTCTGCAGAAGGAAGTTAGCGCTCAGCAGGCCGAGCTGACACGCATCGCTGAGACCACCACTTTCGGTGGACGCAAATTGCTTGATGGATCCTTTGGTACAACTAGCTTTCAAGTGGGTTCCAATGCTTACGAAACCATTGACGTAAGTCTGCGGGATGCATCCTCAAGTGCAATCGGCTCTTACCAGCTAGGTAGTAATGAGGCTACGACTGACGCTACCATCGCCGGCACTGCGTCCGCTTCAGGTGTGGCGTCTGGCACCATCAATCTTGTTGGTGGTGGTAAATCGGAGGCGATCGCTCTCACAGCAGGCAGCAGCGCCAAAACGATAGCTGAACAGTTTGATGGGAAGATTCCTAATCTGAGTGCTCGTGCTCGTACGGTCTTTACCGCCGAAGTGGCCGCTGTGTCAGGCGGTTCGATGAGCTTCGATGTTACTGTTGGAACTGAAAAAGTCAGTTTGGCGGGAATTACAACTACTCAGGACTTGGCCGATCAGCTCAACTCAAACGCGTCTAAGTTGGGTATCGCAGCTAGCTTGGATGATAAGGGTACGTTGACAATTACATCTTCTACGGGCGAGAACGTAGTATTCGGCAGTCAGACGGGTACCGCAACGGCCGGTACGGTTGCGGTAAAGGTTCAAGGTTCTGATGGAAAATATGAGTCTGCTGCCAAAAATGTTGTGAACGCCGCTACTGCTAGCACCACTCAGATTGTCACTGGGTATGTTCAGTTGAACTCGCCAACAGCGTATTCCATTAGCGGTACGGGTGCGTCGCAGATATTTGGTAGTGCTACTGCTGCGCAGAAGAGCACAGTTGGTGCAATCGATATTTCGACAGCAGTTGGTGCGCAGAACGCCATTGCGGTGGTGGATAACGCCCTCGCGGGTATTGATTCGCAGCGTGCCGACCTAGGTGCGGTGCAGAATCGCTTCGACAACACTATTAATAACCTGCAGAACATCGCTGAGAATGCCTCGGCTGCCCGCAGCCGGATCATGGACACGGACTACGCTGCGGAAACTGCCAATCTGTCGAAAAACCAAGTGCTGCAACAGGCTGGTACTGCGATTCTGGCCCAGGCCAAGCAGCTTCCGCAGTCTGTACTGTCGCTGCTCCAGTAAGGCGAAAGCCGTCTGGCTAACAGGGGGATGGGGCTTAGGCTCCTTCCTCCTTTTTGCGTTGTGAGGTATTAGATATGGAAACGGTAACTCTCACTTCTGTGTCGCAGCCAAATACATTTCGGCGCGAAGTGCCATCGCTGAGCCCTAGCGCTTCTGCTGAAACTGTGCCGGTCGATGGTGGTGCTAAGACCGATGAAAAATCGGTTTCCGCTTCCGAGAGTGCAACCTCGGCAGTGGAAAGGTTCAAGACCATCGTGCAGGACCTGCAGCGTAATCTCGATTTCAGCGTGGATGATGCTAGCGGGCAGGTTGTTGTGAAGGTCATGGATGGCGAGTCGGGCAAGCTGATACGCCAAATACCTTCAGAAGATCTTTTACGGCTTTCCGAGCGGCTTGAGGACATGCGTAGTTTGCTGTTCAAAGCTGAAGCCTAAGGCACGATTATTGGATGGACTTCCTGAATCGCCAGCTCAGCCTGGCTTTCAGGCATATTTTTGACGAGGTGTCGTATGGCAGGTATCACAGGCATCGGATCCGGTATGGATATTGATGCGATGGTTAAGGCCATTTCATCAGCCGAGCAGGCGCCGAAGGAAAGTCAGCTGAAGCGGCTGGAAGCCAAGACGACTACCCAGCTGACCTCGCTAGGACAGTTGAAAGGTGCCATCAGCAATTTTCAAACGGCGTTGTCTGCTCTCAATAGCCCCTCTTCATTCTTAGCGCGTAAGGCGTCCTCTTCTGAAAGCAATGTGGTAACCGCTACGGCCAGCCAAAGCGCTGTGGCGGGGAGCTATAAGCTGGAAGTCGAAAAGCTGGCAAGTAGTAGTAAGGTCGCCTTGGCTGCCGTGCCTGCTGATGATGAAACCAAACTGAACGCCGGCACCTTGAGCATCAAGGTGGGAGGCTCGGCCGCGCTCGATGTCACCGTCGACTCGACCAATAACACGCTGGCGGGCGTTCGTGATGCCATAAACAAGGCAGGCGCAAGCGCGGGCGTCAGTGCAACCATCATCACCGATGACCAGGGCTCTCGCCTTGTGTTGAGCAGCAGCAAGACGGGGGATGGCAATGACATTTCCGTTGTGGGGACGGATGCCGACCCTGCCGAAGGCAACGTTTCGCTCGGGGCATTAACGTATAGCGCCCCCCCTAATTTAGCTGACTACTCTGGAGAAACAGACCCGGAGTATGTCGAGGCCAAGGCCACGTATGACGCCCAGATTGCTAGCCCGGGCTCGGCCAAGACGCTTGCTGTTGCGCAGAGTGCGAAGTTCACAATCGATGGCCTTTCGGTTACCCGCGAGAGCAATAGTGTCGATGATGTGGTCAGTGGCGTCAGTTTTGAGCTCAAGTCTGAAGGTACCAGTAGCGTGACGATTACTCGCGACGAGGCCGGAGTGCAGGGCAACGTCAAAAAGTTCGTGGATGCCTACAACACCTTGATGAACTTTATAAATACCGAGACGAAGGTCACCACGGTTACCGAAACCGATGCGCCGGTGACCGGGGCTTTGGTGGGTGATAGCTCTGTTCGTTCGCTGATCAACTCCATTCGATCAGAGCTGGTATCGCCTCAGGGGGGGGGCGCGATGCGAGCCTTGGCTGACATGGGCATCACTACCAAGAAAGACGGCACTCTCGAAATGGACGCGGCCAAGGTCAGCAAGGCGATTACGTCGAATTTCGAAGAAGTCGCCGCCTACTTTACTGGGGACAATGGATTAGCGAGCCGCTTAGGTGCTCGGCTGAAGCCCTATACCGATGCTGGCGGAATATTGGAGTCCAGAACGGATGCGTTACAGGGGACCATTGATAAGGTCGACACACAGAAAGCGGAGCTAACCAAGCGGATTGCGGCGCTGGAAGAGCGCTTGTATAAGCAGTTCAATGCGATGGATACCCTGGTGGCCCAGCTTACTCGCACAAGCGATAGCCTCACGCAGCTTTTTGACAGCATGCCCGGGTTTGTTACGCAAAAAGATTGACCGAGTGACGCTCAAGGCTTTGCTTTAGAGTGTGGGAAAAAGCTGCTAAAGCTCTTTGATTGTTTGTCGATAACTTGAACAGTATCGCTAAACGCTTGGAGCCCATCATGAACGCAATGTCCGCAATGAAGCAGTATCAACGTGTTGGGGTGCAGACTCAAGTTGCTGAGGCTAGTCCCCATCGCTTGATACAGATGCTCATGCAGGGCGGCCTAGACCGCATATATCAGGCCAGGGGCGCCATCCAATTTGGCCGATTGGCCGAAAAGGGCGAGCTTATCGGCAAGAGCATCTCCATCGTTGGTGGCTTGCGCGAGGCCCTTGATCATGAAGTAGGCGGCGAGATTTCAGCGAATCTTGACCGGCTCTATGAATACATGATCAGGCGGCTAACGGAGGCTAACCGCAACAATGATGCCGATGCGCTTACAGAGGTCGCGGCTTTGCTTCAGGAAGTCAAGGCTGGCTGGGATGGCATTGCGCAGTACGCGTAACATCTAATAGGGCCTTCGGGTCACTCAGGCCAAGGTATTTTTTATGACGCTTATAGGCTCTCTCAAGGAGCTTCAGGTCGAGCTAAGTGACGCGCTGTCTCGCCGTGATTGGGGTGCAGTCAGTGGGCTTGATCCTCGCTGCCGTGCGCTTGTAGCAGAGATTGTTGCGATGGAGCCTTGGGGTGATTCAGCGCTCCGTGATCAGGTTGGCGCCTTGTCTATTTTGTATGCGGATCTGCAACAGGCGGCGAGAGCGGAACGCGAGCGAATTGCTGCTGAGTTGGCTCAGCTCAATCAGTCGAGGCGGGCCGATCAAGCGTACAAGACACTCGGCTGAAAGCAGCTCAGTGGTGGAAGCCTCAGGAGGCTTACCACCTTGCGCCTTGTAATGCTTAGCGGTACTCGCACAGATACGCGGTGTCTACCTTGACCTTCAGCTGAAATTTGCTGTTCGCCGGTACGGTGAACTGGCTGCCGCTGGCAAAGGTTTCCCAGGCGTCGCTACCCGGCAGCTTCACATCCAGGCTGCCGGCAATAACGTGCATGACTTCCAGTTGGCTCGTACCAAATTCGTACTCACCTGGTGCCATTACGCCAACCGTGGCAGGGCCCTCGGCCATATCGAAGGCGATGGATTTGACGGTGCCATCGAAGTACTCGTTAACCTTGAACATGCTGCTACCTTGCATGAGTTAAAAATGGGTGGCCAGTATGCCCAAGCGTCCAAACGTCGTCACCTGGCCAGGCGGTTCGATCTCGGAAGAAAGGGCGTCGCGTAACGAAATGTCAGCGAGGGGTGCGTTCGGCGTGACCGCAAACTAATATTTCGTTCGTGATTCGGTCAGGAGTAGCCAATGGAGTGTCGTTCCGGATGCGGGGCATGTTGCATCGCTCCTTCCATTAGTTCGCCTATACCTGGCATGCCACAAGGCAAACCCGCAGGGGTGCGCTGTGCTCAGCTTTCGGCGCAGTTCCGCTGCCTGATTTTCGGCGATGCTGAAAGGCCGGCGGTGTGCTCGGCTTTCCAGGCCGAGCCGGCGATTTGCGGTCAGGACCGCGAAGATGCTGTGCGGATTCTTGGTTGGCTTGAACTAGCCACGGCCTGACCGGTCCGATTCGCATACAACAAAAAGGTGAAGCATGAATTTGAAAGGTTGCGTTGTGGGTGCCTTGCTGATGTTGCCGCTGCTTTCCGTGCAGGCCGCCGAAGGCTGGGAGCTGGCCAAGGAGGAGGATGGCGTTAAGGTCTATTTGCAGACGGTCCCGGGTTCGAAGTACAAGGCCTATCGCGGCGTCGCGATGATGGATACGGATGTCGCAACACTCAAGAAGCTCCAGGAAGACGTCGGCGGCGCCTGTGCGTGGATCCACGAGTGTAAGGAGCAGAAGCTGCTCAAACAGGAGGGAAGCACAGCGGTAACCTATACCCGTTTCAATACCCCCTGGCCAGTCACTCCGCGTGACTCCGTGGTTCAGGTAACGGAAAGCAAGCTCAAGAACGGCGGGCTGCGTCGTGATCTGAAGGGGCTTCCCCAGTACCTTCCGGAAGAGGATGGCTATGTTCGTGTGAGCGAAGTGGAGGGCTTCTGGGAGATGAATCCGCAACCCGGCGGTGAAGTCGAGGTGGTCTATCAGGTGCACACCGAGCCGGGTGGTAGCGTGCCGTCCTGGCTGGCCAACAAGTTCGTGGTCGAGGCGCCTTTGAACACCTTGCGTAACCTGCGCGAGCGCGCCGAAAAGCGTTGAGTGTGCCCGTAGGAGAAAAAGAAGGCTGCCCTAGGCAGCCTTCTTTTTTAAACCAGCCTGTTTCAACGCGGCAGGTCGCGCTTGGCGGGGCCGGTGTAGAGCTGACGCGGGCGGCCAATCTTCTGGCCCGAAGCGATCATTTCCTTCCAGTGGGAAATCCAGCCGACAGTCCGCGACATCGCGAAGATGACCGTGAACATGCTGGTAGGAATGCCGATGGCCTTGAGGATGATGCCCGAGTAGAAGTCCACGTTCGGGTACAGGTTGCGCTCGGCGAAGTAGGGGTCGCTCAGGGCGATCTCTTCCAGCTTCATCGCGAGTTCGAGCTGCGGATCGTTGATGCCCAGCTCGCCCAGAACCTCATCGCAGGTCTGCTTCATGACCTTGGCGCGCGGGTCGAAGTTCTTGTACACGCGGTGACCGAAGCCCATCAGCTTGAACGGATCGTTCTTGTCCTTGGCCTTGGCCAGGAACTTCTCGATGTTGGACACGTCGCCGATCTCGTCCAGCATGGTGAGTACGGCTTCGTTGGCGCCGCCGTGAGCCGGGCCCCACAGCGCGGCGATGCCGGCGGCGATACAGGCGAACGGGTTGGCGCCGGTCGAGCCCGCCAGGCGGACAGTCGAAGTAGATGCATTCTGCTCATGGTCAGCGTGGAGGATGAAGATCCGATCCATCGCCTTGGCCAACACCGGGCTGATCGGCTTAACCTCGGCCGGGGTGTTGAACATCATGTGCAGGAAGTTTTCTGCATAGTTCAGGTCGTTGCGCGGATACATCAGCGGCTGACCCATGGAGTACTTGTAGACCATCGCGGCGATGGTCGGCATCTTCGCGATCAGTCGATGCGCGGAGATTTCACGATGCTGCGGATTATTGATATCCAGCGAGTCGTGGTAGAAGGCGGAAAGTGCACCCACGATGCCGCACATGACAGCCATCGGATGAGCATCGCGGCGGAAGCCGTTGAGGAACGTCTTTAGCTGCTCGTGAACGATGGTGTGGTTCTTGATGGTGTCGACGAACTTGGCTTTCTGCTCGACGGTGGGCAGCTCGCCATTGAGCAGCAGGTAGCAGGTTTCCAGGTAGTCGGATTTCTCGGCCAGCTGCTCGATCGGATAGCCACGATGCAGCAGGATGCCCTGGTCACCGTCGATGTAGGTGATCTTGGATTCGCAAGAGGCGGTGGACATGAAGCCCGGATCGAAGGTGAAGTGACCCGTGGAGGTCCCCAGGCTTCGTACATCTATAACGTCAGGCCCTACGGTACCGGAATAAACGGGCAGTTCGACGGGGGCGGCGCCCTCGATGATCAACTGCGCTTTCTTGTCAGCCATGCATGGCCTCCTGTTTTGTGCTTGGAATCATCATGGCCCCCCACGCAGGGCCCGCATCACTATAGAGTGATAAACCGCAAAGTCAATTTGCGCGAACCCATGCCGTAGAGGGCTCTGCAGGGGGATGCGTACAGCTTGGGTGCACTGTTTACGGTATTTATATAGGGGCTGCTATCAGCCTTTAGTGGCACTTCACCACATTGTCATTAGTGACCTAACTGTTTATACTCGGACACCGACCGGCAGGGGCCTTACAGGCAGTATTCTGTAGGTTGTCACTCGTGGGTAGCGGGTACTGCTGCGTACTCTTCCCAACAACTTTGCCCTGCGCTCTGGGGCTCTCAAGTGTGAAAAAAAGCCGTGAAAAGCCAACGACCTGTAAACCTAGATCTTAGGACAATAAAACTCCCAATCACTGCTTACACGTCGATTCTCCACCGTGTATCCGGTGTCATCCTGTTCATCGGTATCGCGCTCATGCTGTTCGCGCTCGATGCATCGCTGTCTTCGCCAGAAGGCTTCGATGAGGTGCGAGGCTACCTGAGTAGCCCATTGGCCAAGCTGATTGTCTGGGCGCTGCTTTCGGCGCTTCTCTATCACCTGGTCGCTGGCATTCGCCACCTGGTGATGGATACGGGTCACGGTGAGACGCTCGAGGGCGGCAAGCTGGGCTCGAAGATCGTCATCATCGTTTCTGCGGTACTGATCGTTTTGGCGGGAGTGTGGATATGGTAACCAACGTCACCAACTTCTCGCGTTCAGGTCTGTATGACTGGATGGCGCAGCGTGTGTCGGCAGTCGTGCTGGCGGCTTATTTCCTGTTTCTTCTCGGATACCTGATTGCCAACCCAGGGTTGGAATTCGCTCAGTGGCGCGAACTTTTTTCGGCCAACTGGATGCGCATCTTCAGTCTGCTGGCGCTGGTTTCGCTTAGCGTGCATGCGTGGGTCGGTATGTGGACGATTTCCACTGACTACCTGACCAACATGGCGATCGGTAAGTGGGCTACCGGCGTTCGTTTCCTGTTCCAGGCGGTGTGTGGCATTGCCATGTTCACCTTCTTCGTCTGGGGCGTACAGATTCTGTGGGGTATCTGATTCATGGCTAACATTCGTACGCTTTCCTTCGATGCCATCATCGTTGGCGGTGGTGGCGCCGGTATGCGCGCTGCGCTGCAGCTCTCCCAGTCGGGGCATAAGACCGCCGTGGTTACCAAGGTCTTCCCGACCCGTTCGCACACCGTGTCTGCTCAGGGTGGCATCACCTGTGCGATCGCCTCTGCCGACCCGAACGATGACTGGCGTTGGCACATGTACGATACCGTCAAGGGCTCCGACTATATCGGTGACCAGGACGCGATCGAATACATGTGCTCGGTCGGCCCGGAAGCCGTGTTCGAGCTCGAGCACATGGGCCTGCCGTTCTCCCGTACCGAAACCGGTCGCATCTACCAGCGTCCGTTCGGCGGTCAGTCCAAGGACTACGGCAAGGGTGGCCAGGCTGCCCGTACCTGTGCCGCTGCCGACCGTACCGGCCACGCGCTGCTGCACACCCTTTATCAGGGCAACCTGAAAAACGACACCACCTTCCTCAACGAGTGGTATGCAGTCGACCTGGTGAAAAACCAGGATGGCGCAGTGGTCGGTGTCATCGCCATCTGCATCGAGAATGGCGAAACCGTCTACATTCGCTCCAAGGCCACGGTTCTGGCCACCGGCGGTGCCGGCCGTATCTACGCATCGACCACCAACGCCCTGATCAACACCGGTGACGGTGTCGGCATGGCGCTGCGCGCCGGCGTACCGGTGCAGGACATCGAGATGTGGCAGTTCCACCCGACCGGTATCGCGGGTGCCGGTGTGCTGGTAACCGAAGGTTGCCGCGGTGAAGGTGGTTACCTGATCAACAAGCACGGCGAGCGCTTCATGGAGCGTTACGCGCCGAACGCGAAGGACCTGGCTGGTCGCGACGTCGTTGCACGCTCGATGGTCAAGGAAATCCTGGCGGGTAACGGCTGTGGCCCGGATGGCGACCACGTGATGTTGAAGCTGGATCACCTGGGCGAGGAAGTGCTGCACAGCCGCCTGCCAGGTATCTGTGAGCTGTCGAAGACCTTTGCTCACGTTGATCCGGTCGTCGCACCGGTGCCGGTTGTTCCGACCTGCCACTACATGATGGGTGGTATCGCCACCAACATCCATGGTCAGGCGATTACTCAGGACGCCAACGGCAACGACAAGATCATCGACGGTCTGTTCGCGGTGGGCGAAGTGGCCTGTGTATCCGTGCATGGCGCCAACCGTCTGGGTGGCAACTCGCTGCTCGACCTCGTGGTGTTCGGTCGTGCTGCCGGTCTGCACCTGGAGAAGGCGCTGAAGGAAGGTATCGAGCACCGCGGTGCGAGCGAAACCGACCTCGACGTGGCCCTGGCTCGCCTTGCAGGCGTGAACGAGCGGACCACTGGCGAAGACGTTGCACCGCTGCGCAAAGAGCTGCAGAACTGCATGCAGAACTACTTCGGCGTGTTCCGTACCGGCGAGTACATGCAGAAGGGTATCGCTCAGCTGTCGGATCTGCGTCAGCGCATTGCCAACGTCAAGATCGCTGACAAGAGCCAGGCGTTCAATACCGCGCGTATCGAAGCGCTCGAGCTCCAGAACCTGCTCGAAGTGGCCGAGGCTACTGCCGTTGCGGCTGAGGCGCGCAAGGAGTCCCGCGGCGCCCATGCTCGTGAAGATTTCGAAGAGCGTGATGACGAGAACTGGCTGTGCCACACCCTGTACTTCCCCGGCGAGAAGCGGGTAGGCAAGCGTGCCGTGAACTTCGCTCCGAAGACCGTTCCGGCATTCGAGCCGAAGGTCCGGACTTACTGAGGTCACCGATATGTTGCAAGTGAGTGTTTATCGCTACAACCCGGAGCAGGACGAGAAGCCCTTCATGCAGGACTTCCAGGTCAACACCGACGGGAAAGACCTGATGGTTCTCGATGTCCTGGCTCTGATCAAGGAACAGGACCAGGGTTTCTCGTATCGTCGCTCCTGCCGCGAAGGCGTCTGCGGCTCCGACGGTATGAACATCAACGGTAAGAATGGCCTGGCCTGCATCACGCCCTTGTCCGCCGTGGTCAAGGGCAACAAGCTGGTTATCCGTCCGTTGCCTGGTTTGCCGGTCATTCGTGACTTGGTGGTCGATATGGGCATCTTCTACAAGCAGTACGAGAAAGTTCGCCCGTACCTGATGAACGATACGCCGGCTCCGGCCATCGAACGTCTGCAAAGCCCGGAAGAGCGCGAGAAGCTGGACGGTCTGTACGAGTGCATCCTGTGCGCTTGCTGCTCGACCAGCTGCCCGTCCTTCTGGTGGAACCCGGACAAGTTCCTCGGTCCGGCCGCGTCGCTGCAGGCTTATCGTTTCCTGGCCGACAGCCGCGACACCGAAACCGAGAACCGTCTGGCAGGTTTGGACGATCCGTTCAGCGTGTTCCGCTGCCGCGGTATCATGAACTGCGTTGACGTTTGTCCGAAGGGATTGAACCCTACCAAGGCAATCGGTCACATACGCAACATGCTGCTGCAGAGCGGCACCTGATGACACCCCGGTCGCGAAAGGTTATGCGCTAGCCTGGAATGGCCGGATTGCGTTACCCGTTACACCTGCGGCGCCGAAGTTGAAGCTCGGCGCCGTAGTTTTAGTAGGAATCCCAGCTCACAAAGCCGGGATTCCACTCTGAAATTTTGATGACCAGCAGGAGCACCCGGCTTGTGCCCGGGAACTATCTGCGCGGTCCGTAGTGGCTTTACCTGAGTCGCTGCTTCAGAACTTGGGAAGTCATGCTGCGGTCTCCACGCTGGTGGTGTCTCCTTATCGAAGGTGACCAGACATGCAAGAAAGCGTAATGCAGCGCATGTGGGACAGCGCACACCTATCCGGTGGTAACGCTGCCTATGTGGAAGAGCTATACGAGCTCTATCTGCACGACCCCAACGCTGTGCCTGAAGAATGGCGCAACTATTTCCAGAAGCTGCCTTCCAGCACCGGCGCAGCGGACGTGTCGCATTCGACTGTTCGCGATCATTTCGTGCTGTTGGCGAAGAACCAGCGCCGCGCACAGCCGGTGTCTGCTGGCGCCGTCAGCAGTGAGCACGAGAAGAAGCAGGTGGAAGTCGTGCGCTTGATTCAGGCTTATCGCCTGCGTGGCCACCAAGCTGCTCAGTTGGACCCGCTCAGTCTGCAGCAGCGTCCCGTTCCGGCCGACCTGTCGATCAACAACTATGGCTTGACCGACGGCGATCTCGATACCGTTTTTCGTACGGGTGACCTGGCGATCGGCAAGGATCAGGCAACTCTGCGCGAAATCGTCGAGGCGCTTCAAGAGACATATTGCCGCACTATCGGCGCTGAGTTTGCCCATATCGTCGATTCTGAACAGCGCAACTGGTTCATCCAGCGCTTCGAGAGCGTGCGCGGCCGGCCGCAGTTCTCCGCTGAGATCAAGAGCCATCTGCTCGAGCGCCTGACCGCTGCAGAAGGTCTGGAAAAGTACCTCGGTACCAAATATCCGGGCACCAAACGCTTTGGTCTGGAAGGTGGCGAGAGCCTCATTCCGCTGCTCGACGAGCTGATTCAGCGCTCGGGATCCTACGGCGTGAAGGAAGTCGTCATCGGGATGGCTCACCGTGGCCGTCTGAACGTCCTGGTGAACACGCTCGGCAAGAATCCGCGCGACTTGTTCGACGAGTTCGAGGGCAAGAAGGTCGAAGGCCTGAGTTCCGGTGACGTTAAGTACCACCAGGGCTTTTCCTCCAACGTGATGACCCCGGGCGGTGAAATTCACCTCGCGATGGCGTTCAACCCGTCTCACCTGGAGATCGTTTCTCCGGTGGTCGAGGGTTCGGTGCGCGCACGTCAGGATCGGCGTTACGATCCGGTCGGCGACAAGGTGCTGCCAATCACTATCCACGGTGATGCCGCTTTCGCTGGTCAGGGCGTGGTCATGGAGACGTTCCAGATGTCTCAGACTCGCGCCTTCAAAACTGGCGGCACGATTCGTCTGGTCGTCAACAACCAGGTCGGCTTCACGACCAGCAAGCAGGAAGACGCTCGTTCGACGGAATACGCGACCGACGTGGCGAAAATGATCCAGGCGCCGATCTTCCACGTGAATGCCGATGATCCGGAAGCCGTATTGTTCGTCAGTCAGCTGGCCGTTGACTACCGCATGCAGTTCAAGCGGGACATCGTCATCGACCTGGTTTGCTATCGCCGCCGCGGCCACAACGAGGCCGACGAGCCGAGCGGTACCCAGCCGCTGATGTACCAGAAGATCGCCAAGCAGCGCACGACTCGCGAGCACTACGCGGATGCGCTGATCAGTGCAGGCGTTCTCAGCAGCGAGGAAGTTCAGGCCCGCGTAGACGAGTACCGTCAGGCGCTCGACAACGGTCTGCACGTGGTCAAGAGCCTGGTCAAGGAGCCGAACCCGGAGCTGTTCGTCGACTGGCGGCCGTACCTGGGGCACGCCTGGACCGCGCGGCACGACACCAGCTTCGATCTGAAGACCCTGCAGGAGCTCGCCAACAAGCTGTTGCAAGTTCCGGAAGGCTTCGTCGTTCAGCGTCAGGTCTCGAAGATTCTCGAGGACCGGACCAAGATGGCGGCAGGGGCGATGCCGATCAACTGGGGTTTCGCCGAAACCATGGCTTACGCAACGCTGCTGTTCGAAGGCCATCCAGTACGTATCACCGGCCAGGACGTCGGTCGTGGCACCTTCTCGCACCGCCATGCCGCGCTGCACAACCAGAAGGATGGCTCGACCTTCATTCCGCTGCAGCACCTTTATCAGGAGCAGCCGAACTTCATGCTGTACGACTCGTTCCTTTCGGAAGAAGCCGTACTGGCGTTCGAATACGGCTACGCCACGACCACGCCCAACGCGCTGGTGGTGTGGGAAGCGCAGTTCGGCGACTTCGCCAACGGTGCCCAGGTGGTGATCGACCAGTTCATCAGCAGTGGTGAAGCGAAGTGGGGGCGCCTATGCGGTCTGACGATGCTGTTGCCGCATGGCTACGAAGGTCAGGGGCCTGAGCACTCCTCCGCGCGTCTGGAGCGCTACCTGCAACTGTGCGCCGAGCACAACATCCAGGTTTGCGTGCCTTCGACGCCGGCGCAGGTCTACCACATGCTGCGTCGTCAGGCGATTCGCCCGCTGCGCAAGCCGCTGGTTGCGCTGACGCCGAAGTCGCTGCTGCGCCACAAGCTGGCTATCTCGACGCTGGAGGAGCTGACTCAGGGCTCGTTCCAGACCGTGCTGCCGGAGATCGATCCGATCGACGCCGCGAAGGTCGAGCGTGTGGTGCTGTGTAGCGGCAAGGTGTATTACGACCTGTTGGAAAAGCGTCGCAACGAAGGCCGCGAGGATATTGCGATCATCCGGATCGAGCAGCTGTACCCGTTCCCGGAAGACGACCTGGCCGAAGTCCTGGCGCCGTACCAGAACCTCAAGCACATCGTCTGGTGTCAGGAAGAGCCGATGAACCAGGGCGCCTGGTACTGCAGCCAGCACCATATGCGGCGTGTCGCCACCGCGCACAAGAAGGACCTGTTCCTTCAGTACGCCGGGCGCGAAGCGTCTGCGGCCCCCGCGGTCGGTTATGCCTCCATGCACGCCGAGCAGCAAGAGAAGCTGCTGCAGGACGCGTTCACCGTTTAAAACCCAGCTGCAAGAGGCCGCGCGATGCGCGGCCTCGACGTAGACAACGAATCAATAGGACCCCCGATAATGGCTATCGAGATCAAAGCCCCTACATTCCCGGAATCCGTTGCCGACGGTACCGTCGCGACCTGGCACAAGAAGCCTGGCGAGGCCGTCAAGCGTGATGAGCTGATCGTCGACATCGAGACAGACAAGGTGGTCATGGAAGTGCTTGCCGAGGCTGACGGCGTGCTTACCGAGATCGTCAAGAACGAAGGCGACACCGTGCTCAGCGGTGAGCTGCTCGGCAAGCTCGAGGCGGGTGCCTCCGCTGCTGCCGCGCCTGCCTCGGCTCCGGCTGCTGCTGCTCCGCAAGCGGCTGCCGAGTCCGCGCCTGCCGCTTCCGCCGAGGAGCAGATCCTCGCTCCGGCCGCGCGCAAGCTGGCCGAAGAGAACGGCATCGATCCGAACAGCATCCGCGGCACCGGCAAAGACGGCCGCGTAACGAAGGAAGACGTCGTTGCCGCCATCGAGGCGAAGAAGTCTGCGCCTGCTGCAGCTGCCAAGCCGGCCGCACCGGCTGCCGCCGCACCGATCTTTGCCGCGGGCGATCGCGTCGAGAAGCGCGTCCCGATGACTCGCCTGCGCGCCAAGGTTGCCGAGCGCCTCGTCGAAGCGCAGTCCTCCATGGCCATGCTGACCACTTTCAACGAGGTCAACATGAAGCCGATCATGGAGCTGCGCTCCAAGTACAAGGACCTGTTCGAGAAGAAGCACAATGGCGTACGCCTGGGCTTCATGTCTTTCTTCGTCAAGGCCGCGGTCGAAGCGCTGAAGCGTCAGCCTGGCGTCAATGCGTCCATCGACGGCAACGACATCGTCTATCACGGTTACCAGGACATCGGCGTGGCCGTCTCCAGTGATCGCGGCCTGGTCGTTCCGGTGCTGCGTAACGCCGAACACATGAGCCTCGCCGAAGTCGAAGGCGGCATTGCCGAATTCGGCAAGAAGGCCAAGGCCGGCAAGCTGACGATCGAGGAAATGACCGGCGGTACCTTCACCATCTCCAATGGCGGTGTGTTTGGTTCGCTGCTGTCGACGCCGATCGTCAACCCGCCGCAGACCGCTATTCTCGGCATGCACAAGATTCAGGAGCGCCCGATGGCGGTCAATGGTCAGGTGGTCATCCTGCCGATGATGTACCTGGCGCTGTCCTATGATCACCGTTTGATCGACGGCAAAGAGGCGGTAACCTTCCTGGTCACCATGAAGGACCTGCTGGAAGATCCGGCTCGCCTGCTGCTGGACATCTGACAAGGCAGCCACGGGCGGTGGGCGGTCAGCTGGTGATATACCCGGCACCGCTTGCGGCTCGTGGCTTTTCGTTTGCCGCTTAGGAAAGAGGATTGGTAATGAGCGAGAAATTCGACGTCATCGTCATCGGTGCGGGCCCTGGTGGCTATGTCGCCGCTATCCGCGCCGCGCAGCTGGGCCTGAAGACTGCCTGCATCGAAAAGTACAAGGGCAAGGACGGCAAGCTCGCGCTCGGCGGGACCTGTCTGAACGTTGGGTGCATCCCGTCCAAGGCACTGCTGGATAGCTCCTACAAGTATCACGAGGCGCATGCCAGTTTCGATGTTCACGGCATCTCGACCGGCGAGGTCAAGATGGACGTGCCGACCATGGTCGCGCGCAAGGACCAGATCGTGAAGAACCTGACCGGCGGCGTTTCGGCGCTGATGAAGGCCAACGGCGTGACCGTCTTCGAAGGCCACGGCAAGCTGCTGGCCGGCAAGCAGGTCGAAGTCACGGGTACCGACGGCAGCGTGCAAACGCTGGCGGCCGAGAATGTCATCCTCGCCTCGGGTTCGACCCCGGTGAACATTCCGCCGGCACCGGTGGACCAGAAGATCATCGTCGACTCTACCGGCGCCCTGGACTTCCAGACTGTTCCCGGCAAGCTCGGTGTGATCGGTGCGGGCGTCATCGGCCTCGAACTCGGTTCGGTCTGGGCCCGTCTGGGTGCCGAAGTCACCGTCATCGAAGCAATGGACAAGTTCCTGCCGGCGGCTGATGAGCAGATCGCCAAGGAAGCCTTCAAGGTACTGTCCAAGCAGGGTCTGAACATTCTGCTCGGCGCGCGCGTTACCGGCACCGAGATCAAGGGCGACCAGGTCACCGTCAGCTACACCAACGCCGAAGGCGAGCAGCAGCAGACCTTCGACAAGCTGATCGTTGCAGTCGGCCGTCGTCCGGTGACTGCCGATCTGCTGGCTGCCGACTCGGAAGTTACGCTTGACGAGCGCGGCTTCATCTATGTCGACGATCAATGCGCGACCAATGTGCCGGGTGTATACGCTATCGGCGACGTGGTGCGTGGCGCCATGCTTGCGCACAAGGCCTCCGAAGAGGGCGTGATGGTTGCCGAGCGCATCGCCGGTCACAAGACACAGATGAACTACGACCTGATCCCGTCGGTGATCTACACGCACCCGGAAATCGCATGGGTCGGCAAGTCCGAGCAGGCGCTGAAGGCCGAAGGCGTCGAGGTGAACGTCGGTGTATTCCCGTTCGCTGCCAGTGGTCGCGCCATGGCCGCCAACGATACCGCCGGTCTGGTCAAGGTCATCGCCGATGCCAAGACCGATCGTGTTCTGGGTGTCCACGTGATGGGGCCGGCTGCCGCGGAGCTGGTGCAGCAAGGTGCAATCGGCATGGAATTCGGCACCAGTGCCGAAGATCTCGGCATGATGGTGTTCTCGCACCCGACTATGTCCGAGGCCTTGCATGAGGCTGCGCTGGCAGTAAATGGCCACGCCATTCACATCGCGAATCGCAAGAAGCGCTAAGCGAATCGCGTGGTACAAAAGCCCGGCCTGTTCTGAACACGCCGGGCTTTTCTTTGACTAAAGTAGGATGTTTTCATGAGCAATCAGGTCCTTGAAAGGTATCGGCGATAGTTTTCAGGGACTTGAAGGGGGCAGGGCAACGCCCTGCTTAAATGCGGTACCTGATAACGGTAAGAAGCATGAATCTTCACGAGTACCAAGGTAAGCAGCTGTTTGCAGAATATGGATTGCCGGTGTCGAAAGGCTACGCGGTAGACAGCCCGAAGGAGGCCGCCGAAGCCTGTGACAAGATCGGGGGCACCGAGTGGGTGGTCAAGGCTCAGGTCCATGCCGGTGGTCGCGGCAAGGCCGGCGGTGTCAAGCTGGTACGCAGCAAAGACGAGGCGCGTGCGTTCGCCCAGCAGTGGTTGGACAAGCGGCTGGTGACCTACCAGACCGATGCCAATGGCCAGCCGGTCAGCAAGATCCTGGTTGAGGCCGCTACCGATATCGACAAGGAACTCTACCTGGGTGCAGTCGTGGACCGCTCGAGCCGCCGTATCGTGTTCATGGCATCCACCGAGGGCGGCGTGGACATCGAGAAGGTCGCACACGACACTCCGGAGAAGATTCTCAAGGCCACCATCGATCCGTTGGTCGGCGCGCAGCCCTTCCAGGCACGGGAGCTGGCATTCCAGCTCGGGCTCAAGGGCGATCAGGTGAAGCAGTTCGTCCACATCTTCGTTGGCCTGGCCAAGCTGTTTCAGGACTACGATCTGGCCCTGCTAGAGGTCAATCCGCTGGTCATCAAGAAAGATGGCAACCTGCATTGCCTTGACGCCAAGCTCAATATCGACGGCAACGCCATCTATCGACAGCCGAAGCTGCGCGACATGGCCGACCCTTCCCAGGACGACCCACGCGAGGCGCATGCGGCCAAGTGGGAACTCAATTACGTCGCGCTCGACGGCAACATCGGTTGCATGGTCAACGGTGCCGGCCTGGCGATGGGGACCATGGACATCGTCAACCTGCACGGCGGTCGTCCGGCGAACTTCCTCGATGTCGGCGGTGGCGCAACGGAAGAGCGCGTTACCGAAGCGTTCAAGATCATTCTCTCGGATAACAATGTCGCCGCAGTGCTGGTGAACATCTTCGGCGGTATCGTGCGCTGCGACATGATCGCCGAGGGGATCATCGGTGCAGTGCGCGAAGTGGGGGTCAAGGTGCCCGTGGTCGTGCGCCTGGAGGGCAACAACGCCGAGCTGGGCGCGAAGATGCTGAGCGAGAGCGGGCTGAACATCATCGGGGCGCAGAGCCTGACCGATGCGGCCATTCAGGTAGTCAAAGCCGCGGAGGGCAAGCAATGAGCATTCTGATCAACAAGGACACCAAGGTCATCTGCCAAGGCTTTACCGGCTCACAAGGAACCTTCCACTCCGAGCAGGCCATCGCCTATGGCACGCGCATGGTCGGTGGGGTGACGCCCGGCAAGGGCGGCACCATGCATCTTGGTCTGCCGGTGTTCAATACGGTCAAGGAAGCCGTGGAAGCCACCGGCGCCGACGCCTCGGTAATCTACGTACCGGCACCTTTCTGCAAGGACTCGATCCTCGAAGCCGCGTTTGGCGGCATCAAGCTGATCGTATGCATCACCGAGGGCATCCCGACGCTGGATATGCTGGAAGTCAAGATCAAGTGCGATGAGCTCGGTGTGCGTTTGATCGGTCCGAACTGCCCAGGTGTAATCACCCCGGGTGAATGCAAGATCGGCATTCAGCCCGGCCACATCCACCAGCCGGGCAAGGTAGGCATCGTTTCGCGTTCGGGCACGCTGACCTACGAGGCGGTCAAGCAGACGACCGATGCGGGCTTCGGCCAGTCCACCTGTGTCGGCATTGGTGGCGATCCGATTCCCGGCTCGAGCTTCATCGACATCCTGGAGCTTTTCCAGAACGACCCTCAGACCGAGGCAATCGTCATGATCGGCGAGATCGGCGGTTCGGCCGAGGAAGAGGCGGCGGCCTTCATCAAGGCCAACGTGACAAAGCCGGTGGTGTCGTACATCGCGGGCGTTACCGCACCGGCGGGCAAGCGAATGGGGCATGCCGGAGCGATCATCTCCGGAGGCAAGGGCACGGCGGAGGAGAAGTTCGCTGCGCTGCAGGACGCGGGCGTGCGAACGGTGCGTTCGCTGGCCGATATTGGCAAGGCCCTGGCTGACGTGACAGGTTGGGAAATGAAGGGCGCCTGACGAGCGCCGTGACGGGGCCACCTTCGGGTGGCCCTTTCGTTTGTGGGCACAAAGCGGTCGGCATGCTCGGCCGATCATGGCATCATGCGCGCCTCCCATCATGGCGCCGTCTTCACGAGAGATGCGTGTCACGCAGGGCCTGGCTCAACCGGCCGGGTGACATTTCCCTTACCCCTGGAGAAATTCCCACATCGTTTCCGTTTCCCGTCGTCCCGAATCGCCCATCGCTCGAGCAACACGCTCGCTGGCGCGGCGGCGGCGCATTCCCCTGGTAATGTTTTCCCATGACTCGTTTGAAAGGCTTTGACCTCGTCGCCCTTGGTTTCATGACCTTTGCGCTGTTTCTCGGCGCCGGCAACATCATTTTCCCGCCCAGCGCCGGACTGGCCGCAGGCGAACATATCTGGCAGGCGGCAGCCGGCTTTCTGCTGACAGGCGTGGGCCTGCCGCTGCTGACGGTCGTCGCGCTCGCTCGCGTCGGTGGCGGGATGGACCGCCTGACTGCGCCTCTGGGTCGGTTCGCCGGCACGCTGCTGGCGATAGCCGTGTACCTGGCCATCGGGCCGCTGTTCGCGACGCCGCGAACCGCCGTGGTGTCGTTCGAAATGGGCATCGCCCCGTTCACCGGCGACAGCGGTACGCCTTTGCTGATCTATACGCTGCTGTTCTTTGCGGCGGTGCTGGTGCTGGTGCTCAATCCCGGGCGCCTGGTAGAGAACGTCGGCAAGATCATCACTCCCGTGCTGCTGCTTTCACTGATCCTGCTCGGCGGCGCCGCGCTGTTTCTTCCCGCCGGCGAGATCGGGGTCAGTGCCGAGAGTTATCGCAGCGCGCCGATGCTCAAGGGCTTTCTCGAGGGCTACCTGACCATGGACACGCTGGGCGCCCTGGTTTTCGGCATCGTCATCGCGACCGCCATCCGCGACCATGGGGTGACCGATGCGGCGCTGGTGACGCGCTATTCGATGATTGCTGGCGTGATCGCCGCCGTCGGGCTTTCGGCGGTGTATCTGGCGTTGTTCTACCTGGGCGCAACCAGCCAGGGCATCGCTGCCGATGCACAGAATGGCGTGCAGGTGCTCACGACCTACGTACAGCACACCTTTGGCACGACCGGCAGCCTGTTGCTCGCCGCAGTCATCACCCTCGCATGCCTGACGACGGCGGTAGGGCTCACGGCTGCGTGCGGTGAGTTCTTCAGCAACCTGCTGCCGGTGTCCTACCGCAGCGTGGTGATCACCTTCTCGCTGTTCAGCCTGCTGGTGGCCAATCAGGGATTGACCCAGCTGATCAGTGTCTCGGTCCCGGTACTGGTAGGGCTTTACCCGCTGGCGATCGTCTTGGTTGCGCTCAGCCTGGCCGACCGGCTGTGGCGTTCGCCCGCCCGGGTGATGATGCCGGTGATGGCGGTCACCCTGGTGTTCGGTTTCGTCGACGGCATGGCCGCAGCCGGCTTCGGTGACGCGGTGCCAGCCTTCTTCGGTGAACTCCCGCTGGCGGGGCAGAGCATGGGTTGGCTGCTGCCGGCGCTCATCACGCTGATGCTCGCGGCCGCCGCGGATCGCCTGCTGGCCGCTCCTGCGCGCGCCTGAGCGCAGCGGTAGATGGCAGCTGGCTATAATCGCGTCAGGTTTGAAGAGGACAGGCCATGGCCTTAACCGAACTGCTAACGCCCGACGTCGCCGCGGTCATCTGGTTCGTCGTCTGCTGGGTGGGCTATACCCGTTACGCAAGCTGGCGCGGGCGTGACACGGCCTGCCTGGCCAGTGTGCTGCATCTCTATCGCCAGGACTGGATGCAGCGACTGCTGCAGCGCGACAACCGGATTGCCGATGCCAACGTTATCGGTAATCTCGAGCGCAACGCATCGTTCTTCGCCTCCAGCACACTGATCATCCTTGCCGGCATCCTCACAGCGCTCGGTGCGTCTGATCGCGCCGTTTCCCTGCTCGCCGATCTGCCGCTCGCCCAGCCGGTCAGTCGCGGGCTGTCGGAAATCAAGCTGCTCGGCCTGGCCGTGGTCTTCGTCTATGCCTTCTTCACCTTCAGCTGGTGCATGCGCCAATACAACTTCGGCGCGGTCCTCGTCGCGTCGGCACCGATGGCTGGTGAGCGCAACGTCAATGACCTCGAGCGCAAGGCATTCGCCGAGCGCGCGGCGCGCGTGCTGTCGATGGCTGCCAACCAGTTCAACTTTGGTCTGCGTGCCTACTATTTCGGCATGGCCACGCTGGCCTGGTTTATCAATCCCTGGTTCTTCATGGCGGTCACTACCGGCGTGGTGCTGGTGCTCTACCGCCGCGAGTTCCATTCCGATGTGCTGAAGGTCATGGTGTTTACGCCAACTTCGCTCGGAGATACGTCCCGGGAGTAGGGCGCAACCTTGCCGCCCGGTATCATGGCCGGCTCGATTCCATCGCCGAGAGATCGAATGAGCGACAGCCAGATTCTCGAGCGCACTCAGCGCTTTCTTTCCTTTCTGCGTCATTGCCAGGTGCTCGGGCTCAGCGTGGAGCACGCTGACAGCAAGGGTCTGACGTTGCGCCTGCCCTATAACGAGAGCCTGATTGGCAATCCCGAGACCGGCGGCATTCATGGCGGGGCGATCACCACGCTGATGGACACCACCTGCGGCATCTCGACCGCCTGCGCGTTGCCGGAACTGGAGGTCTGCCCGACGCTCGACCTGCGTATCGATTACATGCACCCGGCCGAGCCGGGTCACGACGTGTTCGGCTTCGCCGAATGCTACCGAGTGACGCCGCACGTGATCTTCACGCGGGGCGTGGCCTACCAGCGCGACATCAACGAGCCGATCGCGCACGTGGTCGGCACCTTCATGCGCATGGGCAAGCAGGCCGGCGGCCGCGGCGGGGAGGGCGCGGCATGACTCGGGTGGATTTCGATGCCATGGTCCGCCAGGCGCTGGAGACCAACAATTACGAGCCGCTGATCGAGTCGGTGCCCTACGCGAAGCTGATCGGCATGCAATGCCTGCGTCTGGGAGACGAGATGGTGTTCCGCCTGCCGCAGAACCAGGACAACATCGGCAATCCCATGCTGCCAGCGATTCACGGCGGCGTGATCGCGGGTTTCATGGAGCATTCGGCGATGCTTCATTTGCTGATGTTCATGGGGGCGCCACATTTGCCGAAAATCATCGACTTCTCGATAGATTATCTGCGCGCCGGTCACTATCGTGACACTTTCGCCGCCTGCCAGGTCTGGCGCCAGGGCCGTCGGGTCGCCAATGTCGCGATCACTGCCTGGCAGACCCATCAGGCCGAACCCATCGCCACCGCCCGTTGCCATTTCAAGATCGACCAGGCCTGATCCTGCGGCTGTCGGCGTGCGGTAGCTGACGTCTGACACCGCTTCAAGGATCCGGAATGGATGCTCTGTTGATTCTCGCCGGCCTGCTGCTGATGCTCGCCGGCATGGTCTGGCTGGTCACGCTCGCCTTTGGCACCAGCCTGTTCTGGGGCATCGGTAGCCTGATGCCGCCGTTCACCCTGGCCTATCTCTTTGCCCACTGGTCGGTTGCCCGTCGGGCCGTATTGACCGTCGGCTTGGGCATCATCCCGCTGGTGGTCGGGCTGTCGATGCTGGCTGCCCGGGCGCCGGAAAAGCTCGACGCCATCCTTGCTCTCGAATGGCTGCCGCAGCCAGGGGCGGCGCAGCCGGGCGGTCTGCTGCACGGCCAGCTCAACGGGCAAGCCTTCAGACCCGAGCATGGCGAGTTGATCGATGGCGTGCTCAGCCTGCGTTCCGGTTCTGGCTTCTACGCAAACCAGGAGCTGCGCATCGAACTGCGCGAACCGCCAGCCGATGCGCTACGCCTGGATGTTTTGCCCGATGACGAGGGGCCTTTGCCGACCGTGCGCATCGCCTGGCTCGAGCCGGGTCGCGATCTGCCGGAATCGCGTGTCATCCAGCATGGCTACACCCTGCATCTGGTGCTGGCCGAGCAGGCGCCCAACCGGCTGGTGGGTCGTTTCCATCTGGTGCTGCCGCCCCAGTATGCGACCAGCCTCAGCGGCGAAGTCGAGCTCTACACCGATCGGCTGCGCTACCGCGATGGGCAGGTCGACCGCTCCGTCGATTCGACGGACACCATCGCCTACGTCCTCGAAGATTACCTGCAGCGTCGCCATGCCTCGCACGATGTGACCCTGACGAGCCCGCTCGGCCAACTGCCGCTTGCCGAGCATGCGTTCAGCCTGCCGGTCGAGGCGCGCGTGGACGGCGTCCCGACGCACCTGCAGCTGGCGTTGAGCAAGAGTGCAGAAGGCTGGAGCGTCGAGGATGACGCCTATCCCCCGTTGCCGCCCGCTGTGGAGCAGCCCGCCGAGGCGCGCGAGCCGGCCCCGGTTCGTACGCCACCGGTCCGCAGCCACGATCGGCGCAAGCGCTTCTCCATGGCGCGCCTGCTTCGCGAGCCAGCGACCTACGACAACATGCTGGTGCGCGCGCATACCGAGCGGGGCGGCGTCGCGGAAGGACGCTTCGCGGGGCTGGACGCGGAGGGGCGGTTGCGTATTCGACGTATGCTCGGCGGCCCGGGCGAGGCTTACTTCAATCTCGCGCCGGGCGAAATCGTGCTGCTCGAAGCGCTGGAGCCCTGAGCTGCAACCGGGCCCGTACCAATTGAGCGGGCCGTTCCACTTGAAATTACATCTACGACCCCCATCTGCCTGACACTGCCGCGCGCGCGGCCCGTATCACTGATGACTGGAGTTCGTAGACGATGAGTGTGGAAACTCAAAAACAGACCCTGGGCTTCCAGACCGAGGTGAAGCAGCTGCTTCATCTGATGATCCACTCGCTTTACTCGAACAAGGAAATCTTCCTTCGCGAGCTGATTTCCAATGCGTCCGATGCCGCCGACAAGCTGCGCTTCGAGGCACTGGCCAAGCCCGAGCTGCTCGAGGGCGGTGCAGAGCTGAAGATCCGTCTGTCCTTCGACAAGGAGGCGAAGACGGTGACCCTGGAGGACAACGGAATCGGCATGAGTCGCGACGAAGTCATCGCGCACCTGGGGACGATCGCCAAGTCCGGCACTGCCGATTTTCTGAAGAACCTGACCGGCGATCAGCGGAAGGATTCGCACCTCATCGGTCAGTTCGGCGTGGGCTTTTATTCTGCGTTCATCGTTGCCGATCAGGTCGATGTGTTTACCCGCCGCGCCGGCGCCGCTGCGAGCGAGGGCGTGCACTGGTCGAGCAAGGGCGAGGGCGAATTCGAGGTCGAGACGATCGAGAAGGCCGAGCGCGGCACCCGCATCGTGCTGCACCTCAAGAGCGGTGAAGAGGAGTTCGCCGACGGTTGGCGCCTGCGCAACATCGTCAAGAAATATTCCGATCATATCGCCTTGCCGATCGAGCTACCGAAGGAGTTCCACGGCGAGGAAAAGGACAAGCCGGCCGAGCCGGAATGGGAGACGGTCAACCGCGCCAGCGCGCTGTGGACGCGCCCGCGTACGGAAATCAAGGACGAGGAATACCAGGAGTTCTACAAGCACGTTTCCCACGACTTCGAGAACCCGCTGGCCTGGAGCCACAACAAGGTCGAGGGCAAGCTGGAGTACACCTCGCTGCTCTACGTGCCGGGGCGTGCGCCTTTCGACCTGTATCACCGCGAGGCGCCGAAGGGCCTGAAGCTCTATGTGCAGCGCGTATTCATCATGGATCAGGCCGATGAGTTCCTGCCGCTGTACCTGCGTTTCATCAAGGGCGTGGTCGATTCCAACGACCTGTCGTTGAACGTCTCGCGTGAGATCCTGCAGAAGGATCCGGTAATCGACTCCATGAAGTCGGCGTTGACCAAGCGTGTGCTCGACATGCTCGAGAAGCTCGCCAAGGACAAGCCGGACGACTACAAGTCGTTCTGGAAGCAGTTCGGTCAGGTGCTCAAGGAAGGCCCGGCGGAGGATTTCGCCAACAAGGAGAAGATCGCCGGCCTGCTGCGCTTTGGCTCGACTTCCGACGCCAGCGGCGAGGCTTCGGTCGCACTGGCCGACTACATCGGCCGCATGAAGGATGGCCAGGACAAGATCTACTACCTGACCGGCGAGAGCTATGCGCAGGTGCGCAACAGCCCGCACCTGGAAGTGTTCCGCAAGAAAGGCATCGAGGTGCTGCTGCTCACCGACCGCATTGATGAGTGGCTGATGAGCTACCTCACCGAATTCGACGGCAAACAGTTCGTCGATGTTGCCCGCGGAGACCTGGATCTCGGCAAGCTCGACAGCGAAGACGACAAGAAGGCGCAGGAAGAGATCGCCAAGGCCAAGGAAGGATTGGTCGAGCGTCTGAAGAAAGCATTGGGCGAGCAGGTTTCGCAGGTGCGCGTCTCGCACCGTCTGACCGACTCTCCGGCGATTCTCGCCATTGGCGAGCAGGACCTGGGCCTGCAGATGCGTCAGATTCTTGAAGCGAGCGGGCAGAAGGTGCCGGATTCCAAGCCGATCTTCGAGATCAACCCGCAGCATCCGTTGATCGACAAGCTCGATGGCGAGCCGGACGAGGACCGTTTCGCCGACCTGTCGCACATTCTCTTCGACCAGGCGGCGCTGGCTGCCGGCGACAGCCTGAAGGACCCGGCGGCCTATGTGCAGCGGCTGAACAAGCTGTTGGTCGAGCTGTCCGCCTGAGGCAACTCGCGCCGCTAGGAGAGGCCCGGCAATCGCCGGGCCTTTTCGTTTCTGCGATCAGGCCAGTTCACTGACCAGCCGCGTACCATGCGCCAGGTTGTCGGCGACCGGACAGCGGCGCTCGATCTCTCGCAGCAGTTCGAGTTTCTCGGAGGCAGACAACTCGGCATCGATGTCGACCCTGACGCGGATCTCTTCGAACCCCGGGCGCACGTCCCGATTGCGTCCCAGGAGGCCGTCCGGGTCATAGTCCGCTTCCAGTTCGAAGCGCATGCCGCGCAGGTCGATCTTTTGCTGGTGGGCGATGATGCGGCCGATGGTGCCGAAGCAGCCGGCGATCGCTGACAGAATCACGTCCAGCGGCGTCGGGCCCAGGTCATGCCCGGCGGCGTGCTTGGGCTGATCCATCACCAGGCGGTGATTGCCGCATTCGACCTCGATGTTCATGCCCGAGCCCATCTGTCCACGAGCGGTGATCGTTTTGCTTGCCATCTTTGCTCACTCCGGTTCGCTGGCTGCCGTTGCGCAGCCTGGTCCGGGCAGCTTAGCGGCGCCAGGGAGGTCCTACCTTGATGCTTGTCATATAGGGGTGGGGGTATCTTGAGGGCCTGTTGTCACAAAGCGAAACGGGGCCGATGAAACGAGGCGGCCGGGTGATCTGTCTATGGAGCAGGCCGTAGGGCTTGGTTCGAACCGATGCAGCCGGCATCGATGCTGGCGCCGTGCTGCCTGGGCGACGCGGCGCGTCGGGCGGACGCAACCAACGGCACCCTTGACCAGGAGGCTTGAATGTTTCGAATCTTCACCGGCGCCGCCTTGGTGGCGCTCTGCGTGAGCGCGCCCGTGCAGGCGCGCGAGTATGCGTATAGCGATGCCCACCTGCATTACGTTGATTTCTTCCAGGAAACCCAGGGTATGCCCAAGCTGCTGGAGGCGATGGACGAAGGACGTATCGAGCACGTGATGATCAGCGGGATACCCGTGGCCAAGAAGTGGCACGAGAACGAACCCAAGCGGCCGCGCTACTATGCTGGCGACGACGCACCGGTCTACTGGTACAGCGCCACCGATGTGCTGGTGGCGGCTGCTATGAAGGAAGTCGACCCCGAGCAGCGCAAGCGCTTTCACCCGTTTTTGTCGGGCTTCAACCCGAACGACAAGAACGCCGATGCGCACATTCGGCGCATGCTGGAGCTGAACCCTGGGTTATGGCAGGGCATCGGCGAGATATTCACCCGTCATGACGACGTGACCGCGCTTACCGAGGGTGATACCCCGCGAGCGAACAACGAGGCGCTGACGCGCGTGTACCACCTGGCTGCCGAATTCGACCTGCCGGTGATGCTGCACTCGAACATCACCTCCAAGCGAGAACGCAATCCGCTCTATCTGGAGGAACTGGAGGAGCCGCTGCGCAACCATCCACACACACGTTTCATCTGGGCCCATGCCGGCACCAGCATGGAGTTGCACCGGCATCAGGAAAAGCTCGAGTTTCTGCTGCCGGTGGTGACGCGTCTGCTCGATGAGTATCCCAACCTGTACATCGACCTCTCGTGGACGATGCTCCATCCTTATCTGATAGATGCCAAGGGCCAGCCCGACCCGAAATGGGTGGAACTGGTGGAACGCCACCCGACACGCTTCATGCTCGGGTCGGATGTGGTCGGGCACTTCGAGAATCTGGCCGAGGGGCTTGCCGATTTCGATCCGTTCCTCGATGCGCTCTCCGAGAGCACAGCACGCAAGGTCGCTCGCGACAACTTTCTCGCCGTACTGCCCCGCGAGCGTCGCGAGGAAGTGAAGGTGTCACATCCCTGACATGCCCGTGTCATAGGCTCAGCTTCCCTACAGCACTAAGGAAGCTGACATGCGTTTGATATCCGCGCTTCATCTCATGGCGGCGGTATGCCTGTCCTCCAGCGCGCTGGCCGAGGTCAGGCTGGAAGGCGAGGTGGAATACGGTATTTTCGAAAGCCCGCAAGTCGAACTGGAGCCAGGCGAGCGCATGCTTCGCACCGGCCAGCAGCCTATTCAGCGGACGTCCGTCATTCCCGCCAGGCTAGGTACCAAGTTTGGTATGCGCTACGTGCTGGCCGGCAAAAGGGAAGGCGATGCCCCGCTGACATTGCTGTACCTGACGCCGGGCGTGGTGGGGCCAGATGGCGCACGGCACGACAAGTTCGAGGTGGTGCAGACCATGGCGCCCGAAGCGAGTCATGACGTCATGGCATTCGAATTCACCGAGCCCCATGAGCTGGCCCCTGGCGAGTGGCGCTTTCTGGTGTTTCAAGGCGATCGCAAGCTGGCCGAGCAGACGTTCAAGGTGCAGTGAGGTCTGGCTGGCCGAACCATTCATCGGTCCGGCAGGTTGTTTGGCAGTTTATTGACGTCAAACAATCAAGTTTTCGTGAAGAGGCTCCGATACTTGTGACTGATTTGGCAGTGCCTGCTGCCGCCATCAGTCATGGAGTGAGCTGTCTCATGTCGTTACGCAACCTGAATCTGTCCAAACGCTCAGCGCTGGGCTTCGGCCTGATCGGCCTTATCGTTCTCCTGCTGGGCTTGTTCGCCCTGCGGCAGATGACCTCGATACGCGAAGAGGCGGCCAAGGTCAGCAACCAGTGGCTGCCCAGCATCACGGCGCTGGGCGACCTCAACCAGCGCACGATGCGCATCCGCATCCATACCTTGCGCCTGCTACTCGACCGCGCCCGGGTTACCGAGAACCGTGCCAACGTCAACCAGTTCGTCGAGGGCCTTCGGCCAGTCGAAGAGGCCTATGCCAAGACGATCTTCCTGGCCGAGGAACGGGCTCTGTTCGAGCGGTACCAGGGCGCGCGCGAGCATTTCGAGGCCGTGCTGCGTGAGATTCTGCGCCTAGAGGCGAGCGGCGAGCTGAGCCAGGCTATCGAACTGGTCGGTTCGCAACTCAATCAGGTGGCGTCCGCCATGAGCGAAGAAGTTCGCTCGCTGATCGCCTTCAACAATGAACAGGCCGAGCTGTCGGCGCAGAAGGCCGACGAGCTGTTCGGCGAGGCGCGTCTGTGGATGATCCTGACCATCATTGCCGCGGGCGTGTTGACCTGGCTGCTGGCCTGGGCGTTCACGCGCAGCATCGTGCAGCCGTTGAGCCAGGCGGTCGAAGTCGCCGAAAGCGTGGCCGCTGGTGATCTGCGCCGGCCGATCGAGATCGAGGGCAAGGATGAGCCGGCTCGTTTGCTCGCGGCGCTCAAGAGCATGCAGGGCAGCCTGCGCGAAACTGTGCAGCGCATTGCCGACTCGTCCAATCAGCTGGCTTCGGCCGCCGAAGAACTCAACGTGGTGACCGAGGACTCGACACGCGGCCTGCACCAGCAGAACCACGAAATCGAGCAGGCCGCGACGGCGGTCAACGAGATGACCACCGCGGTCGACGAGGTGGCCAGCAATGCCGTGGCCACCTCCGAGGCGTCGCGTGAGTCGGATGCGACCACCCAGCGGGGCCGCCAGCAGGTCATTCGCACGGTCGAGTCGATCAGCCTGTTGGCCTCGGATGTGACGTCCACCGCCAGCGAGGTCGAGCAGTTGGCCGGCCAGGTGCGCGATATCAGCAAGGTGCTGGATGTGATCCGTTCGATCGCCGAGCAGACCAACCTGCTTGCACTCAACGCGGCCATCGAAGCGGCCCGGGCGGGCGATGCCGGGCGCGGTTTCGCCGTGGTGGCGGACGAGGTGCGGGCACTGGCGCACCGCACGCAGCAATCCACGCAGGAAATCGAGCAGATGATCGGTGCCGTGCACCAGGGTACTGACAAGGCGGTCCAGGCGATGCAGACGAGCAACCAGCGCGCCCGCTCGACGCTCGACCTGGCGCAGGCGGCCGGTGAGGCGCTGGAGGAGATCGCCAGCGCGATCAGCCAGATCAGCGAGCGCAATCTGGTGATCGCCAGCGCCTCGGAGGAACAGGCACAGGTCGCCCGCGAGGTCGATCGCAACCTGGTCAATATCCGCGATCTGTCGATGCAGTCGGCTGCGGGGGCGAATCAAACCAGCGCTGCCAGTCAGGAGCTGGCTCGCCTGGCCGTTGAGCTGAACGGGTTGGTCGCGCGTTTCAGTATTTGACGCGCCGAGGGTGGTGCGTCAAAACACCGCCTCGTAAAAACCCTTTGCATGGAGTGGTTTTTACCGTTCGTCGTAAAGTTTTGCGGGTTCCTGGCGATAGCCATGGCAGGACGCTGCCTTTACCTCAGGGGGTATATATCCATGCTTAGACAACTCAGCATCGCGCTTCGGGCGGGCATCGGCTTCGGTGTCGTGGCGCTGCTGGTCTTTCTGCTCGGCGGTTTCTCGCTTCAGCAGATGTCGACCATGCAGCGCGAGTCGCAGGAGGTCAATGAACACTGGCTTCCCGCCATCATTCAGCTCAGTGAGCTGAACCAGGAATTCTTGCGCATCCGCGCGGCCACCCTGCGCTTGCTGGTAGCCGACACGCAAGCACAGCAACAGACGGCGGTAACGGCGATCGATGCCGTTAAACAGGCGTTTCGCAGCGCCCGTGAGAAAGCCGAACCGCTGATCCGGACACCTGAAGGCCGGAAGATCATCACCGGTTTCGATCAGGCCATGGCCGACTACGAGCGTTACCAGACGCAGATCGTCGAACTGGCGCTGCAAGGCGATCAGGAAGGTGCGCGGGCACTGACGCGCGGCGAGCTCAATCAGCATGCCGATGCCGCGTCCAAGGCGGTTCGCGAACTCATCGAGTTCTCCCGGGGGAAAGCGCTCGAGGCGGCACGCCTGTCCGACGATACGGCCTCGCATGCCTTCAATGGCGTAGTCGTCGCCTTGCTGCTTGCGGCCATACTGGCCGTTGCCCTGGCGATCCTGTTGACACGCAGCATCGTGCAGCCGCTCAACGAGGCGGTGCGCGTCGCCGAGGTCGTGGCCAGCGGCGACCTCACGCACTCGATCAGCATCGTGGGCCGTGACGAGCCGGCACGCCTGTTGACGGCGCTGGCGAGCATGCAGGACAGCCTGCGCGACACCATCCAGCGTATCGCCGATTCGTCCAACCAGCTCGCCTCGGCGGCCGAGGAGCTCAACGCCGTTACCGAGGACTCGACGCGCGGCATGCATCAGCAGAATGACGAGATCCAGCAGGCGGCAACCGCGGTCAACGAGATGACGACCGCAGTGGATGAGGTGGCCCGCAATGCCGTTGCCACGTCCGAGGCCTCGCGCGAATCGGACGCGACGGCCCAGCACGGCCGCGAGCAGGTACTCAGGACGGTCGAGTCGATCGGTCTGCTGGCCGAAGACGTCACCGCTACCGCCGCCGAAGTCGAGCAGCTCGCCGAGCACGTGCGTGATATCAGCAAGGTGCTCGATGTGATTCGCTCGATTGCCGAACAGACCAACCTGCTGGCACTCAACGCCGCCATCGAAGCCGCCAGGGCAGGGGATGCCGGACGAGGGTTTGCCGTGGTCGCCGACGAGGTGCGCGCCCTGGCGCATCGCACGCAACAGTCGACGCAGGAAATCGAGCAGATGATTGACTCGGTTCATCAGGGCACCGATAGCGCCGTGCACGCCATGCAAGTCAGCAACGACCGTGCGCGCACGACCGTGCGCGCACTACGCTGGAAATGGCCCAGGCCGCCGGGGAGGCGCTCGAAGGCATCGCCCTGGCGATCAGCCAGATCAGTGAGCGCAACCTGGTCATCGCCAGCGCTTCGGAAGAGCAGGCGCAGGTCGCGCGCGAAGTGGACCGCAACCTGGTGAACATCCGTGATCTGTCGCTGCAGACATCGGCCGGGGCCAACCAGACGACGGCCGCCAGTCAGGAATTGGCGCGACTGGCCGTCGACCTGAACACGCTGGTGGCTCGCTTCAGCGTGTGATCGTGCTGATTCAAAGGCCCCGCTCTGGCGGGGCCTTTTTGTTTCTGCAGCCTAGCCGCGGCGATGGGGCGCATCTGGGCTTCGTTGGGCAGGGGGCGTACCATGCCGAGCCTTGTGCGGGGCGGTCGGTCGAACGCTCGGCAGCGCCTGCAGCCACTCATCCAGAACACAAGAAGCGGCCCCCATGTCCGGTCTTTCCACTCGTCTGTTTCGATTCCTGAACCGCACCAGCCTGGTGGCGCAGATCGTCGTCGGCCTGATCGCCGGCGTCGTGCTCGCCCTGCTGGCGCCCGAGGCGGCCCGTTCGGTCGGCCTGCTGGGCGACCTTTTCGTTGCCGCCCTGAAAGCGGCGGCGCCGATCCTGGTATTCACCCTGGTGGCGGCGTCACTGGCCAATCACCAGCGCGGCCAGCCGACCCACATCCGTCCGATCCTCGGCCTTTACGCGCTGGGTACGCTCAGCGCCGCAGTCACGGCAGTGGTGGCGAGCTTCCTGTTCCCGACCAGCCTGACGCTGGTATCGGAAGTAAGCGACGTGGTACCGCCTTCGGGGGTGGCCCAGGTGCTGAAGACCCTGTTGTTCAACATCGTCGACAACCCCGTGCACGCACTCTTGCAAGGCAACTTCATCGGCATCCTTGCCTGGGCCATCGCGCTCGGCCTCGCGTTCCGCTCGGCCGGGGAGAGTACCCGCAGCCTGGTGAGCGATCTCTCGGCAGGGGTGACGGGCATCGTGCAGCTGATCATCCGCTGCGCACCGCTGGGCATCTTCGGTCTGGTGGCCAATATCCTGGCGACTTCGGGCTTCGGCGTACTGGTGGGTTATGCCCAGCTGCTGGCGGTACTGGTTGGCAGCATGCTGTTCGTCGCGCTGGTGCTCAATCCTGTGCTCGTCTACTGGCAGATCCGCCGCAATCCCTATCCGCTGGTCTTCACTTGCCTGCGTGAGAGTGGCATCACGGCGTTCTTTACCCGCAGCTCGGCCGCCAACATTCCGGTGAACCTGCAGCTCTGCGAGCGCCTGGGATTGCACAAGGACACCTATTCGGTGTCGATCCCACTGGGGGCGACGATCAACATGGCGGGTGCCGCGATCACCATCACGGTTCTTACTCTGGCCGCGGTGCATACGTTGGGCATTCCGGTGGACCTGCCCAGTGCCTTGCTGCTGAGCCTGCTGGCCGCCGTGTGCGCTGTGGCGCGTCTGGCGTGGCCGGTGGTTCGCTGTTGCTGATCCCCCTGGCCTGTAGCCTGTTTGGCATTTCCAACGATGTCTCCATGCAGGTGGTGGCGGTGGGCTTCATCATCGGCGTGGTCCAGGACTCGGTGGAGACGGCGTTGAACTCGTCCACGGATGCCCTCTTCACGGCGGCGTCCTGTATTGCGCATGGCGACACGGTAGACGCCGAGTAGCGCTTTGCCGGTTGCGCCTGAAATGGATGGCCCCGCTCGCAGGGTGGGGCTGTGATCGGTCAGCCGGCAGCCCGGCCTGAACCAAAAAAAACGGCGCCCGCGGGCGCCGTTTCCTTTACTCGTACGAAGAAGGCCGATCAGCCCTTCCAGCGCTTGAGCACGAGAGTGGCGTTGGTGCCACCAAAGCCGAAGCTGTTGCTCATCACGGTGTCGAACTGCGCGTTCTCGCGCGTCTCGCGCAGGATCGGCATGTCCGCCACTTCCGGGTCGAGCTCTTCGATGTTGGCAGAAGCGGCGAGGAAGTTGCCCTGCATCATCAGCATGCAGTAGATCGCCTCGTGTACGCCGGCTGCACCGAGCGAGTGGCCCGACAGGCTCTTGGTCGAGCTGATCACCGGCACCTTGTCGCCGAACATGTTGCGCACGGCCTTGATCTCGGCCACATCGCCGACTGGCGTCGAGGTGCCGTGGGTGTTGAGGTAGTCGATCGGCCCTTCGACGGTGGACATCGCCTGCTGCATGCAGCGCAGCGCGCCTTCGCCGCTCGGAGCGACCATGTCATAGCCATCGGAGGTCGCGCCGTAGCCGACGATTTCAGCGTAGATCTTGGCGCCGCGCTTGAGCGCATGCTCCAGTTCCTCGACCACGACAATGCCGCCGCCGCCAGCGATGACGAAACCGTCACGGTTGGCATCGTAGGCGCGCGAGGCCTTTTCCGGCGTCTCGTTGTACTGGCTGGACAGCGCGCCCATGGCGTCGAACAGGCAGCTCTGGCTCCAGTGCTCTTCTTCACCGCCACCGGCAAAGACCACGTCCTGCTTGCCCATCTGGATCTGCTCCATGGCATGGCCGATGCAGTGAGCGCTGGTGGCGCAGGCCGAAGCGATAGAGTAGTTCAGGCCCTTGATGCGGAACGGCGTGGCCAGGCAGGCCGACACGGTGCTGCTCATGGTGCGCGGTACGCGGTATGGGCCGATGCGCTTGACACCCTTCTCACGCAGGATGTCGATGGCTTCCATCTGGTTGATGGTCGAGGCGCCGCCGGAACCGGCGATCAGGCCGATGCGCGGGTTGGAGATGTCATCGAGACTGAATCCGGCGTCCTTGACCGCCTGCTCCATCGCCAGGTAGGCATAGGCCGCGGCGTCACCCATGAAGCGCATGACCTTGCGGTCGATCAGCTCTTCCAGGTTGATGTCAACGGAGCCGGACACCTGGCTGCGCAGACCCATGTCCGCGTAGGCCTGGTTGTAGCGAATGCCGGGGCGGCCGGCGCGCAGGTTGGCGGAAACGGTGTCTTTGTCATTGCCCAGGCAGGAAACGATGCCCAGACCGGTGATCACGACGCGACGCATGCGGATGTCCTTCAGAAACTGTCGGTGGAGGTGAACAGGCCGACACGCAGCCCTTCAGCACTATAGATCTCGCGCCCGTCGACGCTGACGGTACCGTCGGCGATACCGAGGATCAGCGAGCGATTGATGGTGCGCTTGATGTGGATGTTGTAGGTCACCTTCTTGGCGGTCGGCAGCACCTGACCGAAGAATTTGACCTCGCCGGAGCCGAGCGCGCGGCCGCGGCCGGGATTGCCCTGCCAGCCCAGGTAGAAACCGACCAGCTGCCACATGGCGTCGAGGCCGAGGCAACCGGGCATGACCGGGTCGCCGAGGAAGTGGCAGCCGAAGAACCACAGGTCTGGATTGATATCCAGCTCGGCGACCAGCTCGCCCTTGCCGTACTTGCCACCCACTTCGCTGATGTGCGTGATGCGATCGACCATCAGCATGTTCGGGGCGGGCAGTTGCGCGTTACCGGGGCCGAACAGTTCGCCGCGGCTGCAACGAAGCAGATCTTCCCGGGTAAAGGCGTGTTGTTTGGTCATGCGTTTTCCTCAATGGGCCCCTCATCGAAGGGGCTTGCTGCATTCACCGGGCCTGGCAATGGAGGCCTGATCATAAACACTAAGCACATAGACTGCCGCGCTGTGCTGAAAGTCACAGCGCGGCAATACGTGCCTGCGCGGGCGCCCGCGGGCGCAGCGACAAAATTGGTCGGCCACTTTAACACCACTGGCCTGGCTGCGAAGAACTACTAGCCCGCTTGTTGACCTAGACCAACGTTGCACGGCCGGCCCCAGGGTCCGTCAGTTTGTCGCAGGGGAGTGCTTTGCCACCGCAGCACAGCGCTGGCCGCCCCTGCTTCGCGACGTATAATGCCGGCACTGCCGAAAAGGCTAAATTCGGAAGATTCATGACAACGAAGCAACCCATTGCCGTGCTCGGTGGCGGCAGTTTTGGTACCGCGATCGCCAACCTGCTGGCGGAGAACGGGCACGACGTCCTGCTCTGGATGCGTGACGAGCAGCAGGCCGAGAGCATCCGTACGCTGCGCCAGAATCCGCGCTACCTGAAGGGTATCGACCTGCTGCCGACGGTGCAGGCGACCACCGATCTGAACGCCACGCTCGCGGCCTGCGAACTGGTGTTCGTCGCGTTGCCCTCATCGGCGCTGCGCCAGGTGCTGCAGCCTTGCGCAGCTCAACTGGCCGGCAAGATGCTCGTCAGCACCACCAAGGGCATCGAGGCGCAGGGCTTCATGCTGATGAGCCAGATTCTCGAGCAGGTCGCTCCAGACGCCCGGATCGGTGTGCTGTCCGGACCCAATCTGGCACGCGAAGTCGCCGAGCATGCGCTGACCGCGACCGTTGTCGCCAGCGATGACGAAGCGCTGTGCCGGGCGGTGCAGGCGGTGCTGCATGGCCGTACGTTCCGGGTCTACGCGAGTGCCGACCGTTTTGGCGTGGAACTCGGCGGCGCCCTGAAGAATGTCTACGCGATCATGGCCGGCATGGCGGCGGCGCTCGGCATGGGCGAAAACACCCGCAGCATGCTCATAACCCGCGCACTGGCAGAAATGACACGGTTCGCCGTGCGCCTGGGCGCCAATCCGATGACCTTTCTCGGGCTGGCCGGGGTAGGCGATCTGATCGTCACCTGCACCTCGTCGAAGAGCCGCAATTTTCAGGTCGGCTACGCCCTGGGGCAGGGGCTGAGCCTGGAAGAGGCCGTCTCGCGCCTGGGCGAGGTGGCCGAAGGTGTCAACACGATCAAGGTGCTCAAGGCCAAGGCCGAGGAACTGCAGGTCTACATGCCGCTCGTCGCAGGCCTGCATGCGGTGCTTTTCGAGGGGCGTACGCTCGATCAGGTCATCGGCGTGCTGATGCGCGGCGAGCCCAAGACCGACGTGGATTTCATTTCCACGGACGGTTTCTGACATCACAAGCCGGAGAATGTAATGGACGCCAACCGTACCGCCGAGCGCGAGTCGCTGATCCTGCGAGCCGTGTGGATGCTGGTTTTCTTCTTTGCCTGGCAGCTGGCCGAGCTGCTGCTGCTCGCCGTGGTCCTGCTGCAGCTGGTGCTGCGTCTGATGAAAGGCCAGCCCGACGCCAGTTTGCAGGCCTTTGGCGACAGCCTCAGCCAGTACATTGCGCAGATCGGCCGTTTCGGCACCTTCAATACCGATCACAAGCCTTGGCCGTTGTCTGACTGGCCGACGGCGCGTCCGGCGGATCTGCAGGCCGCGCCGCGCTCGCCGAGCGAGCCTGAGCCGCCGCGCCAAGAGCCGGCGCCATGAGGCTGTGGCTGTTGCGTCACGGGGAGGCCGAGCCGCGGGCGCGCACCGATGCCGAGCGCAGCCTCACCCCGCACGGCCGCGATGAAGTCACGCAAAGTGCCGCGCATCTGCAGGGCCGGCCGCTGCAAGCGATCCTTGCGAGCCCCTACCTGCGTGCGCAGCAGACCGCCGAGCTAGTACGCCAGGCGCTTGGTTTTGCAGCACCGATCGAAACGGTGAACTGGCTGACCCCGGACACCGACCTGCGTGATGCCATGCTCTATCTGGACCGTCGCAGCGAACAGGAGCTGCTGCTGGTGACCCATCAGCCTTTTGTCGGTGCGCTGGGCGGCTGGCTGGTTACCGGTAGCCGTGGCGACGCGCTACCCATGGGCACCGCGTCGCTTGCCGAACTCGAGGGTGAGCAGCTGGCAGCCGGGTTGATGTCGCTCGCTTCGCTGCGTCACAGTCGCTGACGCGGCGCGCAGCGCGCCCGATCCATCCAATAAGAACGACGGAGAACGCCTGTGGGCATCTGGAAGCGCGAGCCGGATCTGGCTCAACTGCATGAAAACCGCAAGAACACCATCAGCGAGCTGCTCGACATCCGTTTCGAGGCGTTCGATGACGAGTCGATCACTGCGAGTATGCCGGTCGATTCGCGGACCCATCAGCCCTTCGGCCTGTTGCACGGCGGTGCTTCCGTGGTGCTGGCCGAAACCCTGGGATCGATGGCCAGCTATCATTGCATCGACACGTCGCGCTTCTACTGCGTCGGTCTGGAAGTCAATGCCAACCATCTACGTGGCTTGCGCAGCGGCCGGGTGACCGGCGTGTGTCGCCCTGTTCACCTGGGGCGCTCGACGCATGTCTGGGATATTCGGCTGACCGGCGACGACGGAAAGGCCAGCTGCATTTCGCGGCTGACCGTGGCGATCGTTCCGTTGCCGACCACCGCGACAAGCTGAGCGGCGCCGTGGCCAGCGGGTCGGTGATGGCCCGCTGTTTGGCATGAATGACGCCCATTCCGCATAGCCATGGCGATTGCCGCGCCCCCTGTGGCGCCAGACAATGGGTGCTCTCTGGATCCATTCTGCAGGCTCATGTCACAGCGCATCTTTTTCGCCCACGCCAACGGCTTCCCCTGTGCCACCTACGGCAAAATGTTCGACGCGCTGGCGCCGGATTTCGAAGTCACCCATATCGGTCTGCATGGGCACGACCCGCTGTTTCCGGTCGATGACAACTGGACGAATCTGGTCGAGGAGCTGGCGCAGCGGTTGTCGCGCCTCGATCAGCCGGTCTGGGGCGTCGGGCACTCGATGGGTGGCATCCTGCATTACCACACCGCATTGCGACACCCTGAGCTGTACCGCGGCGTGGTGATGCTCGATTCGCCGGTGCCAACCTGGTTCGATCAGACAGTGATCTGGCTGGCCAAGCGGCTGGGATTCATCGACCGCCTGACGCCTGCCGGCCGCACACTGGGACGTCGGGAGCGCTTCGATGACCGCCAGCAGGCCCGCGACTACTTCGCCGACAAGGCGTTGTTCCGTGATTTCGATCCCGAGTGCCTGGACGCCTATGTCGAGCATGGCCTGACCGAGGATGAGCAGGGCTTGCGCCTGCGCTTCGATCCGGAAACGGAGATTCGCATCTACCGCAGCGTTCCGCACCTCACCCCGGGCTGGCCACCGACTCTGCAGGTGCCGGTTGCCATGGTGCGCGGCGAAAAGAGCAACGTGGTGATGCCGCATCACAGCTACCTACTGCGGCTGATGCCGCACGGCCGCGCGCTGAGCGTGCCGGGTGGGCATATGTTTCCGTTCGAGCGGCCGCTGGAAACGGCCGGCGTGCTGCGCCAGCTGCTCGGCGAGTGGAGTGAGGCAAGCTTGCGAGGGCGCTTCGCATGAGCGTGCCGTTCGAAGAAACGCGCCTGACGCTGCCGCACACCGAAATTGCCGCGCATCTGTACGGGCCGGTCGACGGCCGTCCGGTCATCGCACTGCATGGCTGGCTGGACAACGCGGCGAGCTTTCATCACCTGGCACCCAGGCTCGACGGGCTGCGCATCGTCGCGCTCGACCTGCCGGGACATGGTCATTCCCAGCATCGCCCGCCCGGCGCGACTTACCAGATCTGGGATTACGCACACGATGTCCTGCAGGTCGCCGAGCAGCTGGGCTGGCAACGCTTCTCGCTGCTCGGTCACTCGATGGGGGCGATCGTGTCGGTGCTGCTGGCCGGGGCATGGCCCGAGCGCGTCGAGCGCCTCGCGTTGATCGATGCGTTTATTCCCTATACCGGCGAAGCCGAGGCCGCTCCGGTCAAGCTGGGTGAGGCTCTCAAGGCGCAACTGGCCCTGGCGCGCAAGCGCAAGCCGGTGCATGCCTCCTTCGAACAGGCGGTGGCCGCGCGCATGAAGGCAGCGGTCAAGGTCAGTCATGAGGCGGCCGAGCTGCTGGCGCAGAGGGGGCTGATGCCTGTGCCGGGCGGTTACACCTGGCGCACCGATCCGCGCCTGACGCTGCCATCGCCGATGCGGCTGACCCGGGCCCATGCGCTGGCCTTCGCCAGCGCCGTCAGCTGTCCGACCAGTCTCGTCGTGGCCGAGCGTGGCTTGATGCAGGAGGCCGGCATGCTCGAGCTGGCGCGTTCTTTCCCGTTCGAGGTGCAGCTCATGCCCGGCGGCCACCATCTGCATCTGGATGATGAGGCAGGCGCCGCCAGGGTGGCCGCGGTGCTCGGCCCCTTCCTCTCGAGCTGAAGCAGGCGTCCTGCAAGATCCGGTGGCAAACCTGGCTTGACTTGGTTCCGGCAACTGGTGAGGCTGCGCTGACGGGCAGCAAAGCGTCTACCAGGGCGATGCGGCCGACCTTTGCGCACTCTGTCAGGCCGGGAACGACCGCGGCCAGTTGCGGGTGTCGCTGGGTGGTATCGAGACCGCATGTGCCGATGTGTTCCGCTTGCTCGAACGGTACCGAGATTTCGACTGAGGGCAAGGGAGCATTATGCGAACAGGGCTAATGGCCGCATTGGGTTTGATCTTCGGTGCCGCGGCGTCTGCCGCGGACGTTCCGGCCAGTGCCGATCTCGCGACCTTGCCACGCTACCCGCAGGCGCGAATCGTCGATTACCGACAGGAAGCTGTACCCGAGCGCATCTACCCAAGGGATTCGGTACGCCGGATCAGTGGGCGTTTGCGAATGGCGGCGCAGGTCGCCGCCTCCGGTCAGCTGACGACCATCACCTATCGATTGCCAGAAACCCATGCCGGCATCGAGGCTTTCGATCAGGCGCGTGTGAAGCTCCTGAAGGAGGGGGCCGAGCTGTTGTACTGGTGCGAGGGGCGCGATTGCGGTGCGAGCAGTCTCTGGGCCAATGCGATTTTCGGACGTTCCACGCTTTACGGGCCGGATGCCCAGCAGGCGTACCTGCTGGCGCGGCTGCGCGAGCCCGCTGATCGACTGATCGCGCTATATGGCATCACCCGCGGCAACGGTCGACCCTATCTGCATGTAGAGCAGCTCGTGCCGGAGCAGCCGCTCGGCGACATCCTGCCCAATGCCGCCACCTTGCTGCGCCAGTTGCGCAGTGCTGGCGAGCTGCGTCTGGCAGGCCTGGCGGACGAGCCGGTGGCCGATTGGGGCGCGCTGCTGGCCAGCATGCTTCGGCTCGACAGCACACTGCGGGTGACGATTGCCGGGCGCGCGGCGCCGGCCTGGCGGGACGCCCTGATTGCCGAGCGCATCAGCGCTCGCCGTCTGGAACTCGACGACTCCGACGAGAGCGGTCTGACCATCCGGCTCTTGCGCTGATGCTGCAGGGCGGGTGCAATAGACGCTCGCCGGCCGCTGCGTTTGCTTGAGCCGTGTTTCCTTCCTCTCGGGTGCCCTCGATGCTCAACAATGACCGCCTTCTGGCGCAGATTCTGCTCCTCGCGCTATTGGGCGCCTGCCTGTGGGTGTTGGCGCCCTTTGCCTCAACGCTGTTCTGGGCAGCGGTACTGGCCTTCGCCAGCTGGCCGTTGATGCGCTTGCTCACGCGCTGGCTGAAGGGCAATGCCAGCCTCGCGGCCGGCCTGCTGACACTCGGCTGGATGGTGCTGGTGGCCATCCCGCTGGTCTGGTTGGGCTTCAACATCGCCGACCAGATCCGCGAGGTGAACGCCTTGCTGCACAACCTGCAGGTCAGCGGCCTGCCGGCGCCGCCGGCCTGGCTCGGCGATATCCCGCTGGTCGGCGACAACCTGCTGGAGCTGTGGGCAACGGTGGACGAGCAGGGCACCGCGCTGTTCGCCCAGCTGCGGCCCTACGTTGGCCAGGTCGGCAACTGGCTGCTGGTGCGCAGCGCGCGTATCGGCGGCGGGATGCTGGAGCTGGCGCTGAGCCTGATTCTGGTCTTCTTCTTCTATCGCGACGGCCCCTATCTGGCGGCTTTCGCCGAGCGCATGCTGGCACGGCTGATCGGCCACCGCGCCGAGCATTACCTCGAACTGGTCGCCGGCACCATCCAGCGCGTGGTCAACGGGGTGATCGGCACCGCGGCGGCACAGGCGGTACTGGCCTACATCGGTTTCAGCATCGCCGGCGTACCGGCGGCACTGGTGCTCGGGTTGCTGACCTTCGGCTTCAGTTTCGTGATGGTCCCGCCACTGGTCTGGGGCCCGGCGGTGGGCTGGCTGGTCTGGCAGGGCGACTACGGGATGGCCGTGTTTCTCGGCATCTGGGGCATGTTCGTGATCAGCGGCGTGGACAATATCCTCAAGCCCTATCTGATCAGCCGCGGCGGCAACCTACCGCTGGTCGTCGTGCTGCTCGGCGTTTTCGGCGGCATTCTGGCTTTCGGCTTCATGGGCTTGTTCCTGGGGCCGACCCTCCTGGCCGTGGCCTACAGCCTGCTCAGCGACTGGCTGGTCAAGGAAGTCCCGGAAGCGGCAAAGAAAGAGGCGATTCTCCCCCGCCCGGAGCACCACCCCTAGGGCCCCGGGGCGCTCAGGCGCCTTCCTGTTCGTAGGCGCTGAGCGCGTCGCAGGTCACGATGCGGCCGAGCTCGATCAGCTCCTGTGCCTTGTGAAACTCATAGAAGCGGCAGGCCCGCTTGGGAATGTTCACCAGCACATTGGGCGGGTAGCCGGCAATCTTGTACTGGGTGAGCGATGACTGCATGACGTCGAAGCTCTGGTTGACCAGATCCAGCAGCGAGGCCGGCCCGCTGACGTCCATTACCGTCGCGCCTTCAGCGGATTTCGGCGCGCCCTGGCCGGTTGGCGCCGCGGGCGGCTGATCGATCAGCTCCGTCTCGCGCAGGTGCGGCAGTGCGCCGGCCGCGTCTCCCGCTTCCTTGCGCCAGAACGGCAGATGGGCGCTGAGCGACGTGAACATGTTGTCGAACCGTCCGGCGCGTTCGATCTCGGGCAGGGGATACTGGCGATGGTTGTTGCCGTTGAGATTGACCGCAACGATCAGGTCGCAGTGCGCCGAGACCACCGGAACGATCGGCAGCGGATTGAGCAGGCCGCCATCAACCAGTACACGAGTGCCCTGGACCACCGGCGTGAACAAGCTGGGAATCGCCGCTGAGGCACGCATGGCAAGCTCCAGCCGGCCTTCCTGAAACCAGATTTCCTGCTGATGCGTCAGGTCGGTGGCCACTGCGGTGTAGGGGATCGGCAGGTCCTCGATGTTGATCTGGCCGAGCATTTCGCGAATCCGGCCAAAGACCTTTTCACCGCGGATCGCGCCCATGCTGAAGCTCAGGTCCATCAGGCGCAGCAAGTCGAAGTAGTCCAGGCTCTCGATCCAGCTGCGGTACTCGCCCAGCTTGCCGGCAGCATAGATGCCGCCGACCACGGCGCCCATCGAGCATCCCGCGACGCAGCCGATCTCATAGCCGCGACGTTCCAGTTCATCGATCACGCCGATGTGCGCGTATCCCCTTGCGCCTCCCGAGCCCAGTACCAGGGCCACTTTCTTGCTCATGCCATCCTCCCTTGCCAGAGCACAAGCATCACGCCTGCAGGGCTTCTCGGCAAGGCCCCGGAGAGGCTCGGCCGCGATTGCCGGCCACGCGCCCGGGCGGGCGCCCTTTGCTACAATCGCCGCCCGTTTCGAGCGTCGAGAATTTCCCATGAGCGAACCGATCCGCCTTACCCAGTACAGTCATGGCGCCGGCTGCGGCTGCAAGATTTCGCCCAAGGTTCTGGACGTCATTCTTGCCGGCAGCGGTGCGCAGAACCTCGACCCGCGGCTATGGGTCGGCAATGCCTCGCGCGACGATGCAGCGGTTTATGGCATCGACGAAGAGCGCGGTGTGGTCTCCACGACCGACTTCTTCATGCCCATCGTCGACGATCCGTTCGATTTCGGCCGTATCGCCGCAACCAACGCCATCAGCGATATCTACGCCATGGGAGGCGATCCACTGATGGCCATCGCCATCCTTGGCTGGCCGGTGAACCTGCTGCCGCCCGAGGTGGCGCGTGAGGTGGTCGCCGGCGGCCGCGCGGCCTGCGACGCGGCGGGCATCCCGCTGGCCGGTGGCCATTCGATCGATGCTCCGGAACCGATCTTCGGCCTCGCGGTGACCGGCGTGGTGGACAAGCGCCACATGAAGCGCAACGACACCGCTGCGCTTGGCTGCAGGCTGTACCTGACCAAGCCGCTCGGCATCGGCATCCTCACCACCGCGGAGAAGAAGGCCAAGCTGCGCGCCGAAGATGTTGGCCTGGCGCGTGACTGGATGTGCACCCTGAATTCGGCCGGCAGCCGCTTCGCCAGGCTCGAAGGCGTGCGGGCGATGACCGACGTCACCGGCTTCGGGCTGCTTGGGCACCTCGTGGAAATGGCCGATGGCAGCGGCCTGACCGCACAGATCGAGTACGCGCGCGTTCCGCGCCTGCCGGGGGTGGAGTACTACCTCGAGCAGGGCTGCGTGCCCGGCGGCAGCCAGCGCAACTTCGATAGCTACGGCCACCGCATCGCCGAGCTGGCCTCGACGCAGCGCGACCTGTTGTGCGACCCGCAGACCAGCGGCGGCCTGCTGGTCGCCGTCGCTCCCGAAGGCGAAGCAGAGTTCCTCGTGCTGGCAGCCGAGCTCGGGCTGGACCTGGCGCCGATAGGCGAGCTGGTCGAAGCCCGCAGCCACGCAGTAGAGGTTCGTTGATGCGCCCGGACACCAGCGATTACCGCGCGATTTTCCTCAGCGACATACCGATGATGGATGCGCGGGCTCCCGTGGAATTCGCCAAGGGCGCGTTCCCCGGGGTGGTCAACCTGCCCCTGATGAACGATGCCGAACGGCAGAAGGTGGGGACCTGCTACAAGCAGCACGGCCAGAAGGCCGCGCTGGAACTGGGACACCGCCTGGTTTCCGGCAAGGTCAAGGACGAGCGCATGCAGGCCTGGGCCGCCTTCACCGAACAGCACCCGAACGGCTACCTCTACTGCTTTCGTGGCGGGCTGCGCTCGCAGATCGTGCAGCAGTGGCTGCGCGAGGCCGGCATCGACTACCCCCGTGTGGTCGGCGGCTACAAGGCGATGCGGCATTTCCTGCTCGACACGCTCGATCAGGCAGTGGCCGAGTGCGACTTCGTGCTTGTCGGCGGCATGACCGGCACCGGCAAGACCGAGGTGCTGGCGCAGCTGGACAACAGCCTCGACCTCGAAGGGCTGGCCAATCATCGCGGCTCGAGCTTCGGCAAGCGCGCAACACCGCAGCCGGCGCAGATCGACTTCGAGAACGCACTGGCCATTCGCCTGCTGAAGTACCGCGCGGCCGGTACCCAGCAGTTCGTCATCGAAGATGAGGCGCGCCTGGTGGGCCGCTGCTCGATACCCCTGCCGCTGTTCCAGGGCATGCAGGCCTACCCGCTGGTCTGGCTGGAAGACAGCCTGGAGGGCCGGATCGAACGCATTCTCAAGGATTACGTGATCGACCTGTGCGCCGAGTTCGTCAGTGAGTTCGGTGATACGGGCTTCGCTGCCTTCGCCGAGCGTTTGCAGCAAAGCCTGGTCAATATCCAGAAGCGCCTGGGTGGCGAATGCTACAAGCGCCTCGCGCTGCTGATGGATCAGGCGCTGGCCGAGCAGTCGCGCAGCGGCGAGGTCGATCTGCATCGCGCCTGGATCGAAGCGTTGCTCGCTGAGTACTACGATCCTATGTACGCCTACCAGCGGCAGAGCAAGGCGCAGCGTATCGAGTTTTCCGGCCCCCAGGGCGAGGTGGTCGAGTACCTGCGCCAGCGGGCGTCGAAACGGCAGGCATGATTGGCTCCAGAGGAGATGCGGTTATGACGATGAAGATCGTGGTGGCAGTACCTGTGCTGGCATTGCTGCTGGCCGGCTGTGCCGGCAAGACGGCTTACCGGGACAGCTGCGCAGCCGAGCTCGAGGCGGCGTGGAAGGAACAGAGCCTTGCCGAGGCCGAAGGCTTCGCCGGGACGGTGAGCTATACCAAGGCCATGGCGCTGCTCACGGCGGCCAAGACGCAGCAGCAGTTCGAAGGCTTCCGCAGCTGCACGGAGAAGGCACGCAAGGCACGCTTTTACTTGAG
>ERZ1673962.120-NODE-120-length-65260-cov-34.249551_pt1 | contig 65260 bp, 61 predicted proteins | sample MGYA00580188_ERZ1673962 | MGnify/ENA primary metagenome ERZ1673962 (study PRJEB41334, sample SAMN05608104) | rock metagenome | biome: terrestrial subsurface; feature: shale formation; material: shale | place: USA: Pennsylvania ... | reverse complement strand
AATAATAAAATGGAGATAGCAGATGACTTCACAGGCTAAAGTCACCGACACCTATGACGTGGTGGTGGTCGGTTCAGGTGCCGGCGCGTTGACGGCAGCGATCTTTGCCGCCGACAGGGGCATGAGTGTGCTGATTGTCGAGAAAAGCGACAAGTACGGCGGTACATCGGCGCTGTCCGGGGGCGGTATCTGGGTTCCCAACAACCATTATTTCAAGGCCAAGGGGGGGCAGGACAGCTTTGAGCAGGCGCTGACCTACCTGAAGGCATCTGTCGGTGATCAGGTGGATGAAGCACGCCTGCGAGCCTATCTCGACAATGCGCCGAAAATGATGCAGTACCTGCAGGAGAACACCCGGCTCAACTACACCGTGGCCGAGCGCTATCCCGACTATTATCAGCATCTGCCCGGCGCTGCACCCGGCGGTCGTACGCTGGACCCGGAACTTTTCGATACCACGGCTCTGGGTGAAGAGGTCGAGAACCTGCAGCCGGCTTCACCGACAACGCTGTTGATGGGCAAGATCGCCTGGACGGCCCGTCATGCGCACAAGGCGATGGCCCGTGAGCGCGGCTGGCGCCTGCTGCTGGTCTGGCTGATGCTGCGTTACAAACTGGATTTCAAACAGCGACGCAAAACCAGACGTGACCGCCGCGCCGCGCTGGGCAACGCCCTGATCGCCTCGCTGCGCGCCTCACTGATGGACCGCAATGTTCCCCTGTGGTTGAACACTGATTTCCGCGAACTGGTACAAAATGACAGTGGTCGCGTCACTGGCCTGATCGTCAAGCGCAACGGACAGGAGCAGCTGATCAATGTACGTCAGGGCGTGATTCTGGGCTCGGGTGGTTTCGAGCAAAATCAGGCCTTGCGCGACAAGTATTTGCCGAAACCGACTCGAGTGGAGTGGAGCGCCACGCCACCCGGGCGCAACACCGGGGCTGCGCTGGACGCCGGTCAGGCCATTGGAGCGGCGACCGCCATGCTGGATTGGGCCTGGTGGGCTCCGACCATCAGCGTGCCGAAAGAGGAAAAGGCGCGTGGCGTATTCGCCGAGCGTGCGTTCCCGGGCGCCATCGTTGTCAACGGCGAAGGCAAGCGTTTCGTCAACGAGGCGGTGGGCTACCTTGAGTTCGTTGACGAAATGTACAAGGACAACATCAAGACCAACGGCAAAACCGTACCGGCCTGGGTCATTTTCGATGCTCACTTCCGCTTCAACTATGCCATGGGGCCGCTGATGCCCTCGCAGGTGATGCCCGACAGCCGCATGCCTAAATCCTGGCACAAAAAAGTGTACTGGAAGGCCGACAGCCTCGAGGCACTGGCGGCTGAAATCGGTGTGGATGCCAATGGCCTCAAGCAGACCGTCGAGCGGGTCAATGGCTTTGCGGCCACCGGCAACGATGAAGACTTTCAGCGTGGTGGCAACGTGTTCGATCGTTACTACGGCGACAGCAACGTCAAACCCAACCCCTGTCTGGCACCGATCAAGAAAGGTCCCTTTTACGCCATGCGTCTGGATGCCGGGGATATCGGCACCAAGGGCGGCCTGCTGACCAATGAGAAGGGCTGTGTCGTGCGTGAAGACGGCAGCGAAATTCAGGGGCTTTACGCTATCGGCAACTGTTCCGCTTCGGTGATGGGAACCTCCTATCCGGGAGCGGGCGCAACGCTGGGACCGGCCATGACCTTTGCCTATATCGCCGTCAACGATCTGGTGCAGCAGAAAGCGAAGCAAAAGGTACCGGCATGAGTGCAGGCAGCATAACTCAAATCAGCGCACCACTGCGCTCACTGGAACCCGAACAGCAACGCTGGGCACAAGAGTGTGACGTGTTGGTCGTGGGGTGGGGCGCAGCCGGTGCCTGTGCTGCCATTGAGGCCCATGACAAGGGTGCCGATGTCATGGTGGTGGACCGTTTCCAGGGGGGCGGTGCCAGCGCCAAGAGCGGAGGCGTCGTCTATGCCGGAGGAGGTACCGACCAGCAGCAGCACGCCGGTTTTGCCGATACAGCCGAGGCGATGTTTGACTACCTCAAACACGAAACTCAGGGGGTTGTCAGTGACACCACTCTTAAACGCTTCTGCGATGCGAGTGTTTCCAACCTGAAGTGGCTGGAGGCGATGGGGACACCCTATAGCCACACCATGCCGCCCGGTGGCAAAACTTCCTATCCCCAGGATGGCTACTACCTCTACTACTCCGGCAATGAGCTGGTGCCTGCCTATCGCGGCGAATTGCCGCCGCCACCGCGAGGACACCGTACCGTCGGCAAGGGACATGGTGGCGTGGTGCTGTACTCGCATCTGCAGGCGGCCTGTCGTCAGCGCAGCATCCGCAGTCTGACCCAGTCGTCGGTGCGTCGGCTCGTGGTGAATGGTGAAAATCAGGTCATCGGTGCCGAGGTTTGGACGATCCCCGCCGACACCAAGGCGGCAAGGCTGCATGCGCGCTGGGCCCAAAGGGCCGAAAAACTTCAGAACCTGGCACCCGGCTACTGTAACCGCTTAAGGCAAAAGCTGGCGGCATTGGAGTTCAAATACGCCTGCCCCGCGCTGGTAAGGGCGCAGAAGGGTGTGGTCCTCAGTACGGGCGGCTTTATCTTCAATAAAGAGCTGATTAAAGAGGTTGCACCCAAATATCGGCGCAACTTCAAGATCGGCGCGACCGGTTGTGACGGCAGTGGCCTGCGGCTTGGCCTGTCGGTGGGTGCGGCGGCAGACAGGCTGGATACCGTATCCGCCTGGCGCTTTATCAACCCGCCGCAGAAATGGCCCAAAGGTATTGCAGTGAATGCTCGGGGCGAACGCTTCTGCAATGAAGAGGTGTACGGCGCCACTCTGGGGCATGCAATCTGCGAAGAGCAAAACGGCAAGGCCTGGCTGATCCTCGATAAGCCACTGCGTCGACAGTCGATTCGACAGGCCCTGTTTGGCAGATACTGGTGGTTCCAGTCGGTGCCGGCACTGGTCATGATGTTGCTCGCTGCCAAAAAAGGAGCAACTCCAGCCGCGCTGGCACGCAAAACCGGCATGGACACCACTGCGCTTGAGGCTTCTTTGAGTGCCTACAACCAGGCGATCAGCAGCGGTCAGACTGATCCCTTGGGCAAGTCCGCCGAGTCCTGTCAGGCCCTGCGCCAGGGGCCGTTTTATGCACTGGATATCTCCGTCAGCTCCGGGGTTCTGCCGCTGGGAGCGCTGACACTGGGCGGGCTTAAAGTGGACGAAAACAGCGGTCAGGTACTGGATGCCAACGCCTCCCCTATTCAGGGTCTGTATGCGGCGGGCCGCACGGCTGTGGGCATTCCTTCCAATCTTTATATCAGTGGGCTTTCACTGGCGGACTGCGTGTTTTCAGGCCGTCGTGCCGGTGCAGCTGCCGCAGCTGAACAACATGCAGCAACGGCCACCGAGTCACTGGCAACAGCTTAAGGATTTCATACATGAACAACTCAATGGACAACAAGATAGCACTGGTGACCGGTGCCGCCAGCGGTGTGGGTCTGGCCGTGACACACGCGCTGGTTGCAGCGGGTGTTCGCGTCATCATGACGGATCTGCAGGAAAGCCGTGGCCGAGCGGAAGCCGAAGCGCTGGGCAAGCATGTGCGCTTCATGACCATGGATGTGGCTGATCCCGATGACTGGGACAGCGTATTGGGCAGCATCCGTGAGCAGGAAGGCAAGCTGGATGTGCTGGTCAACAACGCCGCTATTCTCAAGCCCGGCAGCATTGAAACCACCTCTTATGACGACTGGAAGCTGCTGCACCGCATCAACTCCGACAGCGTGTTTCTGGGCTGCCAGAAAGGGTTGGAGTTGTTGAAAGTACAGGGAGGTTCGATCATCAACGTGTCCTCCATCGCGGCTCTGGCGGGGCGGCCTGATTATCTGGCCTACAGCGCATCCAAAGGTTCTGTTGCAGCCATGACACGCGTCGTGGCCGCGCATTGCCGACGTGAAAAATACCGTGTGCGCTGCAACTCGGTACACCCCGATGGCGTGTTGACGCCGATGACCGGTGCCTCTTACCCGGAGGGCATCGATCCGAACAATTTCACCATCGACAAGGACCCGATGAACCGCATGTGTCAGCCGGAAGACGTGGCCGCTGCGGTGGCGTTTTTGGCATCGGACGAGGCGCGGGCGATCAACGGTATCGAGCTGCGGATAGACAGCGGCCAATTCATCATGAGTATTTGATATGACCAGCATGCACACACAACTGAACATACCCCTGATGGCACAGACCACGCCGGAACTGGTTTTTCAGGCCTCGCGGCAGTTTGCAGGCAGGGTTGCCATCGAAGACCACGACGAGAAGATCGATTATGCCGATCTCTCCAGCCGTGTACTGGAGGTCGCTCGCGGTTTAATGCGATTGGGGGTCAAACCGGGAGATAGGGTAGCGGTCTGGGCTCCGAACTGCGCTCGCTGGATACTGGCAACCCTTGGTCTGCAGATGGCTGGAGCAGTATTGGTACCGATCAATACGCGCATGAAAGCCGCTGAAGCCCAGGACATCATCAGTCGCAGCGGCAGCCGTATTCTGTTCTCGGTAGGTGATTTTCTCGGTATCGACTATCCGGCTCAATTGAGCGAGCGATATGCCGACCTGCTCGACATGACCATCGTCATGAGCCCGCGCAGTGGCACTCCATTGGCTAACAGTCTGGAGTGGGATGAGTTTATCCAGCAGGGACAGATGGTCAGTGAGTCCGCCGCACGGGTACGTGCCGTAGAACTCACCGCCGACAGCCTGTCCGATCTGATGTTTACCTCCGGTACAACGGGCAAGCCCAAGGGCGTCATGAGTGCCCATGGCGCGGGCCTGCGTGCCTTTGCCGAGTTTGCCAGGATTTTGGGTTTGGTTCCGGGTGACCGTTTCCTTATCGTGAATCCGTTTTTCCACACCTTCGGCTACAAGGCGGGATGGCTGTGCAGTCTGATGTGCGGCGTCACCATTCTGCCGCACCCGGTGTTCGATGCCGATGAGGTGCTGGAGCGGATCGAGCGCGACAAGGTATCGGTTCTGCCGGGGCCGCCGACGCTCTACCTGTCGCTGCTGGCTCACCCGCAGCTGGCGCAGAAAGACTTGAGCAGCCTGCGTGCGGCATCCACCGGTTCCTCATCCATCCCGCCCATCCTGATCGAGCGGATGCGCAACGAGTTGGGCTTCAAGGTAGTGACCACCGCCTATGGCCTGACCGAGTGCAGCGGCATTGCCACCATTTGTGATCCTGATGATCCCGCCGAAATTATTGCCGGAACCAGTGGCAAAGCCATAGCCGGCACCGAAGTGGCGATCTTCGACCAGGACGGCCGGCAGCTGGGCCCCAACGAGGATGGCGAGATCTGCATCCGCAGCCCCAACATCATGCTGGGCTACTACCGGAACAAGGAGGCAACGGACGAAGCGATCGATGCTGACAACTGGCTGCACACTGGTGATGTGGGCTCGCTGGACGAGAACGGCTACCTGCGTATCACCGGTCGCTTGAAGGACATGTTCATCGTCGGCGGGTTCAACTGCTATCCGGCGGAGATCGAAGCGGCGCTTGTGGAACACCCCGAAGTGGCTCAAGCGGCCGTGATCGGCGTACCGGACGAGCGCATGGGCGAGGTGGGCTGCGCCTTTATCGTGCGCCGTCATGGCAGCCGGCTGGATGAGAAAAACCTGATCCAGTGGTCCCGAGACCACATGGCCAACTACAAAGTGCCGCGCATGGTGCGCTTTGTGTCGGCCCTGCCGGTGAATGCGTCCAACAAGGTCGACAAGCTGGCGCTCAAGCGTGACCTTGAGGGGGCTTGAGCCTGTGAGCCTGGCAGTAACCGGGTGAGACTGAGTAAGACAAGGGCTGGTGGGACTCTCACCGGCCCTTTTGTTTTAAGGATCGCCTGTTCGAAGATCGAGATTAAAGGAAAAAAGCATATGACTGATACAACGAAAGGCGTAGCGGTGGTCACCGGAGCCAGTCGTGGCGTCGGCAAGGGCATCGCCATCGCCCTGAGCTCGGCAGGTATGACGGTATATGTTACCGGGCGTTCTGCCACCGAGAGTCAGGCGTCACTCAAGGGACAGGTGTTGCCCGGTACGGTGTTTGAAACGGCCGAAGCGGTCACGCGTGCGGGAGGGCAGGGTATCGCCGTTGCCTGTGATCATGCCGATGATCAGCAGGTCAAGGCACTGTTTGATCGGATCGACCGTGAGCAGGGACGGCTTGATCTGCTGGTCAACAATGCCATCGCCCTGCATGACAACCTGATAGACCCCGGTCCCTTCTGGGAAAAGCCGCCAGAGCTGGTCAACCTGATCGATGTGGGGTTGCGCTCATCCTATGTCGCCAGCTACTACGCCGCTCCACTGCTGTTGAAAAGTGAAAAGGCGCTGGTTGTCTTTACCTCCTCCTATGGTGGGGCCTGTTACATGCACGGCCCTGCCTATGGTGCGCAAAAGGCCGGTGGCGACAAGATGGCGGCCGATATGGCGGTGGACTTTGAGGGGACTGGCGTCAGCTGTGTTTCCCTGTGGCTGGGACCGCAAAAGACCGAACGCTCGGCGGTCGCTGCCGTCGCCAGGCCGGATTCCTACGGCGATATCATGGAGATCGGCGAAAGCCCCGAATTCAACGGACGGGTGATTCTGGCGCTGCTGCAGGACCCCCAGCTTGAGGCGTATTCCGGCAAGACCTTGATCAGTGCCGAATTAGCGCAGGACTACGGCATCCCGGATGACAACGGCCGCCAACCCCCCTCGTTTCGCACACTGCTGGGGTCTCCGCTGGCGTGGAACCCGATACGCATCATCTGATGTGACAGGCCGCTGTGGCACCATCATGCGCACAACCGCAGAAACATCTTCTCCCGCTGCTCCAATGTCGTCTTATTACGGTAGAAATATACTGGTAGACACGCACATGCTACTGGAGGCGTATGAAAGTACTGGTTCTGTCCATTGGTGCACTGTTGTTCAGCGGTTGTACCCAGCTGGGGCTGGGGGTGGCCAACCTGCCGGCCAAATTCAGCGATACCCGCATCGAGCAGGGGGTGGCGTTCGGCCCCGAGTCCTGGCAACGACTGGATATCTATCGACCTGCCGCTGAAGGCGAGTATCCCGTGGTGGTCTTTTTCTATGGCGGTCGCTGGAGTGAGGGGTCCAGAACGATGTATCCCTTTGTCGGTGAGGCGTTTGCAGAGCAGGGTTATATCACGGTGATTGCCGATTACCGAAAATATCCCGAGGTACGTTTCCCGACGTTTGTGGAAGATGGGGCGCAGGCCCTTGCCTGGGTGCATGACCACATTGATACCTACGGTGGCGTCACCGAGCGAGTGTATCTGGCCGGGCACTCCGCGGGTGCACACATTGCCTCATTGCTGGTGGCCGATGAGCGCTATCTGGCGGCCCATGGCAAACGCCCCGACATCGTACGGGCCTTCGCGGGGCTGGCCGGGCCTTATGACTTTGTACCGAATGAAGACGATTTGATCGATATGTTCGGCCCGCCCGAACGGTATCCGCAGATGCAGACCACCACGTTTATCGATGGCAACGAACCGCCAATGCTGTTGCTCTGGGGCGAGGCGGATACGCTGGTGTACAGGCGCAACATCGACCTGCTGGCGGCGAAAGTGAACACCGAAGGCGGTCAGGTAGTGGCGCGCACCTACGACGACATGGGTCATGTGGGTATTTTGTCCAGTTTGACCTGGTTGCTGCGTGACAGACGCCCCGTATTCGATGATGTGCTGCGATTTTTTGAACGTCACTGAGTGGTCGGGGGCTTGCTTGTGCGGAACAGTGCGCATCAGCAGGAAGGCGGGATGTACGAAACGTGATGGCGGAGGTAGTCCTCCGCCATCGGGTCGATCAGTCTGAGGTCACAACAGCCTGGTGGCGCGTGTTCAGGTTGTTGCGTTTGGTATTGCCGGCATTCGCGGCAGCCGCTGGCTTGGCCATCTGATCGGAAGTGCTGGCCGCAACCTTACGGGGCTGCACGTTCAGCCAGCAGGCCAGTGCCGGCAGCAGGAAGATGGCGCCCAGCACGTTCACCATGAACATGAACGCCAGCAGAATGCCCATGTCGGCCTGGAACTTGAGTGCCGAGAATGCCCAGGTGCCCACGCCGATGGTCATGGTCACGGCGGTGAACACCGCAGCGGTGCCGCGCTGGCGCATTGCTTCGTAGAAAGCAGTGCGCAGGTCGATGCCGCGTTTCAGCGAGTGCTGCATCTGTTCGTAGATGTAGATGCCGTAGTCCACGCCAACCCCAACACCCAGCGCGATGACCGGCAGTGTTGCCACCTTGAGGCCAATACCCAGCAGCGCCATCAGGGCGTTACACAGGATGGTAACCAGCATCAGCGGCACGACCACGCAGAGCACACCGCGCCAGGAGCGGAAGGTGATCCAGCACAGCAGGGTAATGGCCGCGAAGATGGACGCGATCATCTGTACTTCAGCCGTTTCCACCGCTTCGTTGGTGGCCGCGGCAACACCGGCGTTACCACCGGCCAGGCGGAAGGTGACGCCTTCCACTTCAACGCTGTTGATGAAACTCTGAATCTCGCCAATGACATGCTTGAGCGTGTCGTTCTGGTGATTCTTCAGGTACACCATCATGTTGATAGTTTTGCACAGCTCGTTGTTCAGACCCAGTTCCGGGTTGGCAGCCTGGCTGCCCGAGCGCAGGGCCATTTCGGAGCGCTGAAGGGTGCGCCACAGCGGATTGCCCTCGTTGTTGCCGGACACATAGAGCTTGGCCATGCCAGCCACGGTACTGACGGATTCGACCCCGGGCACACCGCGCATGTGGAAATCAAACCGATCCACAGCGTTCATCACGTCCCAGTCAAGGCAGGCTTCTGAGGCGCGATCGGTTTCCACGTACACGGAGAGCACATCCATGCCGATGGAGTAGTTGCTGATGATCGTGTCGTTATCCTGGTTGTAGCGTGATTCGGCACGCAGTTCCGGCACGCCGGAGCCGATATCCCCGGTCAGCAGCGAGCGGGACTGCCATGTACCCACTGCCAGCAATATCAGCATGACACTGAGGCTGAACAGGGCAGGGCGCGGCTGTGACAGCGCAGAGATGGCCCACCAGACCGGGTGACGTTCGCCACTGCTGTTGTCTTTCAGTGCCATCTTCTCCAGTCGCAGGTGCGACAGGATGATCGGCATGAACATCTTGTTGGTAATGATCATCAGCGCCACGCCGAGGCAAGCGGTAAGCCCCAGCTCATGTACGATCGGGATATCGATCACCATGATCACCATAAACCCGAGCGCGTTGGCCAGCAGAGCGACCGTTCCCGGGATGGCCAGCTTGCGGATCGAGCTCTCGGCCGCTTCGATGGCGCTCATGCCCGAGAGTACATCCAGTTTCCAGGCGTTGGTCATCTGTACCGCATGAGAGACGCCGATGGAGAAGATCAGGAACGGGACCAGCACGGACATGGGGTCGATGCCGTAACCAATCAGCGGCAAAATGCCCAGTAACCAGATAACCGGCAGCAGCGCCACCACAATGGCCAGCAGCGTGAGGCGCAGTGAACGAGAGTAGATCCACAGCAGGGCAAAGGTGATCACAAACGCCACGGCGAAGAACAGGACCACTGTCATCAGCCCGTCCATGACATCGCCCATCACCTTCGAGAAGCCGATGATCTGGATGTTGATGCTGTCATCACTCAGCTCGGCGCGAATTTTCTCCAGATGACGTGCCACAGCGGCATAATCGGTTTTCTCGCCGGTTTCAGGGTCAATCTCCAGCAGTTCGGCCTGTACCATCGCGGATTTCAGGTCGTTGGCCACCAGATTGCCGACCTGGCCGGATTTCTGCACGTTTGAGCGTACCTGGGCCAAACCCTCTGCATCCGCGGTAAAACGGGACGGGATAACCACCCCACCGGTGAAGCCGTATTCCGTGACCTCGATATAGCGGACTTCAGGTGTGAACAGCGAACGTACGGTAGTGCGGTTTATGCCGGGGGTGAAGAAAACCTCATCGGTTGCCTGTTGCAGCTTGTCCATGAATTCGGCGTTATAGATGTCACCTTCGCCGGTCCACTCCAGGCTGATCATGACGCGGTTGGCACCGGTAAATTCGGCTGAGTGATCGAGAAAGGCCTGCATGTAGTCATGCTTGAGCGGAATCAGCTTGTTGAAACCGGGATCAAAGCGGGTTTGAAAAGCGGAATAGCCCAGCAGAACCGTGATCAGCAGGAACAGAATACCCAGCGGCTTGCGGGCGATGATCAGAAGACGGGCAGATGTGTCAACAAATTTTTGCACGGCAGAAGAGTGTTGATGTGGCATGATCAGGCTCCAGACGGCTGTTTCAGTTGGGCGAGCGAAAGCGGTGGCAGCAGGCCACTGTCACTGCTCATCAGCAAATTGCCCGACTCGAGAAGGGTGATGTCGGTCACGGTCATGCGGCCGCTTTTGTGCAGAAAGCGAAAGCTGCGGCCCTGGTCGTTACTGAGCAGAAGTACGCCGCCCTGACCTGCCAGCAGAAGGTCTCCGTTATCCAGAGATTGGTGGGTGAAAATCGACACCGGCAGCTCGCCACCGACTGAGGTCCAGCTCAGGCCGTTATCCTCACTGCGGAAAATATTGCCGCGCATGCCGTACACCACCCAGGTATCGTCCCCCAGGCTCAGGCCGCCATACAGTGACCCGTTATAGAATTCAGGAATGCTTTCCCAGTTCGTACCGCCGTCAGTGGAGCGGAACAGGGTGCCCGACTCACCCACAATCAGCCAGGTGCGGCGATCTTCGGATGCAATGATGTTATTCAGATGCCAGTCGGTGCCCTCGGGTGGCGGTAGCTCAGACCAGCTGATGCCATCATCCCGAGAGATACGGGCCTGACCAAACGCACCAAAGGCCACCCAGTCGCCGGAGGGCAGCAGGTGAATGCCGAGCAGAGGTTCGCTGCCGGGGTTGAAAGCCACTTCCTGCCAGGTGCGTCCCCCATCCCGTGTTTTCAGAATCCAGCCTTCATGGCCGATTGCCAGTCCGTTCAGACTGTCCTTGAAGTGCAGACGGGTGATCAACGCATGGCGCTGATCCGACAGGGCTGCCTGTGTCCAGCTATTGCCTTCATCCGATGAAATCAGGATATGGCCCAGCTCTCCAGCAGTGACAAGTCCTGCATCGGTTTGAGTGATGCTGGTCAGGTTCATGTTATCTACCGGAATCTGGCGTGAGCCCAATGAAGGGGTGTCCCGGTGAGAAAACGCGAACATTCCTGCCGCTGCAACGATCAGTGAAACAGCGATGCCCAGGGTTACGCGCATGGCTAAACTCCTTTGTTTTTAAGCCTTCAGGCAAGGTTTTGTTGTTGTACTGATGGCCTGTAGCTCGAAGAGTACGTTTGCCATTATTCCTGAGCGCGAATCGGGGGCATCGTCCGAATGGGCTAGTAACGAGAGCTGTGCGTTAGTCCAAATTGACGATGAGTCTTGGGGAGGGTCTGTGTGAATCTGCATCCTGAAGGAGATGGTCGGAGCAGCCGGTCATGCCCGGTAAATCCAAAATAATAATCGAGGAGACTCGTGCGATGGGCGTGTTAACGAACAACTTTATTGCAGCGGCACATGACGAAGATTATATGACCCCCGAGGCTGTTCGCCTCGTCCAGGCGGCCGAGGAAATGATGCCTCGTCTGCAGGCACGGGCTCAGGCGGCGGATGAAGCGGGCATGGTCCCCCGTGAAACGGTCAAGGAGATGGCGGAGGCGGGCCTGTTCCGTGTACTTCAGCCCAAGCGTTGGGGCGGCTACGAGCTGGATCCGCGCGTGTTCTACCGCGTACAGATGGCGCTTGCCAAAGGCTGTATGTCCACGGCCTGGATCTATGGCGTTATCGGTGTACACAACTGGCAGCTGCCGCTGTTCCCGGAACAGGCGCAGCAGGATGTGTGGGCCAATGGCAACGACGGTACTCTGATTGCCTCCACCTACATGCCGGTTGGCAAGGCGGAGAAAGTGGATGGGGGCTATCGCTTCTCAGGCCGCTGGGGTTTCTCAAGTGGTGTTGATCACTGTGAGTGGATCTTCCTCGGCGGGTTGCTGCCGAAGAAGGGCAATCCTGACGAGCTGGAGCATACGACGTTCCTGCTTCCGTGCAGTGATTTCCGCGTGGAGAAAAACTGGGATGTACTGGGCCTGAGAGCGACCGGCAGTCATGACATTATTGTCGAAGACGCCTTCGTACCTGAGCACCGCACGCATCGTACCAACAATCATTCTGATGCCGGTTGTCCCGGTCGTGAAACCAATCCGGGCTGGACCTACAAGATCCCGTTTACGCAGGTATTCCAGCGTGCGGTTTCTTCCGCCTGCCTGGGCGCAACCGAGGCAGCGCTCGATGAGTTCCGTACCCGTGCGGGTGCGCATGTCGGCAAACATGGGGCCAAAACGGCTGAAGACCCCAACGCTCAGCTGGCGGTTGCCGAGGCGATGATCGCTGTTGATCAGCTCAAGCTGGTGATGTTCCGCAACTACGCCCGCATCGTTCATTGCGCCAAAACCGGTGACAAAATGCCAGTTGAAGAGCGCCTGATGCAGCGTGCGCAGGCATCGCTGGTTCCCAAACTGTGTGCGGATCGTGTCAGTGAATTGCTGCGCGCCTGTGCCGCTTCGGGGCTGTATCGCAGCAACCCGATCGAGCGAATCTTCCGTGATATCCATCAAGCGCGTGGTCACATTGCCAACAATGCCGATGCCTATGCCCGCGCCAGTGGGGCCGTGATGCTGGGTCTGCCGAACATGGACCCATACATCTAAAAGGAGAAGTGCCATGAGTACGTCCCGCTATCACTCGCTGCGTGTGGATCAGGTAGTGCAGGAGACCTCGGATGTGGTATCGCTGCAGTTTGCGGTACCGGCTGAGTTGGTTGAGCGGTTTTGCTATCGGCCGGGTCAGTTTCTGACCCTGCGCCTGCCCTGGCAGGGGGAGCATCTGCTGCGCTGCTACTCGATGTCGAGTGTGCCCACGGTGGACGCCCAGCTGAGGGTGACTGTGAAACGGGTGGTAGAGGGGCGTGGTTCCAACTGGATCTGTGATCATGTCAAAGCCGGCGATCACATCGAAGTGATGCAGCCCGCAGGGGTGTTTGTGCCTCAGTCGCTGGATGGAGAGTTCCTGCTGTTTGCCGGTGGCAGTGGCGTGACGCCGGTGTTCTCCATTCTGCGTACGGTGCTGCTGCGTGGTCGTGGCCAGGTGCGTCTGATCTATGCCAATCGTGATGAAGAATCGATCATTTTCCGTGATGCGTTGAAAGACCTTCTGGAACAGTATGCCGATCGCCTGGATGTTATCCATCTTTTGGACAGCGTTCAGGGGCGTCCTACTGTCAGTTTGCTCAAGCGGTTGTCGCGTGGTTATGAGAATGCGCAAGCCTTTATCTGCGGCCCCGGTCCGTATATGGATGCCGCCGAGCAGGCGTTGCAGGAGTTGAAGCTGCCTGCCGAAAATATCCATGTGGAGCGCTTTGTTTCGCTGCCATCCGAAGAGTCGAGAGACGAGGAGCAGCAGGCGGTACTGACCGAATCGGCCGAGGTTGATCAGGCACAGATCAGCATCGAGCTGGATGGCCAGCACTTCGAGCTTCAATGCCAGGGTGATGAGACCATTTTGGATGCGGCCGAGAAGGCGGGGATTGAGCTGCCTTACTCGTGCATGGCCGGCATGTGTGCGTCCTGCATGTGTGAAGTGACCGAAGGTGAGGTCAAGCTGTTGCATAATGATGTGCTGGATGAACGCGATCTGTCGCGCGGGCTTACCCTGACCTGTCAGGCGGTACCGCGTACGGCCAGGGTCAGTCTCAAATATACCTGACCGTAAAGTTCTATCCGTTTCAAACACTTGTGTCCGGCATCTGCCGGTCTTTTCGTTTTAGTCTTATTGGACGATGGCAGCCATCGCTCACCCTCTTACTCTGAAAATACTGACTGCGCAGGTGTAAATGCCTGTCTGTCATGTGCAGTGCATATGGCAGCGAGTCTGTTCTCTGGATAACAACAACTCAGGAGACACATTATGCAGGGCTGTCTACAGGGCAAGGTCGCATTTATTACCGGTGGTGGCAGTGGTATCGGTGCCGCCACGGCAGAACGTTTTGCGCAGGAAGGTGCGCGTGTGGTGATCTGTGGTCGCCGAATGGAACCGCTTGAAGCGGTTGTTGACCGTATCCGTGCCGGCGGCGGCGAGGCCGAAGCGGTACAGGTCGATGTCAGCAACGAAGAGGGCTTTGTGGGTGCGCTGCGCGCCACGGCCGAAAAACACGGCCAGCTGGATGTACTGGTGAACAACGCCATGGCGTTCACCTGGGGTAGTATCGATGAGATGACCACTGAGCAGTGGCATGCCAACTTCACCACCTCGGTGGATGGCACTTTCTGGGGTACACGCACCGCGTTGCAGCTGATGAAAGAACATGGCGGTTCCATCGTGAATCTTTCGTCCATCTGCGGTGAGTTGGGTACCCCCTGGATGGCCGGTTACTCCGCGTCCAAGGCGGCCGTAACCAACTTTTCCCGTGCCGCAGCCGCAGAAGGCGCCCCTTACGGTGTGCGTGTCAACGTGGTGATCCCGGCAGTGGTGGAGACACCCGCTACCGAAGGGATGCTGGCGGATGACAATGCCCGCAAAAGCACTGAGAAACTGATCCCCATGGGACGTGTGGGTCAGCCGGAAGAGCTGGCGAACGCGATTCTGTTTCTGGCCAGTGATCAGGCTTCCTACATTACCGGTGCGACCCTGCCAGTGGATGGTGGCCGTTCCGCCGTGCTGGTGACGGCGCTGGACTGAGGTAAATCCTATGCAAGCAGCCAAACAGGATACGCTGGTGGGCGCAGAGCCGCTGTTCTCGCCCGTCCGTATAGGTGCCATCGAGTTGAAGAACCGCATTGTGATGGCACCGATGACACGCAACCGTGCCGACGCTGACGGCACGCCCAACGAGCTGATGGTCGAACATTATGCCGCCCGTGCAGAGGCGGGGCTGATCGTGGCCGAGGGTACCTGGCCCAGTGTGACCGGGCAGGCCTACTGCCGCCAGCCGGGCATCGAGACCGCCGAGCAGATTGCCGCCTGGCGCAAGGTGACGGATGCGGTCCATGAGCGTGGCGGCAAGATCATTCTGCAGGTCATGCATTCGGGTCGTATCGGCAGTTGTCGCATCAAGCCCGCAGGGGTTGAGACGGTTGCACCTTCCGCCTTGCAGGCGCAGGGCGAGGTGTTTACCGATGCGGCAGGTATGCAGCCCTACGATAGCCCGCGTGAGTTGACCACCGCAGATGTTGTTGCGGTTGTCGAAGAACATCGGCAGGCCGCCATCAACGCCCGCGAGGCGGGGTTTGATGGTGTCGAACTGCACTGTACCAGCGGCTATCTGCCAATGCAGTTTCTGTGCACCGGCACCAACCGCCGCACCGATCGGTATGGCGGCAGCCTGGAAAATCGGTTGCGCTTTGCCGCCGAGTGTCTGCAGGCAATGAGTGATGCCATCGGTGCAGGCCGGGTCGGTTTTCGTATCAATCCGGGCAATACCTACAACGACACTTCAGACGAGGACAGCGTTGCCAGCCATGTGGCACTGATGCAAGCAGCGACACGCATCGGTGTGGCTTTTGTGCACATCATGCGTTCACCCATGTCGGAGATTGACGCCTTTGCGCTGGCGCGTGAGCACTTCGGCGGCAGCCTGATTCTGAATGATGGTTTTGCGCCGGAAACAGCCGCCGCTGCCATCAGTGAGGGGCAGGGGGATGCCGTCTCCTTTGCCCGCCACTTCATTGCCAATCCGGATCTGGTCACTCGTATCCGCAAGGGGTTGGCGCTGTCCCGCTTTGATCGCAAAACCATCTATACAGCGGGGGCGGCCGGTTATACCGACTACCCCACAGCGGCTGAGTAATTCGAGGAATACATGATGAAAGTTCTTGTACCGGTTAAACGCGTCATCGACTACAACGTCAAGGTACGGGTGAAGTCCGATGGCACCGGCGTGGATCTGAATAACGTGAAAATGGCGATCAACCCCTTTGACGAGATTGCCGTGGAAGAGGCTGTGCGTCTGAAAGAAGCGGGCACGGCAACCGAAGTGGTTGTGGTCAGTATCGGCCCCAAAGCCAGTCAGGAAGTGCTGCGTACAGCATTAGCCGTGGGTGCCGATCGTGCCATTCACATTGAGTCCGATGTCGATCTTGAACCGCTGGCGGTGGCCAAGTGCCTCAAGCAGGTGGTCGCGGATGAGCAGCCGCAGCTGGTGATCTGTGGCAAACAGGCGATTGATGACGATTCCAACCAGACGGGCCAGATGCTGGCAGCGCTGCTGGGCTGGCCCCAAGGTGCCTTCGCATCCGAGGTAACGCCTGAAGGTGATGCCATCAAGGTCACCCGTGAAATCGATGGCGGTCTGGAAACGCTGCAGCTGAACCTGCCTGCAGTGGTGACCAGTGACCTGCGTCTGAACGAGCCGCGCTACGCCTCTTTGCCCAACATCATGAAAGCCAAGAAGAAGCCGCTGGATTCCAAACCGGTCGCCGACCTGGGGATTGATGTTGCCCCGCGCCTGAAGGCGGTGAACTTCGCGCCGCCGGCAGCCCGCAAAGGCGGTATCAAGGTTGGAAATGTGGCTGAGCTGATTGAAAAGCTGCGCCAGGAAGCCCGTGTGATCTGAAGGTGATGATGATGAAAACTCTAGTAATTGCAGAACATGACAACCAGCAGCTGAACGCGGTCACCCTCAATGTCGTGAATGCGGCAACACGCCTGGGTGGCGAAATCGATATTCTGGTCGCCGGTCAGGGCTGTGCCGCAGTGGCTCAACAGGTGGCTGCCGTTGCGGGCGTCACGCGTGTGCTACTGGCTGAGGCAGACCATTATGCCGCTCAGTTGGCCGAGGAGCTTGCCTTGTTGGTGGTTGAAACGGTGCAACAGCGCGACTATCAGGCGGTGGTGTCACCCAGTTCCAGCTTTGGAAAAAACCTTACACCGCGTGTTGCCGCCTTACTGGATGTGGCTCAGGTTTCCGATGTTATTGAAATTAAAGCGGTTGGCAGCTATGTACGTCCCATATATGCTGGCAACGTCATGCTGTCTGTTGAGTCGGCCGAGCCGATTCAAGTGTTGACTGTTCGCCCCACTGCTTTTGATGTTGCTGCCCAGGGCGGCAGTGCCGAAGTGACTGCGGTGGCTGCGACTGCCAGTGCGGGTGTATCAGCTCTGGTAGGGCGTGAGCTGAGCAAATCCGACCGTCCCGAGCTGGGTGCGGCGGATGTCGTAGTCTCCGGTGGCCGGGGGCTGGGCAATGGCGACAACTATCGTCAGGTGCTTGAACCTCTGGCTGACAAACTGGGTGCTGCCCTTGGCGCCTCACGTGCAGCCGTTGATGCGGGTTTTGTTCCCAACGACTACCAGGTTGGCCAGACCGGTAAAATTGTTGCGCCGCAGTTGTATGTGGCGGTCGGCATCTCTGGTGCCATTCAACACCTTGCCGGTATGAGCGATTCAAAAGTTATTGTGGCTATCAACAAGGATCCTGATGCCCCTATTTTCCAGGTCGCTGATTACGGACTTGAAGCTGATCTTTTTGATGCTGTGCCTGAACTAACGCAGCAATTGGGCTGACAAAAGCCGTAAACTAGGCTCGCCCCGTGTTGTGCGCTTTTCCAAAAGGGCGGGCCTGCGCCACATAATTACTATAATAGGGGAAAACCCAATATGAACCGACTGGACGTGGAGCAGTTCGACCTACTGCTGTCCTCACTCTATGAAGCCGCTCTGGACAACACGCTCTGGGGCGATGCCTTGGAGCAGCTGCGCGCGCTGTTTTCAGCCAACTTTGTAACCCTGATTCTCAAAATGCCGGATAGCCAGGATGAAGATGATCTTGGGTTGATGGTTTCGGTTGGTGAGCTTCAGGATTCCGGAAAGGTCGTGTTTTTCCCCTATCGTCACAACCTGACACCCTTCGTGAACCAGCCGCCTGACCGGGTATTCACTGAAGAAGACCTGATGACACCGGAAGAGTGGCATGCAAGCCCCTATTGGATTCACTGGTGTGCCTGTAACGATGTATACCATGTGATGGCAGTGGATATATCCACCCCGGACTCTGGCACTCTGAGATTCCGGGTTGTCCGTCCGGAAGCGGCGCCTGCGTTCTCTGCTGATGACAAAGAGTTGTGCAGCTTTCTGCTGCCCCATCTGCGTCGGGCGCTCAATATCCGCAACCTGCTTGATCGCAGCCAGACGCTGGGTTCGCTCTATTCCAAAGCGATCAGCAGGCTCTCCATTGCTACGGTCCTGATCGACGAAAATGGTCAGGTGCTGGATCAAAACGTGTTTGCCAAAGAGATTCTCGAATCCGGTGATGGGCTCAAGATTGTCGGTGGCAGGCTCGAAGCCAGCTATCCCAGTGATAACCGTGAGCTGCGCAGGCTGATCAAGGAAGCGTTCGAGTCCCAGCGGAGTGACGGACAGCATGCGCTGCCTGAAGCGATGTCGATTACCCGGCCATCGGGCGAGGTAAGCCTGGGTGTTGTGATCGAGGCGATCCCTTCAACCGCCTGGGCCGAGGGCAAGGGGCAGCCGGCGGCAGTGGTCTATATCCGTGATGCAGTAGGCAAGTCCCAGGCCAGCAACGAGATTGCCAAAAAGCTGTTTGGATTGACACCGGCTGAAACGGCACTGTCGATCCAGCTGGCCAATGGTCTGTCGTTGGAAGAAGCGGCAGAAGCGCTCAATATCCGTCGCAATACCGCGCGTGCCCACCTGCGTGCGATTTTCTCCAAGACAGGTGTGCGGCGTCAGACCGAGTTGGTCCGTATTTTCCTCAACAGCGTTGCGGCGCTTGGCCAGGCTGATCAGGAAAACTGATCACCGGCCTCGTCCTGTTGGGGTATGTGATCGTGCATGGGCTGTAGCACTCTGAAGAAAAATCAGAGGAGCTACAGTCATGAGACAGGTCGCTTTTATCACCGGTGCCAGCCGTGGCATCGGTCGTGCCACCGCCATCGCCTTTGCCCGTGCCGGTTACGATCTGGCACTGAGCGCCCGCACCCTTGAAGAAGGGGAAACCTTTACTCACGCCGTGCGTCATGCCGATGGCAGCGCTCTGAGTGGCAGCCTGAACGCAACTGCTGCGGAAGCACGTGAATACGGTGTTGAGGTCAAGGTGTTTCGTATGGACCTGCTGGATTCTGAGTCGGTCATCACCGCAGCCGACCAGGTACTTGATCATTTTGGCCGTGTTGATGTGCTGATCAATAACGCGGTCTACCAAGGCAGTGACCTCAACCTGCCGTTCATGTCCCTTGAAGCCGAAACCCTGCAGCGTGTAGCCCAGGGCTACATTCTGGCGCCCTTCCTGCTGACCCGCCGATTGATGCCTCGAATGCTGGAACAGGGCGGCGCAACCATCATCAACATGACTTCCGGTGCCGGTGAAAGTGATCCGCCTGTCCCTGCCGGCAAAGGTGGCTGGGGCTATGCCTACGGGGCCGGCAAGGCTGCGGTCTCGCGGTTGTCCGGCATTCTCAATCGTGAACTGGGTGATCAGGGTATTCGTGCCTTCACCGTTAACCCGGGTGTGGTGACCACAGAAACGCTCAAGGCCACTATCGGTGACAAGGGTCTGATTGCGTTGCGCAACGGCTCGGCACCGCCTGAACTGCCCGCTGCCGTGTTGCTGTGGCTGGCGCAGAACTCTGAGGCTGATCAGTTTCGATACCAGACCACCCAGGCCCAGCCTCTTGCTCGTGAAAAAAACATTTCCGCACAGCCTTGATGTGCGTCAGCGCTGATTATGTCTGCTCGGGTCTCTAGTCTGTCTGAACGATGAGAGAAGAGCTTGGCTCCCCGAGCATGTTGGAGTGGCCGGATTGTGGCCATGTGATAACAACAAAAATCATGCTCATTGGAGGGCACGTATGATTACCAAACGGACTCCTGCCGGATGCAGGCGATTTGTCCCGCTGGCACTGGCGCTCGCTGTCAGCCAGGCTCACGCATTCGAAACCGTCTATCTGGGTGACAACACCACGCTGGATGCATCGGTTACGCTTTCCTACACCGCGTCGGCACGAACGGCATCACCATCGGACGTCTATCTGAATGACGTCAATTCGGATGATGCCACCCGCAATTTTGATCGGGGCAGTCTGATCAATAACCGTCTCAATGCGCTGGGTGAAATACGCCTGCGGCACGACAATGTCGGGGCGATGCTGCGAGGCAGTGTGTTTTACGATGATGTCTATCGTAGCCGTAACGACAATGACTCGCTGGATACCATCAACAAGGTCGGGGCGGTCAACCAATTCACTGATAAGACCCGCGAGATGAGTGGTTACGACCCTCGTCTGCTGGATGCCTTTGTCTATGGCAACTTCGTGATCGGTGAGGATAAGTATCTATCCGTAAAAGCGGGGCGGCACATCGTTGCCTGGGGTGAAAGTCTGTTCTTCCCCAATATCAGCCAAGGTCAGCTGCCGGTGGATGCTGCGGTGTTCAACGTACCGGGAACCGAGGCCAAGGAAGGGTATCTGCCGGTGGGACAGCTCTCGGCCAGTCTGACGTTGACCGACAACCTCACCCTGAATGCCTTCTATCAGTACGACTGGGAAAAGACGCGTCTGAATCCGGTAGGGGATTTCTTCGGCAGCGATACCTTTGGTCCGGGTGCACAGTTTATCCGCTTCGGAGCAGGGCCGATTACAAGTCTGCCGAACGGAGGTGTAATCAACTATGCCGGAGAGATAGAGCCAAGTGACAGTGGTCAGTGGGGGCTTGGTGCGCGTTATCTGTTGGGTAACAGCACAGAGGTCGGCCTGTTCCACTATCGCTACCATGACCGTGTAGGGGCATTGTTCACCGATTTCACCGGTGACACACGCTACTCATCCTTCGATGGCTTCAATGGCTGTACTGCCGGCGTTGGCGGTAATCCCTGTTACCAGCTGGGCTACTTTGACGATATCAAACTGACAGGCGTCAGCATCAGCTCCAAAGTGGGCGATGTACAGCTGGGCGGTGATATCAGTTATCGCGATGGTGCCCCGGTCTATCTCGATAATGGTGCTCCCGCACGAGGCAGTTACCTTCAGACCAACCTGAACGGCGTTTACATCATCGGCCCGAGTGCCCTGGCGCATCAGACCACGGTGATGGCCGAAGTCGTGCATGAGCGCATTCACGATGTCGAGGATCTGGTGGTGACCGGTGGACTGCCGGGACAGGCCGGAACTTACAACAGTTACAGCCAGACCCGAGACAACGCTGTCCTCGCGGCAGCCGTGTTCATGGATTACCCCAACCTGTTCAACGGCTGGGATCTGACCACCAAAGCGATCTGGACCCAGAATATCGACGGCAGCGGCATGGCCAGTGCCGGTCTTGGCCGTGACGAGAAGCGTCTGACCCTCGGTGCCGACTTCAAGTATCTGGGCAACATGCAGGTGGGTCTGACCTGGGTGAATTACCTCAGCTCGGCCAACCTCAACAAGGGCCGTACCATGGCTGACCGTGACTATGTCTCGCTCAGCGCCAAATATACCTTCTAACTGGCAGGGATGATGAAATGAAACTGAAGTATTCAATGCTGGCAGCGGGTGTCGTGCTGCAGACTTTCCTGATGACGGGCACCGCACTGGCAGCGGCCACCGCCGAAGAGCTGGCGGAGCTGGGCACCACGCGTACCTGTGTGGGCGCACTCAAGGCAGGCAATGCCGAAGGGACGATTCCGGAGTGGAGCGGGAAATGGCAGGGTGTACCCGACCATGTCAATTTCGAAGGCACCGGCAATCATCCGATCGACCCTTATCCGCAGGACAAGCCGCTGTTTGTGATTACGGCGCAGAATATGGCTGAACATGCCGATAAGCTGTCAGCGGGTCAGAAAGCCCTGTTCGAGAAATATCCTGATACGTTTCAGATGCCAATCTACCCATCGCGGCGTGATTTTCGCTTCCCGGACAACGTCTGTGACGTGACCCGCCAGAATGCGCAGAACGCCAGACTAGTGGATGAGGGGGAAGGTGTCGAGGCAACAACAGGGGGCATTCTGTTCCCCTTCCCGAAAACCGGTCTGGAGCTGTTGTGGACTTCGTCCATCTTTACCTACCGCCCCTGGACGGAGGAGTTGATATCCGATAATGCCTACGTACTGGAAAACGGCAATATCAACTGGGGACGGGTCAAGTCACGCAACCTGGCACCGCACCTGAAACCGGATAGCAGCGGTCCGACTGAGGGGCAGTCCTCTTTCTATCTGAACGAGACCATTCTGCCCGAACGTGACCGTGGCGAGATCAACACCGGTATGGAGTTCTGGAACCATACCAGACAGCCGCGCCAGAGCTGGCGTTATGACCCGGGTACGCGTCGTGTGCGCCAGTCACCGGAATACGGCTTTGACATGTCGTTCCCCGGTACCGGGGGCTCCATTACCGTGGACGAGGTGCGTATTTTCAACGGCTCCCCCAAGCGGTATGACTGGAAGATTGTCGGTCAGCAGGAGATGTATATCCCGTACAACACCTACCGCCTGCATTCCGCGGACATCGGCTATGACGAGCTGCTGACCCCGGGACACGCCAACCCCGAGCACATGCGATACGAGCTGCAGCGCGTCTGGGTACTGGAAGCCAACCTTAAGGATGACTACCGCCATATCTACGGCAAGCGTCACATGTATATCGATGCCGATACCTGGTTCATGGTGATGGCCGACAACTACGATGCCCGTGGTGGTCTGTGGCGCACATCCATGGTGAACTACTTCTATGCCTATGAAGCGCAAACCTGGCAGGCAGGTGTTGGTTTTTACCACGACCTGCAGGCGGGCAGCTATCTGGCATTCAACCTGGTTAACGAGCAGCCAAAGGCCTACACGCTCAACCGTGGCACCTTGACTGATCGAGACTTCGGCCCTCAGGCCGCACGTCGCGCCGGGCTCTGACCCTCAGGCGGGCCCCTGCGGGGTGCCCGCTTATCAACCCCTACTACAACTGACAGGGAGCGATGAACCATGGAGTTCCGCTTTACTGAAGAACAGCAGATGATCCGTGAAACGGCTGCCGGCTTTTTCGCCGACTGCTCCACCTCTGCCGCTGTGCGAGAGGCGATGGCCACCGAGCGTGGTTATGACCTGTCGCTCTGGCGACAGATCTGCGAAGACCTTTACCTGCACGCGATTACCCTTCCGGAATCCCTTGGCGGCATGGGACTGGGCTATGTGGAACTGATCGCGGTCATGGAGCAGATGGGACGTCATCTGGTGTGCGCACCCTATTTCTCTACCGTGTGTCAGGCCGTTCCGGCCCTGCAGCTGGCGGCGGTCGGGGAGCAGGCCAGCCCCTGGCTGGAGTGCATTCTGGGTGGCGCGACCGCAACCCTGGGCTGGATCGGACAGGAAGCCCCTGGCTGCGAGGCGGTCACTGCAACCTTTGAAGTGACTGAGAAGGGCTACCGCATATGCGGCGACTATCAGTTGGTGGTCGATGGCCACAGTGCCGAGATTCTGGTGTTGGCTGCGCGCACGCCTGGCTCGATCGGACGCGAAGGCATCAGCCTGTTTGTGGTCGATGCCGCTGCCGATGGCATCAAGTGTCATTGGACTCCCACGCTGGACCAAACCCGTCACCTCGGACGCATTCAGCTGGATCAGCTGGAGCTGCCGGTCGATGCCTGTCTGGGTGAAACGGGGCAGGCCGGTGCCGTGCTGGAGCAGGTGTTGCAACTGGCAACCGTTGCCCTGGCCGCCGAGCAGGTGGGTGCGGCGCAGCAGGTACAGGATCTTGCGGTGCAGTACACCAAAGAGCGTGAGCAGTTCGGCCGTTCCATCGCCAGTTTCCAGGCCATTAAGCACAAGGCCGCCGATATGATGCTGCGCACCGAAGTAGCCCGTTCCGCCTGTTATTACGCCGCCTGTATTGCCGATGAAGTCTGGCAGGGGAGCGAGCTTGCCGCCGAGTTGCCGGAAGCGGCGGCGATCGCCAAGTCCTACTGCTCGGATGCCTGTTTCCGTAACGCCGGTGAAGCGCTGCAGATGCATGGCGGGGTTGGCTTTACCTGGGAGTATGATGTGCACCTCTACTTCAAACGTGCCAAGGCCAGTGAGCTGATGCTGGGCGCTGCCAGCGAGCACCTCGAAACCCTGGCCGGCCTGTTACTGGATAACGATCAGTCCACCCATTCCACCCAAACAAAAGGAGCTGCCACATGAAACTCAGCTTCAGTACCGAAGACGAACGCTTCCGCACCGAAGTGGCCGATTGGCTGGCCGCCAATCTGACCGGCGAGTTCGCCAAACTGAAATTCCGTGGTGGCCCCGGTGACGAACACAGTTTCCCCGAAGAGCGTAAGCACTGGGAGCAGAAACTGGCCGAAGGTGGCTGGACCTGCGTTGGCTGGCCACAGCAACATGGTGGCCGTGGCTGTAGCATTGAGCAGCAGGTGATCTTCTTTGAAGAGTACGCCCGTGCCGGTGCACCGGGCCGTGTGGGGCATATTGGCGAAGGGCTGGCCGGTCCCACGATCATTGCTTTCGGCACCCCTGAGCAACAGGCCAAATACCTGCCCGGCATTCTGAGCGGGACCGAGCTCTGGTGTCAGGGCTATTCCGAGCCGGGTGCCGGTTCCGACCTGGCCAATGTAAAGACCAAGGCCCGCTTCGATGCCGAGCGCAACCAGTGGGTGATCAACGGCCAGAAGGTCTGGACCTCGCTGGCGCACGAGTCCGACTACTGCTTCGTGATCGCCCGCACCGATCCCGACTCGGTGGCGCACAAGGGGCTGGGCTTCTTTCTGGTGAAGATGGATCAGCCGGGTGTTGAAGTGCGTCCCATCGAGCAGATTACCGGTACATCCGAGTTCAACGAAGTGTTCTTCGACGATGCCGTTTGTGAGGCCGGCGATATCGTTGGAGAGCCGGGTGATGGCTGGAAGGTGGCCATGGGGCTGCTGGGCTTTGAGCGGGGCGTTTCGACGCTGGGCCAGCAGATGCAGTTCCAGAATGAGCTGGACGAAGTGATCCGTGTGGCCAAAGAAAACGGCAAGGATCGTGATCCGGTGATTCGCCAGCGTATTGCCAAGGCCCATGCCGAGTTGAAAATCATGCGCTATAACAGCCTGCGGATGCTCTCCGGTCAGAGCGGCAGCGACGGCAGCCTGCAGCGGGAAGGTTTGATCTACAAACTGTTCTGGTCCACCTGGCACCGAAGTCTGGGTGAGCTGGCGATCGATGTGTGCGGTCAGATGGGGCAGTTGCTGGAAGCGGCACCCTACGAATTGACACGACTGCAGTCGCTGTTCCTGTTTGTACGCTCGGATACGATCTATGGCGGCAGTAACCAGATTCAGCGCAACATCATCGCCGAGCGTGGGCTGGAGATGCCGCGCGAGCCCAAGTGGCGTTAAGCAGGAGACGTTCATGTCCAATCATCAACAGCAGGTGTTCACCCCGTTTCAGCTGGGACCGATTACACTGCGCAACCGGTTTATCCGGGCCGGTGCCAATGAAGCAATGAGCCTGAACGGCACGCCGACCCGGGCCATGGTCAAGCATCACCGTGACATGGCCCGAGGCAGGGTTGCGCTGACCACCGTTGCCTACGGGGCCGTGTCCGAGCGTGGGCGAACGCTGCCGAATCAGATCTGGCTGCGCGAGGAGATCATTCCCGATCTCAAGGTGCTGACCGATGCGGTTCACGCCGAAGGCGGCAAAATCTCCATGCAGCTCACCCATTGCGGCTCCTTTGTCACCTCCATCAAGGTCAAGGGGCGCACCATCAGTGCCTCGTCCGGGATTAACAAGGCGGGACTGCTGTGTGGCAATTTTCTGCAGCGGGCGATGAACGAGCGCGATATGACTCAGGTGATCGACGAATTTGTCGCTGCCGCCAAGGTGTGTCGTGACGCCGGTTTTGATGCGGTAGAACTGCACATGGGCCACGGCTACCTGCTCAACCAGTTCATCTCGCCGCTGTCGAACAAGCGCAAGGATGAATATGGCGGCAGTGCCGAGAATCGGGCGCGTTTTCCCGCCAGTGTACTCAAGGCGGTAAAAGACGCGGTTGGACAGGATCTGGCCATTCTCGCCAAGATCAATGTGGCCGACGGCGTTCGCCGCGGATCCAGCGTTGAGGATGCCATCGTTACCGGACGTATTCTGCAGGACGCGGGTGCCGATATGTTGGTGCTGTCCGGCGGGCGCAATATTGAATCCGGCTGGTTCATGTTCGGCAGTAACATGAATCTGGATGAAATGAGCAAGGTGCTGGCCGATCAGAAACTCACGCTCACCATGATCAAGCTGTCGCAGAAGGGCGTGCCTCAGGTGAAGTTCCGCCCCATGTATTTCCTCGACTATTCCCGCAAGATTCGCGCGGCACTGGATATTCCGCTGGGCTATCTGGGTGGCGTTTCATCCATGGACGATGTGGAAAAGGCGATGACTGAAGGCTTTGAAGCCGTGGTAATGGCACGTCCACTGCTGCACGACCCGGAGCTGGTGCGCAAGTTTCAGCAGGGTATCGTCAACAAGAGCGGCTGCACCCACTGCAACGGCTGTGTGCCCTACATCTACCATCCGGGTGGCACCCGCTGCATCGAAAACCCGGCCAACGATGTTGCGCTGAACCAGCAACCGGCACGGCTGGAGTTGGTTTAAAGATCGCGATCAGAGTCTGTGTTGATGTCGTCTATTGGCGAGCTGAGGTGACAGTGCTGTTCTTGATCAGGTTCGGTTTTAGGCTCAGAGCTGTTTGAGTTCGTAGTCTTGAACCAGGCTTTCTGCAGGAATATGTAATCCTGCATGTAGCTTCCTGATCATGGGCAGCGTCAGCTTGCGTTGGTAGTTCAATACCTCGGAAACACGTCCTGAATGACCGATATAGGGTACCAGGTCCTTATCTTTTAAGCCGTAGTGCTCCATACGGAACCGAAGCACTTCGATGGGGTTGGGCGCGTCGATCGGATAATGCTGGTCTTCATAATGTTCAACCAGTGTGGTCAGGATATCCAGCTCATCACCCTCGGGGGAATCCGGCTGCGCGCTCATCAGCTCACCGATGCGCTCCAGGGCGTCTTCATAGTCGGCTTCGGTTTTGATTGGCTTAATGTTCATTACACCGTCTCCACATCGACTTTGTCGTACTGCTCATGAGTACCTACGAACCGTATGTACACAACCCGATAGGGGTAGTTGATCCAGACGACCAAACGGTAATCGTTACCTTTAATGTTGAATACCACGCGGCCGTCTTTTAAGACACTGGCGTTGCGGAATTGCGCTTTGACCTTTTGCGGGGTGTCCCAGTCCGCTTTAATGACCTCTTCGTGCCAGGCTTCCAGCGGTCCTTTGGCATCCAAGCATCCGGGATCCGACTCCCAAAACGCGCGAAGTGTCCGTTTCGATATGATCCGCATGCAAATCTCCCTTTTCTTCCTCCCATTTTGGGAGTTGTGCTGAGTCTTGTCAAACAGGGCCTATCCATCATGTTCAGGGGTGAGATAAATATCCAGGGTAAGTGAGAAAAATGTGGAATTGGGCGGGATGTGTTGACATGGAGCGGTATGAAAATTTGAAAAGGATTTTCAGATAGCGGAAGGGCCCAGGTGGGCCGGATCAGAACAGCGCATTGGAGACGGAGGACTACGGCGTCGGATTCGGCTTTGAGCACTACGGGCGCATGGCAGAGCTGGCCAGCTCTATCAAAGGCCATATGATTATCAGGATCAATGACCATCCCGACATTCGTGCGGTATTCTCAGGTCTTCCGGTCATTGAAATCGACTACCAGTACACCGTTGGTGGCAGCGGTAAAGCGTCGGACTGTGTAGAGCTGGCATTCGGGAATTGGCCGGAGCAACCGTGTGCCACGGGGGCAGCAGGGATTGTTTTGAGGTTTTCGCTAATGTCAGGAGGGAATATGGGGCAGAAAAGCAACTTCGATGATGACTCGGAGGTTTTGTATCGATACAAGTATCGCGAAATTAATGAAGGTAATCTGAAAATTATTTCGGAAGGCACTATTAGGCTTTCTAGCCCCTTAGACTTCAACGATCCTTTTGATAGCACCCCGGCCTACGATCCTGCGAGTATCGAGGAGTGGACCAAAAGGCGGCCAGACTTATTCTATAAAGTGGGGAAAGTATTCAAGGTCAGCCCTGCCGAGCGAATAATGAACAAAGGAAAAATGACTCAGAACCTACGCCGGGTAGTTGGGTCTGGTGAGTGGTCCAAAGCACTCATGAAAACGTTTGGTGTCTTCTGTGTTAGCCGCAACCCCTGCAACGCTCTCATGTGGGCTCACTATGCGAACGATCACAAAGGTTTCCTGGTCGAGTTTAAGATAGATTTCTCAACCAGGCTTCCGAAGCGATTGCTTGAGCCTATGATTCCTCTGGAGGTCCGATACACGAACGAGCGGCCAATTATTGATTGGGCAGCTGGAGCTGAGAAACTTGAACTATACCTTCTGACTAAAAGTGAAGACTGGGCATATGAGGAGGAAGAACGAATCCTCAATACTGAAACAGGCCCAGGGCTATACCCCTACTCAAGAGAATTATTCCTTCATTCGGTCACAGCAGGGGTCAACATGAGCGACCCTGACTTCGAACTATTGAAGAAAGCTGTGTACGAAGCATCTGAAGAGATTGGCAAGCCAATACCGCTGTATCGAGCCAAACTCTCAGCCACCAGCTATAAGGTGTACATCCCTGGCCATCCAGATCCAACCGTCAGCAGCCCGGAATGAAATTATCTTTCAATCCGTATAACTAAATAGCGCGCGCATTTATCTCGCAGATGCTTCGAATTTTTCGCGCGCGCCTACACTTAGTTGAATAAAAAAGACCCCCGGGGCTGTGCGACCTCCGGGGGCCAAGACCATGCGAGATGGTGAGAGTGCTCGACAGGAATAACAATCAGGCGGTAAGGCTGCCGCCATTCAGAGGATAGATCTGGCCGGTCACCCAGCTGGCTTCGGTCGAGGCCAGGTAGGCAACTCCGGCACCTACGTCTTCAGGTGATCCGGCGTGAGGAACCATGCAGCTTTTGGCTGCAATCTTTTCCGAGCCTTCCCAGTTGTTCATGGTGCCAAGGGAGAGGCCATTAACCGTGACGCCCTGGCGACCGGTTTCAGCGGCCAGCTGGCGGATAAAGCCAACGGCACCGGCTTTGGATGCGGCATAGGCGGCGATGCCCATGGGCACCCCGGCGCGCCAGGATTCAGATGTGATGCAGATAAAGCGGCCCCAGCCGCGTTCCAGCATGCCGGGCAGAACGGCCTGAGCGGCATGCATCAGGGCATTCAGGTTCAGGTCCAGAAACTGCTGCCACTGTGCCGGGTCGGACTCCAAAAACTTGCCATAGCCCATGCCATCAGTGGGCACACCGGCGTTGGCAACAAAAATGTCCACGCTGCCAAAGGCTTCGCTGACGGCGGCAACCATCTGTTTCAGCTGGGCCGGATTGGTAATGTCGGCGGCGACACCGATCACATCGAAGCCTTCGCTGCGCAGCTGCTCGGCGGCGGCATCGGCACGATCCTGGTAGAAATCGTTGATCGCCACGCGGGCACCCTGACGGGCCAAAGCGCGGGCAACGCCCAACCCCATGCCACGCCCGGCACCGGTAACCAGAGCATTTTTGCCCTTGAGTGAAAACAGCGGTTCCATTTGTCACGTCTCCTTAATGATCTTATTGGTGGTAACGCATGCAGTGTTGCTACAACTATGCTGTGCATCCTGGCGGATTTATTCACCGGTAAAGTTCGGGTGTCGTTTCTCCAGAAACGCCTGCATCCCTTCCTGCTGGTCGCGGGAGGCAAACAGCATGGCGTTAGCCTTACGCTCCAGTGACAGGGCGCTTTCCAGCGAGGCATCCATACCGTGCAGGATGCACTCCTTGATCTGTTCAACCGCCAGCGGCGGCATACGGGCGATGGTGCGGGCGGTTTTCAGCGCCGTTTCCATCACCTGATCATCCGGGCAGACCTCGCTGACGAGGCCGCTGACCCAGGCTTCCTGGGCGGTGATCGGGCGGCCGGTGAGTGCCATGCTCATCGCCTTGGTTTTGCCTACGGCGCGCACCAGGCGCTGGGTGCCACCGATCCCCGGCATGATGCCGATACGGATTTCTGGCTGGCAGAAGCTGGCGCCTTCACCAGCGATCAGGATGTCGGCATGCATGGCCAGTTCGCAGCCACCACCGAAGGCGTAGCCGCAGATGGCCGCCACAATCGGTTTGGGGCAGTGCTGAATGGGGCCCCACACCCGTTCGGTGTGACGCTTATAGATCTCGATGGGATCGGCGTCGATCAGGCCGGTAATGTCGCCACCGGCGGCAAATACCTTGTCACCCCCGGTCAGCACGATGCAGCGCACGCTGTCATCCGCAGCCAGCTCGGTAAAACGGCGATTAAGCTGCTGCTGCAATTCCAGACTAAGCGCATTGGTAGCGTGCGGACGGTTCAGTCGCAGCACGGCAATACCCGGTTCCGGGTGCTCCAGCAGCAGTGTGTCTTCGGGAGATTGTTGATCAGTCACAGCCATCGCCTCACTGAGATTGGATATTGACGGCGATTCTGTCAGCTGGCGCCAGATAAACATCGTCCGTTCAGACGAAGAGTGAAGTTCGGGCCCCTTATTAGACTGCAAGCATCAAGAAGAATAAGGAGGCGTTTATGACGCAGTCAGCACACTTTGATTACAGCGGCCAGGTGGTCCTGGTAACCGGCGGGACCAAGGGGATCGGTGCCGGTATTGCCCGTTCGTTTCTGGCAACGGGTGCCACGGTCATTGTATGTGGTCGCAACGCTCCCGAACAATTGCCGACTGAAAACGGTCGTGAGGCCGTGTTCATGCCGCTGGATGTGCGCGATTACGAAGCGTCAGACGCGCTGCTGCAGACCATTGCCAACGAATATGGCCGTCTGGACGTGCTGATCAACAACGCGGGTGGTGCACCCCATGCGCTGGCAGCGGATGTGTCACCTCGCTTCCATGAAGGCATTTTGCGTCTGAACCTGATTGCGCCCCTGAACCTGGCACAGCTCGCCAATCGTCAGATGCAGCAGCAGGAGCAGGGCGGCAACATCATTTTTATTGGCAGCATCAGTGCACTGCGTGCTTCACCTGGCACTGCCGCTTACGGTGCCGCCAAGGCGGGGATTCTCTCGCTGGCATCCTCGCTGGCGGTGGAGTGGGCACCCAAAGTGCGTGTGTCGGCGGTCAGTCCGGGGCTGGTGCAGACCGAGCAGTCTCACCTGCACTACGGTGACGAAGCCGGCATCGCGGCGGTAGCAGCCACTATTCCGGCCGGTCGTCTCGCGACGCCGGACGATATCGGCAACGCCTGTCTTTATATGGCTTCACCGCTCGCGTCCTATGCCAGTGGCAGCAATCTGCTGCTCAACGGCGGTGGCGAGAAGCCTGCATTTCTTCAGGCCGGTAAGGCCAACAACTGAAACAACCCGGCGCCGCCCGTGACCGGGTGGCCCCATATCGTTAAGGAGACGTATCTTGGCTGATTACGAATGGTTATCGGAAGTACGTTCCATGGTGGGGCGGGAATATGGCCGCATCTATGCATGGGACGAAGTGAACCCGGCGATGGTTCGGCAGTGGTGCGAGGTGATGGGCGTGGACAATCCGCTCTACACCGATCCGGACTATGCCGCGACCACCGAGTTCGGTGAAATCGTAGCGCCCCCGGCGATGCTGCAGGCCTGGTGTCTGGAAGGTCTGCACATGAACAACTACCCGCCGGGCTCGACCGATGAGAACCCCTATGAAGTACTGGGCATGATCGAAGCCCAGGGCTATCCGGCCGTGGTGGCGGTGAACTCCGAGCTGACTTTTGACCGCTACGTGCGCATGGGTGAAAAGCTGTACTACACCACCCTAATCAAGGAAGTGAGCGAGGAGAAAACCACCGCCCTGGGCACCGGTTTCTTCGTCACCCAGGTGATGTCCTTCTTCTCCGAAAAGCCGGAAGGTGACGAGAAGGTCGGTGAGCTTCTGTTCCGCGTGATCAAGTTCAAGCCGGCGCATCAGCCCAAACCGGTTGAAAAGAGCGAATCCGCTGTACCCAAGATCAAGCGCCCCAAGCCGGGCATCAGTGATGACACCCGTTTCTTCTGGGAAGGCTGTGAAGCGGGTGAACTGCGCATCCAGCACTGCAAGAGCTGCAACAAGCTGCAGCATCCGCCTGCACCGGTGTGCAGTCACTGCCAGAGCTTTGAGCTGGACTACCGGATCAGCAAGGGCAAGGGCGAACTGTACTCGTTCGTTGTGATGCATTACCCGGAAGTGCCGCCGTTTGATTATCCCAACCCGATCGGCCTGATTCAGCTGGATGAAGGCGTTCGTATTCCGGCCGGTCTGGTCGGCGTTAACCCGGCAGACCTGGAGATCGGCCAGCGCGTGGAGGTCGAGTTTCAGACCTTTGACGATGAACTCACGCTGCCGCTGTTCCGGCCGGCAACGGCCTGAGGAGGATGTATGGATTTTAATCTCACAGAAGACCAGCGTGCCATCGCCGAAATGGCGGGCGGGCTGTTCACCGACTTTTGCACCGACGAGCGCATGCGTGACTTCGATGAAAGCGGTGCCACCCTCATGCAGGATCTGTGGCAGACCTGCATCGAAACCGGCCTGCACTCGCTGTACATCCCGGAAGCAGTGGGTGGCAGCGGTTTGGGCATGACCGAGCTAATGTTGGTGCTGGAAGCTCAGGGGCGCGGTCTGGGGCTGGTGCCGCTCTGGCGTCATCAGGTTGCGGCTGCCACTTTGGCCCAGTTTGCCGCCGATGAGTTCGCGAGTCTGCTGGAAGCCGCAGCCGGTGCCGAGAAGGTACTGACGCTGAGTGCTGGTGATCGCAGCCGTGCCACCGGTTTGGCGCTGAAAGCAGAGCAGGTCGATGGCGGCTGGGTACTGAACGGTACTGCTCATGCTGTCTCGGGTGCCGGTGAAGCTGCCGCTGCGCTGGTGCTGGTCGATACTGCCGAAGGCGCTCGCGTGGCCTGTGTCGAGTTTGATGCGGTTGGCGTCAACCTGATTGCCGGTGTACTGACCCAGGGCGAAAGCGTGGCGGATATTGCATGCGATAACGTCAAGCTTACCGCAGCTGCTGTACTGCCTGTTGACGCAACGGACTGGCTGGAAACCCGTGCCATCGCGGCTCAGGCAGCACTGCAGCTGGGCGTGAGCGACGAGCAGATCCGCCGCACCGTGGAGTACGTCAACGAGCGTGTTCAGTTCGGTCGCACCATTGGCCAGTTTCAGGCGGTTCAGATGAGCATGGCCGACTGCAAGGTGGCGCTGGAAGCCCTGCGCTCCTCCCTGTGGCAGCTGTGCTATCGCATTGATGCCGGTCTGCCGGCACCGTCAGAAGCGCTGGCAACGGCCTGGCTGGCCTGCGAGGCCGGACACAAGATCGGCCACACAGCTCAGCACGTGCATGGCGGTATCGGTGTCGATCTGACCTATCCGATTCACCGTTTTCTCTACTGGAGCCGCGCCCTGAGTCTGGGTCTGGGCGGCAGCCGGGCCACGCTTGAGCGTCTCGGTGACTGGTTGGCAACTCACGATACTCTGGGATGGAAATATGACCTCGAAGAAAACAATGCGATTTGAAGATGTCAGCCTCGGTGATCAGTTGCCGCCGCTGGACGTTCCCATCACCGTGGCGCTGATCACCGGTGGTGCCATCGCGACCCGGGACTACTTTCCGGGTCATCACGACAAGGATGCGGCTCAGGAGCTGGGCTCGCCGCATGTATTCATGAACATCCTGACTACAAGTGGTCTGGTGCAACGCTTTGTCGAGCAGTGGTGTGGTCCGGAAGCCCGCTTCCAGGATCTGAAAATCCGTCTGGGTGCGCCGAACTATCCCGGCGACAGCATGAAGTTCCAGGGCGAAATCACCGCTGTGGATACCGACAGCCGCAGTGTGGAAGTGACGCTCAAGGGCAAGAACTCCATGGGCAACCACGTCACAGGCACGGTAGCGGTCACGCTGCCCTGAGCCGGAGGATACAAGAATGAACGATAACATCAGCAACAAGGCTGCCATTGTTGGCCTTGGCGCCACCGAGTTTTCCAAGAACTCCGGCCGTACCGAACTGCGTCTGGCGATGGAAGCGACCCTGGCCGCACTGGAAGATGCCGGTATTGATCCGTCCGAAGTGGACGGCTTCAGCAGCTACTCCGTGGACAAGGTGCCGGAGTATGAAATCGCCCGCCTGCTGGGATGCAAGGAAGTGAAATTCTTTTCCCAGATCCCGCACGGTGGCGGTGCCGCCTGTGCGCCGATTATGCATGCGGCGATGGCCGTGGCGACCGGCGTTGCCAAGACCGTGGTGGTCTACCGTGCCATGAACGAGCGCTCCTGGTATCGCTTCGGTAACGGCAATTACGGCTTTGGTGACAGCCCGATTTTCGAGAACATCAACTACGGCTGGTATATGCCGCACGGGTTCCATACCCCGGCATCCTGGGTTGGCATGTTTGCCCAGCGTTACATGCACACCTACGGCGCAACTTCCGAGGACTTTGGCCGTGTAGCCGTAGCGGTTCGCGATTTCGCAGCCACTAACCCCAACGCCTTCTTTTATGAGAAGCCGATCACGCTGGAAGACCACCAGAACTCGCGCTGGATCTGTGAGCCGCTGCATCTGCTGGATTGCTGCCAGGAGTCCGATGGTGCCGTGGCGCTGGTGATCACCAGCGCCGATCGTGCCAAGGACCTGAAACAGAAACCGGTGATGATCAAGGCCGGTTCCCAGGGCATTGCCGATGGCCAGCAGATCATGACCTCCTACTACCGTGAAGACATCACCGGTCTGCCGGAGATGGGTGTGGTAGCGCGTGAGCTGTACCGTCAGTCCGGTCTGACCCCGGACGACATCCAGACAGCCGTGATCTACGACCACTTTACCCCGTTTGTGCTGCCACAGCTGGAAGAGTTCGGTTTTGCCAAGCGTGGCGAGGCCAAGGACTTTATCCGCGCGGGTCATCATGCCCGAGGCGGCAGACTGCCGATCAACACCCACGGCGGCCAATTGGGCGAGGCTTACATCCATGGCATGAACGGTGTGGCCGAGGGCGTGCGTCAGGTACGCGGCAGCTCGGTTAACCAGGTGAGTGATGTGGAAAACGTGCTGGTCACCGCCGGTACCGGCGTGCCCACCAGCGGTCTGATTCTGAGCGCAAGCTAAGGAGGTCAACATGTTTGTCGATCTGACACCCGAGCAGCATGCGCTGCGATTGAAGATTCGAGATTACTTTACCAGCCTGATGACGCCGGAGCTGCGCAGCTCCCTGCGCGGCAAGGAAGGCGGTGACGAGTTCCGCGATACCATTCGCCGGATGGGCAAGGATGGCTGGCTGGCCGTGGGCTGGCCGAAAGAGCACGGTGGCCAGGGCTACGCCGCCACCGAACAGTTGATCTTCTTTGAAGAAGCCAATATTGCCGGTGCGCCGCTGCCGTTCGTTACCATCAGCACGGTGGGTCCGGCACTGATGGAGTTCGGTACCGAGCTGCAGAAGGAAAAATTCCTGCCGGGCATCGCGCAAGGCGAAATCAATTTTTCCATCGGTTATTCCGAACCGGATGCCGGTTCCGATCTGGCGGTACTGAAAACCAGCGCCCGTCTTGAAGATGATCATTTTGTCGTCAACGGCAACAAGCTGTGGACCTCAGGTGCCGAGTCTGCCGACTTCGTCTGGCTGGCGGCTCGTACCGATCCGGAATTGCCACGTCACAAGGGCATCTCCATCATGATCGTGGACACCACCACCGAGGGCTTCTCGCATACCGTGATCCCGACCTGCTCCAACCCGACGGCGGCGACCTACTACGATAACGTCAAGGTGCCCAAAGAGATGCTGGTGGGCGAACTGAACGGTGGCTGGAAGCTCATCACCTCTCAGTTGAACCATGAACGCCTGGGGCTTGGATCCTGGTCAGATAAAGTGGTCGGGCTGTTCCGTCGCGTTTATCTTTGGGCCAAGAGCCGGGATGAGAATGGTCGCTGTGCCATGGATCAGGCATGGGTACGTTCGGCACTGGCCGAATGCTACTCGCGTCTGGAAGCGATGCGCCTGATCAACTTCCGTATCGCGGCTGACCTTGAAGCCGGTCAGATGGATGTGGCACTGGCCTCTACCACCAAGGTGTATGGCTCTGAGTCTGCGGTTGAAATTCTGCGCCGACTGGTCGACATCGTGGGTGCCAACGGTATGATCCGGGAAGGTTCTGCGGCGTCACTGCTGATGGGTGAACTGGAGTATGAAGTGCGTGCGTCTGTCACCCTGACATTTGGTGGCGGCACCAATGAGATCCAGCGCGAGCTGATTGCCCAGTTTGGTCTCGGCATGCAGCGTGGCCGCTAAGCCGGCACGAGGAGAGAACAATAATGAGTGCAATTGATACTTTTCGTGCAGAAACCCGCGCCTGGCTTGAGGCCAACTGCCCCGAGTCGCTGCGCGGTGCAGCGGCCAGTGGTGATCTGGTCTGGGGCGGCTCCCAGGTGGAGTTCGGCAGTGAAGACCAGCGTCTCTGGTTTGAACGCATGCGCGACAAAAACTGGTTCTGCCCCGACTGGCCCGAAGCCTATGGCGGTGGTGGCCTGACACCGGAGCAGGACGCCGTGCTGCAGCAGGAGCTGAAGCGTCTCAAATGCCGCCCGCCGCAGATCAACCTGGGCATCTGGATGCTGGGCCCTGTACTGCTGGAATTTGGCACCGAAGAACAGAAAAAGCGCCTGCTGACCCCGATGACCCGTGGCGAAGTGCGCTGGTGTCAGGGTTTCAGTGAACCCAACGCCGGCTCCGATCTGGCCAATATTCGTACCTCGGCGGTGGATGCCGGTGATCACTATGTCGTCAACGGCAGCAAGATCTGGACCTCCTACGGCGACAAGTCCGACTGGATGTACTGTCTGGTGCGCACCGACAACAGCAGCGCCAAGAAACAGGAAGGGATCAGCCTGGTAGTGTTGGACATGCACGCCGAGGGCATCGATGCGCGCCCGATCGATCTGATCAGCGGCAAGTCCACCTTCTGTGAAGTCTTCTTCGACAACGTGAAGGTACCGAAAGAAAACCTGATTGGCCCGCTGAACGGCGGCTGGACCCTGGCCAAGCGTCTGCTGCAGCATGAGCGCAGTGCCATGTCCAAGTTCGGCGAATTCAGTTTGCCGACCCACTTTGATCTGATGAGCATTCTGGGGAATTACCTGCCCGGCTCTGAAAGCGCCAGCCCATCTGATATTGCGCTGCGTGCCCGGGCGCGTGCTGCGGCCCTGGACGAACACGCCTACAACCTGACCGTGCAGCGTATGGGCCAGCAGGCCCGTGCCGGTCAGGACGTGAGCGGCATCGCCGCGATCATGAAACTGGTCCACAGCGAACAGGAAAAGCAGAAGTTCGAGCTGCTGGTCGATGCTATGGGGTATCGCGCGCTGGGCTGGGACGGTGACGAGTTCAGTGAGCAGGAGCTGGCGATCAGCAAGGCATGGCTGCTCAGCTATACCCAGACCATTGCCGGTGGTTCATCCGAAGTGCAGCTGAACGTGATCGCCAAGCGCGTACTGGATCTGCCCGATGCTCCCAAAGGAGGCGCCAAATGAGCCTGATTTATAACGAAGAGCAGCGCATGCTGCTGGATACGGCGCAGGAATTCTTTGCCGAGCGCAGTCCGGTTTCGGCCCTGCGTGCGCTGCGTGATCGCGGTGACGAGCTGGGCTTTGAACCGGCGCTTTGGCAGGAGATGACCGAGCTGGGCTGGACCGCTATTCCCTTCCCGGAAAGCCTGGGTGGCCTGGAGTTCGGATACACCGGCATGGGCACTGTATTTGAGTCTGCCGGCCGCCATCTGAGCGCCTCTCCGCTGCTGTCCTCCATCGTGCTCTGTGGTTCGGTGCTGGAATTGGGTGGCAGTGAAGCCCAGCAGGAGAGCTGGCTGGGTGAACTGATTGCCGGCAGCAAGCGTCTTGCATTGGCGGTGGACGAGGGTGCGCGTCACAACCCGGAACAGATCGTACTGTCTGCCAACTGTAATGACAACGGCTTCGAGCTGAACGGCCAAAAGGTGCTGGTCGTCGACGGTTTGGGAGCCGATGGCTGGATTGTCGCTGCTCGTACCGGCGCTGGCTCCAATGCCATCAGCCTGTTTATCGTGCCCGCCGATGCCAAGGGCGTAACGGTCACGCGCCAGAACCTGGTCGACTCGCGTAACACGGCGCGTCTGGTGCTGGATAAGGTACAGCTCGCTCCCGATGCCCTGATCGGTGAGCTGGATCAGGGTTCTGTGGTGCTGAATCGCGCACTGGACCGTGGCCGTGTCTGTATCGCCGCCGAGCTGCAGGGTGCCTGTGAAAGTCTGTTCCAGACCACACTAGAATATCTGCGTACCCGTGTGCAGTTCGACGTGCCGATCGGTTCCTTCCAGGCGCTGCAGCACCGCGCCGCCTGGATGCATGTGGATATTGAGTTGGCTCGCTCCAGTCTGATGGCGGCTCTGGAGGCTCTCGATACCGGCGATGCTCAGGCCAGTCAACTGGTCAGTCTGGCCAAGTGGAAGGTCGGCCAGATGGCGGACAAGGTCAGCGGTGAAGCGGTGCAAATGCACGGAGGCATCGGTGTCACCGATGAGCTGGACGTGGGTCTCTACTTCAAGCGCATTCGCGTGCTGCAGGCGCTGCTGGGTGATGCCGACTATCACCTCAATCGGGCCGCTCCTCTGCTTGAGGTGGCCTGACTCTGTCGGCAGGGAGCGTCTGCTCCCTGCCTTTCAGTCACCGATATGGGACTGAACCAACCACCTTTCCTTTACACCTGAAGACAACGCGCCCACACGATCATCGCCATAAAGTGTGTAGGCCTCAGATATTGTTTTTGAGGGACCCCATGAAAATAAGAACAAAATTTCTCTCCATCTCCATCGTGCCCATGATCATTGTGGTGCTGGCCGTGATGCTGGTTGTGCAGTGGCAGCTGAAGCGTCTGGAGCAGGCGGAGGTTTCCACTATCCGTTCCGAAATGCTCACGGCGCGACAGCAGGAACTGCAGAATTACATCGACATGGCGATGGGGGCCATTCGTCCGCTGCAGCACCGCCTGGACATGCGCTATGAGGAGAAAATCGCTCAGGCCAAGGAAGTGCTGAACGGGATGACCTTTGGCGACAGCGGTTTCATCTATGGCTATGACCTGGATGGCAACATTGTCTTTCATTCCGGCAACACCGACATGATCGGCAAGTCGGTACTGGATCTCACCGATTCCGATGGCAAGCCATTTGTCCGTGAGATCATCGACACGGCGATGGACGGGGGCGGTTTTGTGCAGTTTCGCTGGCCCCGAGAGGCCGGCGCCGAGCCCTCGCCACGCCTGACCTATGCCCGTGAAATCGAAGTCTGGGGCTGGGTCATTGCCACCGGGTTTTTCATTGATGACATTGATACCGAGGTGGCCCGACGTGAAGCCAGTATCGCGCATACCATTACCCAGACCATGATATGGATTATGGGTGCGGGCCTTGCGCTGGCACTGTTGGTCAGTGCGGTCAATCTGCTGTTGTCGCGGCGCATGCTGGCCCCCCTGCAGCAGACCGCTCAGGCGTTGCTGGATATTGCCGAAGGGGAGGGCGACCTGACGCGCCGGCTGGATGTACAAAGTCGCGATGAAGTTGGCGACGTGGCGCGCGGCTTTAACGGTTTTGTGGACAAGATCCACCAACTGGTACGTGAAGTGCAAAGCGCTGTAGCGTCCTTGAGCCGCTCAACCGAGTCGATGACCGAAGTGGTCAGTCAGACGCAGGCCGACAGCCGTCAACAGCGTGAGGATACCGCACGCACGGTTGCGGCCATTCAGGAAATGGTGGCGGCAGTACAGGAAGTGGCGTCCAGTGCGACCCAGGCTGCGGATGCGGCGCGTCAGGCGGACACTGATGCACTGGAGGGTGATCGCGTCGTGGCACAGACCATCGATTCGATAACCCATCTGTCTGAGGACGTGGAGCGTTCAGCCGATGTGATCATGCGCCTTGGCAAGGATGCCGATGCCATCGGCAGTGTGGTCTCGGTCATTTCCGACATCGCGGAGCAAACCAATCTTCTGGCTTTGAATGCGGCGATTGAAGCAGCCCGCGCCGGTGATCAGGGGCGCGGCTTCTCGGTGGTGGCGGATGAGGTTCGCACCCTGGCCAGCCGTACCCAGCAGAGTACTGAAGAGATTCAACGCATGATCGAACGCCTGCAGGCCGGCTCGCGTGAGGCCGTCAAGGTCATGGGCAACAGCCGTGAGCAGAGCGCTGCCACTACCGAACGCGCAGCCGGCGCAACACGATCACTGCAGCAGATCACCGCTTCGGTTGCGACGATCAGCGAAATGAACACGCAGATTGCCGGTGCCGCCGAGCAGCAAACGGCCGTGGCCAACGAAATCGAAATCAGCGTGAAAGCGGTCGCGGGACTGGCCGACAAGGCAGACCACAATGCCGGCACGCTGGCCGATACGACGGCAGGAATGGCCGAGCTGGAGCAGCGCCTGAGCCGACTGGTGATGACGTTTCGGGTTTAATACAGGATCAGTAAAAGGGCGGCCATTGCCGCCCTTGCGTGTCAGACTGCACTGTGGGCTTAGATGAGTGTTGCCGTCTGCATGGCTGAGCGCAGCGCGCCTTCGATATAGGCCACTTCCGTGCCATCCCCGATGTTCACCACCTCGATACCCTGCTTTTCAAGGCAGCGGCTGAGGCAGTTGTTGGTATCGGCACCGATCGCCAGCACCACGGAGTCTGCCGCCAGTTCATGACAGTTGCCCTCGGCATCGGAGTAGTTGACGCTCTTTTTGCCGATGGTGTGGACCTGGGTGTTTTTCTCCATGCGCACATCGTGACTTTCCAGATTGTGCAGCACCTTCCAGCGCCGGACGATGGACAGTTCTGCCCCCAGATCCGGGCCCGGCTCCAGTACGTGGACGTTACGGCCACGCTCAACCAGAAATTCGGCCAGCTCAAGGCCGACCAGCCCGCCGCCGATGATGGTGATGTTCTTGCCCAGCGGCATCCAGAGTTTGGACAGGCTCTGCATCGCTTCGGTGCTGTTGGTCACGCCCACCAGCGAGCCCGATTTCATCATCATGCGCTGGGTGACGTTGAGCTTGCGCTTGGCGATATCGGCCCCTTCACCGGTCATCAGCTTGCGCAGTTCGTCACCGGACCAGACATGCTTCTGATCGGCGCCGGGGATATCCGGTGCATTGCGGCGTGCCCCTACGGCAACGATCACCTGATCGGGCTTCAGTGCATTGACCAGGGCTTCATCTGCATGGGTATTGAGACGAACATCGATCGGCAGATCACGGACCTGCTTGATCAGGTAGTCCAGCAGAGCGCCGTTTTCCGGGTAGGCCAGCGCGGCAAAGAACAGCGTACCACCCAGACGGCCACTGCGCTCGACCAGGGTGACCTGATGACCGCGCAGCGCGGCGACGCGCGCGGCTTCAAGCCCGGCCGGGCCGCCACCTACGACCAGCACCTTTTTCGGGCTGTCGCTGGCGATCAACTGCAGTTCGGACTCATGCCCGGTCTGCGGATTGACCGCACACTTGACCCGCTCATTGACGAAAATCTGACTGACGCAGGCGTAGCAATAAATGCAGGGGCGCACATCGGCAGCACGATTTTCCTGCAGCTTGATGGGCAGATCCGGATCGGCCAGCAGCTTGCGTCCCATGGCGACGAAGTCGCACTTGCCGTCGGCCACGGCCTTGTCGGCCACATCGGGATCAAGCCGACCTGCCGCCGTAACGGGAATGTCCACCTGTTTGCGAATATGGGCTGCCCAGTCGAGGAACATGGCGCGTTCCTGGGGAATCGGTGCCTTGGTGAAGGCGTTGCCGGTGCTCAGGTTGGCATAGGCCGATACGCTGATCAGGTCGATACCGGCGTCCTGAGCCATCCGGGCGGTCAGGGTGGCATCTTCAAGGCTGATGCCGCCGGGCAGGTCCAGCTCGATGGCATCCATCCGCATCCAGACCGGGTAATCACGGCCGACACGCTCACGCACGGCATGAATCACCTCAAGCAGCAGGCGTGCGCGATTTTCCAGCGGGCCGCCGTATTCGTCATCGCGTTTGTTGTAGTAGGGCGAGAGAAAGCCGGAAATGATATAGGTATGGCCGGCGTGGATCTCTACGCCATCAAAACCGGCCTTTTGTGCGCGTTCGGCGGCATCGGCGAACCAGGTCACCATCTGCTGAATGTCCGCCTTGTCCATCACCCGAATACGCACGCCCTTTTTATCACGCCCCTTGGAGGAACTGATGAAACGGCCCAGTTCCGACTGGGTGAGGGCGGCGAACATGTCGGTGTTGGCGGCGGGCGGCATGGAAGGCACCCACAGCTCACGGCCTTCGGCCAGATCGCGCACCGAGGTCTTGCCGGCATGCTGCAGCTGGATGGCGATTTTGGCGCCGTGTCGGTGTACCCGGTCGGTGAGCTGCTTCAGGCCCGGTATGAAATCATCCGAGGAGATGCCCACCTGATAGGGTTCGGCAGTACCGGCCGGATAGGCGATGGAGCCGACCCCCATGGTCAGCAGCCCGGCACCGCCCTTGGCGCGGGCTTCGTAAAACGCCTGAATGCGCTCGCCACAGCGTCCATCGGACTCGGCATAGTTGGACCCCATCGGGGCCATGAGAATCCGGTTTTTGAGCTCAAGTGAACCGATCTTGCCCGGTTGGAAAAGATGTTGATAAGCGGCCATAGGTATCACCCTCGCGTCTGCTCAGAGTATGAAGTCGCAGCTGTCATGGCATCAACCCTGCTGCAGGAAATCGATACAGGTGCGGTTGAACAGGTCGGTGTGTTCCACCTGAACCCAGTGACCGCAGCGGTTCAGCATCAAAAAGCGTGCCTCGGGTGCCTTGTCGAGGAACTTGAACACGCCCTCGACCGGGTTGAAGCGATCATTACTGCCCCAGAACCCCAGAATCGGGCAGGTCAGCTCGCCCAGACGCTCGGTCATGTTGGGTACCATCATGGTCGAGAACAGGTTGGCGGGCTGAGTGACGGCAACGGCGGCACGTTCTTTCAGCAGCGCTTCATCCAGCTGGGAGGCGTCGAACAGCTGCAGCTGCATCACCTGACGCATCTCTTCCACGCCCATGGGGCCCTGACCGAAAACCTCGACCATGCGCACGATGCCTTCCATCTGGAAGTAGGTTTCGCGCTCTTCCACACCGCCCGGTGCCATCAGGACCAGACGCTCAACTGTGGCAGGATGCGCCAGTGCCTGCCCAAGGGCAATGGCTCCGCCCAGCGAATTGCCCAGCAGGGTGCAACGCTCGATGCCGGTTGCCTGCAGGAACTGGCTCAGGCACTCGACAAAGAAATCCAGATTGTAGTGAGCATCTTCAGGCTTGCTGGAGCGGCCAAAGCCCGGCAGGTCCAGCACGATGTTGCGAAAACCGGCTTCGGCAAAGACGGGGTAGTTGGTCTTGAAGTTGCTGTAGCCGCTGGCGCCGGGGCCGCTGCCGTGCAGCCAGAGCACCACCGGGCCTTCGCCCACGCCGAGATAGTGCAGCGTCAAACCGTTTTCGAGTTGGGCATACTGGCCAACGGGCAATGGCAGGTCCTGATGATCCATTGTGTTCTCCTTATTATGAGCGGCCTGTGACAGTGCCGCGGACAGATCGGGTCTCGCTTATCCTCCAATTGACCTCCTCTGTCTGCATCGTCCGTTCAGACCAGCGCCGGTGCGGGTGCCACTTAGTCTTGATGGACGATGTTCAGCTTGCGCTGCTGGTCAAAGATGCATCACACAACAAGAACCTGAAAGCGATGTGCCCAAGGGCGCACGGGAGGACGTGTGATGAAACATCAAGACAAGGTGGTATTCGTAACCGGCGCCGGTCAGGGCATGGGACGGGCGATCGTACAACGCTTCGCTGCCGAAGGTGCCAAAGTGGCTGCCATCGATATCAACCAGGACGCAGCTGCCGATACCGCTGCATCCTGTGAAGGTGAGGTGATCGCCATCGCCTGTGACATCGCCAACAGCGAATCCGTCAAGGGCGCGATGCAGCAGGTCAAGGAAGTCTTTGGCCGTCTGGATGTGGTCATCAACAATGCCGGTACCGGCTCGGTTGATGCCTTTCTCGATACGCCGGATGAAAACTGGGATCGCGTCATCGGCGTCAACCTGAAAGGCACCTTCCTGTGCTGTCGCGAAGGCGCACGCCTGATGCGCGAAAACGGTGGCGGTGCGATCATCAACGTTTCCAGCTCGGCAGCGGTTTCCGGTGAGGGCCCCAGTCACTACGTAGCATCGAAGGCCGGTGTCATGGGCCTGACGCGCAGCATCGCGCGTGAGCTGGCGCCAAACGGCATCCGCGTCAACACCCTGGTTCCCGGTGCAACCAATACCCCGATGATGCAGGGCATTCCTGAAGAGTGGATGCAGCAGATGATCAGTGCCATTCCGCTGGGTCGCATGGCCGAGCCGGATGATGTGGCCAAGGTGGCGTCCTTCCTGGCCAGTGACGATGCCGGCTTCATCACCGGACAGAACATCGCCGTCAATGGCGGCATGGTCTTCATCTGAGGTGGGTATGGCTGAGATGACACTGGAACAGCGAATCGACCGTCTGGAGTCCACCGAAGCCATTCGGCAGCTGGCGGGACGCTATTCACTGTCGCTGGACATGCGGGATCTGGATGCGCACGTAAACCTGTTTGCACCCGATATCCGCGTCGGACGCGAGAAGGTGGGGCGTCAGCACCTCAAGGCCTGGGTGGACTCCACCCTGCGCGATCAGTTCACCGGCACCTCGCATCACCTGGGACAGCACATCATCGAGTTCGTCGATGCCGATCACGCCATCGGTGTGGTGTATTCGAAGAATGAGCACGAGACCGGCCCCGAGTGGGTGATCATGCAGATGCTCTACTGGGATGACTACGAGCGCATCGATGGTCAGTGGTATTTCCGCCGTCGCCTGCCGTGCTACTGGTACGCCACCGATCTGAACAAGCCGCCCATTGGTGACATGAAAATGCGCTGGCCGGGTCGCGAACCCTACGAGGGCACCTTTCATGGCCTGTTCCCGTCCTGGCAGCAGTTCTGGAGCCGCCGACCGGCCGAGGATGTGCTGCCGGAAGTGGCAGCTCCGGCACCTGTAGACCAGTTCCTGCAGACCATGCGCGGTGATACACCCGCGCCGAAAATCCGGGTACGCTGAAGCAGCGGCCCGCAACATAACAAAAAAGGAAGATGCGCATGAGAGCCAACCAATCTGCGCCGTCAACAGCCGCGGTCCCGCGCGAGGAAACCCAGCGCAAGCTGGATCGCCGTTCCCAGGCGGCCGCGCTGATCAAGCCCCTGGATCACTACACCCTTGCCGATCGAATCGAGCAGCAGGCCGACAGCTTGGGCGACCATCCATTCATCATCTACGGTGACACTCGCCTGAGCTACGCCCAGCTGGATGCTCGCGCCAACCAGGTCGCACATGCGGCGCTGGCCTGTGGCCTCAAGCCCGGTGATGTCTGTGCGATGGCAATGGAGAACCGCCCGGAATTTTTTACCACCTGGTTTGGTTTGACCAAAATCGGTGTGGTGGTGGCCTTTATCAACAACCAGATCAATGGCCGACCACTGCAGCATGCACTGGAATCCACTCAGGCCAAGGCGGCCATCGTGGGCGAAGAGTGCGCGCACAATTTCGCCCAGACCCCCGAGATCAACACGCCGCTGTGGCTGCTGCCAGATGCAGAAAAGCCTGCAACGGCAGCCGACCTGCAGGGGATTGGCGGTGAGTTCGTGACGGCACTGGAGCAGGCGTCATCTGAGCGGGTGGACCGTCGCTACCGCGAAGGGATCACCGCCGAGACGCCAACGCTGCTGATCTTTACCTCCGGGACCACCGGGCTGCCCAAGGCCGCCATCTACAGCCACATGCGCTGGCTCTGTTCGGGTGATGTGATGGAAGTGACCATCGACGCCACGCCGGACGACGTTTTCTACTGCTGCCTGCCGCTGTACCACGGCGCGGCGGCCACCTCGGTGACCTCAACCGCACTGAAGGCGGGCTCCAGCATTCTGGTGCGGCGTAAGTTCAGCGTCAGCCGCTTCTGGCAGGATGTGAGTAACAACGGCGTCACCGTGTGTCAGTACATCGGCGAGATCTGCCGCTATCTGCTCAATCAGGATACCCAGGCCGGCCATCACAAGCTGCGCTGCATGATGGGTGCCGGCCTGACGGCCGAGACCTGGCAGCGCTGGGTCGACCGGTTTGGCGAAATGGATATCTATGAAGGCTGGGGCTCCACCGAAGCCAACACCAACCTGATCAATGTGGATAACCATATCGGCTCCTGTGGCCGTGTGCCGGACTGGAACAAGACCAACTTTCGCCTGATCCGCTACGATCTGGAAAACGATGTTCATCTGCGTGACGAAAACGGCTTCTGTATCCTCTGCGAACCCAACGAGGTGGGCGAGGGCGTCGGGATGATCATCAATCACCCTGAGATCGGCGGCGGTCGTTTCGAGGGCTATACCTCAAGGGATGCCACCGAGCAGAAAATCCTGCGTGACGTGTTCAGTGAGGGGGACAGCTGGTGGCGCTCCGGCGACCTGCTGCGGTTTGACGAAGATGGCTACTTCTACTTTGTCGACCGTGTCGGTGATACCTTCCGCTGGAAGAGCGAGAACGTCTCCACTCAGGAAGTGGCCAGTGCGCTGGGCGACTTCAAGGGGGCCGAGCTGATCAACATCTACGGTGTACAGGTGCCGCAGCATGAAGGTCGGGCCGGTATGGCGGCGATTGTCATGCAGGAAGGCGAGTCGTTTGATCCGCAGGCGTTCTACGATCTGACCGTCGAGCGGGTGCCGAACTACGCGGCACCGCTGTTCGTGCGCGTCAGTGCCGCGGCCGACATGACCACCACCTTCAAGCTGCGCAAGGTGGACCTGCAGCGTCAGGGCTATGCGCCCGAGCACTGTGCCGATCCACTGTATGTGCGTGATGACCGGGCCGGGACCTACAGACCCTATTCGACCGATGTACTGGCCGAAGTCGGGTTGCCACCATTTGAATATCAATAAGGCGTCGGGAGATGACAATGGGATTGAGAGGAGATGCCGCGATAGTGGGCGCGGCGCAGTACAAGCCTGAAAAATATGCCACGGCGCCGCAGATGTTTCACCTGGAGCAGGTGGCCGATCTGGCGGCCCAGGCACTGGAAGATGCCGGTCTCAAGGCCAGCGATCTGGACGGTCTGGTGATCAACGGGCCCCAGTTTCACGAGGCGTCCGTTTTCGTACCGGCCATGGCCGCCGAGTACCTCGGCATCGAGCTGAACTTTGCTGAAGTGGTCGACTTGGGGGGCTGTACCCCGGTGGGCATGGTATGGCGTGCCGCCGCAGCCATCGAGATGGGCCTGTGTGAAGCGGTGCTCTGCGTCATTCCGATGCGTCTGGCACCGTTCGGCCCAAGCGAAGATCCGGCCTGGATGGCGCGCGCCATGCGCTTTGGCGGACACAGCACCGCCTATGGTGCCCCGGAGGCGGAATTCGACCTGCCTTACGGTCACATGGGCCAGAACACCGGCTACGCCATGATCGCCCAGCGCTATGCGGCGCAGTACGGCTACGATCAGACGGCGATGGCCAAGATCTGCGTCGATCAGCGCACCAATGCTCTGGCCAACCCGGACGCCATGTTCTTCGGCAAGCCGCTGACGGTCGAGGATGTGCTGGGCAGCAAAATGGTGGCCGACCCGCTGCACGTACTGGAAATCGTGATGCCGGTGGCCGGTGGTGCCGCCGTGATCGTCACCTCCAAAGAGCTGGCGGCCAAGACCAAACACCGCCCGGCCTTCGTGAAGGGTTTTGGCGAGCGGCTGTCGTTCAAGTCGCCGTCCTATGCCAACGACATGACCGTCACCCCGGTGGCGGCTGCGGCCAAGCGCGCCTTCGAAATGGCGGGCGTCAAGCCGCAGGATATGGACGCGGCCCAGATCTACGACTGTTACACCATCACCGTGCTGCTGTCGCTGGAGGATGCCGGCTTCTGTCCGAAAGGGGAGGGGATGCGCTTCATCAAGGAGAACGACCTGACCTTCAAGGGCAACTTCCCGCTGAACACCCACGGCGGTCAGCTCAGCTTCGGTCAGGCCGGCAGCGCCGGTGGCTTTTCGCAGGTGATCGAAGCCTACACCCAGATCGCCGGGCGTGCCGATGCACGTCAGCTCACGCGTTGCGATCAGGTGTTCGTCTCCGGAACCGGCGGCGTGATGAGTGAACAGGGTGCATTGATTCTGCAGGGGGGCTAAGTCATGAGTCTGAAACCGATGCCAGAGATGACCGAGATCTCCAAGCCCTTCTGGCAGGGCCTGAACGAAGGCGAGATCCGTATCCAGCAATGTAACGCCTGTAACGGCTGGGTGTTCTACCCGCGCCGTCACTGCACCCACTGTCTGGCCCATGATCTTGAGTGGAAGCCGGTGTCCGGCAAGGGCGCGCTGTATACCTATACCCTAACCCGCATCCCGACGCTGCCGGAGTTTGCCGACGAGATGCCGCAGGCACTGGCGGTGGTCGAGCTGGAGCAGGGCGTGCGCGTCAACACCACGCTGGTGGGACTGACCGAGGACGAGATCAAGGTGGGTATGGCACTCAAGCCGGTGCTGAATCAGGTCGATGCCAAGGGCAATACCCTGCTGCGCTTCACCGCGGCGGACAAGGCGCTGGATAGCCTGCCGTATGTGAATCCGCTGGACAGTCTGCCGCGCAACGACAAGGGGCAGGTGCAGGTGGCTGTGGATAACCCGATCGCCCTGCAGGCGCTGGTCAGCGATGAGTACACCGACTGGAGCAACACCCTGCTGGTGGATCAAGAGCTGATCAACACCTTTGCCGAACTGTCTGGCGACAACTACTGGATCCATACCGATCCGGAGCGTGCCGCCAAGGACAGCCCGTTTGGCACCACCATCGCCCACGGCTCGCTGGTGCAGGTGCTGCAGTCGCGCCTGAACTTTGCGCTGCCGTTTGAAATTACGGGATTCCAGACCATGGTCAACTACGGCTCTGACCGTCTGCGCTTCCCGTCGCCCGTTCCGGCTGGTTCCGAGATCCACGCCCGGGCGCGGGTGAAGTCGGTGCAGCAGTCCCGCAAGGGCACTGCGCTGACGCTTGAGGTCAATATCCACGTTGTGGGTAATGACCGACCCTCAGTCATCAACGATCTGGTCATTCTGTATCGCTGATTGCTGTTTGGTTCATGCTGTGTGCTTGTTTTGCCGCCCTTCGTGAGTTGGGCGGCTTTTTTGTGTTGCAGTGCTGTGGAGTAGCGCTTATTTGCCCTTCAGTTGGTTGTTAAAATAACCGAACAGTTATTAATCGTCGCTCTTAACACTCACAATGCTCGTATTTAACCGTTCGGTTATACTTGGTTGAAAATATCCGGGTTTTCGATATTCTCTAACTGAACGGTTATTTGGGTGGCTATATGAAGCTTCGCATCGAGAGCGTAGAAGACATCGGGACGCTTGTTCGACTCACACGAAAAACTCAGGGACTCCGCCAAGACGACCTGGGTGCCATGGCAGGCTGCAGTCACAAATATGTGGTGGATGTCGAAAAGGGCAAACCGACGATCCAGACCGGGCTGCTGCTGGCGCTGCTGGAAGAGCTGGGGATTGAAGTGACCGTTGACTTACCCGGAGATGCTGCCGATGTACTCAAGCAAAAGCTGCTGGCTCAGGATACTGCCATTCCCAATCACAGGCGCGAAAAATGGCTGTCTCAGATCGAACGTTAGTGGTGTGGTCGAACCGCAGCAAAGTCGGCACCCTGCGGGAACATAACAACCTGTGGGTCTTTGAATACGATCCCGCGTGGACGATGTTCGATTTGTGTCCGACGTTGCCGCGCTCGGCGGGCAGGATCGAGGATGGATCGAGTAAGCGACCCACCCAGTGGTTCTTCGACAACCTGCTTCCGGAAGAGGGGGCACGGACACTCCTGGCGGCTGATGCCGATATTGATGAAGCCGATGCATTTGGGCTTCTTGCTCATTTCGGTGCAGAGTCAGCAGGTGCCCTGACCTTGCTGGGCCCTGATGAAACCCCGGGCCCGGGAGGACGGCAGCCATTGTCATTTTCAGAGCTCTCGGCTCGCATTAAAGCCCTTCCGGATGTGCCGCTGTCTCAGGGCGGCAGCAAGCGAATGTCACTGGCCGGTGCTCAGCACAAGCTGCCTGTCATTTTTGACAACGGAGAGCTGTTTGAGCCCGATGCCGCGGAACCGTCAACCCATATTCTGAAACCCGACCACAGCAAGCCCAATCAGTACCCCCATAGTGCCATCAATGAGTTTGTGATGATGAAACTGGCGCGGGCCGTTGGGCTGGCCGTACCAGACGTGCACCTGATCCACGTACCTGAACCGGCTTATCTGGTAGAGCGTTTCGACCGTGCATTGGAAAACGACATAATCCGGCGGCGGCATGTGATCGATGCCTGCCAGTTGTTGTCGTTGGACAGAGCATTCAAGTACACCCAATGCCTGCCGGATACATTGACGGCCATCGTTGATCAGTGCCGAGCCAAGGCGGCGACGCGAAAAGTGTTGTTCGATTGGTTTGTGTTCTGCCTGTTGATTGGTAATACGGATAACCACCTCAAGAACCTGTCGTTCTATATGTCACCGGAAGGGGTGGTCATCACCCCGCATTATGACTTGCTCAGTACGGCGGTCTATGAACCTGACAATGGCTGGTTGAAGGCGAGACTGGAGTGGAAGATTGGCTCAGTGAGGACACAGGGCGAGGTAAGTTCTGCTTATCTCGCAGAACTGGGCCGTATTCTCAAGGTCCCGCCGCGCTTACAGACGCAAACCGTCAACCGCATGGTCAAGGCAATTGAGCAGCGGTTCCCCGTGATCTATGAGGAGGTCAGGGCAATCCCGTATCCGGCAGGCGTGAGCAAGGAAGGCGAATTGCGTTTGCTGCGGCAGATCCAGCACGGGGTGATTGCCGATATGGCTGCACGATTGACATCTTGAGTGGGAACACAATGATTTGGCTATACCTGTTCAAACCATGAATACTGATGCCCGCTATATCATCTGGCTCCTCGACTTTCTGTCGGGCAAGGGCGTTGATACACAGGCCCTGAGTGCAGCACACAACCTCAATCAGCTCACGTCTCTGGAGGCCTCCATCAGCAACGTGACGCATCGCGCGTTGTTGGCTGATGCCCTGTGCCTGACAGGCGACACCGGGCTTGGCTTGAAACTGGGGTATCAGCGCTCACTGGCAACCTACGACCAGCTGGCGTACCTGATGATGAGCTGCACGACCCTGCGCGAGGCGATTGAACGGGGGCTGAAATACCAGAGCTATCCGGGGCGTTTTTCCGGGCAGTCGATCATTACCACCTTCAGCGAGATCGAGGGGCAGGGCTGCTTTCAGGTCAATGTAAAAGAGGAACTGGGCGGCCTGAGACTGCTGGCGGTTGAGGACCTGCTCAGCAATATCATCACAACGGCACGCTGGGTATTGGGACAGCCCTTGCCGGTGACCCGGCTGCGCTGTGACTATCCGGCACCAGCCCATGCAGATGACTACCACGCCATTTTTCAGTGCCAACTGCAGTTCGATGCACCGGTGATCCAGCTGTTTTTCGACGCGGCGCTTCTCGATCAACCCCTGCCCAATGCCAGTCCACACAGCGTGCGACTGTATGAAGCGATGTGTGAAGAGCAGAGCATCCGCCGACAGGGGGGCAATGTGGCCTGGCGGCTCTGGCCGCTGATTGTCGAAGATCCTGCCAACCCGCCTGATATGATCGAGGCAGCCAAAGTGCTGTGTTGCAGTCCACGTACTCTGAGGCGCAAATTGCAATCAGAAGGTTGGAACTACCAGCAAATTGTTGATCGTGTCCGTGAAATCCACGCACGCCGTGCATTGAGCGACCCCACCCTGCCCATTACGCAAATCGCCGTGCAACTGGGCTACTCCGATCATTCCGGCTTTCTCAAGGCATTCAAAAAGTGGACCGGCATGACCCCGAGCGAGTTTCGTGGGCGCCTGTTTTAAGCCTCTCAATCTGTCCACTTGGGCCTGTTGATTGGCCGGATTGTACAATGCCCTCCAGCCAGGGGTGATTATCATCATTCGACACGCAACAAAATAAGGATTAACGCCGTGTTGAAGACCGATCACCTCAATGTCGAAATGTTTGAAAAATTTGCGCCGCGACCGGGCGAACGGGCACTGCTGCCCGAGCTGACACCCAAGGCGCAGGTGGCGCTGATGTGCCGCATGCTCTATGCAGAGGGCTGGGATGACCATATCGCCGGGCATATTACCGTGCGCCAAGCCGACGGCACCATCCTCACCAACCCCTGGGAGCTGACCTGGGATGAGGTTACGGCCAGCGATATCGTGACCCTGGATGATCAGGGCAATATTCTCGACAGCAACTGGAACACCACCCCCGCCATCGGCCTGCATCTGCAGCTGCACGAGGCCCGCTCCGACATCAATGTGGTTATTCATAACCATCCCAAGTGGAGCGGTATCTGGGCCAACCTGCAGGAAACCCCGCCGATCTATGATCAGGCTGGTGCTTACTGCGGTTCCGAGTTGCCCATTTACAACGAATATCTGGGTACCTTTGAGAACAAGGCCACCAGCCTGACCGCGGTCGAGGCACTGGGCGATGCCAAATGGGCGCTGCTGGCCCACCACGGTGCGCTGGTGGTGGGGCGTGATCTGCGCCAGGCCCATCTGCGTGCGGCAACACTGGAGTGGCGCTGTCGCCGTGCCTATGAAGTGCGTCTGGCGGGAGGTGCCGAGCCCCTGGCCGAGGAGGTGATCCAACAGGTCAGCCTGCCGGATCCGAACGGCTTTCCGTTCCTGTGGGAAGCGATGGCGCGCCGTGAGCTGCGTCGCGATCCGAATATCGTGAACTGAGAGGAGTGCGCAGGTATGACACTGACCGTTAAACCGCTGGATAACATCGGCGTTGAGATACAGGGCTTTGATATCACTCAACCCTGGGATGATGAACTGCAACAACAGTTGCGTGACCTCTGGTATGAGCACGGTGTTCTGGTGTTTCGCAAGCAGGCAATTACCCCCGAACGGCAGATCGCCTTCAGTCGGATCTTTGGTCCGCTGGAGCTGCACCCGCTCAAGGCAACGCTGTCTGACGAGTACCCTGAGCTGTTCGAGCTGGAAAGCGGCGGCGACAAGGACAAGTCGATGACCGCTTTCTACAAGGGCGAGACAATTGTTGGCCGGCTCGACTGGCACCTGGATCTGCACTACACCGGCAAACCCAACCATGGCGCCGTACTGACAGCGGTCGAAGTGGCAGGCGAGGGTGGTCTGACCGGTTTTGGTGATCTGGCCAAGGCCTATGATGCACTGGATGCCGACACCAAGGCATTGCTCGACAAGCTGGAAGTGGCCTATGCCTTCAGCATGCAGCGCCGCCACATGCGCTACGTGGATCTGGAAGGCTACGAGCCGGGGCTTCACAGTCCGAAGAAACCCTCGGACGTCAAATTCCCGGACTTTCCGGAGTCGGTCTATCCGGCGGCCATGACCCATCCGATCACCGGCATCAAGGTGCTGGGGATTGTCGAACAGTTTTTGGATCGCGTCGTGACGCCCTACAAGGCCGGTCTTTCCAATGACGAATCCATCGAACTGCTGGAGCGCCTGGTGGCACACACCCGTGATCCGCAGTTCCACTATTTCCACCAGTGGCAGCCGGGTGACATGGTGCTGTGGGACAACTGGCGTGCCATGCACTGCGCCACCGGCACCCCCGTTGGCGTGCGCCGACGCATCAACCGCACCACCATTCAGGGTGATGTGCAGCTGGGGCGTGTCTTGCTGGAGGAGTGACCCATGCGCATCGTTATGATGTTCGATTTTCCGGCACTGAGTGAACGGATTCGTGAAATCGTACCGGAGGCTGACATCCTGACGCTGTCCCCAACCGATCCGCTGGATCAGTTGGGGCGGGTCGATGTGGTGTTGGCCACGCCGGGCGACAGTCAAACACTGAGTCGGTTGCTGGATCACCAGCCGGACGTTGGCTGGATTCATATTCTGGGAACGGGCGTGGATGACTACCCCATCGATCTGCTGCGTGGTCGATTGGTTAGCTGCTCAAAAGGTGCCACTGCCGTTCCGATTGCCGAATGGGTGCTGGCGATGATGCTGGCACACGCGAAACGGCTGCCCTCAAGCTGGGCTTCAGTGCCACCGGAGCAATGGTTCATGGCCGACCTTGATACGCTGGAAGGCAAAACGCTGGGCATTATCGGCTTTGGCCAGATCGGACAGGCGATAGCGCGTAGAGCATTGGCATTCGATATGAACGTGATCTGCCATATGCGCACACATCGGTCATCGGGTATGTCGGGTGTCGAATCGGTAGCCGATCTGGATGAAATGATCCCCTACGCGGATCATTTGGTGCTTGCACTGCCGTCCACCGCGGAAACCGTCGGGTTGATGGATACAGCACGTCTTTCGAGGCTGAACCGCGGTAGCCATCTGATCAACATCTCACGTGCGGCTCTGATCGACCACGAAGCCCTCAAGGAACGGCTGGATAGCGGCCAGATTACGCGTGCTTCGCTGGATGTGGTCAGCCCTGAACCCCTGCCGGATGGGCACTGGCTGTATCAGCACCCGAATGTACAGCTCAGTCCGCATATCGCCTGGAATGGCCCGCGCAGTCATGAGCGCATGAGCCAGGCGTTTCTGGACAATCTGCGCCGCCGGTGTGCGGGTGATTCACTGCAGGGCGTCGTTGATACGGCTTGTTCATACGTTCCCTAGGTCATCGGCAATAACCGACAGCATACCCATTGGCGAAAATTTCATTATGCCAATACCAAATGCGCCCAAGGCTAATGCCAGCAGGGGTAGATTAAGCTTAATTTTTTTCAAAATCCTATTTTACAAGATGAATTCCATTATTTAATCGGCCCTTGCTAAAATAAAAGCGTGAAATTATCAGTATTTTTCATAAGTGTAATTCTTTGTTTTTAGCATAAGTGCTTTCTATATGATCACTGAATTTTTTAAGGTGAGACGACAGGTCATTTTTCCGAACTGACATGATTAGCTGTGTAACCACATCCTGTTCTTTCAAGGCAATGTATTTGATATCGGGTCTTGAAGTAACCATGACAGACTCGGGTACCAGACTATACCCCATACCTGCTGCGACAAGTCCCATGGTCGTTTGAAGACTGTCAGTTTCGTAGGTATTAGAGGGGTCTATGCCCCTGACTCTGAACTGAAAAATAACTTGGTCAGCGAAACTTGGACGAGGAGATGCAGGAAAAAGAATAAGCTTTTCATCAGTAAGCTCCTTAAGAGATATCTCGTCATTCTTTGCAAGTCGGCTTTCCATTGGAACGATTGCATAGAGTCTCTCGTCCGCAAGTACAATGTTTTTTATAGCGTCATCATGAATGACAATTCTGCCAAAGCCGATATCAATTTTACCAGCTTTTAAAAAATCGATTTGCTCGACAGATATATGCGGCAAAAACCCAATATCGACATTATCATTTTCTTGTATGAATGTTTTTATTGCCGATGGTATTTTTGTATAAAGAGTGGTCGGTACCAGGCCTATGGTTATTCTTTTCCGTGAATTCTTGGCAACTCTTTTAGTGGCAAGCTTGAGCTCATTCATTCGTCCAATTATCTGAATAGACTGCTCATAAAAAAAACTTCCGGCATCCGTAAGTTTTATAGGTCGGCTACTTCTATCGATAAGAATAACACCCAGTTCATCCTCAAGATTTTTTATCTGCCGTGACAGTGGTGGCTGAGCAATACACAGCTCTTCAGATGCCTTGCTGAAATTAAGTGTACGCGCAACAGCCTCGAAGTACCTTAGTTGCCTGAACTCCATGTATACCTCAGAAGTATAGTTGAAGATAAATTCGATATTAGACGATAGCCGATCAAGCGGTCAATCTTGCAGCTCACCCGGGAGGAAAATCTCGGACCGCATGATCAATAACAACAAGAAGAGGTGTGTATGTCAGCTAAATCCACTTTGTTTATATCTACCGCAGCTGCTGTTTTGCTCTTGAACGGCAAGGCCCATGCTACCGAGGGGGGCGGATCGGTCTATCCGCTTGGCGCCGAAAACTACACATGCTGTGCTTTGCCTCCGGCCGGCGTTTATGGGCTTGTATGGGGACAGCATTACAGTGCCGACCAGGTAAGAAATCACCAAGGACAGGTTGTGTCGTCTGAGGCATTCAAGGTTGATGCAAAGGCAATCGTGCCCCGTATTATTTGGGTAACGGACCAGGAGTTCTGGGGGGCCTCGGTTGCCCTGCATGCCATTCTGCCGCTGGTTGACCTAGATGTGACGGTGGCGCCGGGAGTGTCAGACAGCAAGTCTGGTATTGGTGATCTGACCCTAGGAGCGGCACTGGGGTGGCATCACAGTGCCAAATGGCACAGTTTGCTTGCGTTGGACCTATATGCACCAACCGGTGCTTATGATGCGGATGATATTGCGAATATCGGGCGTAACCACTGGGCTGTCCAGCCTGTTGCGGGTCTTAGCTATATCCAGCCTGAAGGGCTGAATGCCGACCTCAAAGTGATGTGGACCTATAACTTTGAAAACGATGATACCGGTTACAAGGGTGGTCATGAATTGATCATGGACTATTCCCTAGGGTGGGCGGTCAACGAGCGCTGGACCCTCGGTGCAGGCGGCTACCTCTACAAGCAGCTGACGGATGATCGCCAAAATGGCCAGACCTTAAATGACAGAAAGGGACAAGCTGTCGCCTTTGGACCTTCCATTCGGTATCAGGGCAAGGATGGCTGGTTCCTGACAGCCAAATACCAGGTTGAGTCACAGGTTGAAAACCGTGCCGACGGCGAAGCCTTTTGGCTCAAAGCGGTGTTCCCGTTGTGACCTCTGGTATCAAGTTACCTTAAAGGTATAGTTTGGGACCTATTCAGTATTGGACTCTGTGTTGTGGTAATCGCACCATTGAGTTGTCCAAAAAATTACTCAATAGATAACAACAAGGGGTGAAAAAAATGGCGATGACTGGTGTATTGCGACCTGGGCATGCTCAACTCAGAGTCCTGGATCTGGAAGAGTCTGTTGATTTTTATACCAATATCTTTGGTCTGGTGGAAACGGCTAGGGATGATCAGGGGCGTGTCTACTTCAAGTGTCACGATGAACGGGATCATCATAGTCTCATTATTCGTGAGGCTGATCGTTCAGGGATGGACTTCTACGGATTCAAGGTTCTGGATATTGAAACACTAAACAAGTTAGAAGCTGACCTGAATGAATATGGCGTACCCACAGAGCGCATTCAGGCAGGGGACCTGCTGGAAACAGGTGAGCGTGTTCGCTTTGTAGTCCCTACCGGTCATACCTTTGAACTCTATGCTGAAAAAACTGAAGTTGGGGATGGGTTGGGCTATGTCAACCCGGATGTGGTCATCGAAGGACGCAAAGGAATCTCCCCGCTTCGTTTGGACCACTGGCAGATACATGGCAGTGACCTAGATGGTAGCCGTGACCTGTTTATCAACGTGCTTGGTTTCAAGCTGGTTGAAAAAGTGCTCTGCGAAGACGGTAAAACTGATATGGCAGTATGGCTCAGCTGCTCGACCAAGGCCCACGACATCGCCTTTGTGCGAGATGAGCGCAATGATACTCTCCATCATGCCTCCTTCCTGCTGCCGACATGGGAAAGCGTGCTACATGCGGCCGATCTGATTGCCAAGCATCGGGTTTCCATGGATATTGGCCCCTTGCGTCACGGTATTACCCGCGGCCAGACTATTTACCTGTTCGATCCCTCCGGCAATCGTCTTGAAACCTTCTGTGGCGGTTACGACTTCTATCCGGATATGAAGCCTTATACCTGGACCTGGGATGAGATCGGCAGTGCCATTTTCTATCACACGCGCGAACTCAACGAGCGATTCCTGACGGTTGTAACCTGATCCTTACCTGGGTGTGCAGTTAGCGGCTGCTCACCAGATACCGGTAAAACTTTTCACGAATTTAAGTTCGAGGAGGTTTTGTGCGTGACCTGAATGGAAAAGGAAAAATCAACTCAGGGAATTTGATGAAATATATTCGGGTTAGAAATAACCTCGATGATCGCTTTGTCGAATTTGATTTTGCCATTGGTGATCCGCATCTGTTTGTTGAACTTATTATGCCACCTGCAGCATTCAAAGCCTTTTGTGAGGCAAATGATGTTGTCGAGATGACCCGGGAGCAGATGGATTCAGTTGATGCCGAAATCAAAAAGTGGCGTTACAGCGAAGATACCTTGATGTCTGATAATCATAATAATCGACAGGGTTAATACAATGAGTCATGAAATTAAAACAGCAACAATTAAGCCGATACGTAATACCTACCTGACAACCGAACAGCGCTTTGGTGATAAGCCGGCCAGCCGTTACCAAGAAGCATCCTTTGATATACAGAGTGTGGAAAACTTCCATTATCGACCGGTATGGCAGCCTCAGTTCGAAATAAACGATGCCAACCGTACCGCAATCAAAATGAAGGACTGGTACGCGCTCAAGGATCCTCGACAGTTCTATTATGCGACCTACGTTACCCATCGCGCCAAACTGCAGGAAAACGCCGAGAACAGCTATGCCTTCTTCGAGAAGCGAAAGCTGGGCACCATGTTGAGCGATGAGGTGCGTGACCGACTGATCAACTTCGTGATTCCTTTCCGTCACCTGGAGCAGGCTGCAAACCTGAATAACATGTACGGCACAGCCTATGGTTATGGCACCGTGATGGCGCAGGCCATGTGCTTTGAAGCTATGGATCGTCTGGGTATTGCTCAATACCTATCCAGAATCGGTCTGATTCTGGATGGCAATAGCGGCGAGTCACTTGATCAGGCCAAACAGCAGTGGATGCAAGCCCCTGGGTGGCAAGGTGTACGGGCGCTGTGTGAAGAGATGCTGGTCACTGAAGACTGGTTCGAGCTTTTTGTTGCACAAAATATTGTCGTCGACAGCCTGGTGGGTAGTGTCCTTTATACACAGTTTGACGAGTGGCTAACCGACCATCAGGCGCATGATGTCACCATGCTGCTTGAGTTTATGCAGGAATGGAAAAAAGACCGCACGCGTTGGATTGATTCGGTCATCAAGACAGTTGTTCGGGAGTCTGATCATAACAAGCTGCTTGTCGCCGACTGGTCAACCCAATGGCATGAAAAAGCACGCGCTGCACTTCAGCCGGTTGCTGAAAAGCTTGTCGGAAACACCGCACTGGATATGGCATCGGAAGAACTGAATAAAAATCTGATAAAAGCTGGCATTAATTGAGGAGGCACCATGTCTAAGGTTTATATTGCACTTCAGGATAATGATGTCTCTCGTTATATCGTCGAGGCTATCGAAGAAGATAACCCAAGCGTGACAGTTAATTATATGCCAGCGATGATACGGATCGAAAATGATCACGAGTTGGTTGTTAAAAGGGAAACGGTTGAAGAAAAGATAGGACGTGACTGGGATGTCCAGGAGCTGGGTCTTAATTTGATTACCCTCGGCGGTAATGTGGATGAAGATGATGAACAGCTTAAATTGACCTGGAACTAAAAAGAGAATAATAAAATGGCCAAGAAACTCAATATCAAAGACAAGTATCGTCTCCTCACACGTGATCTGGACTGGGAATTTTCATACCAAGATCGCAAGAAAGCTTTTCCCTACGAAGAGTTTGAGGGCATCAAAGTTACCGACTGGTCGAAGTGGGAAGATCCCTTCCGGCTGACCATGGATTCCTACTGGAAATATCAGGCAGAAAAAGAGAAGAAACTCTATGCAATCTTCGATGCCTTCGCCCAGAACAATGGACATCTGAATATTTCTGATCCCCGATATGTCAATGCGCTGAAGGTTTTTCTTGGCGGTGTTACACCGGTGGAGTACCAAGCGTTCCAGGGATTTGCCCATGTTGGTCGCCAGTTCGGCGGGGTCGGGGCGCGTGTCGCCTGTCAGATGCAGTCGATTGACGAGCTGCGACATGTACAGACTCAGGTTCACGCGATGAGCCATTACAACAAGTACTTTGACGGCTTGCAGAACTGGTCACACATGCAGAACAGGGTCTGGTACATGTCGGTACCGGTATCCTTCTTCCATGATGCACGCAGTGCTGGTCCGTTCGAATACCTAGTTGCGATAAGCTTCAGCTTTGAATACGTGCTGACAAACCTGTTGTTTGTACCCTTCATGTCCGGTGCGGCCTTTAACGGTGATATGGCGACCGTGACCTTCGGCTTCTCGTCTCAGTCTGATGAAGCGCGTCATATGACTCTGGGTCTGGAAGTGATCAAGTTCCTGCTGGAGCAGCATGAAGGCAATGTGCCCATCGTGCAGAAATGGATCGACAAGTGGTTTTGGCGTGGCTCGCGCGTGCTGTCGATTGTCGCCATGATGATGGACTACATGCTGCCCAATAAGGTCATGAGCTGGAAAGAAGCCTGGGAGGTTTACTTTGAGGAGGCCGGTGGCGCACTGTTCAAGGACCTGAGTCGCTACGGTATCCGCATGCCTAAATACACCGATGTGGCTTGTCATCAGATGGATCATATGTCTCACCAGACTTGGTGGACCTTCTACAACTTTGGAAAAGCTGCAGGTTTTCACACTTGGATTCCGACCGATGAAGAGCTGGATTGGCTCAGTGAAAAATACCCGGAAACCTTTGACAAGTATTACCGCCCCCGTTGGGAGCTGGCTAAAGAGATGGAGGCCAAGGGGCAGCGTTTTTATTCTCAGGGGCTGCCGCAGCTTTGCAATACCTGTCAGACGCCGATTATCAATACTGAACTGGATGACCCGACTCAGTTGATGTATCGAAGCGCCGTTCATAATGGCGAACGCTACCATTTCTGCTCGGATGGTTGTCATGACATTTTTGCCGATGAGCCGGAGAAATATGTTCAGTCTTGGCTCCCGGTACACCAGATTCTACAGGGTAACTGTGGTGGCCCTGAGCTGGAAACGATCCTGAGTGATTATTATCGCATGAATGTTGGTGCAGATAACCTAGATATGAAGGGCTCTCCTGATGAGCAGCGCTGGAAAAAATGGAAAGGCGTAGCCTGAAAAATTCCTGAATTAACAATATAAGAATAGTTTGTCGGGGCATTAACTGCCCCGCACAAGGGGTAATTATGATTACAGAATCAGTTCGTAAAAATTATAAAGGTGAAGTTCGAGACCGGCTAGAAAACTTCAATGGCAAACAGCTTGTGTATGTTGGCTGGGATAAGCACCTGATGTTCTGTTCGGCATTCACGTTTCTGGTTGAGCCGGAAATGACATTTGGTGAGCTCATTCAAGGCCCCATGGCGGAAGTATTCAGTGCGCACCCAGAGTGGGCAAAGATCGACTGGAAAAACGTGTTTTGGCTCCTGGATGAAGATCCGATTCAGCCGCAGCTGGGCGTGTCATTGAAGGGGCAGGGGGTTGGACACAAGTCGCTGTTGCGCTTCCAGACACCTGAACTCAAAGGCTACAAGGGCCTCAGCATCTGAGGAGTGAAGTCATGAGTTACGAAGTGACTGTAGAACCGACCGGTGATGTGATCGAAGTGGAAGAGGGGCAGACTATTCTGGATGCTGCACTGCGACAGGGCGTCTGGCTGCCGTTTGCCTGTGGCCATGGCACCTGTGCAACCTGCAAGGTGCAGGTGCTGGAGGGTGACGTTGATGTCGGTAACGCTTCGCCGTTTGCGCTGATGGATATGGAGCGTGACGAGGGCAAGGTGCTGGCCTGCTGTGCCATGCCGGAATCCGATCTGGTGATTGAGGCTGATATAGACGTGGATCCGGACTTTGCCGGTTACCCGGTACGCGATTTCGTCGGTACCGTCACCGACATCATCAACCTGTCGCCCACCATTAAGGGGATCACCTTTGAGCTGGACGACGAGATGGAATTCCAGGCCGGCCAGTACGTTAACCTTAGTATTCCCAGTGTGGGGGGGACTCGTGCCTTCTCTATCGCCAACCAGCCCTCCGACAGCAAAAAGTTGGAGCTGCATGTGCGTCTGGTCCCCGGCGGTGCTGGCACCACCTGGCTTCACGAAACCCTCCAAGTGGGCGACACCCTGAATGTATCCGGTCCCTACGGTCAGTTCTTTGTGCGCAAGTCTGATGATCAGGGTGCGATATTCATCGCCGGTGGCTCGGGACTGTCCAGTCCGCAGTCGATGATCCTCGATATGTTGGAGGAGGGGGATAAGCGCGAGATTTACCTGTTCCAGGGCGCGCGCAATGTCGCCGAGCTGTACAACCGCGAACTGTTCGAAGCGCTGGATCGCAAACATGACAATTTCCACTACATTCCGGCCCTGAACGAGCCGCTGGATGAAGATCATTGGGAGGGTTTCAAGGGCTTTGTGCATGAAGCCGCAATCAAGTACTTCGATAACCACTTCAGTGGCCACAAGGCCTATTTGTGTGGACCACCACCGATGATCGATTCTGCAATCACCGCGCTGATGCAGGGGCGCCTGTTCGAGCGGGATATTCATATGGAGAAGTTTGTGACAGCAGCTGATGGTGTTGCAGAAAATAACCGGTCCGCGCTGTTTAAAAGAATATAACGAAGTTGATCTTTTTATTCTTTATAAGTCATTCAAATAGAAAATCGAGATTTATATATGCCAATTGCCCAGATTATTCTTATTGAAGGCCGTACAGAACAACAAAAGCGTGACGTAATTGAGAAGGTGAGCAATGCGTTGCAAGCAGCAACAGGATCACCCATGGAGTCTATCAGGGTAGTCCTTAATGAGGTGCCCAATACCGATTTCGGTATGGGCGGTGTCATGGCGAAGGATTTGGGGCGCTGATTGCCTTGATGGGGTATTTAAATGAATATTGATTTATCAGGAAAAAAGGCCATTGTTACCGGATCTACGGCGGGTATTGGATTCGCAATTGCACAAGGGCTCCTGTCGGCGGGGGCTGAAATCATCATATGTGGTCGTGATCCGGTCCGCCTGGACCTTGCACTGTCAGCGCTTCAGGATAGGAGCGGTAGCGTTAAAGGTTACAGCCTCGACCTAGCTAGAGCGGACGACTGTAATACCCTGATTGAACGTGTGCCTGAAGCCGATATCTTAATCAATAACCTGGGTATTTATGGTGACAAGGACTTCTTCGACATTGCGGATGATGACTGGGAAACTTTTTTCCAGGTTAACGTAATGTCTGGTGTTCGTCTGAGCCGTCATTACGCCAAGAGAATGCGGGCTAAGGGATGGGGGCGTATACAGTTTATATCCAGTGAGTCCGCCGTGAATATTCCAGACGATATGGTGCATTACGGCGTCAGCAAATCGGCTGTTCAAGGGCTTGCGCGTGGTCTGGCCAAGGTGCTCGCTGGAACCGGTGTGACCGTTAACAGTATCCTGCCAGGCCCAACGATGACCGAGGGCGCCGAAGAGTTTATTAAGGGTCTTGCAGATGACCGAGGCGTCTCATTTGAAAAAATGCAATCTCTGTTTTTTGAAGAGAACCGACCCTCATCCTTGACCCGGCGTTTCGCGCATCCGGACGAAGTAGCCAATATGTGCGTTTATATTGCCTCTGAACAGGCATCAAGCACTAGCGGTGCGGCTTTACGTGTTGAAGGGGGGATAGTCGAAACCATCATATAACCAGTAAAAAACTTCTAAAAATAAAACTAAAAAGGGACAATAATGAACGTTAAAATGAACTCCCGTTGGGAATCTGGATATGAATGGCGGGCAGTTTTGTTGCTTGCCCTTGGCTTTGGTCTGGTCAGTATTGATCGCTTCATGATTATGCCGCTCTTCCCTGTGATGATGAAAGACTTGGGGCTGGACTATCAGGACCTTGGTTATATAACCGGCATTTTGGCAATTACTTGGGGTATTTCCTCGTTATTTATGGGGAAACTCTCAGATCGCCTAGGACACCGTGCTATTATCATTCCGGCAGTCATCGCTTTCTCACTGCTGGCCGGTTTTAGCGGGCTTGCGTCCGGCCTGCTCAGCTTGTTGCTCATCCGCGCCTTGATCGGTTTTGCCGAAGGTGCGTATGTGCCGGCGAGCATTGTCGCCACCATGGAAGCTTCCAAACCCAGCCGTCATGGTATGAACTTGGGTCTGCAACAGGCCGCAATGCCCTTGTTTGGTCTCGCACTAGCACCGATCGTAGCGACTCAGCTGCTGCATGTGTTGGACTGGCACTGGATCTTTGCACTGGTCATGATTCCCGGGATGGTGATTGCCTTTTTTCTGTACAAGGTTTTGCGGAACACCGATCCGGTTGCTGCTGCAGCACACACCCAAGATCACGATGCAACAGACCATGTATGGAGCGACGTGTTCAAGAGTCGAAATGTGCGGCTCAACCTCGTAGGCATGCTTTGTTGGCTTACCTGTTTGGTAGTGCTGGGCGCTTTTCTGCCGAACTATCTGTTGGATCACTTGGGCCTCAGCATGGCTCAGATGGGAGGGGTCCTGTCGGCCATTGGGTTTGGTGGTGCAATCGGGACCGTCGTGCTGCCCGCTCTGTCAGATAGGGTCGGCCGCAAACCTGTCATGATTCTGGCTGCAATCGGAAACGCTACCTGTATCTATCTGTTGATGCAGACAGGACCTGATGTCACAAAACTGTTTACCTACCTGTTCCTGACAGTGTTTTTTGACTTTGGATTAATTTGCCTGACCGTCGGTCCTTCCACAACCGAATCGGTACCGGCCAAATTGATGACGACCGCAACTGGCCTGGTCGTTGGAACCGGTGAAATCTTCGGCGGAGGCATTGCCCCCGTTATCGCTGGTTTCGTGGCAAAAAACTATGGTATCCAGCACGTCCTGACACTGTCATTGGTGGCTGTTAGCTTTGGTATTCTGATTGTACTTATGCTCAAGGAAACTGTGTCCTCAAGGGGCCGGGAGTATGTTGAAGACCGAGTACTGCCTGAGTCCTCATAAGCAGTGAAGCTTTGAAGCCCATCCAGTGAACTTCGATACTGGATGGGCTTTTGCAACAACAGGGCATGACGGGGGTGTTGCGCATCTGGGACCGGAAGATGTCTCAACACTTGCATCTGCACTGTCTCGTTCCGGGCGGTGCCCTCCTGGACGA
>ERZ1673962.119-NODE-119-length-65756-cov-39.696854_pt1 | contig 65756 bp, 60 predicted proteins | sample MGYA00580188_ERZ1673962 | MGnify/ENA primary metagenome ERZ1673962 (study PRJEB41334, sample SAMN05608104) | rock metagenome | biome: terrestrial subsurface; feature: shale formation; material: shale | place: USA: Pennsylvania ... | reverse complement strand
TGACAGGGACTTTCACCCTGCAAGATGCATCAAGCTTCGCTTGACGCACTAACGCTTGCAGCATGCGCGCCTGCGGAATGGAGCCGAAGGCGCAATGTAGTAGGCGTCGCCGTGCCTGCACTGGTTATGGGCGGCCATTAAAAGTGACCCTGACAACTCCATCTTCAATGTCTTCACCTTCAATGGTCTCTATTGCACGATGCGCTGTCTGATAAACCAAAAAGGCATGTCCCATACTGGGAACTCCTCGAGAAGCCCACATTAGGGAAATTTCTGCGTAGAAGCTGTAAATCAGCGCCCATTTTTTACCAAGCCAACTGGTATTTTGCCTAACCATAATCAGAGACTTTTTCTGCCGATTAATGTTTAGGGCAAACTGCTTTTTCCGTGCCGCGGGGATATCAAACGACAAGCTTCCGCGACCACTAAGTGCGTCGAGTAATTCAGTGTAAGTTTTCGGAGTGTCATCTCTCATGCGAGAGCCCCATAACAGTCTGTTAATGAGGTCTTCGACCTCATAATAATTATTATCGGGTATACCTTTTAATTTCCCTGAGCCAACCATAACCCACTGATTTTCTTGAACTCGAAACTCTAATCTCAGCAGAAAAAGGTAAAATAGCGCCCAGGCCGCGGCTCAAACTGGTACAGACCACAGCGCCAGAGAACAAAGGCTTGCCAGAAAGAAGATGATCAACTGCTGAAATATGAAAACTGCAAACCGTCCCGGTCACCGACCCTTCCTCTTTTCCCTGTCATTGTGGCTGCCGACTTCCCGCTGGCAGACTTCAAGATTGCCCCAGATGTGTGGCTTTGGCAACACATGCGATTACAGATGTTTCTCCATATGAACATGCTCAATACCGGCATCCATAAACGTTTCGCCGTAGGGGGCAAAGCCCAGGCGTTCATAAAAACCGGTAGCATGTAGCTGAGCCCCGAGGTAGACGCGTTGATGTCCGGCTGCCGCGGCCTGTTCGGTCAGTGCCTGCACGATTTCAGCGCCGATACCCTGTCCGCGATGGGTGTTCAGCACAGCGATGCGGCCGATATGACCGTCGCTGAGTATGCGCCCTGTGCCGACCGGCTGGTCATCCACACAGGCCAGTACGTGCATGGCACTGACATCCAGTCCGTCGTATTCCAGCTCAGCGGGAACGCCCTGCTCCTGCACGAACACGGTTTCACGGATCGAGCAGATGGCGGTTTTATGCGGGCCTTCAAAATCGACAGGGATGATTCGGGGCATGTTGGTTCTCCTGCACGGATACGTTTCAGGGAAAGGGTTTGAGGCGCTTCAAAAACGGCAGCAGTGAAAAGTTAAGCTGCTGGCTGATCACGCGGGCGCGTTTTTCCAGCTGGCTTTGGCTCTGACCGTGGTCATCTTCAGCAGCGAAGACGATCCAGTTGCCGCTTTGGGTGTGGCAGCCGTAAATCGTGCCGAACTGTTGCAGCAGCAGTTCCAGCGTGTCGGGCCCCTGATGCTCGCGCCACAGGTTCATCACCAGCCAGCCACCCGGCTTCAGGCGCTCGGCGCAGAGGGTCAGGTACTCTTCACCCAGTTGCTGATCGCTGAGCCCTTCGGCCCCATAAATGTCGCTGAAGATGATGTCGGCCTTGCGGGTTTCCACATGGCGCAGGAAGCCGAGGGCATCCTGGGTGTGGACCTGTATCCGCTTGCCGCGCGGCAGTTGAAAGAAGCGGTAGGCCACCTCGACCACCTCCGGGCGCAGCTCGGCAATCTGCTGCTTGCAGCTGGCAAAGCGGCCATGCAGGCAGGTGTTGAGTGCCCCGGCCCCCAGACCCAGGCTGATTACCTGTTTCGGCTCCGCGAACAGCAACGCCAGCAGCATGGCGCGTACATACTCATGCTCCGGCATGAGCGGCTCGTTCCTGAGACAACAGCTTTGCTCGTCCTGATCACCAAAGGCCAGATAGCGCTTGTCGCCATCGTCCAGCACGCGCACGGCACCGAACTCGTCATAACCGCGATAGATTTCGTGACCGGGCAAAGACATGGTGGCTCCAAAGGCTGCAGGGAATGAACGGGGCGCATTATGACAGAGCGCACGACTAAAGTCTGGCACCGCCCCCTGCCCCTTTCCTTTTGCCTGATGCACACTAGACTGAAACTAACCCACTGAAAGCCGGAGAGATTATGCCCCGCGTACTGGTTGTCGATGATGAACCGAACATTCTGCTGTCGCTGGAGTTTCTGATGCAGCAGGCGGGCTTCGAGGTGACGACGGCAGAGGATGCCGAGCAGGCGCAGGTACTGATCAGCCAACAGGTACCCGATCTGATCCTGCTGGACATCAGTCTGCCGGGCATGAGCGGCTTTGATCTGCTGGAACAGCTGCGCGCAGATGAGGCCACCCGCAGCCTGCCGGTGGTGATGCTCACGGCCCATGGCCGCGAGGTGGAAAAGGAGAAAGGAATGGCACTGGGAGCCAGTGATTACATTACCAAGCCCTTCTCGACCCGCGAACTGGTCAGCAGGGTTCAGGCCCTGTTGGATAGAGGCAACGGAGGCTAGCATGCCGTCGCGTCAGAACCTGCTGGGACTCTGGATGCTGCTGTGCGGCGTACTGCTGTTTGGCGGCATTGGGCTGCTGCTCTGGCTGGATACCGTACTCACACCCGCCACACCTGAACGGGTCGCCCTTTGGGTGTTGGGCCTGAGCCCTGCTGTTGTGGTGCTAATGCTTGGGATGGTGCTGGAGCGCCGCCTGTTTCGCCCACTGCGGCAGTTTCAGGTGCTGCTGGCACGACTGGTGGCCAGCCCGGATGCACGTTCCGATTTCCCGCTGGATGGATGGCTCAAACCGCTGCAGCCTGACCTTGACCATATTCGTGACGGCTGGCGCGGTGATCGTGCGCGTCTGCGTGATGCCCGTGACGAGGGGGCGGCCGAGGCGCTGCGCATTCAGCAGGAGCTGGAGGGCGTGCTGCAGGTACTGGACCTGCCACTGTTGATCTGTGACGACCACCAGCGTTTGCTGCTGTTCAATCCCGCGGCCCGCACACTCTTTCATGACCAGCCGGCGCTGGGGCTGGGCCGTCGCATCAGTCAGCTGCTGCCCCACGCCAGCCTGAACGATGCGCTTAAACAGTTGCCGCAGGATGGCTCACCCCGCCAGCTGCTGCTGCCCGGCGAGCCGCGTTGGCTGCGCTGCGAGCTGCGCCGCCTGGGGGCTCGCCATGGTGGCGCTCTGATCACCCTGCGAGACACCACTCATGAGCTGGAAAGCGACCAGAGCTGGCGCCGTGAGCTTGCGACCTTACTGCCCCGCTTGCGTGGCCATGCCGGCAGCCTGGGCAGCGCGGCCGATGCGCTGGTGCAGGTCGAGCACAACCCTGAGCTGCAGCACAGGCTGGAACAGGCGATCAGTCAGGAGAGTCAGGCCCTGTCGCAGAAAGTGGAAGCCCTAACCCGTCTGGTTGAGTCTCATCAACTAAGCCAGTCGGGGCTGGAAGAGACCTGGTCCAACGACCTGTTCAGTGCGCTCGGCGAGCGCCTGCACGAAGAAGCGATTGAGCTGACACCCGTGGGCATTCCGGTCTGGATTCGGGTCGACGGCCCGGCCCTGTTGGCGATGCTGGAGCGGTTGATTCGTGAACTGGTACAGATCCGGCCGGTGGAGGCACTGGATATCGAGGTGCTGCTGGGCAACAAACGGGTCTATCTGGACCTGATCTGGCAGGGTGAACCCTTGACCGATCATCAGCTCAGCCTCTGGCACGCGCTGCACCTGTTTGATGACCCGCTCTCTCCCCGTATTGAGGATGTACTGGCACAACACGGCGCCGAGCTGTGGTCGCAGCCTCGCAACGATACTGACACCGCCAGCCTGCGCCTGCCGCTGCCGGCGTCAAGCCGCGGGGCCCGCCCACAGCCTCGGGCGGAACAGCACGCAGGCCAGACACGGCCCGAGTTTCATGATTTCAGCATTGCCGAACTGCCCGCCCCTGACGCGGCATTGGCGCATACCCGGCTGGAGGAGCTTGAGCTGGTGGTATTCGATACCGAAACCACAGGGCTGGACCTGCGCGGCGGTGATCAGATCATCAGCCTCGCCGCCTGTCGCATTCTGCGCGGTCGCCTGCTGGCACAGGACAGCTTTGACCAGCTGATTAACCCGCAACGACCGATCCCGCCTGACAGTACAGCCATCCATCATCTGACGGATGCCGATGTGGCCAATGCCCCGCCCATCGAAGTGGTACTGCCACGCTTTCATCAGTATGTGGGCCCCGGAGTGCTGGTTGCCCATAACGCGGTGTTTGATCTGCTGGCGCTGCGTCTGGCCAATGGCGAGACCGGGCCCACATTTGATATGCCGGTGCTGGATACGCTGCTGCTGTCCCGCACCATTGACCCGACACTGGAAGGTCACGGGCTGGATGCACTGGCCGAGCGGTTCGAGCTGACCTTCCCGCCCGGTACACGGCACACGGCGCTGGGGGATGCACGTGTGACCGCCGAACTGCTGCTGGCACTGCTGCCGCGGCTGCGTTCACGCGGTATAGAAACGCTTGAGCAGTTGCTTGAGTTGCAGCGCGAAGTGGAACAGGGACGCCCATCATGAAACGCAACGAACAGAACCGCCTGCTGGCGCTGACATTACTGGCCCTGCTGCTGTTTTCACCGCCACTGCTGTTGCTGTTCGATCGTGAAGGCAGCTGGGGCTTTTCCACCCTGCCGCTGATCATCTATCTGATCTGGGCGGTGCTGATTTTGTTGGCAGCCCTGACTCTGGAGCGTCCCCATGAGGAGTGATATCACTGTCCTCATCGTCGCGTTCAGCTATCTGGCCTTGCTGTTCGTCATTGCCGCCTGGGGCGACCGCCGCGCCGAACAGCGTCGCTCGCTGGTCAATTCGCCCACCGTGTATGCGCTGTCGATTGCCGTGTATTGCACCGCCTGGACCTTTTACGGCAGCGTGGGCCGCGCCGCCACCACGGGCCTGAGTTTTCTGCTGATCTATCTTGGCCCCACGCTGGCGATGCTGTGCGGCTGGATGCTGATCCGCAAGATGATCCGCATCGCCCGCGCCCAGCGCATCACTTCCATTGCCGACTTCATCAGCGCACGCTACGGCAAAAGCGGTGGCCTGGGCGCGCTGGTAGCCCTGATCGCAGTGATCGCGATCATGCCCTACATCGCCCTGCAGCTGAAGGCGATCACTGTCAGCTACGCGATTCTGACCGAGTACCCGGATCAGACATTGCCCGCTCTGTCTTTGAGCGGTTTTCTCAGTGACAAGGCGTTCTGGGTTTCGCTGGTGCTGGCGGTGTTCATCATTCTGTTTGGCACCCGACATCTGGATGCCAGCGAGCGGCATGAGGGGATGGTCACAGCCATCGCCTTTGAATCACTGGTGAAGCTGTTCGCCTTTCTGTCCGTGGGTTTTTTCGCCACCTTTGTGCTCTACTCCGGCCCTCATGACCTAATGGCCAGTGCCGCCGCTGAGTTGCCGCACCTGGGACGGCGCTTTGGCCTGGAGCAGATTCCCGGTGGCGCACTGGGCTGGTTCGGTACGCTGATGCTCGCCACGCTGGCCTTTATCACCCTGCCACGCCAGTTTCAGGTGCTGGTGGTCGAAAATGTGAACGAACAGCACCTGCGCCGCGCCTGCTGGCTGTTTCCGCTGTATCTACTGCTGATCAACCTGTTCGTGATTCCGATTGCACTGGCCGGGCTGCTGGGGGGCAGCGCGACCGGTGAGCCGGACAACTTTGTGCTGACACTGCCGCTCTCGGCAGGGCTGCAGGCACTGCCGTTGCTGGTGTTTATCGGCGGGCTTTCAGCCGCAACCAGCATGATGATTGTCGAAACCATCGCCCTCTCGACCATGGTCAGCAACCAGCTGGTCATGCCGCTACTGTTGCGCTGGCGCAGCCTTCAGTTGGCCAGCCGCCCTGACCTTTCCGGCTGGCTGCTGGGCATTCGTCGGGTGGCCATCATCCTGATTCTGATTCTGGGCTATCTCTACCATGCCCTGATCGGTGAGGCGTACAGTCTGGTCACCATCGGGCTGGTGTCGTTTGCGGCCGCTGCACAGTTTGCGCCGGCGTTGCTGCTGGGACTTTACTGGCGCGGTGCCAGTCGTAATGGCGCCGCAATCGGCATGATCGCCGGTACACTGGTGTGGGCCTGGACCCTGCTGATTCCCGGCTTTGCCCTGTCGGGCTGGCTCGATGTCAGCTTTATTGAGCATGGTCCCTTCGGCATTGAGCTGCTGCGCCCCTACGCCCTGTTTGGGCTGGAAGGCTGGGATATCTATACCCACGCCCTGTTCTGGAGCATGCTGGTGAATGTGGGGCTGCTGGTAGGCATCTCGCTGTTCAGCCGCCAAAGCCACATGGAGCAAACTCAGGCCGCGCTGTTTACCAACGCACTTCGCCCCGAAGCGGAACAGGCCCCGATCTGGCAGGGCCAGGCCAGCCGGTATGAGCTGTTCATGCTGCTCAGCCGCTATCTTGGCCTGCCAGCCACCCGCAGACTGCTGGGACAACAACCGGAGCCGGGTGACGACAGCGCCGCTACACCCGCCATGATCGCGGCGGCCGAACAGGGGCTGACCGGTGCTTTGGGCAGCGCCACCGCACGCATATTGATCAATTCGGTGGTGCGAGGCGAAGCGCTGGATATGCCCTCAATCCTAAGCATTCTGGATACCACGTCACAGACGCTTGAGTACAACCGACGGCTGGAGCAGAAGTCATCCGAGTTGGCCCAGATCGGGGAAGAACTGCGCAGCGCCAACGAACGCCTGCGCGAGCTGGATCGGCTCAAGGATGAGTTTGTGGCGATGGTGAGCCATGAACTGCGCACGCCGCTGACTTCGATCCGTGCCTTTGCCGAGATCCTGCACGATGCAGAGGCCATGCCTGCTGAGAAACAGCAACACTTTCTGGAGATTATCGTCCGGGAGAGCGAACGCCTGTCACGCCTGATTGAAGAGATTTTGGACCTGGCGCGGCTGGAATCCGGTCGTATGACGCTGAACCCCGAACGCTGCGACCTGGTCGAGCTGGTACAACAATCAGTGGATGCGGTCACCCGGCTGTATGAGGATCGTGCAGTGGAGCTGGCCTTGAAACTGCCTGACAGCTCCTGCATGGTTATTGCCGACCCGGACCGATTGCAGCAGGTACTGATCAATCTGCTCGACAATGCCAGCAAGTTCGCCAGCGACGCGGACTCACAGGTATTGCTGACCCTGGCGCCGCACAAACGGCACTATCGCATTCGGGTGGAAGATAACGGCCCCGGCATTGTCGAAGCGGAGCGGGAAAAAGTGTTCGAGAAGTTTCATCAGATCGAGCAGGCGCGCAAGGAAGAAGGCCAGCCTGCCGGAACACGCCCACGCGGGACCGGACTTGGATTGCCGATCAGCCGCGGCATCATCAGCCATCTGGGTGGACGGCTTTGGGTAGATGACCCGCAGCAGCTGGGGGGTGCCTGCCTGATAATGGAATTGCCAAAGGCGCCGGAAGAAGACAATCCTTCAGGCAGTTGCGGTTGAGGGAAGCTCGTATGCCAGCGCGGCCAAATCCCTCAGCGGGTTGCTGTCCTGACCGTTCAGCTCACGCAGTATGTCCCGTGTTTCGCAGACACATTTACCACACTGTGTACCCAGTCCGGTTGCCTTGCGAATATCGCGCAGTGAGCTGGCACCTTCGTCCACCATCTGGCGGATCTGGCGGTCACTGACTCTTTTACAAATACATACGATCATCAGCCATTCACCACTAAAAGCATGAGAATAGATATCATTTATGCATCCAATATAAATAACAAACATTCTCATTACAACCCATGAATGCAAATTATTCTTATCCCACAGCTTTCTGTTGAAGCACCCTAATCTGTTTCAAATCCCACTGTAGTTGGCGCTGTTCAAAGTCGTCCAGCTGAGCCTGATCAATCCAGTTGTCCGGCAGCCCGTCACCTTCCGTCCGTTCAAGTTGGGCCAGCAGTAACCTGTCCAGCAAGCGCTCAAATACCTGGGTCAGTACCCTTGCCTGTCCCACTTGCAACACCCCGGCCTGATCGAGCCAAGCAAGACGTGCCCGGCAGGACACCTCGGGGCAGCCCTTTTTCAGTGCCAGCAGGCGCAGTGCTGCGGTCAGTGGCAACAACCCCTGACGCTTGAGGTTCAGTGCATTCCGGTGCGGGGCATCCTTGCCATCGCCCTGCAGGCGTTCGAAGCGATCCAGTGCCACCGGCGACTCATCAAACAGCTCGGCCATTTCGTGCAGAAACAACCCCGCTGTTGGCACCTGTGCCTGAATCGCATCGCGCAGCTGCTGTGCCAGGGTTGCATCACCGTAGACCGGCGCGAAATCAAACAAAATGTTGCACAGCTGCACCAGCTTGACCCGCCGAGTCGCCATCCAGAGCCGCATTTGCTCTTTCCATTCGCTGATCGGCTTGCGCCAGAGCGGGCGCGAGGCCATCACGTCGCCCTTGCAGTAGGGAATGCCGGCCTGGTCCAGGCGGGCGGTGAAGTGCTCGGCCAGTGTGCGAAACCAGGCATCGATCTCGTTGTGGCGTTCAAGGGGGTAGTCTTCCAGAATCAGCGCGTTGTCTTGATCCGGGTGCAGCAGGCTTTCATGACGCCCGCCCGATCCCATCACCAGCACACAGAAACGTACAGGCGCCGGGCCCCAGCCTTCGGCCTGCATCTCGTCCATCGCTTCATCTATGGCGACCCGATACAGCAGGTCATTGTGGTCACTCAGCAGCTGGGCGATCAGCCAACCCGGCAATGACAACTGCTGTAGTGCTCGTACCAGCTGGGGTTGCCAGTCGCGTGCCTGATCCCAGCTGTCAGACGCCTGCTCCAGCAGCCGTTCCAGCGGTTCAAGCAGCGCAGATGGCAGCTGCAGTTCCAGGCTACGTTGCTGGCCAAACAGTTCTCGCCAAACCGAATCCATCCCGCTCCCCTCCTCTTGTTTCCTTCAGCATAGAGGCAGGGATCGTAAAGTCCAGTTGATTCAGCCGCTTAGCGCCACACACCCCGGCCCGCTGATACGGCTGCGGCCACCGCTGAGCGGTTGTATCTCGATACGGGTGGCGATGCGGTCTTTCAGTGCCTGCACATGGGAGATGACGCCGATCAGCTTACCTTCCTGCTGCAGACCGGACAGGGTATCCAGTGCCGTTTCCAGCGCCTCTTCGTCCAGGGTGCCAAACCCCTCATCGAGAAACAGTGAGTCGACCCGCACATTGCGGCTGGCCATGCCGGACAGCCCCAGCGCCAGCGCCAGGCTGATGAGGAAGCTTTCACCACCTGACAGGTTTTTGGTAGAACGGATTTCACCCGCCTGATAGTTGTCGATCACGTTCAGCTCCAGCGGCTGCTCGGCATCACGTACCAGCAGATAGCGGTCAGACATTTTCTGCAGCTGGCGGTTGGCGTGACCGATCATCAATTCAAAAGTCAGCCCCTGAGCGAAGTTACGGAATTTCTTGCCATCTGCCGAGCCGATGAGGGCATGCAGGGTCTCCCAGCGATCCAGCTCCCGCTGCTGGGCATCAATCGCCTGTTGCTGGGCTCCGAACTGTGTCTTGCGCTCGGTATTGATGTTCAATGTCTGCTGCAGGCTGCCGCGTTTTTCCAACAACATGGCCTGCTCTGACGTGAGCTGCTCAAGTGCCGCTTCCAGCTCGGTACTGTTCTGCTCGGTCAAGGCTTGCTGTTGCAGCAGCTGCAGGCTGCTGTGGCACTGCTCCTGCAGCGCCTGCAGCCGTGCCGCGTCCGCTTTCAATCCATCGGCTGCCTGCTGCAACGTTTTGAGCGACGCTTCCGGCAACAGAGCCGCCTGTAATGTCTGCTCGTCGGCAAACTGGCTTTGCGCCAGTGCGGCATCGAAGGCCTGCTGCATCCGAGTCATTTCGGTGTTCAAGTCCGTCATATGGCGCTTGAGGTCACTGATCTGCTGCTGGCGACGGTTGAGGCTGTTCTGCTGTTCAATGGCAGCAGCCTGCGCCTGTTCCTGCGCCTGACGCGCCTGACGTATTGCCTGCTGCAGGCGCTGCTCAAACGCTGCCGTATCCGGCTCTGGTGAAAGTGCCTGTCGCTGCTGTTGCAGTTGAGTCAAATCAGCCCGTGCCGCATCCAGTGCCAGCCGTTGCTGCACGCGCTCCTGCTCGTCCCGCTGCTGCTTGAGAGACTGCTCCAGCCGGTCGATGTCGGCCAGCCTATCGCGCAACTCGCCCCACTGCTGACGGGCGGCCTGATGTGCCTGCTCGATCTCATCCTGGGCTGGACAAGTATCCAAAGCCAGCAGTTGCAGACAGTATTGAATGGGGGCCTGAAGCGCTTCCAGGCGCTGGCTGTTGTCAGCCTCCTGCTGGCGCAGCCCCTTCTCGTCCTGTTCCAGTCGCGCCTGCTGTACCGCCAGCGCCTGCAGTTCGCTGCGCACGGATGTCAATTGCTGTTCCAGACGCTGCAAACGGGCTTTCTCTTCAGTCAGTTGCGGTGGCTGCTCGCTGCGCCAAGGATGCTGCTCCGAACCACACAGCGGACAGGGCTTGCCCGGTTCCAGCTCATGGCGTTGCTGCTCCAGATCGGCAATCCGATCGGCCAGCCGCTGCAGCTTCTGCAGGTCCAGTTGCTCCTGCTGCAGTCGGCTTTCTTCAGCCTGCTGCTGCTCAAGCGCCTGTTGTATCCGATCCTGTTCCGGCTTAAGCGCCGCGCGCTTATGAGCGGCCTCCTGCTGTGCCTGTTTCAGTTCATCGGCCTGTTGCACTCGGGTACGCAATTCGCCCAACTGCTCGCCACGACTGCGAATCTGATCCTGTTGCTGCTGTATCTGTGCGCGAGTGCTGTCGGCCAGAGCCGCCTGCAGCGCCTGCTCGTCACGCTTGATGGCAGCCTCCAGCGTTGCCGGGTCAGGTGCGGGCCCTTCAAGCAGCTCGGCCGGCAGGCGGGCGCTTAACTGTGCCACCTGCGCCTGCTGCTCACGCAGTTTCCAGTCCTGCTCCTGTAATTGACGCAGCAGGGGTTGTTGGCGTTCCAGCTCAGCCTCCGCCTGCTGCAGATGCGCCTGTGCCTGTTGTTGCCGGGCTAGCGCCGCATCGGCGGCGTCCTGCAGGGCCGGAAGTCCTGCCTGAAGCGGGTCAAGCTGCTCCTGCGCGCGCTGCAAGTCGCCTCGGCGTTGACGCAGCGGTGCATAAGCAGGCCTGAGTGCTTCCGCTCGCAGCGCCTGCTCCAGTTGTTGCTGTTGCGGCGCAAACGCCTGTTGTGCCTGCTCCAGTTCATGCCACTGTTGTTTCAATTGCTCGGCCTGCCGGGATTCGCGATCCAGCTGCTGTCGCCAGTTGAGAAGGGTTTGCTGCTGTCCGATCACGTTTGACTGCTGCTGTACCTGCTCTGACAGCTCGGCCAATTGCCGTGACAGTGTGGCCTCTTCCTCCTCATCCAGCAGCTGCAGGCCGGACTGGGCGGCTTTCAATTGATCGAGTCGCTGTCGCTCCTCGCCCCTTCGACGATGCACTGCGACAGAGATGTCGGAATAGATCGAGGTGCCTGTGATCTGTTCCAGTATGGGGGCACGTTCGTCGGCATCGGCCTGCAAAAAGGCCGCAAAGCCGCCCTGTGCCAGCAGCATGGAGCGGGTGAAACGGTCGAAATCCATACCGGTGAGGCGCTCAATGGTGTCGGCCACATCCTTGAGCTTGGTATGCAGTACCTTGTCGGCATCGGCGTCTACAATCTCGTGTTTGGGCTGTTGCAGCGCGCCATCGGCCTGTTTGCGGCTGCGGTGCTGGCTCCAGTGGCAACGCCAGCGTCCCTGTGGGGTTTCAAACAGCACCTCGGCAAAGCACTCGCCGGTCTGACGTGACATCACCTCATTCTGACTGGCATTGACCCGGCTTTGGCGCGGCGTGCGCCCGTACAGTGCCAAACAGATCGCATCCAGCAGGGTCGATTTTCCCGCCCCCGTAGGGCCGGTAATCGCAAAGATGCCATCGCTGATATAGGCGGGATCGGTCAGGTCGATCTGCCATTCACCGGCCAGGGAGTTGAGGTTTTTGAAACGGATCTGAAGAATACGCATTGTGTGTCTCTCTGACGCAGGCGCCTATTCGGCACGATGGTCCTGCTCGGCCATGGATTGCAGCACGCTGCCAAACAGACGCTTCAGTTCATCCTGTTGCGTCTCGGGTACCTGATGCAGTTCAAGCGCACGCTCGAACACCTGCATCGGCTCCAGATCATCCAGCGTCTCCTCTTCACCGCTGCGCGCCAGAATGCGCTCCACCACCCGGTTGTTTCGGACCCTCAGTATGGTCAGCTGGGTGCCATCGGTATGCTGTTCCAGCCAGTCGCGCAGGTCGGCCGCCACCTGTTCACCTTCGTATAGCACTTCCAGCCAGATAGAGGTTTGCTCCTGCGCCAGCTTGTCCAGTGCGGCACTCAGTTGAGCCTGATCGCCCTTGATCCGCTCCAGCCTTTGAAAACGCGGGATATCGATCAACTCAAGCTGCGGGCGACGCCCTTCAAACTCGATCAGGCACAGGCTTTTCTGTTGTTTCGCTTCCCCAAATCCCATCGCCAGCGGCGAGCCGCTGTAACGGATCTGCTCGCAGCCCGACACTGCCTGAGGTACATGCAGGTGCCCCAGTGCCACATAATCAAGGCAGTCGGGAAAGGCATCCACACCCACCTGCGCCAGAGATCCCACATAAAGATCACGCACCCCATCGCCATCAAGCGTTTTGCCACCAGCAGCAAACAGATGGCCCATACCGATCAGCGGCACATCTACCTGCAGTGACTCTCGCAGCTCTTCGGCAGCGGCGCAGACCTGCGCATAATGCTCACGAATGCCCTGCACCAGTTTGCGGTCCTTGTCCTCAAGGGTTTCGCCCGCTTCACTCTGGCGAATATCACGATCACGCAGGTAGGGAACGGCACAGATAATTGCTTCAGGTGCGCCATTTTCGGCTTTCAGCAATACCACTTCATCTGCCGGATTGTCACAGGCAGCACCGACTACATGCACATCCAGCGCCTTGAGTAAACCGGACGGCGCATTCAAAAAACTGGGAGAATCATGATTGCCACCAATGATCACCACATGACGACAGCGCGAGCGAGCCACCTGGTGCAGAAAGCGGTAATAAAGCGCCTGCGCCCGGTTGCTCGGGGTAGTGGTATCAAACAGGTCGCCGGCGATCAGCAGCACCTCGACATTCAAAAGCTCGATCTGTGACAACATCCAGTCAAGAAAGGCGGCAAATTCATCGTAACGCTTCTGGCCGTACAGTAATCGGCCCAGATGCCAGTCGGAGCTGTGCAGGACACGCAGCGTTTGACGACTCCCTTCGACCCCGGTTTTGGCCTTTGCCGGGGCACGTTCCGTGCGCGCCGAGCTGACCGGCACCGAAGGCTGCGGCAGCATCTCTTCATCAAACAGTGAAGGCTGGTCGGACACGGTTACTCTCCCTGCAGGGTCGCGATGAGGGTGCGGCGGCCAGCGTGATTACGATGTTCACCCAGGTAGATCCCCTGCCAGGTGCCCAGCGCCAACTGCCCATTGGCTATCGGCAACATCAGACTGACGCCAAGTATGCTGCTTTTGAAATGAGCAGGCAGGTCATCAGAGCCTTCATAGGTATGCTGGTAGTAGGGTTCGTTTTCCGGCACCGTGCGGTTAAAAAACGCTTCGAAATCGGAGCGTACGGTCGGGTCGGCATTCTCGTTCAGCGTCAGGCTTGCCGAGGTGTGTTGCAATAACAGGTGCAGCAGGCCTGTACTGACTCGACGTAACTCCGGCAGTGCCTGTTCGATCTCGTCAGTCACAAGGTGGAAGCCGCGAGGTCGAGCCTTGAGACTGATGGTTGTTTGATGCCACATATGAAGAACCGATGGATAACTGAATGGCACGACTATAGAGCGGTGTATCGGTGTTCTCAACCACATCTCGGATAGACGGGTTCAAAGCTGCCTGCCCTTTTGCATGTGCCAATCATTCAGGCGTGCTAATCGATCATTTGATAGCGCCGATAGAGCACCTCTATCCTTTTCACATAGGCTTGGGTTTCCGCATAGGGCGGTATGCCACCGTACTGCTGCACTGCGCCGGGGCCTGCATTATACGCTGCCGTTGCCAAGCGTACGTCTTGGTCATAGCGCTGGAGTAATCCGGCCAGGTAGCGCACGCCACCGTCGATATTCTGCTCAGCATCAAAGGGGTTACCGACACCGAGCTCTGCTGCTGTTTGCGGCATCAACTGCATCAGCCCCTGTGCACCGGCTCTGGAACGCGCTTGCGGGTTAAAGGCGGATTCAGCATGAATCACCGCACGTACCAGCGCAGCATCCATATCATGTAGCGCGGCGATCCGTTCGATCTCATCCCGATAACGGTCGGCAAACAAGGGAGTCGTTTCCCAATTAACGGTAGAATCAACCTTGCAGGCAAAGCAATCGAAACGCACCAGTTCATATTGTACGCCACTCGGTTTTGCATCGCTGAAAGAGAGCACACCGTCAGCATTGCGGTATTTGTAGTAGGTATTGACCACAGCTGCCTTTTGTTCAGGCGCAACGTTGGTGTATTCCACCCGACCATCGGGATGCACAATCTTGCGCATCTCTGCGGTGGCATGAAAGCTAGGCAGCAACAGTGTGGCAAACATGAGAGGGTAAACGTATCGGTACATGGCAGCAGGGTCGAGTCTCAAATCCATTTATGCAACATTCTAGAACCTGTGTGCGGGAAATGCTGCCCCTGTAGGGCAGCTTTATCGGCCAGACTTGATCGAGTGCATATCATTCAGTCGAAAAGGTCTCGGTGCATGATGCCTTCGTTGACCCAGCGCGCCAGTTCAGCCTCTGCTTCAGCCTTGCTGGCCCCTTTGCGTTGCAGTAACCGCGTCAGAACGCCGTCGATCCCACTCCCCAGCGTAGACGCGCGGCCACAGATATACAGGGTGGCACCCCGGTTGATCCATTCCAGCAGTTGATCACCCCGGTGTTCAATCCGCTCGGTGATATAGCGCTGATCACCACCATCACGAGAGAAGACGGTATCAAGGTTAGTGATAACGCCCTGCTCCTTGAGCGCCTTGATCTGCTCTCCATACAGGAAGTCACCTTTCTCGTGACGGTTACCAAACAGCAGCCAAACCGGTCCCTTTCGATCCGTGGCAGCGTGCGCCTCAAGAAATCCTATAAAAGGTGCAATGCCACAACCAGTCGCTACCAGGATCATCGGATGCTCTGAGTTCTGAGGCGGATTGAACCCCGGATGAGCCACCAGTTCGACATTCCGTGATTCGTTCAGCGGCCAGTTCAAACAGAGTTCACTGCTGCCAAGACCCAGAACCTCATTACCCTGTTCAGTTTCATATCGCAGCAACCCTACCGTCAGGCGCACCTTGCCGGGGCTTGTTTCATAATCCGAACCGATTGAGTAGGTGCGCGGCTCTGCATCTGGTCGGGGCTGAAACTGGAACAGGTCACCGGGGGCAAAACGGGCACTCTCCGGCACGGCAAACGTCAGGCTGTAACTGTGAGGGCTATCGTCACCCATCGGAGTATCCAGACGGGTACGCTCAATCAGCGTCGCCTCACACCGTTGCCGTTGCACGGCCATACCACCGATCTGCAGGTTCCAGTTGTTGTACTCGGCGAGCTGTCGCAACCATTGCTGCCAACCAGCGGCAGGGTCGCCATCCACCTCGAGCAAAGTCAGCCGCTCATGGGCACCAGCCTTGATCAACTCAGTCCGTAAGCGCTGGCCACCGGCACAAAAATGGGTATAGCGGCGATCACCCAGTGCCAAAAGACTGAATGACACGCCTGCCAGCTGACTCGCTTTGATTCCGCTCACCCAGCTACGGGCATTATCGGGCAGCTCACCTTCACCGGTAGTCGAGCAGAGCACCAGCACCTGTTGGTAAGCATGCCACTTACTGGCAGGAAACGCGGCAATCGATCCCTGGTCAGCAATAATCCCTGACTTCTCCAGAGTGGCTGCGGTTGCAGCGGCCAAGCCCTGAGCTGTGCCGGTCTGACTGGCAAAGACGATCAGCACCTCTGCACCTGAACGGGTATCGCTGATACGAGCGGCTTGTCGACGCCTCAACCAGCTGATGAACCCTGTCAGCGTCAGCCCCATAACGAGCATCCCGACCAGCATGTTGAAAAGCCCGGATACCCAACCACCCCAAAGCCCTTCATGTAACATTTTGGGCCAGTTGGAGGACAAATCGATGGGAGTCACCTGATCGCCGCTGACCACCAACATGGCTTCCTCGGTTTCGATCAACAGAGAACCTGACTTGAAAGCACGCGCGCTGATCAACCCCGACAGGTTATGTTCGCCCGCCGCCTGCTCCAGACCCTGTTGCAACGAGGTGGGCTCCGCCCCGCGCTGCAGGCCCAGATCAGGACGCGCTACATGCAAGGTCATCAGAATACCGGTCAACGGCAGTAGCAGGACTAACGGAAACAGCCACACACCCAGGAATTGGTGCCAGCCCAGCAGTGACTGCTTGAACTTTGGCCAGCCCAACAAAATACCGACCACCACTATTGCCAGCATTGCCCAAGTCGCCCATTCCACCAACCAGCCGGCATCAACGAGCAGATCCTTGTGCAGATCTTTGATCCAGTCAAAGAAGGCCCCACCGGACGTCTCACTGGGACCAACGCGCACTGCATCGCTCAGGCGGTACTCACCCAGCGCAGGTATAACCCATTGACCGGACGTTGCACTGCGTTCGATGGCGACAACCGGCCCATCGGCAGACGCACTTTCCAGTAAAGCCTGCACTTGGCTAACCTCAACAGCCCCGGTGTAAGGCGGTGCCGAAAGATCGGCCAGTACGGGCTTGAGCGCCAGTACCATACCGGTCAAAGTAATCAACAAAAACAAGGGAGTCAGGAGCAGAGCAAGCCAACGGTGCACTTGCAGCAAGTACGATCTCATCATTCACCATCCTTAGCCATAGCGGCCACTGATTCAGTCAGTTGACCTCCATTTTAACCGAGCCTGACTTAAACAAAGATTAAGGTGCGTAAAGATACGTAAAACTGCCCAGCGACTGCCGAATATACATACATCTACAAATGTATCGATGTTTTTATACCGCCGATACGATAAAATAATGGTTCATTTTTCAACGATTTGAGTTGGGGTTCTTTACAGCTATGGCTAGACGCACCAAAGCCGAAGCAGCAGCCACGCGCGAAGCGTTGATTGATGCAGCAGAAGAGATGTTCATGGCTCATGGTGTAGCACGTACCACACTGGAACAGATTGCCCGTCACGCAGGCATGACACGCGGTGCCGTCTACTGGCATTTCAAGAACAAGGCTGACCTGTTCCGGGCCATGCTGGAACGGGTGCGAATGCCGTTTGATGAACTGGTGCAGGAGATTGATGATCCTGCACTGACCGAATCCCCACTGAACGCAATTCGCCTGGCATGCCTCAAGGGTCTGGCACGACTTGAGCAGCCCCGTTATACGCGTGTGCACTCAATTCTGTTGTACCGCTGCGAATTTTTCAGTGATATCGACCCTATCGCCATGCAGGAAGAGATCGCCTGTGACATTCATGAGGCTCTACTGCGTTACTTCGCCCTCGCCGCGGATCAGCAGGAGCTTTCAGTTGCACCAGAGGTGGCTGCCGATTTGATGAATACCTGTCTATCCGGCCTGTTTCATGATTGGCTGCGCAAACCTGACGCGTACTCTATCCTCAGCCGTGGTGAGACACTGATTTCCCACCTGATTGGGCTGATGACCCACCGCTGAAGCATACGGTTTGCCCCCTGCTCCCATAATCGTGCAATAAAAAAGGCGCCGTCCCGAAGGAAAGCGCCTTTTTTCAATATAACCTGAAAGTCAGTGAGCTGTATTTGATTCAGCCACACCACGCTTGCGGCTGATCCAATCCGACACATGTGCAATCATGGCGTAGAAGCTCGGCACGAAGCAGCTGGAGATGATCGCCACCGACGCCATACCAACCGACACCGCCGTACCAATATGATGACTGCTCACATCGCTGGCACCGCTGGCCAATGCCAGCGGCAGGGTGCCCAGGATAAAGGCAAAGGAGGTCATAACGATTGGGCGGAAACGCAACTCAGCCGCAGTAACAGCCGCTTCATGAATGGATTTGCCCAGCTCCTTGCGCTGCAATTCGGCAAATTCCACGATCAGGATGGCATTTTTCGCGGCAAGCCCCACTACCACCAGCAGGCCGATCTCGACATAGACGGACACCTCCAGTCCCCGCAGCACAATACCGCCGATGGCACCAAAAAAGGCAAACGGCGTGGCTGTCATAACCGCCAATGGCAGGGACCAGCTTTCGTACTGGGCCGCCAGTATCAGGAACATCATCAGAATACCGAAGATGATCGCCATGGAAGCCGTATTCCCCAGCGTTGTTTCCTGATAGGCCGTACCGGTCCAGCCCATGCCCCAGTTGTCACCCAGCTCCTGCTGTACAATTTCGTTCATGGCTTCAATGGCCTGAGCCGAACTGTACCCCGGTGCCGGTCCGCCCTGGAACTGGGCACCCAGATAGACGCCGAAACGGGATACCACCGCCGGACCAACCTGACGTTCCAGCGTTACGAACTCGGACAGAGGAATCCGCTCGCCATTTCCCGCACGCACAAAGATATTATTGATATCTTCGGGTTCGTCACGGTACTCATCTTCGTTCTGCAGATACACCTGGAAGTTGCGGTTTTGATAGCTGAAATAGTTCACAAAACCGTTACCCAGCGTATTCGACAGGGTTGCGTTCAGATCGGTCAGTGGCACCCCGTAGCTCAGGGCTTTCTGCTGGTCGATGTTGGCGCGGAACGAGGGCACATTCACGTTGAAGGTGGTGAATACCCGCTGCAGCGCAGGATTCTGGGCGGCGGCCTGCATCACTTTCACCGATGCCATGTACAGCTCTTCCGAGCTGGCACCGCCAAAGGACTGCAGATAGCCGGTAAAACCGCCTGTTGTTGAGAGTCCCATAATCGGCGGCATGTTGAAGGCGATGGCACTACCACCGTCAATCTGTGCACCCAACTGCATCACCTGGCCCACCAGCCGGTCAACTGTCAGTTCACGCTCTTCCCAGGGCACCAGACTAATGAACATGATACCCCGAGCGGTGTTCACCGCACTGGAAAGGATGTCATAGCCTGCAACCGACACGACATGATTAACGCCGGGGATCTGTTCGATCTCCTCACTCAGCTTACCCATGTACTGACTGGTTCGATCCAGTGAAGCGGCATCGGGCAGCTGAACACTGACCAACGCAATCCCCTGATCCGTTTCCGGTACCAAAGAAGTCGGCGTCGTGCTGAACATCCACCAGGAACCGGCACTGAACGCAGCGGTCAGCGCCAGTGCAAGCACCCAACGCTGTACCAGCAGCTTAACGATCCAGACATAGGCAGTTGTAACAGCCGCAAACACGCGATCAAACAGGCGAAGTGGCGCATGCAATACGTGCAACACACCCGAACCTTCGAAACGCGGCTTATGTTTGATGAAAATGGCCGACAGTGCCGGTGTAAAGGTCAGTGCCATCAGGGCCGAGAAGCCCACCGAAATCGCAACCGTCAGCGCAAACTGTTGGTAGATCTGGCCGGTAAAACCGCCAAGGAACGCTACCGGCACAAACACGGCCGCCATGATAAGCGAAGTCGCAATAACCGGGCCGCCCACCTCTTTCATTGCTCGGATGGTGGCATCACGCACGCTGATGTCATCATCTTCACTCAACACACGCTCAACGTTTTCCACCACCAGAATGGCATCGTCCACAACGATCCCGATCGACAGCACCAGCGCAAACAATGTCAGCAGGTTGATTGAGAAGCCGAACAGATAGAAGCCGGCAAAGGTTGCGATAACCGACACCGGCACCACCGACATGGCGATCACGGTAAAGCGCCAGTTCTGCAGGAACACGAACAGAATCACGCCAACGATCAGGAACGCCTCGATGAAGGTCGTCACCACGGTTTCAACGGATGAACTGATAAACAGCGTGGTGTCGTACGGTACTACGTAATCCAGACCCGGCGGAAAGCGTCCGGCCAGCTCTTCCATCTTGGCCTTGACCGCCAGTGATGTTTCCAGCGCGTTGGCGCCCGGCTGCTGGTTGATGATAATGGGCGTCATACCGGCCCCATCAAGACGTGCATCGATACCGTAGAATGAGGCACCCAGCTCGATACGAGCCACATCTTTCAACAATAGCGCCGAACCGTCAGCATTGGTGCGCAGGAAAATATTACGGAAATCATCCGCACTGGACAGGCGTCCACCCGCCGTCACAGTATAGGTATAGGCACGCGGATTCGCATTGGGTGTTGCCGCCAGACTGCCTGCCGGCACTTCGGTATTCTGCGACCGAATTGCGGCTGCCACTTCAGTTGGTGTCAGGTCATACTGCGCCAGCTTATCGGGGTCCATCCAGATGCGCATGGCGAACTTGCCACCACCGAGCACCTCCGCTTCACCCACACCCGGCACCTGACGCAACTCATCCAGTACATTCAGAGTGGCGTAGTTCTGCATGTAGATGTTGTCGTAGTCACCCTGGGGCGAAATCATCGCCACTACCATCAGGATAGAGCTGGAGCGCAACTTGACCGTCACCCCCTGCGCCTGTACCTGTTCGGGCAGCTGAGACAGCGCACCCTGCACACGGTTATTGACGTTGATGGTGTTGGTATCACCATCAGTGCCGATATCAAACGCCACGCTTAGGCTCATGATACCGTTGTCGGCACTGGTCGAGGTCATGTACAACATGTTCTCGACCCCGTTGATTGCCTCGGCCAGTGGGGCTGCCACGGTCTGGGCCACGGTCTCGGCATTGGCACCGGGGAAGCGTGCCTGCACCGACACTGTGGGGGGAACAACGCTGGGATACTGCTCGATCGGCAGCACGCGCATGCTGACAACCCCGACCAGGGTCAGGATAATTGCCAGCACCGTGGCAAAGATCGGCCGACCGATGAAGAAATTGGAGAAATTCATTCGGCGTTCGCCTCCTCTGCCGCTTCATCAGCAGCGGCTGCCTGGATCGGCGTACCCGGCTTGATACCGGAAGGATCACCGGATACAACCTGTACACCCTCTTCCAGCCCTTCAAGAATGATCTGCCATTCACCGGCAATCTCACCCAGCTGAACCGCCTGTGCGCGGGCCTTGCCTTCTTCATCAATTACAAATACCTGAGGCCCCATCAGCCCCTGAGTAACGGCAATTTCAGGCACGGCAATCACATTGAAACGCTTCAGCCCTTCGATGCTGACACGCACAAACTGCCCCGGCAGTACCTGTGCATCAGGGTTTTCAAAGCGGGCAGAGGCCTGCACAGTACTTGTGCTCTCATCCACTCGAGATCCCAGAAAGTCCATCTGCCCTTGCAGAGTCAGGGACTGGGTACCGTTGTTGCCAGCCAGCTGAAGCGAGGCCCGAATGTCTCGAATATCAGTCCCTCCGGCAGCCAGCTGCTTGCGCAGCTCAAAGGCATCCCGTTGAGGCAGCTGGAAGCGTACTTCAAGCGGGTCCAGCGGGGTGATGGTCACCAGTTCTGAACCGGCATTGACCAGATTGCCCAGATTGATCTGGCTGAGTCCAACCATGCCGGCAACAGGTGCCTTTACCTGGGTGTAATTCAAGTCAATACGCGCACTGGCCAGTGCCGCCTCTGCCTGAGCAACACGGGCCTGAGCAACACTCTGTTCAGCTTCTGCCTGATCGACCTGCTGACGACTGACTGAATTGCGGCTGAGCAGCTGCTGATAACGCTCCGCATCGCGGCGGGCGCGGTCCAGCTCTGCCTGGGCACTTTTCAGGTCTGCAGCCCGTTCGTTGACGCGAGCCTGATACAACTCTGGCTCGATGGTATAGAGCAGATCCCCTTGCTCAACCCAGTCACCCTGCTCGAACTGACGCGTTTCCAGTACCCCGGTCACACGCGCCACTAACGTGACTTCGTCATCGCTGCGCAGCAATGATGAATATGATTTTTGTAGCGGAATATCCTGTCGCTTGACGGTTAGTACTTCGGTCGTCACCGGCGGAAGTGCCCGCCCGCCGGGGGCTGCAGCACTCTGAGGCGCTTCGTCGCTGCCACAGGCCACCAGCAGCGATGCCGCCAGGGCCAGCAGAACTCCCCGACCGGTATGAAAAGCTGTTTTCATGACGTTAATCCCGTTTCCAAAAGCAGAGTGAAAAGATAGGGTATTTTACATTCATCCATGTATGGATGTAAATCAGACTATGCTGACTAAACACTTTCACGACAGGCCTCGTAAAAGCTTGTTGAAATCAAACTTTTTAGGCGATCAGTGATCCTGTTGCCCGCTGCAGCATGAAACTCTTTTACCCGGTTGCAGGTCCTAAGCAGTAGAACATAACGGGAGATACCCATGATTATCCGAAATGGATACATTGCTGGCGGCATACTTGCGCTGGCACTGTCTGTATTTGCATCAACACGGCTGACCGCAGCTGACACCCCAGCTACTCCTGACCTGTCGCAGTATCCAGTAGCAACCTTTGCCGGTGGCTGTTTCTGGTGCGTTGAACAGGGCTTCGAGAAAATTCCCGGTGTTATTGAAGCCATCTCAGGCTACAGTGGCGGCACCGAGCCAAACCCGACCTATGAACAGGTGTCCTCAGGCAGCACCGGCCATACTGAAGCTGTACAGGTCTACTATGATCCGACACTGATCACTTACCAGGGGCTTGTAGAAGGCTTCTGGCGTTTCATGGACCCCACCGATGCCAAGGGCCAATTTGTCGACCGCGGGCAACAGTATCGTCCGGCCATTTTCTATCATGATGATCAGCAGCGACAGGTAGCCGAATCCTCCCGTGATGCCCTGGCCGCGTCCGGGCGCTATGACAAACCGGTGGTGATCGAGATCACGCCCTTCAACACATTCTACGAGGCGGAAGGCTACCATCAGGACTATTACAAAAAGAACCCGGTGCGATATCGCTTTTATACTCACAACTCGGGGCGTTACCAGTTTATCGAGCAAGTTTGGGGGGATGATCAAAAACTCGACTTCAGCCAGTTTCGCCCAACTAAAGCCGAGTCTAGCAGTACAGAGATGGGGCCACCTGGGAAGGACTATAAACGCCCCTCGGATGAGGTTCTGCGTCAGCGCCTGACACCGGAGCAGTTCAAGGTGACGCGCGAGGATGGTACTGAACGCGCCTTTGAAAATGAATATTGGGATGAAAAACGTCCCGGCATTTACGTTGATGTCATTTCAGGCGAGCCACTATTCTCATCACGCGACAAGTATAAATCGGGCACCGGCTGGCCCAGTTTTACGCAACCCATCAGCAAGGGCATGGTCACCGAGCACGAGGACCGTTCTTGGTTTATGACCCGAACTGAAATTCGCAGCGCGCTGGCCGATTCACATTTGGGTCATGTGTTCAATGATGGTCCGGCACCCACCGGGCTGCGCTACTGCATGAACTCGGCAGCCATGCGCTTCATCCCGCTTGAGGAGATGGAAGCACAGGGCTATGGCGACTGGATCGACGCGGTTCGTTGAGACCCGTGACGGGCGCTGCGGACAGACCGTCTCAGCGCCTGCGTTCGTAGACGCTCAGGCTGACAGCCGTTGCCAGATTGAGCGATTCGATCTGGCTTGCACCAGCAATGGTGAACAGGCGTGCCGACAGACTGTCGAGCTGCTCACGGGGCACGCCACGCGCCTCGTTGCCGAACAGATAGCAGTCACACTCACTGAATGCAGGCGCACTGAGCGGCTCACCCTGCATATCGAGACAACCGATCCGGTTGTAACGACCCGCAAGGCTCTCCAGCGGTACATCCAGCTCCAGTGGCACATGGAAAATCGCCCCCATGCTGGCACGAATCACTTTGGGGTTGAACGGATCGACGCTGTTTGGGCTGAGCAGGCAACGAAAGCCGCCGAACCAGGCCAGAGTACGCAGAATCGTCCCCAGATTGCCGGGGTCCTGAACCTCATGCAGATAAATCGCAATATCGCCATCAGCAGGCGATGGCCGTATCGCGTCGATGGGTAACACGGCCAGTATCCCCTGAGGGGACTTGGTCGCGCTGAGCGCACGCATCTGTTTACTGCCGATTTCATGCTTGACCAGCGGCGTTGGCCAGTCCCGGTATTCTTCGGTCAGATACAGTTCGGCGGCCTGCAGCTCGGGACGGAGCTGCAACGCCTGCTGCAGCTCCAGTACCAGATGCTCGCCCTCAACCAGACAGGCGCCCAGCTCGCTGCGGTACTTTTTCTGCTGCAGCTTCTTGATGTCGTCCAGTTTCATGCCGATTCGGTTTCCCGCTGCTGCAGAATGTCCAGTGCCACCGCTTCCGCCACCTTGATGCCATCAATACCGGCCGACAGAATACCACCGGCATACCCTGCCCCCTCACCGGCAGGGTAAAGGCCGCGCACATTGAGACTCTGCAGGGTGTGTGGGTCGCGGGTGATGCGAATCGGCGATGAGGTACGCGATTCAATCCCGGTCAGCACCGCATCTTCGCGGTCAAAGCCGCGGATCTTGCGACCAAAGGCCGGCAGCGCCTCGCGCATGGCCTCGATCACGTAATCCGGCAGCGCTTCGGCCAGGTCACAGAGTTTCACTCCGGGCTGATAGGAGGGTTCAACCTCGCCCAGCTTTTCGGAAGGACGACCCCGCAAAAAGTCTCCCACCAGCTGAGCCGGGGCTCGGTAGTCACAACCACCCAGCTGATAGGCGATCGATTCCAGCTTTTCCTGCAGTTCGATCCCGGCCAACGGGCCACCAGGGAAATCCTGCTCCGGGTTAATGCCCACCACAATGCCAGCGTTCGCGTTACGCTCCTTGCGCGAGTACTGACTCATGCCATTGGTCACCACACGCCCCTCTTCCGAGGTTGCCGCCACGACCTGACCACCCGGGCACATGCAGAAGCTGTAAACGGCGCGGCCATTTTTGGCATGGTGGATCAGTTTGTAATCAGCTGCCCCCAACTCTTCATGCCCTGCATACTTGCCAAGACGCGCCCGGTCGATCATCGACTGCGGGTGCTCAATACGAAAACCGATGGCGAAGGGTTTGGGTTCGATATGTACTTCGCGCTGGTGCAGCATGCGGAAGGTATCACGCGCACTGTGCCCCAGCGCCAGAACCACATGACGGCTCAGCAACTGACTGCCATCAGCCAGGGTCACGCCCTTGACTTCGCCATTGTCCAGCAGCAAGTCGGTCACTTTGGATTCAAACCGAATTTCGCCCCCCATCTCAATGATGCTCTGACGCATCCTTGATACCACCGTGGTCAAGCGGAAGGTGCCGATATGCGGCTTATTGACATACAGGATATTGTCTGGCGCACCGTGATCAACAAACTCCTGCATCACCTTGCGGCCATAGAATTTGGGGTCCTTGACCTGTGAATACAGCTTGCCGTCCGAAAACAGCCCTGCTCCACCTTCGCCAAACTGAACGTTGGATTCAGTACTCAGATTGTGCTTACGCCAAAGTGCCCAGGTATCCTGTGTGCGCTTGCGCACATCCCGGCCGCGCTCCAGCACGATCGGCTTGAACCCCATCTGCGCCAGAATCGTGGCGGCAAACAGGCCACAGGGGCCAAAACCGATCACCAGCGGTCGTTCAGCCAGATCGGCGGGGGCCACGGCAACTGGGTGATACTCCGTATCCGGCGCCATGGTCACATGCGGGTCATCGACAAAGCGTGCCAGCACGGCAGCCTCATCTTTCACATCCAGGTGGATAATGTAGACGAAGGTAATCTCGGTGTTCTTCTTACGCGCATCATAGCTGCGCTTGAAAACACTGAAACCGAGTAGCGCATCATCCGCCAGCCCAAGCCGTTTCAGAATGGCCTGACGCAGGGCGATTTCAGGATGATCAAGAGGAAGAGAGAGTTCGCTGAGACGGATCATGGCAAGGGTTCCGGCCGGTTTATCCGGCAAAGAGACAACAAACCGCGAATTATAGCGACCAACAAGGGTAAAGTCAGTCTGATACACCCGAGAACATGGCACCAACAGGCTGCGAGACGTACAATCGGGTTTTAATTTTCAGATGGTTTCAACCGGTATGGCCCGTTCCAAAAGCAGTGCACGCTGGCTCGATGAGCACGTCAACGACCCCTTCGTCAAACAGGCACAGAAAGACGGTTACCGTTCCCGTGCCAGCTACAAGTTATTGGCGATCAATGAAAAGGACAAGCTGATTCGTCCCGGCATGCTGGTGATCGACCTGGGCTCGGCGCCCGGTGGCTGGTCACAGGTCGCCTCCAAACTGGTCGGCACAGGTGGCAAAGTGATCGCATCCGACATTTTGCCAATGGACAGTCTGCCCGATGTGGAGTTTATTCAGGGCGATTTCACTGAAGACAGCGTATTCGAGCAGATCCTGCACGCGATCAATGACAATCCGGTTGATGTCGTGATCTCGGACATGGCACCCAACCTGAGCGGTATCGCCACGGCGGATCAGGCAACCTCCATTTACCTGATCGAACTGGCGCTGGACATGGCACAACAGGTCCTGAAGCCCAAAGGCAGCTTTATTGCCAAGGCGTTTCAAGGTGAGGGCTATGAAGCGTTCGTGAAGGAAGTTCGCAACCACTTTGACACAGTGGTTATTCGCAAACCGGAAGCATCACGTTCACGCTCACGTGAAGTCTACGTGGTAGGCAAGGGCTTCCGTGGTTGAAAATTTTCACCAATAAATTGAAGTAACCGTCGTTATCAGCTACACCTGTATCCAAACAACAAAAAGCGTATCTAAATGAATACACAAGATAGCGATTGCCTGCCAAAGCTCTCCGGCCAGCTGCCGGCAGCGAAATGATCCACCGGCGGGTCGGTCTTGGTCTGACCGCCAAGACGCTGGGCATGACCCTCCTGATCCTCGCCCTGATTATCGGCGTTACGGCCATCATGAGCCGTGCCTTCGAGCGTTTGCACGATCAGGTAGACACGCTCACCAGTACCGAAATGGAAAACCTGATGACCTCAGTGCGACTGGTGCAACAGGCCGAGTCGCTGAACAGCCTTGGCTTTGGCCTGTCTGTTGCCAACAACCACACCGAGCGACGTCAGGCGCTGATAAATCTGACCGATCGAACCCTCTGGGTAAACCAGCTGACCGACCGCCTTGCCCAGCAGGGTGGCAACCCTGATCTGATCAATCAGGTCCGCGAGACACAAGCACAGCTGCAGAGCAACATTGCCGAACTGAATGAGCTGGTCAGCCAGCGCATCGATACCGGGCGCCAAGCGGGGCTTGAGCGCCAAATCAGAGCCCTGTCACACAACAACCGTGAACTGGCCGGGCAACTGGCTATACTGATGGGCTACTTTTCCGCCACCATGCGCCAACAGATGGTGATGCAAAGCGAGCAGCTTGCCGCCGAGATCAATGTCCAGCAACGCAATCTGATCGCACTTGCCCTGTTGCTGCTGGTCTTTGCCTTGTTGGCCGGGGTTTATTTCGAGGTCGTGGTGGTGAGGCGCATCCTGCAGATGCAGCGCAATGTGAGCGCCCCGGTTGTTGATGTTGATGCCTTTGATACTCATGGTGGCGATGAAATTTCCAGTCTGGCCAAAACCGTGCGCAGTTACGTCCAGCGCATACAGTATCAGGAAGCTCGCATGCGCGAAGCACATCAGGAGCTGACCTTTCTGGCTGAGCACGATGTCTTGACCGGGCTTGCTAACCGTCGTCATTTTCAGGCGGCCGCCCGACGTCTGCTGCGTCAGAGCTACCAACCATTATGTGTGGCTATTGGTGATATTGATCACTTCAAGAAGGTCAATGACCGGTTCGGTCATGCCACCGGAGATCAGGTCTTGATTGAAGTTTCACGGCAATTATCCGAAGGGCTGAGGGAAAGCGATATTCTGGCTCGATTCGGCGGTGAGGAGTTTGCCATTATTCTGACGACAGGCTCCCTGGAAGCTGGTTATCAGGTACTCGACAAGCTGCGAAGCCTGATTGCTGAGAAGCCGTTTTTATCCAGTCAGAAGCACGAAATTCACCTGAGCATGAGTTTTGGAGTTGCCCTGGTTGATGCAACAGTTCTTCAGAGCGAGACAGATGACCAACTGACCGAAAGCCTGCTGGATGCGGCGCTGCACGCGGCTGACAAGGCTCTCTATGATGCCAAGCGACAAGGCCGGAATATGGTCGCCTTAGCTCCAAAGACCGTTTATGCGCAGGCTATCTGATCTGTTTCATTGTGCCTGTTTCAGCGTCATTGGCAGGTTGATGCTGCCGTTTCTGCTGCTGTGCAGCCTGCCTCTGCAGGCCAGTGAGCACATTCGGCTTGGTATTCAGCTGGAACCGCCCACTCTCGACCCTACCGTTACTGCCGCTGCCTCGGCTGGCGAGATTACCTGGTGCAATCTCTTCGAAGGCCTCACGCTGGTCGATGGCGAAGGCCTTTTGAGGCCACGACTGGCACGCAAATGGCACCTGTCCGAAGATGGACTGACCTATACCTTCGAGCTGCACAAGGGCGTGACTTTTCACGACGGCAGCCGCTTCGATGCCCATGTTGCCGCCTTTTCCCTCAATCGACTGCTGGATGAAAACAGCGGCAACCCCCAGCAACAATGGTTTGAGCAGGTCGATAGTGTCACCGCTCAGAGTGACGAGCACCTCATCATCACGCTCAAACGACCCGACGCCGTGCTGCCCTTCGCCCTGTCACTGCCTGCAGCCGTCATGGTTCACCCGGACACCGTTGCAAACAACAGTGAACACCCAATCGGCACCGGTCCCTTCCGCTTCGGTCGCTGGGAGAAAGGGCATTCCGTCACCCTGAAGCGCAATATGGATTACTGGGGCAAGCCACCTTACCTGCACCAGGCACAGTTTCTGTTCATGCAGACCACAGTAGGCACCGAGAACATTCTGGCCGAAGGGCTGGTCGATGGTCTGCTGAGCGTTACCCGAGTTGGCAACCGTTTCATGATTCGACCCGATTACCGCATGAGCGCACGCAAACTGCAGAGCAAGATGATTCTGGCGATCAACAATGCGCGCCCGCCATTCAACGATTTGCGCGTGCGCCGTGCTCTGTCACACGCCATTGACCGCAACCGCGTCAGCAAACTGTACGGTGCTCAATTCGAGCCGGAACTTATTGGTACGCATTTCCCGCCTTCACACCCTGCCTATGTGGATCTGGTAGACCGCTACCCCTTCGACCGGTTACTGGCCCGTCAGCTACTGAGTGCGGCCGAAGTACCTGAAGGCCAGACACTCACACTGACAATTCCCCCGACCGATTATGGCCGTTACGGTGGCTTGATGATTGCGGATGATCTGGAAGCGGTCGGGTTCAGAGTCAAGCTGGAGCAGGTGGACTGGACCACATGGATGGAGCGGGTATTCCGGCAGAAGGATTACGAACTGACGCTTATCATGCATGTCGAGCCCATGGATCTGAACATCTATGCTCGTGACGACTACTACTTCAATTATGACAACGCCGCGTTCAAAACGATTTGGGAGCGGGTACTGAATGCACGTACTGAAGATGAACTACACCGACTGCTTGGTGAGGCCCAGCGCCGCATCACTGAAGATGCAGTGAATGTGTATCTGTTCATGCGCCCGGAACAGAACCTGATGCACCGGGACCTAGAAGGGATGTGGGAAAAGAGCCCCATCCCCTCCTTCGTGCTGGAAGATATCCGCTGGAAAGATCAGAAGCGGTAGGACCAGGCCAACCCCAGAATATCCTGACTCATGCTCAGGTCCGCCTCACCGCCACCAAATGCGGCAAGAGAACCGTTACCTTCGACAGACTCTTCAAGTGCTCGTGTATAGGCGAATGTCAGTTCCTGCGCTGGAGACGGCCGCCAGCTGGCACCCAGACTGACATGTTCCTGTACCACACCTGGTGCCAGAATATTGAAAAAGGTCTCACTGCTCGGCACCGGCTGGTCCGCATAGCTGTAACCGGCCCTAAACGTCAGGCGGCTTGACCAGTCATAGCTGACACCCAGCTTGTAGACATTGATATCCTGCCAGCCAAAACCCGAGCCGTTATCCTGCCCCAACTGTGTAATCGGAATCAGCGGGTTGCCCACTGAGGCCACATCACTGTAGTTAATACGCTGCCAATCACCCGCCAGGGTCCACTGCGGATTCATCTGCCAGGCAAAGCCGAGACCATAAGTTTCCGGTACATCAAAGCCACCCTGTTCAGCAAACAGACCACGGTAATCGCTGAAGCGGTCGGTCTTGATTTTGGATGACCAGCTGGCAGCCAGTGTCAGAGTATCGGTCACCTGCCCCTGCCAGCCGAGCTTAAGACCGAAACCGTCTGAGCTGTCGTGGCCATTGTCACTCAAGGCGGCAGGATTTGAAGACATGCTTTCGAAGGCTGGACCATTGACGCCTCGGGCTTCAAACATCTGATACACATAGGTCAGGCCGACACCCACACTGTAGCGCTCGGTCAGTCGATAGCCCACGGATGAGGTGACAAACAGCTGGGAAAGATCCACCCCTGCATCGCCAGTTGCGCCAGCGCCTGCATAGGGGTTGTTGGCATAGGAGGTATTCATGCCACCATTGGCATACATGGCCACACCGTAGGCCAGGCGCTCCGAGTGCTGGCGACTGAAGCCCAGCTCAGGTATCCAGAAGCTTTTGTCACCGTTGCCGTCATACTGACCATTGAATGCCGGGTTGCCGCTGATACGCGCATCGCGTTCCGGCTTGAACCAGGTGACACCCAGATCAAACTGATCTCCCAATACCGTAAGCGCAGCCGGATTGCTGGCGGCCGAAATGCTGTCGTGCGCCATCGCATAGCTGACACCGGCCATCCCCTGGGCCTTGATGCTGTTACCGTGGGTGAAGTAACCGTTGGTTGCTTCAGCAGTCAGCGGCAGGGTTGCCAGCGCAATGGCCGCGGCAAGGGGATGCAGTTTGTTCACGACGCTCTCCGTTAAAACAGTGTCTAATTAAGAACGTCATCATATTATTAAAAGTTATATAAGAAAAATAACTTTGATGCTTAAGATATATGCAAGGTGGTTATAAGCGAACGCCTGCCCGTTCAATAGAACCGAATCAGCACCACGCCCACCAGCAGAAACGCCACGCCCAGCACCCGCCCCAACGTGATATCGAACTGGGGAAAGGTCGCCCAGCCGAGATGATCGAGAATCACCGAGGTAATCAGCTGACCGGCTACAAACAGGGCGATCATGGTGGCAGCACCGATACGCGGCGCCAGAAAGACACCGGTAGAGACAAACAGCGCCCCCATGAAACCGCCTGTCCAAGCCCACCAGGGCGCCTGCCTGAGATCACTCAGCAACGGCCATTCAAACCGCATCCCTACGACGATCACAAACAGCGCCAGTGTACCAATCAGAAACGAGATAAAGGACGCCCATATCGCTCCTTGGCTGTGCAGCGCCAACGTGCTGTTCACACCGGCCTGCAGGGGCATCATCATGCCGGCCACAAACGCCAGCGAAAGCCAGAAAAACAGCATGGAGCCTCCTTTCTTCATCATTCACTCAACGGCGGGTCAGATAGACACCGCACTCCAGATGGTCGGTGTAGGGAAACTGGTCGAAGATCGCAAACCGCTCCAGTTTGTGGGTTTTGCTGATCTGTTGCAGATTTTCGTGCAGCGTCTCGGGGTTGCAGGAGATATACAGGATATGCGGATATTCGCAGATCTGCTCCACCGTATGCTCATCCAGACCGGCACGCGGCGGGTCCACCAGTACGGTGGTAAAGTCACACTCGTCCAGCGCCAGCCCCTGCACCTTACGACTGGTTTTCTCGCCCTTGAGGATCAGTGACAGATCTTCCGAGGGCATGCGCAGTACGTCAATATTATCGATACCGTTTTCCTGAATGTTCCACTCGGCGGAACGCACCGATACCTTGGAGATCTCGGTGGCCACCACGCGGCGGAAATTCTGCGCCAGTGGCAGGGTAAAGTTTCCGTTACCGCAATAGAATTCCACCAGATCACCGCCAGCGTGGGCACTGGCATCAATCGCCCACTCGATCATCTTTTCGCAGACATGGCCGTTGGGCTGGGTAAAGCCGTTTTCGGTCTGCTGATAACGGTAGGCGCGGCCGTTGATGTTCAGGGTTTCGACCACGAAGTCGTTATCCAGCACGATCTTCTGCTTGCGTGAACGTCCGATAATGCCGATGTTGAACTGTTCACGCAGCGGCTTGACCCGCTCGACCCACTCGTCATCCAGTTTGCGATGGTAGATAAGGCTGACCAGCAACTCACCGGACAGGGTGCTGAGAAAGTCGACCTGAAACATTTTGAAGCGCAGTACCGGGTCGAGGCGAATTACCTCGATCAGCTCGAACATCACGTCATGGATGCGTTCGGCTACCATCGGACAGCTGTCCAACCGTACCGGCGTGCGCTTGTCACCGTCGAACATGACGTAATAGAGGTCATCGCCCTCATGCCAGGTGCGGAACTCGGCGCGCAGGCGGTAATGCTCGGGTTCAGAGGTAAACACCTCGATCGCGGGCAGATCGAATTCGGCAAATTGTGCTTCGATACGGGCTTTCTTGGTCGCCAGCAAGGCGTCGTACTGATCAGGCTCCACGCGGGGAAGGGCCATCGGCTAACCTCTGTGTTCTGTTGCTCGGGACGGGCGGCGGATTTTAGCACAGCCACCCCCAGCCTTCATTCAGAGATCAATCCAGCGTAGAATGCAGGGCTTCATTTGTCTTCAACCGACTCAGAGCCAACGATGTCCGACAGCAAGCGCAAGATTCTCGTCACCAGTGCCCTGCCCTACGCCAACGGTCCCATCCATCTGGGCCATCTGGTGGAGTATATCCAGACTGATATCTGGGTTCGTTTCCAGAAGCAGCGTGGCCATCAGTGTACCTACGTCTGTGCCGATGACGCCCACGGTACGCCGATCATGCTCAAGGCCGACCAGCTGGGCAAGAGCCCGCAGGAACTGATCGACCAGGTCAGTGCCGAGCACCAGCGCGACTTCGCCGGCTTCATGGTCAACTTCGACAACTACTACTCTACCCACTCGGAAGAGAACCGCCACTTCTCCGCGCTGATCTACGAGCGCCTGCGCGATGCCGGTCATATCACCCGCCGCACCATCACCCAGGCCTACGACCCGGTGAAGAACATGTTCCTGCCGGACCGCTTTATCAAGGGCGACTGCCCGAAATGCGGTGCCAAGGACCAGTACGGCGACTCCTGCGAAGCCTGTGGCGCTACTTATCAGCCGACCGAGCTGAAGAACGCCTACTCGGCCGTTTCCGGTGCGACCCCGATCGAGAAGGAATCCGAGCACTTTTTCTTCAAACTGGGTGACTTTGAAGAATTTCTGCGCACCTGGGTCAACGAGCACGTTCAGAGCCAGATGACCCACAAGCTCAACGAGTGGTTCGAGTCCGGCCTGCAGGAGTGGGATATCTCTCGCGATGCACCCTACTGGGGCTTCGAGATCCCCGACGCACCGGGCAAGTACTTCTATGTCTGGATGGACGCACCGATCGGCTACATGGCCAGCTTCAAGAACTGGTGTGACAAGAACGGGGTCGACTTCGACGAATACTGGAAACAGGATTCCGATGCCGAGCTGTATCACTTCATCGGCAAGGATATCGCCTATTTCCACACCCTGTTCTGGCCGGCCGAGCTGAAAGGCGCGGGCTTCCGCACGCCTACAGGCGTGTTCTGCCACGGCTTCCTGACCGTCAACGGCCAGAAGATGTCCAAGTCCCGCGGCACCTTCATCATGGCCGAGACCTACCTGAAGCACCTGCGCCCGGAATACCTGCGCTACTACTTCGCCGCCAAGCTGGGCTCCGGCATCGACGATATCGACCTGAGCCTGGAAGACTTCCGCTTCCGCGTTAATGCCGACCTGGTCAACAAGGTGGTCAACATTGCCAGCCGCTGTGCCGGTTTCATTCAGAAAAAATTCGACGGCATGCTCGACTCCGAGCTGACCTACGCGTCGCTCTACCATGAAGCGGTCGCCGCCGGTCACAGCATCGCCGAGGCCTACGAGAAGCGCGAATATTCGCGTGCCATGCGCGAAATCATGCACATCGCCGACAAGGCCAACCAGTACATCGACAACGCCGAACCCTGGGTACTGGCCAAACAGGAAGGCCGCGAAGCCGAAGTACAGGCCAGCTGCACTCTGGGCATCAACCTGTTCCGCGTGATCATCAGCTATCTGGCCCCGGTACTGCCGGAAGTGGCCAAAGAAGCCTGTGCGTTCCTCAACATCGACACCCTGGCCTGGGATGCGATAGAGCAGCCGCTGCTGAGCCACAAAATCAACAAGTTCAAGCCGCTGATGCAGCGCGTGGACGAGAAAGTGATCGAGCAGCTGATCGAAGACTCCAAGCAGAGCCTGGAAGCCCAGCCGCAGGTACAGACCGCCAAACCGGCTGCTTCAAACGAGCTGAGCAAGGAACCGATCGCCGACACCATCGAATTCCCGGATTTCGCCAAGATCGACCTGCGCGTCGCCAAAATCGCCAAGGCGGAGCACGTGGAAGGTGCCGACAAGCTGCTGCGCCTGACGCTGGACCTGGGCGGCGAAACCCGCAACGTCTTCGCCGGCATCAAGTCCGCCTACAAGCCGGAAGACCTGGAAGGCAAGCTGACCGTCATGGTCGCCAACCTGGCCCCGCGCAAGATGAAATTCGGCATGTCGGAAGGCATGGTACTGGCTGCAGGACCGGGTGGTGAGGATCTGTGGATTCTGGAGCCGCACGAAGGGGCTCAGCCCGGCATGAGAATAAAATAAAAACGGCCTTGCATAATTGACTTGCTACAGCGCGGCGCTTCTATTGCCCCTTGTGAGCAGTCGAGCATCGCAGCGGCAACAGGGAAAAATGTTTGGATTGTCTGAGCCACGCAGTGGCGAGTTTTCCAAACATCCCTGTTGACGCGAGACGCGCAGAGTAGCCGAAGGCCTACTCTTAGGGGTGCCCTTTCTTTTGGTTACTTTTCTTTGGGCACGCAAAGAAAAGTAACAATCTCATGAATAGTCATCATCCGGATTCGCCAGTTTCACCTTCAGCGGCTCCATCTTCCCGCCCGGCATGCCGATCATTTCGTTGTACGGGCTTTCATGCACCAGCACGGTGTCGGTAATCCCCAGCCCCTTGAACTGAAACTTGGCATCGAGCTGGCTATTGAAGCGCATTATCGTGCCCTTGTCATCGCACACGTTTAGCAGCTCTTCACCCTTCTTCAGTTTGACCTGAACCAGGTACATGCTGCTTTCAAATGCGCGCACGACCAGTTGTTCGATCTGGCCGATCTGCTTTTTAACTTCTTCGAGCGAAATCTTCATTGATACCCTCCTGTTGCATTACTGCATTTACGCAGGCCCGTTACAGACGGTTTAACTGTGTTCGTATTTAAGGTAAAACATCCCTCCTGCTTGATGGAGGTACAGGATGAAGTGTCTGATTATCGGGGCCGGCGGGATCGGCTGTTATTACGGCGCCAGGCTGCTTGAGGCTAAACATGAGGTGACCTTTGTTGCCCGTGGTGCGCACCTTGAGGCGATGCAGCAACAAGGACTAACGGTTGAGCATGAAGCCTTGAAATTTCACGCACCCGTTGATGCTGTTTCAATGGAGCAGCTGCTGGCCGAGCGCACCTGTGCCGACTATGACCTGATCATGCTGGCACTGAAGGCCGGTGCAACCGCCGACTGGCTTGAGCAAAGCCATGCCTGGCTGAGCAAAGCCGACACGCCGGTGCTGTCACTGCAGAACGGGGTCGACAATGAGCCTTTGATCGCGGACCGGATCGGTGCTGAACGCACCCTTGGCGGGCTGGCGGTACGGATCGGCGGGCATATCATCGCGCCAGGGCATATTGAGGCAAGGGGACCGGCTCAGGTGGTAATGGGCTGCTGGCCTGCCACCACCGACGATGACACGCGACTGAATATTCTGGCCGAAACCCTGAACGCCGCCGGCATCCCCACCCGCGTCACGGCCAATATCCGTTACGAATTGTGGAAGAAGCTGCTGATCAACAACGGTGTCAATCCGCTCAGCGCCCTGACTGGCTTGGATACACGCAGCCTGACCGCCGACCCGGTTTTGGGCAAAACGGTCTACCGGATGATGCAGGAGGTCGCCATTGCGGCACGGGCCGATGAGGTTGAACTGACCGCTGCCGACGTAGACGAGATGTTTGAGTTGATCAGCAACTTTGACGCGATCAAGACCTCCATGCTGGTCGATCGCGAAAAGGGACGGCCGCTGGAGCTGGACGAGATCAGCGGCGCCGTGATCCGCCGCTGCAAGGCGCTGGGCGAAGACGCCCCCTGGACCGAGATGACCGAGCGGCTGTTACAGCTTGAGATCCGCCCCTTGCAATGGCAGCCACAGCCCGCATAATGCCGCCTTTTGAATCGTCAACCTGAGGATACGCCGATGACACCTGAAGCCTTTGCCGCCCGTTTGGGCACCGATGACAGCATCGATTTTGAAGACACCATGGCGGTAATCAGCGAGCATTTCGACTACGCGCCCTGCGCCTTCAACAACGGCGAAATCTTCAACGAAGCGGGCCAGAACGAGGGCTCCTGCAAGATCTTCGGTTTTGGCAAACTGATGGAGCTGGATGAAGCTCAAACACTGGCCTGTTTTGGCCGCTTCTACCGCGATGTCCTTACCACCCCTGACGGCACTGATCACGGCAATATTCGCAATTTCATGCAATCCGGCTGGGCCGGCATTCAGTTTGAAGGCGAACCACTGCGCCGCAAAAGCTGATCAGGCATCAGAGTCAAACAGCGGAAGCTGTACCGCTTCCGCGTCGCCTTCAGCCGTATCAAGCCGATACCCCACCCCAACCAGCCGTACCGGCTTCTGGCCCCGCTGCCAGGCCTCTTCAATCAGGGCCATGAACAGCGCCTTGTCGGGGCGACTGCTGCGGGTTTCGGCCGTAGTCTGGCTGAAGTCCTTAAACTTGAGTTTGACAACCGCGCCGATAATGCGCCGCTGCTCACGATGCTTTTCATAGCGCCGCTCAAGATCGGCCAACAACTCATCCAGCTGGGCCTGACAGGCTGCCAGATCAGGCAGATCACGGCTGAAGGTATGCTCAGTACTGACTGACTTGCGCTCGCGGCTCAGGCGTACCTCCCGGTTGTCCTGCCCTCTTGCCAGCTGCCACAAGCGTTCACCAAAGCGTCCAAACAGCTCGGTCAGTTGCTGCTGTGACAGCTGTTGCAACTGGTCACAAGTCTCGACCCCTAGTCCCAATAGCTTCTCCTGCGTCCGCGGCCCCACACCCGGAATTTTCTTCACCGGCAGCTGCGCCACAAATTCGGCCTGTCGCATCGGATCGACCACACAGAGACCATCCGGCTTGTTCCAGTCACTGGCCACCTTGGCCAGAAACTTGTTCTGCGCCACACCGGCCGATACGGTAATACCAGTCTCTTCCCTCACCTGCTGACGAATGGCCTGCGCAATCCGCGTCGCACTGCCATCGAACAGTGGGCTGCCCGTCACATCCAGATAGGCTTCGTCGATGGAAACCGGCTCGATCGTATCGCTGTAACGACGATAGATATCAAAGATTCGCTCCGCTACCTCGCGGTAACGCGCCATGTTGCCGGACACCAGTTGCAATTGGGGGCAAAGCTGCAGCGCCCGGGCAGTCGACATGGCGGAATGCACACCAAAGCGCCGTGCGGGGTAGTTGCAGGTTGCAATTACTCCACGCCTCTCGGCCGCCCCTCCTACTGCAAGAGGAACCTCACACCACTCTGGATGATCCAGCATCTCAACTGCGGCAAAAAAACAGTCGCAATCCAGATGTATTATTTTGCGTGTATTGCCTGACATTCGCCCACCTGTCATCCAGCATTCATCTGACTGTCACTTCAGTGTCAGATCACCGCCATAGTGTACAGGCAGTGAACTGAGGTGACCCAACATGCAGATCGATGTCGAACAGGTACTGGTCAACAAGTACCCCGCTTTTGCAGAAAAACCGGCTCCCGTACGCCGCTCCACCCTGTTCTGCCTGCGCCGCCTGGTGCGTGAACAGGAGATCAACCACTTCCTCGAAACCCATCGCGGCGTGCGTGGCTTCGAGTTTGTGGATCAGGTTCTGGACTACTTTAATTTCAGTTACGCCATCAGCCACAAGGAGCGAATGAACATCCCTTCTTCAGGCCGCGTCGTGATTGTAGCCAACCATCCACTGGGGGCACTCGACGGTCTGGCGCTGCTGAAATTGGTAGGAGAGGTCCGCCGTGATGTGCGCATCATCGCCAACGATGTACTGATGCACTTCGATGCACTGCACAACCTGTTCCTGCCAGTCGATAATCTGGGTGGCAACACCCGCAAAGACAACATCAACCGTATTGTGGAAGCGCTGCAAAATGATGAGGCCATTATCGTCTTTCCTGCCGGCGAAGTATCCCGTGCGGGTCTGACCGGTATCAAGGATGGGCGCTGGAACAGTGGCTTCCTGCACTTTGCTCGTCGTGCCAATGCCCCTATTCTGCCTGTCTATCTGGGCGGCAAGAATTCGACGTTGTTCTACAGCCTGTCATACATCAACCGTTCCATGTCGACCCTGTTGCTGGCGCGTGAAATGTTCAACAAGCACTCGGTGACACTGCCTGTGCGGGTGGGCGAGCCGATCGCCTTCAGTCAGCTGGATGCACTGCCGGTATCAAACCGGGACAAGGCCAAACTGCTGAAAAAACACCTGTATCGCATCGCCCGCAACAAGCCGCCACTGTTCCTGACCGAAAAGACCATCGCCCACCCGCAGAACCGACAGGCGCTCAAACTGGAACTGAAACAGGCTGAGCTGCTGGGCGAAACCGCGGATGGCAAGAAGATCTACCTGTTCGACTACCATCCCGATTCGGTTGTCATGCAGGAGATCGGGCGTCTGCGAGAAATTGCCTTTCGCACCGTGGGTGAAGGGACCGGCGAAAAGCGCGATCTTGACCATTATGACCAGCATTATCGTCACCTGATCCTTTGGGACGAAGACGATCTGGAGATTGCCGGTGCCTACCGTATCGGCGAAGGCCATCAGCGCCACAACGAGTCCGGATACCCGCTATACAGCGAATCACTGTTCCACTACAGCGAACAGATGGAACCGATTTTTGCCGCCGGTATCGAGCTGGGACGCAGCTTCGTTCAGCCACGGTACTGGGGCAAGCGCTCACTGGACTATCTCTGGTACGGCATCGGTGCCTACCTGCGTCGTCACCCGAACGTTCGCTACCTGTTCGGCCCAGTCAGCCTGAGCCACAGCTATCCGAAACGGGCGCGTGACCTGCTGGTCTGGTTCTACCGTCACTACTTCCCTGATCATGCCTGGCTGGCACGCTCACGCAGCCCCTACCTGATCGACAAGGATACCGAAAATGCCATCGCGGACATTTTCTGTGGCAACGACTATCGTGAAGATTTCAGTCGTCTGCGCCAGCAGCTGGAATTCCTTGGCGTAACCGTGCCGACGCTCTATAAGCAGTATTCGGAACTCTGTGAGCCCGGCGGGGTCAGTTTTCTCGACTTCGGCATCGACCCCGACTTCAACTACTGTATCGATGGGCTGGTACTGGTGGATACCGAACAGGTCAAGCTGCGCAAACGCGAACGCTATATCGGCACAACTGACGCCACCAACCGCTGAGCGTAATTTTGACAGGGTTTTGTTAAAGTATCAGTCCACACCCTTTTCGGGAGAACTGGATGCATCCACTGGGGCTGGTACTTTTTGCCCTGATCATACTGGGTAGCTGGTACTGGTGGCAGCGACAGCCTGACGACAAGCGAGGCAGCGCCACCCTCAAACTGATTCTGATTTTCGTCACCATCGGCTTGCTGGCGATGGCGATCACCGGACGCATGCACTGGCTCGGCGCCCTGATTGCACTGGTGCTGCCATTTCTGCAAAAACTGCTGCCACTGCTGCTACGCTTCCTGCCCTCACTGGCAGGTACTCTGAATCGCAAGCGCCAGCAGAAAAAACAGCAGCGGTCGAACCGCCCCAACAAACAGATGAGCCGTGACGAGGCACTTGAGATTCTTGGGCTCAAGCCGGACGCCAACCGCGATGATGTCATTCAGGCCCACCGTCGCCTGATCCAGAAACTGCACCCGGACCGGGACGGCAGTGCCTATCTGGCTGCGCGCATCAACGAGGCCCGCGACCGCCTGTTGGAATGACTAGTGCCACCAGTCAAGCTCATGATGCTCCATCATGGGCTTTCCTGAGGGCAGCAGTTCCAGCTCGCTACCATAGGCAGGATGGAAGTGAGTGAGCTTCAGCCGCCCTTCCAGATCGAGCTGAAATACCAGCTTCGAATCACTGCCTGCAGCCTCCTCTGAATCCAGCCACAGCTGCAGCCTTCCAGAGTCGGCCTGCTGCCAGCGGCCGCTGTACTCGATCACCGGCTGCTCATTCAGATAATCCTCAAGCAGCTGCGCCTTACCGTCTGGATCCAGTTGCAGGCTCAACCGGCGCGTCAGGAGTGTGTCTGCAGTTCGGTAGCGGGTAAACAGTCGCCACTGCTGCAAATCACCCAAACGCGCACAGCCATTGTAAAAAAGACCATCCACCTCGGCTGAAAGGGTCAAGGCATACCACCCTCCACGAGGCCCTTCGCAATCGCGTTTTTCGACCTCCATCAGCAGCTGATGGCTGCTGCGACCACCACCAGTGGCCATCGTCTGCTGCCAGCGCCGCACGGCCCCGAGTCGCTCACCTTCAGGGCGCTTGAATCCCAGCTGGCGCAAACTGTCACGGTAATGCACTCGAATCTGCCGTTCACGCAACTCGAAAACGGTATTGCCACGCATGGCAACAGCCCACAGCTTGATATCAGGCAAATCAACATCACAGGCTTTAAGCGACCCGCCGACCAGCAACGGCTGGGTCAGCTCTACACCCTTAATCGATACACGACCAAATGCCTCGATATATACGGGCCAGCCATCACCCAAGCTCTGACGCGCATACTCGCGTTCCAGTGGTTCACCCATCAAGGCAATCGGGTGACGCATTGTCAGGCCACAAGGCTCAAACCAGTACCCTTCAGCATTCTGAACCAGCATCCCTCGCAAGAAAGTACGAGGCTCGGCAGACTGATTGGCCACACCTGCACAGCCGGTCAGCAGCAGGCTAAACAGCAATAACATGGGTCGTCTGAGTATATCGCTCACGGCGTGCATCCTTGTTCTCAACAACGAAATCATCAACTTAAGAATAATACCTTCTAGCCAGGGGCGATATGATCTATCCCATAATCTGGCCCGCTATGGATTTTGACCTACACTGACATCACTCTACCTCAGCAAGGAGATTCGTCATGTCGGATCATGTCTACAAGATTATCGAAATTGCAGGCTCCTCCGCCGAAAGTCACGATGATGCCATTCGCAATGCGGTTGCCAAAGCAGCCGAGACCATAGGTCACCTCAACTGGTATGAGGTAAAAGAGGTGCGCGGGCATATCGCAGACGGCAAAATAGCCCACTACCAGGTTGTCATTCGGGTAGGATTCAGGCTCGAATAAATGACCTTCCATACACGGCTCACTCGGAGGCTGCCCACGCCTACCGTGTCCGAGTGAGTCTGCCTTCGTTCACCCAAGGTTCATATCTGTCTGCTTTATAATGCACTCCGTTAATCTCTAACGTTGCCTATCTGCAACAAGCCTATCCTGGAAGGATGACCACTTTGCCCTGGCATACCCATTCTCTCAAGCAGCTGGTTCTGCTCGCCTTCTTTCTGGCAGCGGTACCATTGGCGGTGCTGGTATACCAGTCAGGCAATGCGCTGGTTACACAGTCAGCGCAGGCACGCCTGCTGGCGAGAGAAATGCTGGAAAGCAGCCAGCGTAATGAACAGCTACGCACTCTGACCGAAGATATCATTCGCGCTGCACGGCAGTACGATATCGTCAACCGTGCCGAGGTACGCCAGCGGCTGGAACAGAATCTGAATGATTATGCCGCCTTGCTGGATCTGGCTGACAGTTCTGCGGCTCCCACCCTGCCACGATCCGATCTGCACCAGTTGCTGACTGAGCTGCGAGGGCTGTCCACACTCGAACAACCACCCCGTTTTGCCAGTGGCCGCCTGGAGCAGCTGATGCATGAAACTCAGCAGCTGATCAGGGCGAGTGATGCCGGCTTCAATGACAGGCTTGAATTGCTGGAGCAGCGCGTACAACAGGAGCAGCTTCGTACCGGCTGGTTTGCCGTACTGCTTATTGCCACGTCCACGGCCCTGATTCTGTTTTTCAGCGGGCGAATCAACCGCCCGGTACAACAGCTGATTCGCCATATTCGCAACATCGGCGAGGGTGAACGCACACCGCAGGCTGATCTCAGCGGTCCTGAAGAACTGGCACAGGTAAACACCCAGCTGAACTGGCTGGCGCAACATCTCGAATCACTGGAGCAGGACAAGGTACGATTCCTGCAGCATGTGTCACATGAGCTCAAGACTCCCCTGACAACGCTGCGAGAAGGCGCAGATCTGTTGGCAGAAGAGCTGGCCGGGCCGCTTACTGCCGACCAGCACGAAATCATCCAACTGCTGCAACAGAACAGCCTGACGCTACAGGAACTCATCGAGCAACTGCTCGACTATAACCGCCTGCAGCAACCGGGACAGGTCCAGCTGGAGAATGTGGTGATACCACCGCTGGTGCAGCGTATAATGAGGCCTTTCAAGCTGCAAATCGAGCAAAAGCAGCTGCAGGTCAGTACCCGTTTCGAGTTCGAGAGCTGCCACACCGATGCCCAGATGTTACAGCGAGTTCTGTCCAATCTGATCTCAAATGCCGTGCATTATTCAGACCAACAGGGCACTTTATCGATTTCAGCCTGTCGCAATGGCAACGCACTCGAACTAAAAGTTGCCAATAGCGGCCCTCTGATACCGAACGAGGATGTTCCAATGCTGTTCGAGCCCTTCTATCAGGGCAAAAATCGTCGCCGCGGGCCCTTGAAAGGCTCAGGTATTGGGCTGAGCATTGCACAGCAGGCCAGCCGGGCGCTGGGAGCGAAGCTGGTGTTGAGTGAAAATGAAAATGCACGGGTAGCCTTCACCCTGACGCTGCCGCCTGAGGATGCCTGAACCATGTTATCGCGAGCCTTAGCTGCGCTGCTTCCACTTTTGTTGCTGACAGGTTGCCTGCCAACACTGCCATCCGACTCGGGCGTCGAGTCGAGTTCAAACATGGCGCAGAAATGCCATATTGATAACGATCAGCTGCTTGGTTGGTTAAAATATGAACATCGTTATACTTCGTCTACACTTAACGACAAACAACAGCTACTGATCGACGCAGAAGCAAGACAGCCAAAAACTCTCTACCCTCTGTTACTGAGCACACCCGGACAGTCTCCACAGCATGTAGCCCGGGCTCTGGAAATGCTCACAGCACTACAGCTGCAACCTGTCGAGGTTGACTGCGGTGCCGATCAGTTTCTGCAGCTGCGTTTGCGCCAACTGCAACAGCAGCTGAATACCCTGCAACAGCTTGAACAACTGGAGCTGGACAATCAGAAACTCAAGCGTCAGGTCGATGCCCTGACGGATTTGGAACGACAAATAACGCGACAGCGTGAGGAGCACTGACAGATGACGTCAACCCCCCGTATCCTGCTGGTCGATGACGATACCGCCCTGCTGCGCCTGCTTGAAATGCGCCTGCAGGCGTCGGGCTACGACATCAGCTGTGCCGAAAGCGGCGAAGAAGCCCTGGAGATGATTCGCCAGCACAGCTTTGACCTGGTTCTTACCGATCTGCGGATGGATGGCATGGATGGCCTGATGCTCTTCTCCTGCATCCAGCAGGAGCAGCCAGACTTGCCCGTGATCATTATCACCGCCCACGGATCCATCCCTGAGGCTGTGGAAGCAACTCAGAAAGGCGTATTCGGCTTCCTGTCAAAACCCATCGACAAGGACCATTTGCTTGATACCGTTCGTGCGGCACTTAACACGTCTCAGCGTCACCGTGACCAAAGCTGGCGCGCGGGTATCATCAGCCACAGCGCACGTATGGAGCAGCTGCTGGATCAAGCTCAGCGTGTAGCGGCTTCTGATGTAAGCGTACTGATAACCGGCCCCAGTGGGAGCGGCAAGGAGCTGGTTGCCCGTGCGATCCATCAGGCCAGCGCTCGTGCGGACCAACCGTTCATTGCCATCAATTGTGGCGCTCTGCCCGAGCAACTGCTGGAGTCCGAACTGTTTGGCCACACCAAAGGTGCGTTCACCGGTGCGGTTAACCAACACGAAGGCTTGTTCCGTGCGGCACAGGGCGGCACCCTGTTTCTGGATGAGATCGGTGATATGCCGGTAGCACTGCAGGTAAAACTGTTGCGCGTACTGCAGGATCGAACCATCCGCCCGGTTGGCTCGACCCAGAGCACGCCGGTAGACGTACGTATCATCTCAGCGACTCACCGCGATCTCGAAGCCGCGATGCTGAGCCAAGAGTTCCGTGAGGATCTCTATTACCGTCTCAATGTGGTCAACCTGGAACTGCCGCCACTGCGCGAGCGGCCCGAAGACATCCCGCTGCTGGCTCGTCATTTCCTTACCCAGGCAGCTCATAAACACAACCGCAAGGTTCGTGGCATCTCTCCCGGTGCGCTTCATCTGCTTGCCCAAGCGGCTTGGCCAGGCAACGTCCGTCAGTTGGAAAACGTGATGGAGCAGGTGGTTGCCCTGAGCCCTTCCCCCATCATTCCCGAAGGGTTGATATCCAAGGCACTGACCAATCAGGAGCGTGTCATTCCTTCGTTCAATGAAGCGCGCGCTGACTTTGAGCGACGCTATCTGATCAAGGTGCTGCAGATTACGGAGGGCAATGTCACCCATGCTGCCCGTATTGCCCAACGCAACCGGACCGACTTCTACAAGCTGCTGAACAAGCACCAGCTGGAAGCGGCTCAGTTCAAGGCTGATGCCAAGGCTGCTTTGGCCGCTCAACAGGAAGCCCTGAAACAGGCTACCGAGCAGCGCAAAGTCGGCTGACCCTGCCGAACTCGGCACAAAAAAACCGCGCTTGCTTTTGGTAGGCGCGGTTTTTTGTGTTTGAATGCGCCGTTTATCGGCCCAGCATCTCCAGCGCCTTGTCGGTCAAGTCAATAACATCCAGTACCGTACCGCGGCCCTTAACAACGCGCACCACGCTGTCGCCCAACAGAATCAACTCGGCCGCTTCAGAATCGTATCCGAGCCGCTCAAGATAATGCCGCGGCAGACGCTCGCCTCTGCGATAGAGATCCGAGTCCAGCACTTCACCCTGACGCACCTTGTCACGCCACCCCGGCGGCAGCTCGCCCCCGCGGGCAAGTTTTTTCTGCAAACCCGGTGGCAAGGACTTCATCCTGCCCGGTTCAGAACGAACACCATAGCGCTCTTCCAGCACCTGGTCGCGCAGCAAGCGCCGCTCACGCTCGGACAGGGGTAAAAAACCGTCAACTCGGTCATCAGAGCGACGTTCATCACGTTGCTGAGGTTGATGTACCCGCTCGGGCCACTCCTTCTGAGGTTTCCCATCAGGTCCTGCCCAGGAAGGCTTGTCTGCCATAGTCGGCATAGATATCAGGCAGGCTGACAGTATCAAGGTCAGTTTTTTCATGGCTACCTCTGGTCTTCAGAAGTCCTTCCGGACCGGTGTTGGATTTTATTGCCCATTTTTATAGTATCGCTGTGCCTTTTATTCCCTGTAGACGAGTTTCTAATGTCCTCTCTCCCCAGCCTCAATGAAGCCTTGGCATTAATGAACCAGCAAGCTTTTGCCGCTGCCCGTTCCATCTGCCAGCAGCACCTTGCTCACAAGCCCGACGACTTCAACGCTCGCCACCTGCTGGGACTGATTCAGCTCAAGTCCGGCAATGCCATTGCCGCCTGCCGGGAACTGCAACGTGCAAGCGAGTTACCCGTACAGGCGCGCTTTAAGGCTCAGGCTCTCAGCAATCTCTCACTCGCATTGCAGGCAAGGGGCCGATCTGAAGACGCGTACAGGGCAATAGAGCACGCCATCACCCTGCTGCCCGATGAATCGGCATTCCAGCTCAACCGACTCGCCCTGCTGGAACAGCTTGGACGCTGGCAGACAATTGAGCAGCTTTTCACAGTTCAGCCTCAACTTATGCACTACACCGATGCCCGGCTGACCCTTGCAGTAGCGCTGCGCCACCAGCATAAAAGCCCTGAAGCTCTGAATCTGCTGCAAACCCTGTTGGTATCACCTGACTTCAGTATAGAAGCCGAATCTGAATGGGCCTTGAACCTTTGCCTGTGCCAACAAAGTGACAGGCTGTTGGCGCAGTTGCGCCAGCAGGATTGCTCACCGACACGGCTGTTGGAGCTGGCGGATTACATTGCCGAAGAAAGCGACCCTGAGGTGGCTGTTCAGTTATACGAAGAAGTGGTTAAGCAGCAACCTGATAACGCTCATGCACAGCATATGTTGAATGCAGCGGGCGGGTACTGTTCTGCCGAAGCACCAAAGGGTTATGTGCAGGCGCTGTACGATACCCACGCCGAAGAGTTTGAAAATCGTTTGCAAAAACGGCTTGAATATCGCGCCCCCCAACTGCTGGCCGAGCTGCTGACACAACTGATTGAGCCCGACAATGCAGATCTTGAGATGCTGGACTTGGGGTGTGGCACAGGTCTGTGTGGACAGGCCCTGAAAGCGGTACTGCCGATTCATCGGCTATATGGCTGTGACCTGTCGCACAGCATGCTTGAGTTGGCTGCCGCCAAAAAGTGCTATGACCAGCTCGAATGCCACGATCTACAGAGTGCGCTGGCACAATCAGGCCCGGTTGATCTGATTACCGCCACCGATGTACTGATCTACACCGGCGACCTGCACCCCGTTTGTCAGGCAGCCGCCAGAGCCCTGCGAGCGGGTGGCCACTTTGCCTTTACCGTTGAAGCGGCCGAAGATGATCAGGCGGTCAGTCTCCAATCATCGGGGCGCTTCCGCCACAGCCAGTCTCATATTGAAGCGGCTGCAGCTGTTGCCGGGCTTCACGTGAAGTACTGCGCAACCTTTCCGCTGCGGCTGGAACATCAGCGGCAGCTGACCGGTCTAATGGTGGTGCTTGAGCGCCCGAGTCAGGCCGAGGGCAACAACGCCAGCAGTTGATCACACAGATTGCGCAACCGCTGCAGCTGGGCGCGCTTGCCCGCGGGTTCGGCAACGGCCGTTGCCGGCTGCTGGCGCAAAATACGTTCGCACAACAAACGCTGATCATCACAGCCAATGCCTGCCTGACCCCATAGAGGCAACGTCTGCTCCAGCAGCCAGCTCAGTGGCAGCAGGCTGCTCTCCAGCGTTCTCTGATCCTGAGCAAACCCCCTAAGGCGCTTCAGCGTGTCCAGGTCGGCAGCATCCGGTTGCCAGAGGCCGTCCAACAGCAACGTCAGGCGCTCAGGTTCAAGATCCTGCAGCGCTCCCGGCAGCCGCCGCAGGACACTCTGACCATACCAGTGTTGCGCCCTGGGCAGCCACTGCCTCACCTGATCGCTGACAGGCCGGACCACCAGCAGTGCATGGGTACCGGCAACCGGATCACGTTGCTCGCCCAGACGTACCGGCCGATAGCCACAGTGATGCCAAAAGGCCAACAAAGATTCTGAAGCCGCGAAACTTGCACCCAGATAGTCAACCCCGGCCGCGACCGCCATACATTCCAGTTCATTCAGCAGCTGAGCCCCCAGTCCCTGCTGTTGCAACAAAGGGTGCACAGCAATGCGCATAATACGCCAGGCTCGCCAGGAGGCCACCTCACCCCAGCCCTCCTGCGCGATCAGGGTTTGCGGCAACAGATGGCCTCGTGGCCGGCGCCGCCCCTCCCACACCGTCTGTGCCAGCGCATCCGGCAGCTCCCCCTCTTCTGCCACCAGCACACAGGCCAGCGGCTGTCCCTGCTGCATCAGGACATGGATCTGAAGGTTGGGGCTGTCGAGCAGAATCCGCAGATCTCCCGGCGTCGTTCGGTAGTGAGCCAGCAGCAGCAGAGCGAACAAATCACGCAGCAGTGCCGGGTCTTGACTCAATTGCGCCTGATCAATGGTTTCCAGCAGCAGTGATTGATCCGGAGATGGAAGGGGCTGTGTATCCACATCCAGCAACAGCATTCGATTACTCAGCTGCTCCAGAGGGTCAGGCCCGGCCCAGCGAATCGGTGTTTCAAGTCGATACTCTGCTGTATTGGGCCGGTGCAGCTCAAGGTGATGCCGAAAACGCAGAGCAAAACCCTGGCCATTGCCCTCATAGCCATGCAGAGTGGTGGAGAATACGATCCGCGGACAACAATTCAGCAGTTCAACCAATACGGGGGTTGGAATGGCGGCGGCTTCATCAACCAGCAGCAAGTCAGCCTGCACTGGCTGATGCAACAAATCGTCAGGGCTGGCAAACAGCAGCTGCGACATACAATCAGGCGCAAGCGCCTGCACCCGTTCAAACACGGCACCTGTCGCGGCACGAGAAGGGGCTGTCAGTATTACTCGCTTTCCCTGCTGCAACAGACGAGCAGCTGCTATTCCCAGAGCCGCACTCTTGCCCCGACCCCGGTCGGCTATCAGTACCAGTGCAGCACGACGCTGCTCAGCCACCGCCAGCACACGTTTTACAGCTTCAGCCTGATCCAGACTCAGACAGGGCTGCTCTGCAGGCTCAGGATCTGCCGTCTGAGGCAACCGAGGCCAAGTGGCTCCGGCTTCACTCCAGCACAGCAACTGATCACTGCCCTCAAGAATACTGCACAGGTACTGCAGAAAGTGACCTTTCATGTCAGCAGGGGTATGGGGTTCCACACACAGAGATGCATATTCAGGGTCATCATAGCCGCGCCATTGATCGGCAGCGGGTGTAAGCAGCAACAGCACGCCGCCCCCTCGGACAGTGCCACACAGCTGGCCAAAGGCATTGGGATTGAAACCGGCGTACGCATCAACAACGGCAAAGTCGAGCGTTGTACCCAGAACACGGTGCAGCTCAGCGGCTTTTAGGGAGGGAATGGCATGAGCAGCCGCAGTCAGTGGCTGTCCCAGCAGCACACCCTGACCAGAGCACAGGGCCGACAATGCAGTTTCAAGCTGGCGGTGACACCATGCCTGTTCACCCTGCACCCAGACCAGCAATCGTTGACGCGACTGTTTCAGCTGACGCTGCAGCCGCTCCAGCAGCGGCTGTGAGTTCATCCGTCAGTATAGGTCATGCTGGGAGTTGCGGGGTCTGTAGCCGCTTCGGCAGCATAGAACACCCCCGGTGCATCCTGCCTGGCTTCCTGCATTTTCTGTTCCAGATGTTGGCTGACCTTGCTGAGATTAAGATCGCCTCTTGGCTGATAGGTCTGAGCTACCAGCCAAACCGGCAGGTCAGGGTTGGACGAATTTTCCCGAATGTAGCGGTAGCAACGCTCGGTCAGTTGCTCGGCATGCTCATTGGTACAGGGCAGCACGGCCCCCAGGTCTGAGTTGGTTTCCCAGCCGATCAGGTCGCCCGGTCGAGACAGCTCTTCGCTCAACACCCGAATCACCTCCAGCAGGTGCTTACGCTTTGTGTGCTCGCCCAGGCTGATGCGCATCACGGTCAGAGGGGCAAACTCTCTCACTGCACGCCGACACTCCAGCGCCAGCATGTGCCGGAACCAGTTTTCGGTGGCGATACCGGTGTTGGGATCAAGTGCCAGCACCGGCTCCTGAGCGTACGTTACCGCAGCCGTCATACTGCGATTGCGCAGCATAAACAGCAGTGCAGCGGTACCAATCAGCAGCACAATTTGCAGTGCAACCACTCCTGCCCCGTATTCACCACCGGCCAGCAGCGCCAGTGTCAGCATGTTGAGCAGCAGCAACAGCACCACAAGATGGCGGCTGCGTCTAAGCTGCTGAACGAACATCGAGTCCATGTTCCGAGTTCCTTGATCATCTCGATTTGTCACTCAGTAAAGCGACTTTTGACTCTCGATGCAATCGACTGCACCCGATCAACGTCGCTTCTGGTGCTTTTCCCGGTTTTCCTGCCGTGCCTGCTCGCTTTTTCGCAGCATCAAATACACCGCGCCGGTACCGCCATGATGCGACGGAGCCGAGTGAAATGCCATGACCTGCTCCAGTTCAGGCAGCCACTGATTAAGGTAGGTTTTTAACTGATTGGCATGCTCATCCGAGCGCCGCGCACGCCCCTGTTGAATCAATACACACCGAATATTCAGCTCAGCACTCTGGCGTACAAAACCCGCCACTTCATCACGCGCCTGGGCAAGTGTGCAGTGCTGAAGATTCAAACAGGCATCCGTGCTGTAACGGCCAAGGCGCAGATTTCGAAACACACCCTCCTGTACCCCATCACGCTTCCAGCTGATCGGATCAGCCGGATGCAACCATTCCAGCGGCGCCAAAGTCAGCCCCTCGGGGGCACCTTCAGCCAGCTGACGTCGAATGCTTTTGTTCGGGTCAACACGCAAGGGGCGAACGGCAGCATGGTCACGCGTGGTATCGGCATAATGGTGTCGACTGACACCCTCAGCCAGCATCTGCTGCATGAATTCATCGTGGTTATCAGATCGCATGACGAACCCTCCTCTCAACAGCCGGGCACTTCAGCCCTGCAGCTGCCAATTGTGACAGCAGCCGCAACAAAATTGAACGCTTTTACCGAATCCGCTTCTCATCTATGGTTAGATAAAGCCTCAGCAGGAGTATGACCGATGCAGCGCTTCATGATCGCCTTGATCATTGTGATATTAAGTACGGCTGTGTACCTGTTTCTACAGCCAGACACCTCCACACCCGCACCACGCCCTGACCAGCCGCCTGAAGTGTCGGAACAAACCCGCTCGGAAGCACAGGCTCATATTGATAGCCTGACCCGCCAGGCATCCTCGGACGTGATCGAGATGGACAAGGCACGCCATTTTGTTACCGGCGAACAGCTGCTTAGCCTTCCGCACAGAGAGGCGCTCAAGGCCGAACAAGAGACGTTGGAGCAGGACGGCAACGCCAGCAGCTTCGCCGTGGATATGCCTGCGCGTTCTGCAGGCAGCACCAGCCAGCCTGCACCTGAACTGGCACTTGACCGTCTGAGACTGCAGGAGCTGCTGCAAGACCCTGACCGTTCGGCCAACGAGGTGTTCTATATCCACGCTGTTCAGCCCGCCGACCGACATGGCCTGTGGGGAATCATGCGCCAGGGACTGATCGAAACCTTTGCCCGCGGCATTCGCGTCAATGACCGTTCTCGCGTCCTGAGTGTTGCCATTCCTGAAGATGCGGACACGCTGCAGGAAGACCGCAGCAGTTCATGGCTGGGGCGGTTGCTGCACGACAAGGTTGAGCAGACCTGGGTCTACAACCACCAGCAGGGACTGCTGGGACAGAACCCTGATGTGATTCACCCCGGCCAACAGCTGGTGATCGTGCGTTTCAGCGAAGACGAACTGATCAGCATCTATAACCATTTCAGTGAGTCCACACGCTGAGGCGGTGGACTCCTGCCGCCGAAGTGCGTACAATTATGACCTTATTTCAGGAAGGCGGCACCTGAGCAACACACTCCCGCGGCTTTCCTCCTCTTCTATGACCCAGGTAATACTCACAGCATGTCCAACACTGAAACCAGCCCCGCCAGCTTTGGCGATTTGGGACTGTCCGCTCCTATTCTCAACGCTCTGACTGACGTTGGCTACGAAACCCCTTCGCCGATTCAGGCCAGGAGTATCCCGCCGCTGCTGGAGGGACGGGACCTGCTTGGCATGGCTCAGACCGGTACCGGCAAGACCGCCGCATTTGCATTGCCGCTGCTGCAGCGTATTGACGCAGCCGCCACTCACCCTCAGGTTCTGATTCTGGCACCGACCCGTGAGCTGGCTCTGCAGGTTGCGACTGCCTGTGAGAAATACGCCCACCATCTGCCTGGGCTGCGTACCCTGTCGATCTACGGTGGACAGGGTTACGACACCCAGATCCGTGGCCTGCGCCGTGGCGCCCAGATCATCATCGGCACCCCGGGGCGCGTGATGGACCATATCCGTCGCGGCACGCTGCAGCTGGACAAGCTGCAGGCACTGGTTCTCGACGAAGCTGACGAAATGCTCCGCATGGGCTTCATCGACGATGTGGAGTGGGTACTGCAGCACACACCGGCACAGCGTCAAATCGCGTTGTTCTCGGCCACCATGCCGCAAGCGATCCGCAACATCGCGGAAAACTACCTGAACAACCCGGCCGTAATCAAAATCCAGTCACAGACGGCAACGGCCAGCACCATTCGCCAGCGCGTGTGGACGGTTCGCGGCATGAGCAAGACTCAGGCCCTGACCCGCGTACTTGAAATGCATGAGCATGAAGCCGCTCTGGTGTTCGTACGCACCAAAACCTCAACCGAAAGCCTGGCGGATGAACTGACCCGTGCAGGTTTCCCGGCGGCTGCACTGCACGGCGATATCGCTCAGGTTCAGCGTGAACGCATCGTCAGCAAGCTGAAAAAAGGCGAGCTGGATGTAGTGATAGCTACTGACGTGGTTGCCCGTGGCCTGGACGTTGAGCGCATCAGCCACGTTATCAACTACGACATTCCGTACGATAACGAGTCCTATATCCACCGTATCGGCCGTACCGGTCGTGCCGGGCGCAACGGCGATGCCATTCTGTTCGTTGCACCGCGCGAGCAGCGTCTGCTCAAGCAGCTGGAGCGTACTACGCGCCAGCCGCTGGAAACGTTGCAGATGCCGAGCGCCAAGGAGATCAATGCGCTGCGCGCCGAACGTCTGCAGAAGAAGATTCTGGCCGCCGCCGAATCGGCCGACCTCAGCCAGTACCAGCCGGTGATCGATTCCCTGCAGCAGAATTCCGAACTGACTCACGAGCAGATGCTGGCCGCAACACTGGCGCTGATGCATAGTGACAAGCCGTTGTGGATGAACGAAAACGAACCCGATCCCAACCGGCCAGTACGTGAGCGCCCTGAGCGTGGCGAACGCCCTGAACGTGGCCGAGGCAAACCGGGTCGTAACGATCCTGTTGCCGAAGGCATGGAGCGCTACTGGATCGGCGTTGGTCACCTGCACGGCGTCAAGCCGGGCAATATTGTGGGTGCCGTTGCCAATGAAGCCAACCTGGAAAGCCGCCTGATCGGTCGTATCAACATCGCTGATGAGTTCAGCTGCATCGACCTGCCGGCCAACCTGAGCAGTGAGCAAATTCAGAAGCTCAAGCGTGCACGCGTGTGTGGCCAGAAACTGGACTTGCGCCCCTGGACCGATGCATCTGCTCCGCGCCGCTCACGCAGCAGTAACAGCAGCACCAGTAACAGCAACAAGCCATCACGCCGCGCCGCTCGCGCCAACTGATAGCCTGTAGAAAAAGAAAGGCTGCCTCCGCAACGGAGGCAGCCTCACAGGGCCGGAAAAGATTCCGGCTGATGGCCATACCCAGCGGGCATGGTGATAACGAGACACAGCAACCAACTTTCCTCCCAGTATAGTCAATCCGGTGGCCTAACAAGTCTGCCCGGCTCTATAATGCGTGAAACTTTTTCATTCAGGAGTATGTCATGACCACTCTGGGGACCCCTCTTTCCGCCACGGCCACCCGCGTATTGATGTGCGGTGGTGGTGAACTGGGCAAGGAAGTCGTGATCGAACTGCAGCGCCTCGGGGTTGAAGTGATTGTGGTAGACCGTTATGCCAACGCGCCCGCGATGCAGGTCGCTCACCGCTCGCATGTCATCTCCATGCTGGACGGCGCTGCTCTCCGTGCTGTCATCGAGCAGGAAAAGCCTCACCTGATCGTGCCCGAAATCGAGGCCATCGCCACCGACACTCTGGCCGAACTGGAGCAGGAAGGGTTCACTGTCATCCCGACCGCCCGCGCTACTCAGCTCACCATGAACCGCGAAGGCATTCGCCGCCTTGCTGCAGAAGAACTTGGCCTTGCCACTTCTCCCTATCGATTTGCCGGCACACTGGAAGAGTTCCGCCAGGCGGTAACGGAAATCGGTCTGCCCTGCGTGGTCAAACCGATCATGAGTTCATCCGGCAAGGGCCAGAGCACCCTGCGTGAAACGGATCAGATCGAGGCCGCCTGGCACTACGCCCAGGAAGGCGGTCGCGCCGGCGGTGGTCGTGTCATTGTGGAAGGCTTTGTCGAGTTCGATTATGAAATCACTCTGCTGACGGTACGTCATATCGGCGGCACCAGTTTCTGCGAGCCGATTGGCCATATTCAGGTGGATGGTGACTATCGCGAATCCTGGCAGCCACAGGCAATGACAGATTCTGCACTGAAAGCCGCACAGACGGTTGCCGAGCAAGTAACCGGAGCACTGGGTGGACATGGTCTGTTCGGGGTGGAGCTGTTCATCCGCGGTGACGAGGTGTTGTTCAGTGAAGTTTCGCCGCGTCCGCATGATACCGGCATGGTGACACTGATTTCGCAGGACCTGTCCGAGTTTGCGCTGCATGCCCGCGCCATACTTGGCTTGCCGATTCCGGTGATCCGCCAGCATGGCCCATCGGCTTCAGCCGTCATCCTGCCACAGGGAGAATCCACTCAGACCAGTTTCGGCCATCTGCAGGCGGCATTGGCTGCACCGGATACCGACCTGCGCCTCTTCGGCAAGCCAGAGATTCATGGCCGCCGCCGCATGGGGGTTGCACTGGCCCGCGGTGAAAACGTTGAAGAAGCCCGCGAGAAAGCTCGCAACTGCGCCCAGAGCGTGCGTGTAGAGTTCTGATCAGGTATTCACCAGCGCCAGCTTTCGATTACGGGGCAGGCGCTTGAGTGCCGCCTCCCGTCTGTGGGCACTGCTGCGGTCGTGCCCCGATTCCTGCCAGACCAGTACCACCGGGCGCCGACAACGGGTATAGCGGGCACCACCAGCACGCTCGCCATTATGTTGTGCCAGCCGCCGTTGCGGGTCTGTGGTCACGCCCGTATAGAGGCTGCCATCGGCACACCGCAGCATATAGACCCACCAGCCATCCTTTTCCTGATTCTCTTGCACCTGTACTTCCGAACCAAATTCGCCTGCTGCGGCTTATTGCCCCTGTTGCCGAAACGGACAGAGGCGTAGAATTCCGCTTTCTAACAATTCTGGGGGCTCGGTCAGACCGATGCAAACACTATTAATCACGATGGCAGGTATCGCCTTCCTGCTGATCGTGCTCGAAGATGTGGTGCACATCAACAAGGCGAAAACCACACTTTTCCTCGGCACACTTGCCTGGATACTACTGTTTCTGTTTCCTCAACACGGTGCCGATGCGGCCATGGTGCAGGAGCAGCTGAATGAAAATATTCTTGAAATCGCCAGCCTCTGGCTGTTCCTGATGGCCGCCATGACCTTTGTGGCCTTTCTCAACCATCAAGGCTTGATCGAAACCCTGATCTACAAGGTGTTGCCGCGCCGACTCAGCGAACGCAAGCTGATGTTTCTGGTAGCCGGTTTTGCCTTCTTCTTCTCGTCCCTGTCGGACAATATCACCGCCACATTGATCTCGATTGCACTGGTACTGTCGCTGCGAATGGAGGTAAAGAAAACAGTTCGCTTCGCTGTACTGGTGGTATTTGCGGTCAACTCGGGCGGTGTTGCCCTGATCACCGGCGATGTCACCACACTGATGATCTTCATGCAGCACAAGGTGGAAATTGACGACCTGCTCTGGCTCAGCTTGCCGGCACTGACCAGCGTACTGCTGCTGGCCACGTTGCTGTCACTCAAGCTTAAGGGCGAAGTCGAAATCATTCCCTCTCCACGCCGTGATGACCGGGTGGGCAAGATGATCGCCATGATCTTTCTGCTCACCATTTTTTCTACCATTATCCTCAACGTGATCGCGGGGGTACCACCGCTGCTGACCTTCCTGTTCGGCCTGTCGATCATGTTTCTGGTGGGTCGCCTCTGCTATGAGGAAGACGAGCGTGAGAGTCTGCTCGACTACATCCGTGTCATCGAATTCGATACCCTGCTGTTCTTCCTCGGCATTCTGCTGTTGGTCGGCATGATGAAAGAGATCGGTGTGCTGGATTCGCTGGTGCGGGTGTACGAGGTGATGCCGACTACAGCGGCCAACTACGTCATGGGACTACTGTCCTCACTGGTGGACAACGTGCCGCTGACCGCCGCATTGCTTAAGTCTGAAATCGCCATGAGTACTGCCAGCTGGCTGACGCTGACCTACGCGGTGGGCGTGGGCGGCTCATTGCTGGTAATCGGCTCGGCAGCTGGAATCGTGGCCATGAGCAAGGTGGAAGCGATCACCTTTATCAGCTTCATGCGTTATTCGGGGTTGATTCTGATCGCATACAGTGTGGGATTTGCTGGCAGCTATCTGGTCGGTCAGATGCTGCACAGCTGATGTCAGTCCGGCGAGAACCGCTCAAATGCGGTTCTCGGCTTCCGCCGCACCAAACCAGGACAGCTGCGGCTGTAATGCCACCACTTCGCCAACTATCACCAACGAGGGTGCCGGCAGCTGCGCCGCAGCCTGCTGTGACACAATGGTGTTCAGCGTTCCGGTAAGAACACGCTGGTCCTGCGCTGTGCCTCTGGACACAATCGCAACCGGTGTATCAACAGACTTGCCATGGCGGACCAGGCCATCGCACAGCTTATCAAGCGTATGCAGCCCCATATAGAACACGATGGTTTGATTGGGATGCACCAGTTCGGCAAAATCCAGCTCAGAGGTGCGATTTTTCAGCTGGCCGGTGACGAACTTGACCGACTGAGCATAGTCACGATGGGTCAGCGGAATACCGGCATAGGTTGAACAAGCGCTGGCGGCGGTAATGCCGGGCACTACCTGAAAGGGAATGCCCTCCTGTTTCAACCGCTCCAGCTCTTCACCACCGCGACCGAAAATGAACGGATCACCGCCTTTCAGACGCACCACCCGCTTACCGGCACGGGCATGGTCAATCAGCAGCTGGTTAATTCCTTCCTGAGGTACTGCATGGTTGTCCCGCTGCTTGCCGACAAATACCAGATCGGCATCACGGCGACACAAGTCCAGCACGTCAGGCGAGACCAAACGGTCATACAGCACCACATCCGCCTGCTGCATCAGCCGCAACGCCTTGAAAGTCAGCAACTCAGGATCGCCGGGGCCGGCCCCCACCAGATACACTTCTCCTACCTGGTGCTGAGCATTCCCCTGCTCGATCTGCTGTTCAAGCAATGCTTCGGCAGCGCTATCCTGACCGGCAAATACCCGCTCTGCCACCTGTCCCTGCAGCACCGATTCCCAAAAGACTCGGCGTTCATTTACACTGCCAAAGCGTGCCTTCACCTTGTCACGAAAACGCCCTACCAGCTGACCCAGACGGCTGTAGCCGGTAGGTATCCAGGTTTCGAGCTTGGCGCGCAGCAGCCGTGCCAGCACGGGCGATTGACCACCGGAGCTGATGCCGATCACGATGGGTGAACGGTCAACGATGGCCGGAAACACGAAGGTGCAGAGCGCAGGACTGTCGACAACGTTGACCGGCACGTTCTGAGCTACAGCATCGTAATGCACACGTTCATTAAGCTGATCATCATCGGTAGCTGCCAGCACCAGCACCTTGCCGTCCAGCAGCTCAGGATGGTATTCGCCGATAATCACCAGCCCCCGATTGAGCTCCAGCAACGATTCCAGCTCTGGCAGGACACGGTGCGACACCAACGTAATGCGGGCTCCGGCGCGTACCAGAAGGCGCGCCTTGCGCAAGGCCACATCACCACCGCCAATCAGCAGCACGTCACGCTCGCGCAGGTCAAAAAACAGCGGCAGGTAATCCATCGCGGGGCTCCTCAATCAGGCCAATCTCTGCCCACAACTATAGCCAGAATCGATGGAATAAAAAATAAGTTTTTTATAACTTTATTGAAAAGCCCTGAGAATTCAGGGCTCCAGCGGAAAACGACGCTGCAGGTAAGCGACAATTTCGTCAGACTCGTACATCCATTCACTGTGGCCATCTTCATGATCAATGCGCAGGCAAGGCACTTTCATTTTACCGCCGCCATTGATCAAGTCCTGGCGGTGACGACCGTCGGCGCGTACGTCACGAAGCTCGATCGGCAGGTTCAGGCGACGCATGGCACGGCGCACCTTGACGCAAAACGGGCAGGTTGGCAGCTGATACAGAGAATGGCTGCCCAGCGCTTCTTCAACCTGCTGCTGGTGCTGCGGGGTGCGCTTGCCACGACGTGGCAAAGTCAGAAAATGCAGAGCCATAACAATCAGGCCCAGAATCCAGCGGACGGCTTTCATCGTGACATCGATTCCTGTTTAGAAGTGATGGCGCATATTACACCATTGACCGAGATCAAAAAACCGCCGTCGCCATTTGCCCCCTGTCAGCCACCCCGCGCTCCATGGTATTGTTAGCGCCTTTGAGACCACATTGACACCCCAGCGCAACCAGCGAAAGTGAAGCGTTACAGACTATGGCCCAAGCTGAATCCAAATCTACCGCCAGCACCGGTTTCCAATTCAAGAGTACCCGTGCGGCCCTGAACGAACTGATCCTGCTTGAATCAGACCCGGCTCTGCTGGCTCCCCAGCTGGCAGCCCACGCTGCACGCGTCCCGATGCTGTTCAACGGTATGCCGGTAGTACTGAATCTTCAGCAGCTACCACAGCTGCCCGGTGCAGCTGAGGTACAGACATTGATCGAGCTGTGCCGCGAACAGACACTCATGCCGGTAGGAATCAAGGCCGAACCAGGCAGCGCCACCGAACTCTGTGCGCAGCTGCAACTGGCTGACTTCAGCCTGCAGCGCCGGGTGGCGGAGCCGGCACCGGAGCCAGCCAATGAACCATCGCCCAGACAGCCCGCCGCAGAAGCTGAAACGGCACCAGAACCTGCTCCGCCCCGCGCCGCCAAAATCGTGACCACCCCGGTACGTTCCGGCCAGCAGATCTATGCTCGTGGCAGTGATCTGGTGATTCTTTCATCGGTGGGTGCCGGTGCCGAGGTGATGGCGGATGGCCATATTCATGTCTACGGCCCGCTTCGGGGTCGAGCCATGGCGGGGGTCAGTGGTGACGAAGACGCACGTATTTTCTGCCAGAGCCTTGAGGCCGAGCTGATCTCCATCGCCGGCTATTTCAAGACCAGCGAAGATCTGCAAACCGAGCATTGGCAGAAACCTGCTCAGGCATTGCTCAGCGGTTCACGACTGGATACAGTCGCACTTTAATTAACATCGATCCATTTACACGGACACACACGCATGGCTGAAATCATCGTAGTCACCTCAGGCAAGGGAGGCGTTGGCAAGACCACCAGCAGTGCCGCTATCGGTACCGGCCTTGCCCTGCGCGGATTCAAAACCGTTCTGATCGACTTTGACGTGGGTCTTCGCAACCTCGACCTGATCATGGGATGCGAGCGCCGCGTGGTCTACGACTTTGTCAACGTGATCAATCAGGAAGCCACCCTCAATCAGGCTCTGATCAAGGACAAGCGCACCGACAATCTGTTCATCCTGCCCGCTTCACAAACCCGTGACAAGGACGCGCTCAGCGTTGAAGGCGTGGAAACGGTATTGAACGAACTGGCCAAAACCTTTGACTACATCGTCTGCGACTCGCCTGCCGGTATCGAAAAAGGTGCCCAACTAGCACTCTATTTCGCCGATACCGCTGTTGTCGTCACCAACCCCGAAGTCAGCTCGGTACGTGACTCCGACCGCATTCTGGGTGTACTGCAGAGCAAGTCCCGCAAGGCCGAACAGGGTGGCAGTGTAAAAGAGCACTTGCTGCTGACTCGCTACAACCCGGGGCGGGTTATGGCGGGTGAAATGCTCAGCGTTGAAGACGTGAAAGACATTCTGGCGATCCCGCTGCTGGGTGTTATTCCAGAATCAGAAGCCGTGCTCAAGGCATCCAACCAGGGCGTTCCGGTTATCATGGACGACGATAGTGATGCCGGACAGGCCTATGACGATGCAATTGCACGCTTCCTCGGCGAGGACCGGGAGCACCGCTTCCTCGATGTACAGCGTAAAGGCTTCCTGAGCCGGGTATTTGGACGGAAGGGCTGATGGGTATTCTGAGTTATTTTCGACAAAAGAAGCAGTCTTCGGCCAGCGTTGCCAAAGAGCGGCTGCAGGTACTGGTCGCATACGAACGCTCGCAGCGCAGCCAGCCTGACTACTTGCCACAGATGCAGCAGGAAATTCTGGCCGTGATTGCCAAGTATGTGGATGTATCGCCGCAGGACGTACAGGTCAATCTGGATGAAGACTGCTCCATCCTGGAGCTGAACGTCACCCTGCCGGAAAAGAGCTGACGCCTGCACCTATCCTGGTTCGAACAAGCCCGCATCTGCGGGCTTTTTGTTCAGGGCTGTGAGCCACCATAGACCACAAACCAGGAGTTCAGTGTCCTGCCCGGATCGGCATAGCTGACCACTTCACCCTCTGGGGTCTTGATGCTGCCACCGGCGGCATTCACGATTGCGTGAGCCGCCGCCGTATCCCACAGCGAGGTCGGCCCCAGCCGCGGATACAGATCAGCGGCCCCTTCGGCCACCATGCACAGCTTGATCGAACAGCCCATGCGGGTCAGCGTAAAGTCACCCAGCGCTTCCATCCAGGCCAGCGTTTTCGGCCCCAGATGAGAACGGCTGCCCAGCACTCGCCAGAGCGTTCCGGGCTGATGTTCGGCCACCTGTATCGGCTGCCGTACCCCCACCGAATCCAGCTTGAAGGCACCCACACCCTCCGCTGCCAGCCAGGTCAGACCCAACGCCGGGGCGTGTACCACACCCAACACCGGCTGGCCCTGTTCGATCAGCGCGATATTGACGCTGAACTCGTCATTGCGCTTGATGAACTCCTTGGTGCCATCCAGCGGATCCACCAGCCAGTAACGACCTGCACAGTCGGGGCCGGAAAAAGCATCAACCGACTCCTCACTCAGCACCGGCATGGCCGGTTTCAGCTGTGCCAGGCAGTGCAGAATCACATCATTGGCTGCCATATCAGCCGCCGTCACCGGCGACTCATCCTGCTTTTGAGTCACATCAAACTCACCGGCGTAGACCTGCATGATCGCCTCGCCGGCCTCAAACGCAATCTGCTCCACCCGATCCAGCAGTCGTGCAAGCGGGAGTGGTTGCATGGGATTCCCCTTCGGTGTGCCTGTTGTCCATATTTATCTGCGTGAGCGCCGATGGCGTCTAGAGCAAAACCGCCTCTGCCCGTACCGTTGTGGCGTACAGTGCAACCAGCGAATAGTTCATGAATTCGGTACTGGTCGAAAGATAGTCTTTGGCCCAGAAACTGACCTTGTCAGAAAAGGCTTCAAGCCTTGCCGGCCCATCTTCCGCCTGTTGCAGCACCGTATTCAACGCCGGAAATTGACAGACGACCACCTCTGGCGAGTCCTGTACCTTACCCGCATCCGTAACCGCCAGCCGCAAAACGGAACATGAAGGCGCCCACTCCACCATGAAATAAAGCGACTCGTTTTTGACGTTCGCATCGAGACACGCTACCGCCCGCTCAAGTGCCGCTTCAACAACATCCTTCACGGCCGCATCGTCGACTTCCGTGGATTCGGCGGCGTGAAACACCAACCCGACCACCGACTCTTCCGCCACATAAGGATTCCGACCCTCACTCACGCTCCAGTTCACGCTCACACTTGCTCCTCGTCAGCTAGCCTACCGTGCAACTGTGTGCTGCGCCGATTTGGCCAATATATTCAATACGGGACAAAGCCCTTGTCCTATTTTTGTGTGCAGCATTCGGCACACACCGCATCATTTTAATTTATACAGGTACAGATATGGATATTCGATCAGCCAGCATGACTCTCGTAACGCCTGCCCTGGAAGAGACTCGCCACTTTTACGAAACGCATTTTAACGCACGTCCGGTCTTTGACTGTGGCTGGTATGTGGTACTGCGTCTTGGCACAACCGACTCTGATGTTGAACTCTGTATTATGCTACCGCAGGACGGCATGACCACGTTTACCGGTGGTGTGTGCCTTAATCTGAGGGTTTCTGACGCTGACAGCGTCCATGAACGTCTGCACCGAACCGCAGGACTACCCGTTGAGATACCACTTGAAGACCACCCATGGGGAGATCGCGGTTTTGGCCTCAAGGATCCGGCCGGAACCATGATCTATTGCTACCATCCAATTGCGCCAGATGAATCCTTTCAGCGTTTCATTCTCGATGATTAGAAATAATTGAAAACGCATCCGGTGACGCCAGGCCGATCCATTCGGCCCCTGGCTGCTGACGCAGTCTGGCCGGAGTGATTCCGAGCCAGCGACGCACGTCCCGGCACATATGTGCCTGATCAGCGTAACCATGAGCCAAAGCAATGTCTGCCAATGGCAGGTCCGACTGCACAATCGCAAGGCCAGCACGCCTTACTCGACCAAGCCCTTTCCAGAAGCGAGGTGATGCACCGGTAAGATCCAGAACCCCGCGACGGATACTGCGTTCGCTGCGGTGATGGCTAATGGATCGTCCCTCATTCAACTCCTGCAGGCAATCTGCCAGCCACTGTGGTGGCAGTTGCGCGTATTCCATTACCCCCAAAAGGCACTGCTGCATATCGGCCGGCTCTGCCTCATGGTCCAGCCTGGCGACAGCATCAAACAACGGCTGGTCACGATACTTTACACTCGCCTCAGTGCGCTCCCAGGGAAATGAAACCCCTGGCGCCAAACGTATCCCCACAAACCGAGTCTCGCCCTCACAAACCACATGTCTGGGGGTGGCATCCAGCCCTGTGCAGACAAAACTCACAGGCCTTCCATGAGAACTGATGGCAATCAAGTCGCGACAGCCGTCCGGCAGCACAGACATTTCCCCTTTGCCACACTGTACACTCCATTGATACATGATGCTGTCCATAGATTCTCTTAGCAGTAAGACTCAGCCATGTGCCAGCTTCAGCCCCACAATACCGGAACAGATCAGTCCAAGGCTGACCAGCCTGAGCGGCTCGGTGGAATCGCCAAACAGCAGCATGCCCATCAAGGCTGTACCGACAGCCCCGATACCGACCCACACCGCATAGGCAGTCCCTACCGGGAGGGAGCGCATGGCAATGCCGAGCAGCGCAAAACTCACCAGCAGTGAGACAACCGTCGCCACACTGGGCCAGAACCGAGTAAAGCCCTCGGTATATTTAAGGCCGATGGCCCAGCTAATTTCCAGCACGCCTGCCAGACACAGAATCAACCAGCTCATACAACACCTCTCTTGCGTAGGGCCGTCCCCAATGGAATGCAGAGAGGTGGGGTCGTCCCCACATCTGTTTGATATGTGCTGGCCATTATAAAGCGGACAATACCGTTTGCGAATCGCCCGCTAAAACGAGCCGTGGGCGAACCACATCCACAGCGCCATGGCGATCATCATCAGGTTTTCCGTTAGCGACACAAAGCCCAGAGGAACACTGTTCGCACCACCGACACAGGCGCATTTGAGCTCACGCTTATCAATGTAAACGGCCTTGAACACCGACATCGCACCCACGGTACCGATGAAAAGCGCAATCGGGATCGACACCCAGTTCAGCAGACCCCCTACCATCAGCACACCGGCCAGGCCCTCGGCGTAAGGATAAATATACCCATAGGGTACCCAGCGTCGCGCGAGCAGGTCGTAGTTGAGAAACATGGTGGAAAAGCTCTCGACATCCTGCAGCTTCAGCAATGCCAGAGCCACCATCGAAAGCGCAATAAACCACTCGACCGTTTGCACCGACATCAGGCTGCCATTCACCCCGATATTCAGGGCCAATGCGGTCAGAGCGGTCATCGCGAACAGTGCAGCCACCGGGCGATAGCTGGTGGCATCAGGGTCTGGCAGTGGCTTGCCCACATACTCGCGCACCTCTTCATAACCGCCAATGCGCTCACCGTTAATAAACGTCTGCGGCGTGGTATCCACATCATGTTCGGCCTTGAAGGCATCGGTTTCTTCACGCGAATTCAAATGATGGTCTTCAACATCGAATCCGGCCTGCCGCAAGGTATGCAGGGTCTTCCGCCCGAAGGGACACTGATGCTCGGGCGTCTTCATGCGGTATAGAACAGCGCGTTTCGCGTCCTTATTCATTTTCATCTCCTGCTGTTGCCAGTTTCAGGGAGACGCCTGGGCCCTGAACAGCATGCCAGGACCGAAAGGTTCAGCGCCTTTCACATGGCAAGCTAGCAGAAAATTCGGAAACGGGGGAAACGGGAGGCAACACGCGTGGGGTTCACAGGCACTCGGCACGCGCTACTGATCTGATGACTCAGCCGCCTCACGCAAACGCTCACGGCGCTGCTGGTCTTCCTGCAGCACCGCTTTTATCTCTTCCAGCACGGCATCCACATCGGAGTCGTCACCCTCATCCTCAAACTCACCGCTCAGTTCAGAATCCGGGGTCAACTCACCCTCCTCAAACAGCGCCCAGATTTCGTTCGCGTACTGTGTATTCAGCAAATCCGGCGCGTACTGGCCGTAATAACGGCGCATATTATTCACGTCGCGGGCGAACATGGCCTGAGCGCTGTTGTTGGAAGCGGCATTGACTGCCTGCGGCAGGTCGATGATGACCGGGCCGTAATCATCCACCAACACGTTGAACTCGGACAGGTCACCGTGCACTATACCCTCACACAGCATGAGCGTGATGTAATGCATCATCAGGGCATGATCTTCAATGGCCTGCTCTTCTGACATCGATACATCCGCCAGTCGCGGTGCGACATCGCCGGCATCGTCCGTAACCAGCTCCATCAACAGCACGCCATCAAAGCAACCATAGGTTTCAGGTACCCGTACACCGGCTCTTGCCAGTGTCGAGAGCGCGTTGATTTCGGCGTTCTGCCAGACCTCTTCCTGCTGCTTGCGCCCATAGTTTGAACGCTTCTCCATAGCGCGCGCCTGTCGTCCGCTGCGCACCTTGCGCCCTTCCTGATACTGCGCCGCCTTTTTAAAGCTGCGCTTGACCGCATCCTTGTAGACCTTGGCACAGCGAATGGTATCGCCACACCGAACAATGTAGATGTCGGCCTCTTTGCCGCTCATGAGGCGGCTGATGACTTCATCGATCAGACCATCATTGAAGAGAGGTTGTAAACGTGCGGGGATTTTCAAATAGCGCCTGCCGGTATTGGTCGGTAAAAAGTCTCATTGTACCGTTAAAGGGTCAACGGCCACCATGACCCTAAGCTGCTAAGCTTGTGACAGATGCCGTACCCAAGCTGGTTAAACACGGTTAAAGCTGACCTGTTGGTCGTCAATCTGGGTTGATGGCCGTAGTCGGACTGAAGCGATGGTCAGGCGTTCACTCGTGGAGCCACGGCGCATAACTCAACCCCACCAATACTCCCTCGGGGCTCATGAACCGGGCAACGGTCTGCCCCCAGGCTTCAGTACGGGCGGTATGAACGAATGCTTGCCCTTTCGCTTTCAACTCGTCCACCGCCGCCTCGACAGATGCCGCATCCGCCAGTTCAAATTCCACAGTGGCGGTCGGCACAGGAACCCCTTCGGGCCATTCATCCTGTCCAAAACAGGACTGAGCGGCCATAGCAAGCGGCCAGACACCAAAATGGTTCGCCCCGGGGAATTTATCCATGAAGCGATAATCGTCAATCTTCTCCAGCGGCAACCCCAGCAGTCCTTCATACAGCGAGGCACTTGCA
>ERZ1673962.118-NODE-118-length-66168-cov-40.070546_pt1 | contig 66168 bp, 57 predicted proteins | sample MGYA00580188_ERZ1673962 | MGnify/ENA primary metagenome ERZ1673962 (study PRJEB41334, sample SAMN05608104) | rock metagenome | biome: terrestrial subsurface; feature: shale formation; material: shale | place: USA: Pennsylvania ... | reverse complement strand
TCTAACGTGACGGAATTCAGGACTCTGCGGTAGATGGGATCACCGGTCGCTTACGACAGGTGGGATAAATGCATGGCATGAAAAAGCCCGCCCGGGAAACCGGGCGGGCTTTTTGCCAGCTGATGACGTGTCCAATCATTGCCTTGAGCGTTGGCCATCAATCAGCGATGCAACGTTCGAAGATGCAAAGTTCCAGGAGGCAAAGCTCAAGGATGCAAGGCTCAAGCAAAGATCGACAGCGCAGACCCACTGACGATGGATCAGCCAAGTGAGAGACACAGATACTTGGTTTCCATGTATTCCTCGAGGCCATACTTGGAGCCTTCACGGCCCAGCCCCGATGCCTTGGTGCCGCCGAAGGGCGCCGCGGCGTTGGAGATCAGCCCGGTATTGATACCGACCATGCCGTAGTCCAGACCTTCCGAGACGCGCCAGACACGCTTGAGGTCGCTGCTGTAGAAGTAACTGGCCAGGCCGAATTCGGTGTCGTTGGCCATCTCGATCGCCTCTTCCTCGCTCTCGAAGGGGAAGATCGCCGCCAGCGGACCGAAGGTTTCCTCACGGGCGACCTTCATCTCCGGCGTCACCTGCGAGATCAGGGTCGGCGTGAAGAAGCTGCCCCCCAGCGGATGCGGATGGCCGCCCAACAGCAGTTCGGCACCCTTGTCGAGGGCATCCTGCACGTGCTCGGTGACCTTCACGACGGCGTCGCCATCGATCAACGGGCCAACCTTGACGCCCTCTTCCAGGCCATTGCCCACGGTCAGCTCGGCGTTCATGGCGGCGGCCAGCTTCTCGCTGAAGGCATTGACCACGCTGGACTGCACCAGGAAGCGATTGGTACAGACGCAGGTCTGACCGGCATTGCGGAACTTGGCCGCCATCGCGCCTTCCACCGCCGCATCGAGATCGGCGTCTTCGAACACCAGGAAGGGCGCATTGCCGCCAAGCTCCAGCGAGATCTTCTGGATATGCTGCGCGGCATTTGCCATCAGGCCTCGCCCGACTTCCGTGGAGCCGGTGAAGGTCACCTTGCGCACGATGCTGGAATCGGTCATCGCCTTGGCGATGTCCTTGGCCGAGCCCGGCACGACGTTGAAGACGCCGCGCGGCACGCCAGCGCGTTCCGCCAGCACCGCCAGCGCCAGTGCCGAGAACGGCGTCTGGCTGGCCGGCTTGACCACGATCGGACAGCCTGCGGCCAGCGCGGCGCCCGCCTTGCGGGTGATCATCGAGGCCGGGAAGTTCCACGGCGTGATCGCCCCCACCACCCCGACCGGCTGCTTGAGCACCAGGATACGCTGGTCACGCTTGGCGGCCGGGATGGTGTCGCCATACACGCGCTGACCTTCTTCGGCGAACCAGCGCAGGAAGCTGGCCGCGTACTGGATTTCACCGGCGGCTTCGGCGAGGGGCTTGCCCTGCTCCAGCGTCATGATCTGCGCCAGATCATCCTTGTGCTCCAGCATCAAGGCGTACCACTTCATCAGGATGTCAGCGCGCTCCAGCGCCGGCGTCTCCTTCCAGTCCGCGAAGGAGTGCTGCGCCGCCTCGATGGCGCGTTCGGTCTCGGCGTAACCCAGCCGAGGCACGCGGCCGATGATCTCGCCGGTGGCAGGATTGTCGACCTCGATCTGCTCGCCGGAATCCGCGGCTACCCAGCCACCGTCGATATAGGCAAATGGACGAAACAGACTGGTATCGTTGAGATGTTCCATGAAGACTCCCGAGGCGTGCTTGTGGGTCAAGGCAGTGATTCCCGGCTAACCGAGACTACTCAAGAGTAACCTGATATAGCCTAGATGCGGGCGTGGCGCTAGATCCACAACCCTGCCAGTACTAGTACCACGATGGCCAGCCCGGCGAGCCACCAGCGCTTGCGCATTGCCGGCCTGGCGGCGTCGGCCTTGGGCCCGGGGGCCTCGCCGGCCTCGCTCTCGGGCGGCATCGAGACGACTCGCCGCGCCTTCTGCTGCTTGATCCGCGCATTGAAGACCTGCACTGCACGCCCGTCGCGAAGTTCGAAGTCCACCGCCAGTCCCGGCCCCGGCAAGCCACGCCCGCGCCAGCCGACCAGATCGAAGGCGTGCTCACCGCCCTTCTCGTCCCGAATGGTGCCCTGCTGTTCTGCATCATCGAAATGGATGATTTCCCCGATCACATCATGTCTCCCGACTCTTCAGGCTTCTGCGCCTGACTTTCTCGATATCTGAGCTTCTCGACATCTGAGCTTCTCGACACCTGAGCTTCTCAATGCCTGCCCCGGCTGACTAGTCATGCGCTTCGCGACTGTCCGACAGGGTGATGGACACCGAGTCAGAGAAGCGCAAGGCATGCGGCTTGTCGATCTCGACCTGCGCCGTCAGCACCTGTTCGTGCGCCATCACGATATCCAGCACCTCACGGGTCATGCGTTCGAGCAGCGCGAAGCGCCCTTCCTCGACATGACGAATCAACTGCTTGGTGATGGTGCGGTAATTGAGCGCTTCACTGATGTGATTGAACTGCACGGCGCGTGCCGCGCGATAGCGGATCACCACGTTGATCACGACATCCTGGCGGTTCTGGATCTCGTCTTCATTGATCCCGATATAGGTTCTCAGGCGCAGATTCTTGATGCGAATGGTGGCGAGGTCGTGATCGAGATGTTCATCGTGCAAGGCATGCATCGGCATCGGCAGGGACTCCTGATCAAGGGAAACGCGCGAGATGACTCCCAGACAAGAACGCCGCCTCGAAAGGCGGCGTCTTCACTCTGCTGTCAGCTGATCAACGTCAGGAATTCCTGACGGGTCGGCTGATTGTCGCGGAAGGCGCCCAGCATCACGGACGTCTTCATGCTGGAATTCTGCTTTTCCACCCCACGCATCATCATGCACATGTGACGCGCTTCGACCACGACGGCCACACCACGTGCACCGGTGACCTGCTGAACGGCCTCGGCGATCTGCTTGGTGAGGTTTTCCTGAATCTGCATGCGACGCGAATACATGTCGACGATACGCGCGAACTTGGACAGACCGAGCACCTTGCCAGACGGCAGATAGGCGATGTGGCACTTGCCGATGAACGGCAGCAGGTGATGCTCGCACATCGAGTAAAGCTCGATGTCCTTGACCAGTACCATCTCGTCCGTATCGGAGGTGAAGACAGCGCCGTTGACGATCTCCTCCAACGACTGTTGATAGCCATGAGTCAGGTACTGCATGGCCTTGGCCGCGCGCTTGGGCGTATCCAGCAGGCCCTCACGCTCTGGATCCTCACCCAACGCGGTGATGATCTGGCGGTAGTGGTTGGCAATCTCTTCGGTCATCCGTCTGCCTATGGTATCGGTCAGGGGCGCGCACTAGCGCACGCATAGCAGGGGTAAAGCACAAAAGTCATACACAAGCGATCAGATGGCAAGAAATCGTATAACTTCGTGTTCAATGTCAGGGCCAGATTCTACCTCAGGCATGCCGTCAACGCAGGTCTGTTCACGCGATTGTCGTATCCATGCAACACATGCACCCCCATCGGTAACCGATGGGGGCGCATGAAGGGGCGATGTCACTCACTTCGCCAAAGGGGCTCAGGCCTCGCGACGACCTTCAGGTCATGTCACGACTGCCAGGCCATATCGCGACCGCTAGGCCAGCCAACGCGGCGCAGACAGCGCGACGCGCTGCTGCTCCAGGCTGCGAATGTGGTCATCCCAGTAGCCCAGGCTCGCCACGTGCGAGAAGGCCTGCGGGAAGGCGGGGTCCGACCAGCGCCGCACCACCCAGGCACTGTGACGCACCATGCGCAGTGTGCGCAGGGTCTCGATCCACTTGAGCTCGCTGCGATTGAACTCACAATGCTGCTCGTAGCCCTCCAGCACCTCGGACAGCTGCATGTGCAGCTCCGGGTCGCTTTGACCGGTCAACAGCATCCACAGGTCCTGCACCGCCGGGGCGCTCAGGCAGTCATCGAAGTCGACCAGCGCGAAGCTGTCATCGCGCCCCAGCATGTTGCCGATGTGGCAGTCGCCGTGGGTACGGATCAAGGCGCTTTCCGGCCAGCTCTGCTCCGCGACCAACGGGCGCAGCGCCTCGATGACACGCTGGTAGCTGTCGCGCTGGCGCTCACTCAGCCAGTCGGAGGCCAGCACGCTGGCGCAGCTCTCTTCGAGAATCCGCAGCGGCGAGAGCGTCTCCCGCTCGCGAAACGCGCTCTTGCGCCCCACCGCGTGCACGCGACCGATCAGCTCACCCAGCTGATAGAGGTGCTCGGCAGATTCAAGCTCCGGCGCGCGCCCCACCACATGCGGGAAGAGAGCGAAGTCGAAGCCCTCGAATCGATGCAGCGTCTCGCCGGCCTCGTTCGCCCACGCGGGGGCGCCGGGGACACCGGCCTCATCCAGCTCGGCCAGGAAGGCGTGCTCCTCGAGAATCTGGGCACGGCTCCAGCGCTCGGGGCGATAGAACTTGGCCACCCAGCGGCGTCGGTCATCATCGGCGAGATGGTAGACACGATTCTCGTAACTGTTCAGCGCGAACGGCTCGCCGGGCAACCAGAAGCCCAGCGATTCGACAGCGGCCACGACACGGTCCGGCGCGAGAGCATCGAAGGGATGAAAACGCGTGTCTCCATGGCCCTCTGGCGCGGATGTCGTCGACCAGGTGTTGCCATTGGAGCGCGCATCCAACTCGCGCGAGGTGCCGGAAGATTGCGAGTCATCGGGGGAAACAGGATCAATAGGCATGGCAATTCCTCGGGCATGGACCAGCAAACGGCTGCCGGACCTTGCATGCTATGAGATTAGACCCTCTGCACGCCAGTCTTCTCCCTGATTGACCCCGCCTGCCCGCTGAGCTCAACGCCCGTTTCGAGGCTCAGCCCCGGCGACATGTGTCGGGCGCCTCGGTCCTACGGCTCGGCTGGGTGAATCCTGCGTGTCGCGTTTGCGGGTCACAGCGTCCCGCGCAAGGCCAGGGGAGTCCGCGCCAGCACGCAGGCATCGACCTCACGGGCACCGGCTCGCAGGCAGGCCTGAGCAAGACTATCGAGCGTCGCACTGCTGGTCATGACGTCATCGATCAGCAGCACGTGCTCGGGCAAGAGGCCGTCAATGTCATAACGCCCACGCTGCGCTTTCAGACGCCCGCGCCGGTCCCGCAGGCGCTGATCCGGCGCTGATCCGGCGCTGCCCTGGCTACCGCGGCTGACGCCTCGTGCGGCATGCGCCTGTCGCGCACCCGCGCCATATCCCGCGGATGGCCGGCGATGGCGGGGCTCAGCCCGCGACACAGCTCTGCCAGCGCATCATGGCCGCGCTGGCGACGACGATAGGCATCTGCCGGTACCAGCAGCACTGCACCGTGAGGATGTGTCTGGCGCCACTCGCGGCAGAAGTGCGCAAGCTCCCGCTGCATGAGTTGGCGCAACAGTCGCCCAGCGCGGCGCTGATGCTGGTCCTTGTAGCGCTGGAACAGCCCCGCCAGCAGCCCTTCATAACGCAGCGGCGCAAAGCAGCGCGCAAAGGCGGGTGGTGACGACAGGCACCGCGCACAGACCTGCTGACTCAATGCCAATGAGGCGACAGGCTCAGCACAATGCGGACAGGCATGCTGATTGCGCGCGATTCTCGCCTCGCAGGCGTCGCACCACTCGCGGCGCGATGTCAGCTCTCGCTCATCAGGCGAGCGTGTCGGTAGAGAGGGAAATGAAGGGGGAGGTGAAACTGAAGCGCTCTGCCGTTCGGTCGCGCCGGGCATGGCTGTCGTCAGCTGACGCTGACAGAAGGCGCAGGGTCGCGACAACTGCCAGTGGTCAACCAGCAGAGTTCTCATCGTTGACAGCGCCCGCGGAAACTCTATCATCTCAGTTAACCTGACCTTACTCAATGCGTTGACTGGCCACTTGCCAGCTCGGCTGCCGACTCCCGGACTCACTCACGGATGAACGGCTCAGCGCGCTCTCGCTCTGCCCGCCTGATGAAGGACCTCAAGCTCATGACCGTAGAAGCCTCCCGCGTGACCACACAAGCCACGAATATCCCTGCGCCTGCCGATGACAGCGTGGTACGCCATGACTGGAGCGTCGCGGAAATCGAGGCGCTGTTCGCCCTGCCCTTCAATGACCTGCTGTTCCGTGCCCAGCAGGTGCACCGCCAGCACTTCGACCCGAATGCGGTACAGGTCTCCACCCTGCTGTCGATCAAGACCGGCGCCTGCCCGGAAGACTGCAAGTACTGCCCGCAGTCCGGCCACTACAACACCGGCCTTGGCAAGGAAAAGCTGATGGAGATCGAGAAGGTGGTCGAGCAGGCGCGTGCCGCCAAGGACGCCGGCGCCAGCCGCTTCTGCATGGGCGCGGCCTGGAAGAGCCCGCGTGAGCGCGACCTCGAAGTGGTCACCGAGATGGTGCGTCAGGTGAAGTCGCTGGGACTCGAGACCTGCATGACGCTGGGCATGGTCGATACCGATCAGGCCAGAAAGCTCGCGGATGCCGGCCTCGACTACTACAACCACAATCTGGACACCTCACCGGAGTACTACGGCGAGATCATCACCACGCGCAGCTACAGCGAGCGCCTGGACACCCTGGCCAGCGTGCGCGAAGCCGGCATGAAGGTGTGCTCCGGCGGCATCCTCGGCATGGGCGAGACCACCACCGACCGTGCCGGCCTGCTGCGTCAGCTGGCCAATCTGGAGCCGCAGCCGGAATCGGTGCCGATCAACATGCTGGTCAAGGTGGCGGGCACGCCGCTGGAGAATGTCGATGACCTCGATCCCATCGAGTTCATCCGCGCCATCGCCGTGGCGCGCATCATGATGCCAAAGAGTCACGTGCGCCTGTCCGCCGGCCGCGAGCAGATGGACGACTCCACCCAGGCACTGGCCTTCCTCGCCGGCGCCAACTCCATCTTCTATGGCGAGCGTCTGCTGACCACCGGCAACCCGCAGGCCAACCGTGACCGCGAGCTGTTCGAGCGCCTCGGCCTGCACCCGGAGACCCGCCAGGAAGTCGCCAGCGACGAAGTGCGCGAAGCCGCCCTGAAGGCCGCCATGGAAGAAAAGGCACGTGCCAATGTCGAGGGCAGCCTGTTCTATGACGCCACGCGCGAGGCGACGCCCGCCAGCAGCGAAGGCCAGGTGCGCGAACGCAAGCCCTGCGGCCTGGTGGTCTGATCGCTCGTGGCCACCGACACGCCCACCAGCGCGCGCTTCAGCCCTCAGTCCAGCGCCAGCTTCACGCATTTGGAGGACCTGCTCACTCAGCGTGAGCGGGTCGGCCGTTATCGCCGGCGCCTGACGCTGGATACGCCACAGGGGCCCCACGTCAACCTCGCCGGGCAGGAAGCCGGTGCAGGAATGCGCCCGCTGCTCAACTTCACCGCCAACGACTATCTGGGGCTGGCCAACCACCCGGCGCTAGTCGAGGCCGGCTGTCGCGCGGCGCGTGAATTCGGTGTCGGCAGCGGCAGCGCTCACCTGGTCAATGGCCACCAGCGCGCTCACCACCAGCTGGAGGCTCGTCTGGCCGAGCTGACCGGGCGGCCACGCGCGCTGCTGTTCTCCACCGGCTTCATGGCCAATCTGGGCGTGATCGATGCGCTGGCGAGCGCCTCGCGCGAGGCCGGTCGCAGCCTCGAGATCTTCCATGATCGCCTCAATCACGCCAGCCTCCTCGACGGCGCGCGCCTGGCGTCCTCCGGCACCACTGCCGTGCGCTCGCGTCGCTTCCACCACCGCGATCTTGAAGATCTCGAGCGCCAGCTGGCGCGCTCCCCGGCCGACGACAAGCTGGTGATCAGCGATGGCGTGTTCAGCATGGATGGCGACTGCGCCGATATCGCGGGCCTGAGCCAGGCCTGCGCCCGGCACGGCGCCTGGCTGATGATCGATGATGCCCACGGACTGGGCGTGCTGGGCGAGCATGGCGAAGGACTGGTCGGACGCGATACCCCGCTGGCTGACGTGCCGGTATTGGTCGGCACCCTGGGCAAGGCGCTCGGCAGCAGCGGCGCCTTCGTCGCCGGCAGCGATGCGCTGATCGAGAGCCTGATCCAGCTGGCGCGCCCTTACATCTACACCACCGCCCAACCGCCGCATGTCGCCGCCGCTACCCTGGCGGCGCTGGAGATCGTCGCGCACGAACCACAACGCCGTGAGCAATTGCAGGCCCGCGTGCAGCAGTTCCGTGAGGGTTGTACGCATCTGCTGGCGGGCAGTGGGCTCGCGCTCGGGCTCGGGCTGACGCCAGCCGACACGAACATTCCACCCTCTGCCCCGCTGACCCCGATTCAGCCGCTGATTCTGGGCAGCGAAGCGCGGGCATTGGCCTGGAGCGCGGCACTGCGCGAGCGTGGCGTACTGGTCTCGGCCATCCGTCCGCCCACGGTGCCCGCCGGCAGCTCGCGCCTGCGCTTCACCTTCTCCGCCGAGCACACGGCCGAGGATATCGCGGTACTGCTCGACGCTCTCGAAGCGGTACTGGCAACGGAAAAGGCCCAGCCCCAATCAGATGCATCGCAAGCGAGCCCAGAAGGAGTCACGCCATGACGCTGACTCGTCTGGTGCTGTTCAGCGGCTGGGGCATCGATGCACGCATCTGGCAGCCCCTGATCGCCTGCCTGCACGCACGCCTCGCTCACATCACTGAGACAGATGAGCAGGCAGATAAGCAGGCAGATAAGCAGGCAGCTGACGAGGCAAGGAGTCGCCCGCTGGAGATCATCGCGCCGGATTGGCCAGAAGAAGGCCCGCAAGCCGAGTCACGGGCAGGCTCAGAACCGACGGCCTCGCGAGCCTCACTGGGCGGCGCCGATACCCTGTGGCTGGGCTGGTCGCTGGGCGCCCTGCGGGCCGAGGCGCTGGCGAAGGAGCAGGCGCCAGCCGCCCTTGTCTCGCTAGCCATGGGGCCAAGCTTCATCGAACAGGCCGCAGCTGAGCAGATGATTCCCGCCCTGGCACCGGAGGTGCTGGACACCTTCCGCGCAGCCTTCGCGCGCAACCCCACCGCCAGCTGGCAACACTTTATGCGCTGGCAGGCCAGTGGTGAGGCGTCTACGCGTGACTGCCTCAGGCAATTGCGCGAACTGATCGGACGCCATCCAGTCAGTCGCGAAGCGGTGCTCGCGGCAGGACTGGCGGAACTGTCCAGCCGCCAGATGTCGCTGGCATCTCAATCAGAGTCACCGCTCGAGTTCTGGCTCGGCAAGCAGGACCCGCTGCTGGCACCGGGCCTGAGTGCGGCGCTGCGCGCGCAGGGCCAGGTGGTTGCGGAATTCGAGGGCGGCCACTGCCTGCCATTGAGCGCGACCGAGGCGCTTGCCGATGCCCTGCTCGCGCGCATGGGCCTCGCCACCCACGTCACGCACATCAGCGAGGAGGCCTGAGATGTCGATTGCCGTCAGCATGTCGCCTGCAGAGCTTGCAACGCCCCCGCTCACGCCTGCCACGAGCCGTCAGCAGGTTGCCCGCGCCTTTGATCGCGGCGCTGCCGACTACCTCACGCTGGCGCAGGCGCAGCACGCCATGGCGGCCACCCTGTTCGCCTCGCTCCCTGAGCGGCTGCCGGCCGAGGCCCGTGTGCTCGATCTCGGTTGTGGGCCCGGACATTGGACCCTCGAACTGGCGCAGCGCTACTCTGGGGCTTGCTGCATGGGGCTGGATCTTTCGCTTGAGATGCTGCGTGAAGCCGCACGCCAGACGAGCGAGCTTGCGAGTGGCAGCCCTGAACGCCTGCACTGGCTACGCGCCGATGCCGAGCGCCTGCCACTGGCCGATGCGAGTCTGGACCTGGTGTTCTCGAGCCTGGCCGTGCAATGGTGCGACAGCCCTCGGCTATGGCTCGCGGAACTGTCACGCACCTTGAAACCCGGCGCTCGAGCGCACATCAACACCCTGGGGCCCGGCACCCTCAAGGAAGTACGCCATGCCTGGCAGCGTACGGATGATTCCGTGCGCCACTTCCCCAGCGCCACCCATCTTGCACGCCATGCAGAAGCCGCCGGGTTGCGCTGCCACTGGCAGTTACGCCCGCGGATATTTCACTATCCCGATGTCGCCGCGGTCATGGCCTCGATCAAGGGCATCGGGGCACAGACCGCCACTGGCCGGCGCCTGACACGCGCCGAGGTGCAGCAGGCCAAGGCGCGACATGAAACGTTGCGTACCGCGAAGGGGTTGCCTGTAAGCTATCAAGTCATTGAACTTGTGCTCGAAAAACCGTTCAGAATTGCGTACGGATAACACTGATACTTTGCTTGAAGGCAATTACCTGCCTCGCTCGGATACAATGAAAACTGATATGAAAACCGCGGACAGCTCGTCACGGGACACTGCTTTGCCTGCGCGAGCCGAACATGGCATCGCCGCCTTCGTGACCGGTACCGATACCGAAATCGGCAAGACCTTCATCGCCAGCGCCCTGCTGGCACGTGCTCGCCTGCGCGGGCTGACCACGCTGGGCCTCAAGCCCGTGGCCTCTGACTGCTTCGAGAATCACGATGGCCTGGTCAACGCCGACGCCCTGTCATTGCAGGCGCAGTGCGAACCGGAAGCGGAGTATGAAAGCATCAATCCCTGGCGCTTCGCGCCGGCCATCGCGCCGCACATTGCCGCGCGTCAGGTGGGCGTCAGTCTCGAGGTGGCGAAGATCGCGGCGCATGTGCGGGGCCAGCGGACGAGTGCACCGCGCGACCTGCTGCTGGTGGAAGGCGCTGGCGGCTGGCGGGTACCGCTGAATGACGATGAGGATTTCTCGGACCTGGCCATCGAGCTGGGCTTGCCGGTGATTCTGGTCGTCGGGCTACGCCTGGGCTGCATCAATCATGCGCGCCTGACGCTTGAGGCCATCGAGCGCGATGGGCTGGAGATCGCCGGCTACGTCATCAACCATCTGGAAGCGGATATCGAGGTCAGCGAAGACAACATGGCAACCTTGTCACGCACGCTGCGAGCCCCCTGCCTGGGCGTCGTGCCGTGGATGTGCGATGAAGATCTCTCCAATACACGCCACGCCGCCGAGCGCGCCGCCAGCTATCTGCAACTGCCCTGCGGGCTGGAATCACGCAGCGTGCATGTCGTACAGGAGTGAGGCGCTGAAGGCGCAGCACAAGGCGGGAAAATTCAGGGGATAATCGACACAAGCGATTGACTTGAAAGGCGTCACAGGTAAAATGCAGCCCTGCTTCTCGCGGAAGTGGTGGAATTGGTAGACACGCCAGATTTAGGTTCTGGTGCCGCAAGGTGTGGGGGTTCGAGTCCCCCCTTCCGCACCATCAGCAAGCCTTTGCTGATGCTCCCCAGCTGCCTCGCGCAGTCAGTCAGCAAGTCCTCCCGCTTTTGTCTGTCGTGCATGCGTCGTGTCATCTGATGCCTTCTGCTCCCATCGTCATTGTCAGTGCCTTCCCGTCGGTTGCTGGACCCGCGTCTTTCCCGCTCTCTGCGTTACGCTGCTTTGCAAACAACCTGCTCTACGCTCTCCTGCTTTACGTTCCTCTGCCTTGCGCCCCCGGTCGATCTGCGGTGCGGCATTCGCGCGTCTGGACGAACCTCAGCGTCGTCTTAGGCTGTCCTGCAGATTGGCCAGGCTGACACGCGCCTGATCCAGCAACAGCTGGCGCTCTTCACGGTCATGATGCGCGGCATGCGCCGCGGCGAGTTGCAGGTTCACGTATTCGATTCCACTGGTGAAACGATAGAACTCGCGACGCGAGGCCACCTGGCGAAAGGCGTCGAGCAGCGAGGGATCAAGTGCCAGCCGCTCACCACGCGCAACGCCTGGCTCCGCCTCCACCAATGCCGATAGCAGTGGATGCACGGCCTGATTCCATTCCTCTCTGCGCGGCCGCCAGCGACCGAGCCAGAAGCCGATGAAACCGCCGATGCCAAGGCCGCCCAGCCCCCATAACCATTCCCACTGCATGCTGGTGCCTCATTGCGTCAGATCGAATCCCGAGGGTCATTGCCTCATCCTGGCGCAGTATACCCAACAATGAGCGCTCTCATGCTCAACGCCCGACATATTTAATAAAATACTAATAAACAAGACATTTGCGCTCATTGCGCACGGGCGCCCAGCACGATGATGGCGCTGCCCGCCAGGCAGACCAGTGTCCCCAGCAGGTCCCAGCGACTGGGCAACTGCTGCTCGACCAGCCACAGCCAGGCCACTGACGCGGCGATATAGACACCGCCATAGACGGCAAAGGCGCGCCCGGCGTGACTGACGTCGACCAGTGAAAGCAGCCAGGCGAACAGCGCCAGGCTGAGCATGCCGGGAATCAGCCAGCCGGGGCTGCGCTCCAGTTTCCACCAGGCCCAGAAACTGAAGCAGCCGGCGATCTCGGCGAGCGCCGCCAGCGGATATATCCAGAGAATCGACATCGATGAGTCTCGCGTGAGGTTGGCAGCCCTGGGTGACAGCGCCATGAAAGTTGTCGGCATCAGACGACTCCCGCACCCCGTCAAAAGCCGCTAGGATTAATTAGCGGACAATCCATGGACAATCACGGCCGATGGATTCCCTGTCCGTCTCTCCGTATTGACCAAGCCAGGATTGGCGCCGTCTTGCTGCGCATGATATCGCGCAGTGACTCGATAACAAGGAACCCCACGATGACTCGGCAACGACTGATCATCAACCGCCTGGATGCTGACCGCCTCCAGCGCCTGATCGACGCTCAGCAACACGATGATGAGCTGTCGCTTCGCCTCGAAAGCCGCCTGATCCAGGCAGAGATCGTGCCTCCCGATGACTTCCCCGAAGACCGCGTCAGCATGCGCAGCCGCCTGCGTCTCAAGGGGTCGCGCTCCGGCGATAGCGAGCTGACACTGCACTACCCTACCCCGGAGGATGGTGAGTGCATGTCGCTGCGCAGCCACCTGCCGCAACCCGAAGAGCAAGAGACCTCACTGGCGCTGTGCATCATGTCACCACTGGGCATCGCGCTGCTGGGAATGGCGGTTGGCGAGCAGATCACGCTGCCCCGGGAAGATGGCCAGAGTGACGTCATCCGTCTGGAAGCCATCCTGCATCAGCCGGAAGCCTGCGGTCAGTTTCACCTCTGAAGGGCCAGGGCCACTTGATTCACGCCTGAAAAGCGCCGGGTTCGACAGTCAGCCCTGTGCTGACACAGGCTGGCAGCGCGGCAATACGCTACGCTGACAGGAGCCAGCAGGGTTGCCGGACCCTGCTGGCTCACGCCATTGCTCCTTGACATAACACGCCATCGATCCCGCTGCGCACCTGCGCATGCGGGCATTTTCAATGTCTGTCTGGAGAATGCCTCATGGGTATATTATCGCACCCTCATATCAAGACAGCCGCTCACCGGCGCCTGCATGAAGCTCTCGAGCACTACGCGGCCAGTCATCAGCATCGTGAGAACATCCGCATGCATCTTGTCTGCGTGCCTGTCATCTTCACTGCCAGCTTGATCCTGCTGTGGAGACTGCTCGGGGGGCAGGGGCTATCGAGTGAACCGGGGCTGGGTGTGTGGATGCTGCCCGGTGGCGTGGTCACCCTGGCGGTCCTGGCCGTCTATGCGCGCTTCTCCCTCAGGGTACTTGGCGTGATGGCCGCCTGGGCCCTGGCAAGCCTGGCGCTGATGTTCGTGATGCTCGGGCTCAACTGGCCGGTGACACCGATGATGCTGGCAGCCTTCGTGGTCGCCTGGATCGGTCAGGTCGTCGGCCATCGGATCGAGGGCCGCAAGCCGGCCTTCCTCGATGACCTGCGTCAGCTGCTGATCGGACCGCTGTTCGTGCTGGTCGAGCTGTTCCCCGCCATGCGTGACTGGCTGCTGAAGCAGGATGAGCCGACCGAGCGGTCATGAGCGGGCCTGTGAGCATGCAGCTTGCCGACACGGCCCGATGGACAGGGATTCCGACAACACAAAAAAGCCCAGCGACCTGACACGGCCGCTGGGCTTTTCATTGGACGCTACTGACGGTCACGGTGTCTTGTGGCTTGCGTCATCGCTCCGGCGCGAAATCCTCGAGGCTGAAGGCCATCAATGGCGCTGCGCCAGCACTGATCTGGGCTTCCAGGGCGACGGCGCGCGGCAGCACGCGTGCCACGAAGTACTCCCCGAGCGCCAGCTTGCGGCGATAGAAGCCCTCACCGCTGGCACCTGCTTGCGCCAGTCCACGCGCCGCCGCACGCGCCATGCGCAGCCACAGATAGCTGTAGACACACAGCCCTGCCAGGTTGAGGTAGTCACAGGCCGCCGCGCCCAGCTCTTCCGGGTTGTCATCGGCGCGGGCCAGCAACTGCTCCGACACTCGCTCCAGGCGCTCAAGCTCCGTCTTGCAGGCCTCGGCGAACGGACGGGTCTGGGCGTCGTCGGCCTGACGCTCAAGCTCGGCTCGCACCAGGGCGGCAAAGCTCGCCACATGGCCGCCACGATTGCGGTAGAGCTTGCGCCCGACCAGATCCATCGCCTGAATGCCGTTGGTGCCTTCGTAGATCATCGCGATGCGTGCATCGCGCACGTACTGCTCGGCGCCCCACTCCACGCAGTAGCCATTGCCACCATAGAGCTGCTGCGCCATGACGGTGGCATCGAAGCCACGGTCGGTCAGCAGCGCCTTGGCGATCGGCGTCATGAATTGCACCAGCGCATCCGCGTCGGCCTTCACCGCGTCATCGGCGTGATATTTGACGCGGTCCAGCTGCTGGCCCACGAAGACGGCAAAGGCCCGCCCGGTCTCGTTCCAGACGCGCACCTCAAGCGCCATGCGCCGCACGTCAGGATGCACCAGAATCGGGTCGGCCGGCTTGTCAGGCGCCTTGGCCCCAGTCGGTGCCCGGCTCTGCAGACGCTCGGCGGCGAAGTCCATCGCGCTCTGATAGGCCACCTCGCCCAGCCCCAGCCCCTGCAGGCCGATGGAGAGACGCTCGTAGTTCATCATGGTGAACATCGCCGCCAGCCCCTGATGCGGCTCGCCGATCAGCACGCCTTCGGCACCGTCGAAGTTCATCACGCAGGTCGCGCTGCCCTTGATGCCCATCTTGTGTTCGATGGAGCCACAGCTGACCGCATTCGGTGTCGTCGGCTGGCCATCGGCATCAAGCAGGTGCCTGGAGACCAGAAACAGCGAGATGCCACGTGTCCCCGGCGGCGCATCCGGCAGCTTGGCAAGCACCAGATGCACGATATTGTCGACCATGTCGTGCTCGCCGCCGGTGATCCAGATCTTGGTGCCGGTGAGGCGATAGCGCGGCAGCCCCAGCAGCGGGTCATCGCCCTCGAGGGGTTCGGCACGGGTGCGAATCAGGCCAAGATCCGTGCCGCAATGCGGTTCGGTCAGACACATGGTGCCCAGCCAGTCGCCGGCATACATGCGCGGCAGAAACACCTGCTTGACGGACTCCGGCGCGTGACTGTCCACCGCCAGACAGGCACCGGCATTCAGCGCCGGATAGAGCGCGAAGCTGGTATTGGTGGCGTAGAGCATCTCTTCAAACGCCACGGTGAGCATCTTGGGCATGCCCTGGCCACCGTATTCAGGATTGCCGCCCAGCCCCATCCAGCCGCCTTCGGCGAGCACCCGATAGGCCTCCTTGAAGCCCTTGGGTGTCGTGACGTGGCCATTCTCGAAACGCGCGCCCTCGGCGTCACCACTCAGGTTGAGCGGCAGCAGCTCGGCCTGGGTCACGCGCGCACCTTCCTCGAGAATCGCCTCGGCCAGCTCGACATTCACCTCTTCGGTGGCTGCCATGCCCGCCCATTCCTGCTCGGCGGCGAACACCTCATCGAGAATGAAGCGTGCATCCCTGAGTGGCGCCTGATACTTGGCCATATCACTGTCCTCACTGACTCATGTGCTAAGGGCTTTCGCGAAAGACTTGCCTCTCACCCCGTGATGAACGACGGGCTTCGCTCAGCAGAATTCAAACGATTGCTTGAAACAATAGGCGCAATCAGATGCCACGTCATCTCGACCTTGGCCCAAGAGCCGCCCAGCCATGCGCCAGCACGATGACCAGGCCAACGATGGTCAGGCCAACGACCACCAGCCCCTCCGTGACCAGCGACACAACGCAAGACGCCGCCCCGGGGTTACCGAGGCGGCGTCTTGTCACTGCTCATGTCGCTGCTTTCAGCGCTTTCGCTACGGTCGCTCTAGACCGATACCACATTGGCCAGCGGCGTCGGGTGCTTGCCATCTTCCCACCCCAGGCTGCTGTTGGCATTCGGCGAGAACCACTTGAGCGAATCGTGCAGCTTGACCACATCCCCGACGATGATCAGCGTCGGCGGCTTGAGGCCCTGACCGGCGATCTGCGCCGGCATGTCCGCCAGCGTTGCTACATGCACACGCTGACGCGCGGTGGTGCCCTGCTCGACCAGCGCGATCGGCGTGGACGCCGCCAGACCATTGGCGATCAACTGCTCGCAGATCAGCCCCAGGCTGCCGAGCCCCATGTAGAAGACCAGCGTCTGGGCCGGGCGCGCCAGCGCCTCCCAATCCAGGTCACAGCTGCCATCCTTCAAGTGGCCGGTGACGAAGCGCACCGACTGGGCGTGGTCGCGATGAGTCAGCGGAATACCCGCGTAAGCCGCGCAACCGGAAGCCGCCGTGATGCCCGGCACGACCTCGAAGCTGATGCCGGCACCGGCCAGGGTCTCGAGCTCTTCCCCGCCGCGCCCGAAGATGAAGGCGTCACCGCCCTTCAAACGCACCACGCGATGCCCGGCGCGGGCGTAATCCACCAACGCCTGATTGATGCCTTCCTGGGGCACGCTGTGATCGCTGCGCGCCTTGCCGACATACAGGCGACGCGCCTCCGGATTGGCCAGCGCCAGAATCTCGTGGCTGACCAGGCGATCGTGAATGATGACATCGGCCTGCTGCAGATGGCGCAGCGCCTTGAGCGTCAGCAGCTCCGGATCGCCCGGCCCCGCGCTGACCAACGCCACCTGGCCATGCGTGCCCGTGAAGCGGTCCTCCTCCTTCACGGGCAATACCGCCTCGCCGGCCACCAGACGCGGCGGCAGGCGCACGCTGGAGTCCCGGGGGTGGCTCGGCGCGAACACCATCACGTGCTGCTCGCGCGCATGACGCAGGATGCCGCGATCGCGGCCTTCGCTGCCGGTGGCGACCAGCCATAGCTGGCCGGGGGCCGGCACGGGCAACAGGGTATCGGCAACCTCCCAACCTTCACGACCACACAGGGTCTCCAGCATCGGCATGCGGGCATCGCCGTAGACACACAGGTCTGCACCGAGGCCGGCGAAACGCTCGGCCAGCGCGACAGCCTCCTGGCCGCCACCGATCAGGCACAGCTGGAGTCGTGAGGGGTCACAGGAGAGATTGAGAAATTCCATGGGGCACATCCACAAACGCGGCGAGGCTGGGGAGCAGCCTTCGATGGGTCACATTTTAGAGCATAAGAACCACTCCCTAAAATAACCAATAAGAATAACAACCCTGATGCTACGTTGTAGTCACGCAGCGGAAATAACGAGTGAGGGAATAACGAGTGGTGCGATCGGGCAAGGCCTCTGTCTTCGCGATAAACGAAGGCCCCCGCTTCCATGGGAAAGCGAGGGCCTTGTTCTACGAGAATCCACTACGGCGATTCACGCACCTCAGACGTTGATGGTTTCCACCCCGCCCATGTAGCCACGCAGCGCCTGCGGCACAGTGATGGAGCCATCGGCGTTCTGATGGTTTTCCAGCACGGCGACCAGGCAGCGACCCACAGCCAGACCGGACCCATTCAGGGTATGCACCAGCTGCGGCTTCTTCTGACCTTCGACACGCACACGCGCCTGCATGCGGCGTGCCTGGAAGTCACGGCAGTTGGAGATGGAGGAAATCTCGCGGTAGGTCGCCTGGCTCGGCAGCCAGACTTCCAGGTCATAGGTCTTGGCGGCGGCAAAGCCCATGTCGCCGGTGCACAGGGTCACGGCACGGTACGGCAGTTCCAGCGCCTGCAGGATGGCTTCGGCGTGGCCACGCATCTCTTCGAGGGCTTCGTCGCTCTTCTCCGCCGCGACGACCTGTACCATCTCGACCTTGTCGAACTGGTGCTGGCGAATCATGCCGCGGGTATCACGGCCATAGGCACCGGCTTCACTGCGGAAGCACGGGGTATGGGCGGTGAACTTGAGCGGCAGACTGCCGGCGTCGATGATTTCGTCGCGCACCATGTTGGTCAGCGGCACTTCGGCGGTCGGGATCAGGAAGAAATCACGATCGTCGTTGAGCTTGAACAGGTCTTCCTCGAACTTGGGCAGCTGGCTGGTGCCCATCAGGGAATCGCGATTGACGATATAGGGCACGTAATATTCTTCGTAGCCATGCTCAAGCGTCTGCTTGTCGAGCATGAACTGCACCAGCGCACGATGCAGGCGCGCGATGGAGCCATGCATCACGGCGAAGCGTGAACCGGTGATCTTGACCGCCAGCTCGAAGTCCAGCTGGCCCTTGAGCTCACCGAGGTCGACATGGTCACGCACGTCGAAGTCGAATTCACGCGGCGTGCCCCAGCGGTGCAGCTCGACGTTGTCGCTTTCGTCCGCGCCTTCCGGCACTTCGGCGTCCGGCAGGTTCGGCAGGCTGGCCGCCATGGCGTCGGCCTTGGCCTGCAGCTCATTGAGCTCGGACTTGGCGGCGTCGAGACGCTCGCCCAGATCACTGACTTCTGCCAGCAGCGGCGCGATGTCTTCGCCGCGTGCCTTGGCATTACCGATGGACTTGGAGCGGGTGTTGCGCTCGTTCTGCAGGGATTCCGTCTCGACCTGCAGGTCACGGCGGCGCGCTTCCAGCGCGGCAAAGGCTTCGGTATCCAGCTGATAGCCACGACGTGCGAGGCGCTCGGCAGTCGCTTCAAGATCAGCGCGCAGAAGTTTCGGGTCCAGCATGTGGGAAGGCTCTCTCGTCGGATCACTCAGGCCGCATCGCGGCGCGGAAAGGTTATGCGCACTAGTCTACCTCAGCCATGCCCTGCTTCGCAGCCGCCCAGGCGACAGGAGGACGCGCCCGGGCACGGGAATCACAGCAGGACGCGTGCGATCTTCATGCCCAGCGCGACCATGCCCAGACACGCCACCACACTGACGGCGACATAGGCCAGCCCCGCGAGCATGCGTCCGCTCATCATCAGATTGAGCGCCTCGAGGGCAAAGGTGGAGAAGGTGGTGAAGGCACCGGTGAAGCCGGCCACCATGATCGCCTGCCAGACGGGGGCCAGCTTGAGCTCCTGGGTCACCCAGATGAACAGGAACCCCATCAGGCAGCTGCCGATCAGATTGACGCCGAGGGTCCCCCACGGGAAACCACGCCCGGCGGCGCCGACGATCCAGCCACTGACAAGATACCGTCCCAGCGCCCCGATGGCGCCGCCCGCTGCTACTGCCAACCAGGTTCCCATGTGCCTTGTATGCCCCGTGCTCGATTCATTGCGAGTGAGCGCTGGGCAACGCCATGGATCGGCCGCCAGCCACTCTGGCACCCGAGAGTGCCGCCTAGCGCTCCATTGTAGGAAAATCGCCAGCCACGGGGAATCCACGACTCACGAAAGGCAGGTTGAACAAAGCACGACACCCGCGATGCGCCTCCTGACCAATGGGCATCGCGGGTGTCTGAGCGTGGCTGAGAGCGGAAGACATCAGGCGGCAGAGCGCCTCATTCACTGCCGGGTGACGCACTGCCCTGCTCGACCTCCGCGCGCAGTTGCTCCAGCACATGCTGCCATTGGCGGTGTGCGCCTTCCTTGCCCCCGAGCTGCTCCAGACCGCGTGCCGTCCAGGTGCCGGGGGTGCCGATACGCGAGGCAAGCTCGCCGGGCGGGGTATCGGGGTGGGCTTCCATCAAGGCCAGCGCATCACGCAACTGCGCCATCAGCAACAGGCGCGCCTGGGGGCCGCTCATGCCGGGCACCGTCTGGAACCAGTCGAGCAACGCCTGCTGCAGCGCCATCTGCCAGGCATTCACGCAGACCGCCAGCATGCTGGCCTCGAAGGCCGCTTCATCATCGAAGGCGATGATCTGCCGGACCGCCGGCCCGAGCAGGTCGCGCGTCAGCGGGTCTTCCGGATAGAGCGTGAGGGCGCTCTGCCCTTCACAGACTGCCAGCCCCGTCATCACCCGCACCACTCGCGCCGGCGCGAACCAGCGCTGCAGCTGCTGCAGTGGCACCCCGGCCGCCAGCACCATCAGGTGATGGTCCTTGCTCAGTGCGTGGCTTTCACGCAGCTCACTTGCCAGCGCCTCGAGCTGCTCTGGCCGCACCCCGACCAGCATGCACAGGCTCGATTCACACACCGCGACGTTGCTTACGTGGCGGATGGCACCGAAACGCCAGCCCAGACGGTGACTGCGCACGTCGTTGCGCGGCGAGAGATGAAATTCCAGATCATGCCGCGAGCGGCCTTCGCGCTGACAACCGCGCGCCAACGCGACCAGCAATGACTCCGCCAACTCCCCCACCCCCAGCACTCCCAATCGCGTGGGCGGCTGGCGAGACTCGCGATGACAGGTGGAGGTCGAGGAATAGGTGGACGATGCCATGAGCTAACTCCTGATGACTCAGCGGAAGAGGGAAGACAGCTTCAAGGGAAGAAACGGAGGGGATACGCCATGAGGGCCTGCCTTGCGATGGCTGACGGTACCACTGAAGCGGCGACTGACGCCTGACAATCGCCCGCAGCATGTGCACATCATCCCCCTTGTTGCTTGCATTCGGGCGCACACGCCTTGGTTTGATGACTCCTCACAGCGTAGTCATTCCTCACTCCTTTCACCTGAATTCCCGTCTCGCGAGTGACGCAATGCCGCGCTGGGCTGGGGCCACACGCCCAGCTCAGGTAAGCTTAGGCCCATTGGCCCTGGATGCCTGCCTGACGCGACTCACTGCCCGAGCGAAATCATGACCGAACGCCTGCTGGATATGCCCGCCCCCGTCGATTCCCTCTATCTGGACTTTCTGGCCGCCCTGCGAGATGCAGGCTTTGCCGGTGACATCAGTCCGGACTATGCCAACCGCACCGTGTTGTCGACCGACAACTCGCTCTATCAGGTGCTGCCTCAGGCCGTGGTCTACCCGCGCCATGCCGAGGATGTCCAGCGCATCGCGCGCCTCTCCCACGAGCCACGCTTTTCGGGCGTCACCCTGGCGCCACGCGGCGGCGGTACCGGCACCAATGGCCAGTCACTCAATGACGGCGTGCTGGTGGATGTCTCGCGGCACATGAACCGCATTCTCGAGATCGATGTCGAGAACCGTCGCGTGCGCGTCGAGGCCGGCGTGGTGAAGGACCAGCTGAATGCCGCGCTCAAGCCGCATGGCCTGTTCTTCGCGCCGGAGCTCTCGACCTCCAACCGCGCCACCATTGGCGGCATGATCAATACCGATGCCTCCGGTCAGGGCAGCTGCGAATACGGCAAGACGCGTGATCACGTGCTGGCGCTCGACAGCGTTCTGCTCGACGGGACACGACTGTCGAGCCATGCCATCGATGATGCCGAGCTCGAGACACTGTGTGCACGTGAGGATCGCGTCGGTGAGGTCTACCGCACCGCACGCGCGATCGCCGATGAGCGCGCCGAGGAAATCGCCGACATCTTTCCGCCGCTCAACCGCTGCCTGACCGGCTACGACCTCGCCCACCTGCGCGAGGCCGATGGGCGATTCAACCTCAACAGCCTGCTGTGCGGCGCCGAGGGCACGCTGGGCTTCGTGGTCGAGGCCGAGCTGAATGCGCTGCCCATCGCGCCTTGCTCGACGCTGATCAACCTGCGCTACGCAAGCTTCATGGACGCACTGCGCGACGCCAAGGCGCTGATGGCGGTCGAGGGCAATCGCCCGACCTCCATCGAGACGGTGGATGACACCGTGCTCAACCTCGCCATGCAGGACTTCGTGTGGGATAGCGTCGAGGAATTCTTCCCGGCCAGCGCCGAAGGCACCCCGGCCATCGGCGGCATCAACCTGATCGAATTCAATGCCGACAGCGAAGAGGTGCTGGATGCCAAGGTCCGCGCCTTCAGCGAGCACCTGGCCAGCGATACCAGCGTCGAGCGTCTCGGCTTCACCGAAGCCCGCGGTCGCGCGCAGATCGGTCGTGTCTATGGCATGCGCAAGCGCTCGGTGGGCCTGCTGGGCAATGTCGACGGCGAAGCCCGCCCGCTGCCCTTCGTCGAGGACACCGCCGTCCCACCGGAGCATCTGGCCGACTACATCGCCGAATTCCGCGCCGCGCTGGATGCCCGTGGCCTGCGCTATGGCATGTTCGGGCATGTCGATGCCGGCGTGCTGCACGTGCGCCCGGCGCTGGACATGAAGGACCCCGCCCAGCAGGCGATGATCCGCGAGATCTCCGATGAGGTCGCCGCCCTCACCCACAAGTACGGTGGTCTGCTGTGGGGCGAGCACGGCAAGGGCGTGCGCTCCGAGTACTCGCCACGCTTCTTCGGCAGCCTCTACGGCGCGCTGCAGGATGTGAAGGCAGCCTTTGACCCGCACAACCAGCTCAATCCGGGCAAGATCGCCTCCCCGCGCCTGTCAGTGGCGCTGGTCGACGACGCAAGCACGAGTGACGCGGGCGCCAGCGAAGGGGGCAGCGAAGAGGGCAGCGAGAGCGACAAGCGTGATCACGCTGACAGTGCCGTCGAGGCCTTCGACCCCCGCTTGATGCGTATCGATGACGTGACCATGCGCGGCGATCTCGACCGTCAGATCGATGAGCGCGTGTGGCAGGAATACGCCAGCGCCGTCTATTGCAACGGCAATGGCGCCTGCTACAACTACGACCCCAACGACGCCATGTGCCCGTCGTGGAAGGCGACTCGCCAGCGCATCCACTCGCCCAAGGGGCGTGCCAGTCTGATGCGTGAATGGCTGCGCCTGGAAGGCAACGCCGGACGCAACGTGATCGCCGAAGTCCAGGCTGCGCGTACCCCGGGCCTCAAGGGCACCGGCATGTGGCTGGCGCGTCTGCCGGCGCGCATCAGCGCCTCGCTCAAGGCACGCCGTGCCGGCACCGCACAGACTGAGGGTCAGTCTGACGCCAACTTCGACCAGCAGGTCTACGACGCCATGTCCGGTTGCCTGGCGTGCAAGTCCTGCGCGGGCCAGTGCCCGATCAAGGTCAACGTGCCCGATTTCCGCAGTCGCTTCCTTGAGGTCTATCACCATCGTTATCAGCGTCCGCTGCGCGATTACCTGATCGGCAGCCTCGAATTCGTGCTGCCGTGGGCCGAGCGCGTCACGCCGCTCTATAACGGTCTGCTGACCAACAAGCTGGTCAGTCGTCTGCTGGAAGGCCCGATCGGCATGGTCGATGCGCCGCGCCTGTCACGCGCCAGCCTGCGCAGACAGCTCAAGAGCTGGGGCGTGTCCGAGGCGACGCCGACCCAGCTGGGCCGTCTGACCGAATCCCAGAAGGCCAGAAGCGTGATCCTGGTGCAGGACGCCTTCACCAGTCACTTCGAGGCCCAGCTGGTGATCGACATCATCGAGCTGCTGTCGCGACTCGACATCCATGTCTTCGTCGCGCCCTTTGCCCCCAACGGCAAGCCGCTGCAGGTGCAGGGCTTCACCGGCGCCTTCCAGCGTACCGCGCGTGCCCAGGCCGAGCGTCTCAAGGCGATCGCCGACTTCGGCGTGCCGCTGGTCGGCATCGACCCGGCGATGACCCTGACCTATCGTCAGGAGTACGTGAAGACCCTCGGCCCGGACGCGGTGCCCGATGTCCTGCTGCTGCAGGAATGGCTGATCAGCCTGCGCAAGCTGCTGCCGGTCGGCGTCACCAAGACGGTGTTGGGCAAGATGGACCCGGGCATGAAGCTTCTGAGCCACTGTACCGAGAGTACCAATGCCCCGGGCTCGGCCAAGGCCTGGCAGCAGGTCTACTCCGCCTTCGGCCTCAAGCTCGAGACCATCGCCACCGGCTGCTGCGGCATGTCCGGTACCTACGGCCACGAAGCGCGCAATCTCGAGACCTCGCGTGCCATCTATGACCTGTCGTGGAAGGCCGTGGTCGAAGACGACGCCAATCAGGGCAAGCTGGTCGCCAGTGGCTACTCGTGCCGCAGTCAGAGCAAGCGTTTCTCCGGCAGCCAGTTGCCGCATCCGCTGCAGGCATTGCTGCCGCTGCTGCGTCGCGCCCAATGAGTGATGAAGTCTGCCCGACGCCATCACGCGGGCACGAGAGAGAAAGGAAATGAGGAGAGCGCGATAAGGCAACGCGACGTTGCATACCACGGAATCAATCGCTAGGCTGCGCCCTTTCGGCCTGCCGCGCGGCACCTGAGTAGCGCCTGCCCCCTGCTTCAAGCCTGTACAGACCAGCAGGGGCAAGGGCCACTGACAGACGGCTGAGACACAACGAAACGATGAGCGGTGACCGCAACAGTGGCACCGCTCATTTTCGCTGACTCCAAGGAAGACACCCGATGACCGAACCTGCTCTGGCCCTGACCCTGATCGGTCTGATGGCCCTCGGCTGCCAGTGGCTGGCCTGGCGCATGCGTCTGCCCGCCATCCTGCCGCTGTTGATCGTCGGCATCCTCGCCGGCCCCGTCACGGGTTGGCTGAAGCCGGATGAGCTGCTCGGCGATCTCTTGTTCCCGCTGGTCTCGCTGGCGGTGGCGGTCATCCTGTTCGAGGGCAGCCTGACGCTGGACTTCAAGGACCTGCGCGGCCATGGCCATATCGTCCGGCGGCTGGTCACCACCGGCGTGGTGATCACCGGCGTGATCGGCACCGTGGCCGCCCACTATCTGCTCGACATGCGCTGGGAGATGGCCGCCGTGCTCGGCGCCCTGCTAGTGGTGACAGGCCCGACGGTGGTGATGCCATTGCTGCAGACGCTGCGCGCGCGCGGCAACCTGACCCAGATCCTGCGCTGGGAAGGCATCATGATCGACCCGGTCGGCGCGCTGCTGGCGGTGCTGGTCTATGAGTACGTCGCGCTCGGCATGACCGGCAATGCGGCCTCGCATACCCTGTTGCTGTTCGCCCAGACGGTGGGCCTCGGGCTCGGCATGGGGGCACTGGGTGGCTGGTGCTGGGGGCTGGTGCTGCGTCATTTCTGGCTGCCGCAGAAGCTGCACAACTTCGGCACCCTGATGGTGATGCTGGGGCTGTTCGCCATCTCCAACACCCTGTTCCATGAATCCGGCCTGCTGACCGTCACCGTGATGGGCGTGTGGCTGGCCAACATGCGCGGCGTGCCGACTCAGCAGATCATCGAGTTCAAGGAGACCCTGACGGTTCTGCTGATCTCGGGACTGTTCCTGCTGCTGGCGGGGCGCCTGACCGTCGAGCAGCTGTCCCTGCTGTCGTGGCCGGCGTGGATCTTCCTGGCGGTGTTGATGTGGGTCGCACGCCCCCTGACGGTCTGGCTGTGTACCCTGGGCAGCGGGCTGACGCTGCGCGAGAAGGCCCTGCTGGCCTGGCTTTCACCGCGCGGCATCGTCGCGGCAGCGGTCGCCTCGCTGTTTGCCCTCAAGCTCGAGTCCCAGGGCATCGAGGGCGCCGAGATGCTGGTGCCGATGACCTTCCTGGTCATCATCGGCACCGTGGTAGTCCAGAGCCTGCTGTCGCGTCCCATCGTCAAGGTGCTGGGCGTCGGCGAACCGCCGCCCTCGGGGTTCCTGATCCTGGGCGCCAACTCGGTGTCGCGCCAGGTCGCCCGCGAACTGGTCGATGCCGGTTTCTCGGTGCGCCTGACCGACACCAACTGGGATGCCGTGCAGGAAGCGCGCATGGCGGGCCTGCCGGTCTACTACGGCAATCCGCTGTCTGAACATGCCGCCCAGCATCTCGAGCTGACCGGTATCGGCCACCTGATGCCGCTGTCGCCATATCGCGAACTCAATAGCCTGGCCGCGCTGCACTTCGAACACATTCTGGGTCATGGGCGTGTCTTCCGACTCGCCGAGGACAATGGCAAGAACGCCAAGCGTCAGCAGGACCAGGCGCTGGGGCATCTGCCGCTGCTGTTCGATGGCAAGATCACCTATGCCAAGCTGGCGAGCCTGCTCTCTCAGGGCGCGCAGTTCCGGCGTGCGCGCATCACCGAGAGCTTCAGCCTCGAGGATTACCGCAGGATTCACGAAGAGCGCCTGCTGCCACTGTTCTGCATCAGCAGTCAGGGTCGCATCCGGATCGCCAACACGGCCGTGGCGCTGGAGCCCAAGGCCGGCGAGACGCTGATCAGCCTGATCCATGCCGACTCGCCGGAGCTGAACAAGTCTTCCCAGCCCAGGACCGACAAGACCGAAGCTCCCCAGGCCGACAAAGGCGCGGGCAGCAAGTCATCACAGGCGTCGCCGGGCTCGGGGTCAGGCCCCCTGCCGGCCAGCCGCCTGCCGGGCGCCGGCACCTGACAGCGGGCAGACTCGGCATCTCATCGGAATATCACGACGCACCATCACGACGGAAGGCACGAGGCTCGCTCATGGCGGGCCTCGTGCGTGTTGACGCAGGCACGCCTCGCGCGATTCACAAAAAATGCGTCAAACGTTAGTGGCAGACTCCGACAGAGGGCAAAAATACTGGTAGAGTACGCGCCAGTTTTGGCCATACCGTCCTGTGGCCAGCGCTATTGCCTTGTCCTCAACGTAACACCTACGCATTCAGGAGCTGCTTGATGCAGATCGTCATGGGCCTGGTGGGCGTCTTCGCCCTGCTGGGGATTGCCTTCCTTCTCTCTGAAAACCGACGCGCCATCAGCCTGCGCACCGTACTGGGTGCCTTTGCCATCCAGGCGATGCTTGGCATCTTCGTGCTCTACGTGCCTGCCGGCAAGAGCATGCTGCTTGGGCTCAGCGAAGGTGTACAGGCCGTAATGTCCAGTGCCAACGTCGGCATGGACTTCCTGTTCGGCGGTCTGGTCAGCGACAAGATGTTCGAAGTCTTCGGCGGCGGCGGCTTCGTGTTCGCGCTGCGCGTACTGCCGATAATCGTGTTCTTCTCGTCACTGATCGCGGTGCTCTATCACCTGCGCGTGATGAACGTCGTGATCAGCGTGCTCGGCGGCGGCCTGTCGAAGGTGCTCGGCACCAGCCGTCCGGAGTCCCTGTCCGCGGCCGCCAACATCTTCGTCGGCCAGACCGAAGCCCCGCTGGTCGTGCGCCCGTTCATCGCCGGCATGACCCGCTCGGAGCTGTTCGCCGTGATGACCGGTGGCCTGGCCTCGGTGGCCGGTTCCGTCTTGGTGGGCTATGCCTCGCTGGGCATCGACCTCAAGTACCTGTTGGCAGCTTCCTTCATGGCGGCGCCGGGTGGCCTGCTGATGGCCAAGATGCTGATCCCGGAGACCGAGACCAAGACCCAGAGCGTCGAAGAAGCGCTGGGCAAGGACATCGATCGCCCGACCAACGTCATCGACGCCGCCGCCTCCGGCGCGGCCTCTGGCGTGCAGCTGGCGATCAATGTCGGCGGCATGCTGCTGGCCTTCATCGCGTTGATCGCACTGGGCAACATCATCGTCGGCTGGGTCAGCGGCCTGTTCGGCTATGAAGACATCACGCTGCAGCTGCTGCTGGGCTATGCCTTCGCCCCGGTGGCCTGGGTCATCGGCGTGCCGTGGCACGAAGCCATCCAGGCGGGCAGCTTCATCGGTCAGAAGCTGGTGCTCAACGAGTTCGTCGCCTTCGCCGATCTCGCCAGCCACCAGATCAAGCTGTCCGAGCACTCTGAAGCCATCATCATCTTCGCACTGTGCGGCTTCGCCAACCTGTCCTCCGTCGCCATCCTGATGGGCGGCCTGGGGTTGATGGCACCGAACCGTCGCGGTGATATCGCGCAGATGGGCATGAAGGCGATTCTCGCCGGCACCCTCTCCAACCTGATGTCAGCAAGTCTCGCCGGTCTGTTCCTGTCTCTCTAGAGACGCTCGCTTGTGAGCCAGTCTCCAGAGAACTGGCTTCTGTAGCATGAGCTTCCATCGAGCAGACACCGCCAACTGGCCAGACCGTCACCTCGACAACGCCCGCCCCGTGCGGGCGTTGTCGTATCTGGCAGAACCTGAGACTTGCCCTCTGACTTCTCCCCCTGAATGACCCCACCTGAGCGGCCCTGGGTGGCAGCCTGCGCAACGCCGGTTTGCCGATTGACTCCCTCCCCCCCCGCCCCAGACAATGGTTCACGTTGAAGCTAGGGTGTTCGGGAAACGGGTGAAAACCCCGTACTGCCCCCGCAACGGTGATCGCAACGCTCATGCAGGTCGACCACGATCGACACGGCCAGCCACAGCCTCCGCGAGGTCCTGTCATTCAGGCCTCCCCCAAGGGAAGGAGGTGGGAAGGCGCATGAGGGGGTGAGACTCCTGCCATTGGAGTCCACCAGGCGTCAGTCCGGAGACCGGCCCTCGCTTCCACACTGGTTGATGCGGAGGGCCTCACCAGTGGCAAGTCTCCCGCGACGGGCCTGCTTGATCAGGGCGCGCGCGGGGGACGTGTGCTCGCGCACCCTGTCACGCTGTCCTCCTCATTGCGTCTGACGCTTGAGGATCATTCATGAAACACAACAACACTCGTGGTCGCGCATCCGCGCAGGCCAGCTTCACCCTCGTCGGTAGCCTGCTGCTGACCCCGCCCGCCATCGCTGCTGATGCGCTGACCACCGATTCATCCGAGGACCTGGACACCGTCCAGGTCACCGCCAATCGCATTCCGCAGCTGCAGAATGATGTGCTGGCCAGCACCGACGTCATCACGCGTGACGAGATCGATCGCCTGCAGGCCAATTCGCTGGTCGATCTGCTGCAATCACGCAATGGTATCGAGATCGTCCGCAATGGCCCTCTCGGCGGTACCACCAGCATCTTCATGCGCGGCACCAATTCCGACCACAGCCTGATTCTGGTCAATGGTCAGCGCATCGCTGGTGATGGCACCACCTATCTGCAGTTGCTGCCCTTGAGCGGTATCGAACGCGTCGAGATCGTGCGCGGGCCTCGCGCCAGCGTCTATGGCTCCGATGCCATCGGTGGCGTGATCAATCTGATCACCCGTCGCGGCAGCGAAGTTGGCCAGCACGCAGAGATTTCCTTGCGGGCCGGCAGCAACGGCACCTTCAAGCAGAATGCCCAGTTCTCTACCATCGAGGATGACACGCGAATCTCCGCCAACATCCATCACGATGAGTCGGACGGCTACTCCGCACAGTCTGACAACGATGAAGATGACGGCTATGAAGCCACCGGCGCAGAACTGCAACTGGGCCATGACTTCGGCAAGCGCGCCACGCTGGAGGTCGGTGTCAGCAATACCGAGACCAACTTCGACTATGACAGCTGTTATCCGGCCCATGCGGAAACCGATGACTGCGAAGGCAGCGGCCAGCAGACCGTCATCAATGGCAGCCTGGTGACACACCTCAACCCTGATTGGGACGTGACCGTCACCGCTGCTCATACTCGTGTCAGTTATGACTTGGACACCAGCGACTACCAGATCGCCAGCAACCGCAACGAAGCTGGCCTGCGTCATGACTTCTTCACCGATATCGGCACCGTCAGCCTCGGCGCCGACTACCGTGAAGAGTCCATCGATGTCGACACCTATGCCGAAGACAGTCGCTACGTGCTGGGCTATTACGCCCAATGGCAAGCGCAATTCGATCGCCATCAGCTGTCTGCCGCCGTACGTCGTGATGATGACAACCGCTTCGGCGATGAAACCACCGGTAGCGCCAGCTATGGCTTCTCACTGACGGATGACCAGCAGATCGGTATCAGCTATGCCACTGCCTTCAAGGCGCCAGACCTGATCGATCTCTATTACCCGGGCTTCAGCAATCCGGACCTGGATGCCGAGACCTCAAAGACCACTGAGCTGTTCTGGCGCCTCGACAAGCAGCGCTGGAATGTCGGCATCAATGTTTTCCAGACTGACATCGATGACCTAATAGTTTCTGAAGGTGAATACCCCAACGCTAGCCTTTACAACGTCAATGAAGCCCAAATTCGCGGCTTGGAGCTCTCCAGTGGCTGGCAGGGCGATGCGCTGAGTATCAATGCCTCTGCCACTTGGCAGAATCCAATCGACAAAGCAGATGGCAGCCAGCTGGTTCGTCGCGCCAAGCGCTTCGCGCGCCTAGATATCGACTACGCCATGAATGACTGGAACTTCGGCACCACGCTGCGGGGCGCCAGCGAGCGTTACGACAGCGATGGCTCCCGCCTTGGTGGCTATGCACTCATGGGCCTGCGCACCAGCTGGCAGGTGATGCCGAACGTCAAGCTGAGCGCCAAGCTGGATAATGTCTTCGATCGCGAATATCAGCTGGTCAATGGCTACAACACCCAGGGCCGTTATGTGGAAGGCGGCGTCACCTTCTTCTTCTGATCGGCTTTCGCGAGGGCACCTCGTTTAAAGTGCCTCGGGCGACAACCAGCCACACATACCACAGCACCTATCACAGCACCACCCCCCCGGGTCGGTGCTGTGCCTTTGACTACGGAGCATACGCATGACGGACCGCAATACCCGCCACAAGGCCGCGATGGAAAAGCTCAAGTCGCATGTCGATGACAAGGTGGCACAGGCCACTGAGGAGCGCGGCCAGCTGCTGGTGTTCACCGGCAATGGCAAGGGCAAGACGACCGCCGCCTGGGGCACCATCACCCGCGCACTGGGCTATGGCTACAAGGTCGGTGTCATTCAGTTCATCAAGGGGCTGTGGGAATGCGGCGAGCGCGAACGGCTCGCCGAGGATGCCAATCTCGAAGTGCATGCCATGACCACCGGCTTCACCTGGGACACCCAGAATCGTGAGGCCGATACCGCCGCCTGTCAGGCCGTGTGGCAGCAAGCGCAGCGCCTGATGCGCGATGACAGCGTCTATCTGGTGGTGCTCGACGAGCTGACCTACATGGTCAAGTTCGGCTATCTGCCGCTGGAGGAAGTGATGACAGCACTCGAGAATCGCCCTGCGGAGCAGACCGTCATCATCACCGGGCGCAATGCCAATCGTGAAATCGTTGCCTGTGCCGATACCGTCACCGAGATGACCGAGATTCGCCACGGCTTCAATCATGGCCTCAAGGCGCGGCGCGGCATCGATTTCTGAGCGTCCGACGCTCTTGCTCCGACACGCTTGCTCTGGGGCCCTCAGTCCGGCGCCTGCACCTTCGCGATGGCAGCGCAGACCTCTGCCATCGCCTCGACACTGCGCGGGCCGGGACGGCTGATCAGGTCAGGAGTCAGACCCGCCAGTGCCACCTCGGAAAGCGGTCCCTCATCTGCACGCCAGGCGGCAACCCACTCCTCGCGCGCCGGCCCCGTCGCGACCGGATGCAGAATCAGACGCGGCCTGGCCAGCCACAAGGCTTCCCGATTGATCTGCGGCACCACGGCGGGTGAGTCCGTCAGCAGCGGCTCACCGCCGCAGCGCCGAATCAGCTCATTGACCAGGTGATTGCCACCCAATGTCGTCATCGGGCTCTCCCCCAGCTGGAAGAAGACCGGCAAGGGGGCGCTGGCGCGGGCGCGCTCCAGCTGCCCGATTCGCGCTGCGAGCACCGCCACACGCGTATCCGCGATATCGCGGGTGCCCAGCAAGGTGCCAAGCCGAGCGATATTGGACAGCACATCATCGAGTGTGGCGGGCTCGCTGACGAAGACGGGCATCCCCAACGTTGTCAGACGCGCATGCATCTCATCGGAAAGCCCGCTGCCCCATGCCACGATCAGATCAGGCCGTGCACTGAGCAGCGCCTCCAGGTTGGGCCCGTGATAGCTGGCCAGGCGCGGCAGCTCGCTGACCGCAGGGGGATGATCGCTGCCCTGGCTCACGCCGATCAAGGCCGGCAAGCCTCCCGCCGCCGCCACCAGCTCGGCCGCGTGCGGGGCCAGTGTGACCACCCGCTGCGCTGGCTGTGACAGCGTCACGACGTCGCCTGCATCGTCGATCACCTCACGCCCTGCGGCCAGGGCAGGCGACGCCATCAGCAATGTCATGACGAGCGCCAACACTGCCTGTGCAGCGCCACGTATAGAGCGCAGTCTCTCGTGTACCTTCACGCATCACCCTCATTGCTGATACTTTCAAGCCTATCGCGCCCGCATTCATGCCCCTCACCAAGCGCCAGGCAACAATGTTGCCACTTTACTCAAGGGAATCCCCATGCTGATGAACCACGCCACCAGAGGCCCCGCCCCCCTCGCCCAGCGCCTGCGTCGTACCACCATGCTATGCGGCCTGGCGCTCTGCACCGCCAGCGCCACACACTTGGCCCGCGCCGACCAGACGCCCGCACCGGCTCTGGTGCATGTCAGCGCCAGCGCCAGCCTGGAGGCGGCGCCCGACAAGGCAACCATCCAGGCACGCCTGTGGGAGAAGACGCCCGCGCGCAAGGTGGATGACAAGGCTCCCGACAGCAAGGCCGAGGGCCAGGCAGCCCGCAAGGCACGCGAGTCACTGGAATCACGCATGACGACCCTGATTCAGGCATTGGAGAAAGCGGGTATCGACAGCCGTCAGATCAGCGCCGGCAGCCTCAACCTGCGTCATGAGCAGTACTACGAGCGCAACAATGGTCAGCAGCAGCCCCAGCAATGGCGCCGTACACACCTCGAACGCCCAATCAGCCTCGCTCTCGATGACCTGGACAAGGTACCGGAAGTCATCGACCTGCTGCTGGGCGCTGGCGTCAACCAACTGGCCGGTGTGCAGTATCAGATCAGTGAACGGGATGCCCTGGAAGACAAGGTATTGCAGGAAGCCTTGACCAAGGCACGTCACAAGGCACAACTGATGGCCGAGACCCTCGGCGCGACCCTGGGCAGCGTGCAGTCGATCAATGAGTCCTCACACAGCCCGCGCCCGCAGATGATGGCAATGCGTGCCGACATGGCAGAGGCCAAGAGCAGCGGCAGCGAATACCGCCCCGGCGAGCTGAGCCTCGAGAGCAGTGTTCAGGTCAGCTGGCATATCGAGTCTGCCGATTGAGGCAGTCGCGCAAAACGTGAGCGAGTGATCACTGCTGCTGATCACTGCCATGAAAAAGACGCCAGTCGCAGAGTCTGCGACTGGCGACTTTTTTCCCATGAGGCAGACAATCAGCCGATCAGGCGCCCAGCTCCTGCTCGATCAGCGCCAGTGCCGCCAGCGGATCCTCCGCCTGGGTGACAGGACGCCCGATCACCAGATGGGTGCTACCGGCCGCCATGGCTTCACCGGGCGTCATGGTGCGCCGCTGATCACCGGCCTGCGCGAAGCTCGGGCGAATACCCGGCGTCACCTTCAGGAATTCAGGGCCACACAGCGCCTTGAGGCTCGGGGTCTCACGTGCGGAGCACACCACACCGTGCATGCCGCTCTGCTGGGCGAGGGCCGCCAGCCGCTCGACCTGCGCAAGCGGCGTGACATCCAGCCCGATACCGGCCAGATCGGCCTGTTCCATGCTGGTCAGCACCGTCACGGCGATCAGCTGGGTGTCGAGGCCGCGAGTCGAGAGCGCCCCGGCGGCGGCCTGCATCATGCGCGCCCCACCAGAGGCGTGGACATTGGTCATCCACACGCCGTGCTCTGCTGCCGCTAGCACGGCCTGGGCGGTGGTGTTGGGAATGTCATGGAATTTGAGATCGAGAAAGACCTCGAAGCCGCGTTGATGCAATGCCTTGAGAATCTCGGGACCCACACGCGTGAACAGCTCCTTGCCCACCTTGACGCGACAGCGCGCAGGATCCAGCTGGTCTGCCATGGCAAGCGCAGCACTCGTGTCCGGGTAGTCGAGGGCGATGATCAGGGGGGAAGTCGTGGCAGGCATCCGGGCTCCAGGCGATGTGGCAGGCGCAATGACAGGAGGTCATGGGCTCGGGGCAACATTATAGCGCTCGGCTCTGTCGTTGTATGCCCAGGGAAAGACGAATCGAATCAGCAGGCTAACGCTCGTAGTGCTTTCTTGCGTTGAGCGCAGAAAGCCGCGCAAGGATGAGAAATCGTTTAAATCTAAATGACTACAAATCCAATACCTGAGCCAGAGTATTTCTCGCGCAGGGCCTCGGGTGGTCGCCCCGCGCACTTCCAATCGACCACCCTGATGTGAGCATAGGAAGCGACCATGAAAACCCTGCTAGGAACACTTCTCGTGACCAGCCTGCTGGTACTGTCACCGACCAGCCAGGCCGCAGACATGAACATCAACACCGCCACTGCCGCACAACTGACCGAGCTCAAGGGCATCGGTGGCAAGAAGGCCCAGGCCATCATCGAGTGGCGCAAGGCGAACGGCCCCTTCACCGACGTGGCACAGTTGACGGAAATCAAGGGAATCGGCCCCAATACGCTCAAGCGCATGAACACGACATTGACGCTGGGCGAGCCGGGCAAGCCTGGCAAGACGACCTCGGCCATCAACACGAAGAGCCCGTCGGTCAAGCAAGACGGGGCTATCCAGAAGAACCAGACTGTCAAGAAAAGTCAGGCTGTCAAGAAAAGTCAGAGCATCGACAAGACCACCACCGGGAAGGCCGTCGACTCCCACAAGGAAGTCGAGAGCCTCAAGACTGCCAGCAACAATAGTTGAGCCGTCTCGCCGGGCAGGCAACCTCGTGTCAGTTGCGGGGCTGCCTGCCCAGCGACTCTCTTCCTCCCAGAGAACTGGCAAGAACTGGCAAAAGCTTTCAAGCAGCCCGCAGGCAAGCCAGCGTCATGCAAACGCAGTTAGCCATTCCCCCACTGAACCCCACAACCAAAAAAGCCGACCCGAAGGTCGGCTAGCGGGGTTTCCCCCTCCCCTGACGGCGAATCGGCACCTGCAAAAAAGCCCGATTCTGACAGCGGCCATCCTGGCCTGCCCCTTCCCCAAGGGGCTCCCTGAATGCCAGCCTCTGTCGGCAGCTGACACCTCTGCTTCTGACATCGATAGCTCTGATATCTATAACTCTGATATCAATAGCTCTGACATCGATAACTCTTCCGCCTGTGTCGGCCTGCTGCGGCCTCGACAAGGACACTCTACCCCGCCATGCCCCGCGCGAATCTGATCTGCATCAAGTCCTGAAGGCTTCACGGCTCGATCCTTGCGGCTGGCGCGCAGACGACTGATCCATATCAATTTTCTCCATCGCTACAAGCCCCAACAACAGACAGCCCCGCTGCCGAGGATTCCGGCAGCGGGGCTGTCTGTTGTTGAAAAGGGGCTGCAATGAGGAGCTTGAGCGTCACACCCATCCGCAATGCCTACTTCAGCGACGCACCTTCTTGTCTTCGATCTCGGTATGGCTGACATCGAGACCGAGCGGATGACCGGCCGAGAGTTCGGCACGCGTGGCATCGCGCACTTCCAGCACCTCGACTTCCCAGCTCAGCGCCTGACCTGCCAGCGGATGATTGGCATCGACCTTGACCTGCTGCTCACCGACCTCCAGTACCGTAACCGACCGCTGGCCTTCCGGGGTGCGGGCCTGAAAGCGCATGCCGGCGTTGATCTCGCCCGGACCGAAGGCATCACGCCCGAAGTACTGCACCAGGCCTTCATCCCGCTCACCGAAGCCTTCGGCTGGCGTCAGATTGACGACCTTGCGGTCGCCGACATCGCAGCCTTCCAGCGCACTCTCGAGCGCTGCCAGAATATTGTCGTGGCCATGCAGGTAGTCCATCGGCTCACGCTCAAGGGAGCTATCCAGCACAGTGCCATCAGCGGTGCGCAGGGTGTAATGCAGGCTGACGACCTGCTGGGAAGTAATCGCCATGGGAACCACTCCAGAAGAAAGGTGCAATGCGGTCTCGCGGATCAAGTCGGATGAGACAGGAAGACAGCTCAGCTTTCGCTACGCCGCAGCTGACGACTGGACAGCTCGACACGCTGTTGCTGATTGATCAGATTGAGCAATACGATGACGCGCTCATCGCCCTTCGCGCTCTCGAAGACGCCACTGAGCGAACTCAAGGGGCCATCGATGATCTCGACCTGCTCGCCGGTTCGGAAATAGACATTCTCCGGCGGTTGCTCCTGGCGTTGCTCGCCGCTGGCGATCAGGGCTTCCACCAGAGGCGTCGGCACCGCCGTCGGCGTGTTGCCGAAGCTGACCAGCTTGAGCACGCCACGGGTCGAGCGAATCGGCCGCCAGTTGTCGTCCATCTGATCAAGGCGTATGAACAGGTAATAGGGGAAGAGCGGCTCTTCGACCCAACGCAGCTTGCCGCCGCGCTTCTTTTCCACCTCCAACAGGGGGTGGAAGACGTGAAATCCCTGATTGGTGAGGTTCTCCGCCGCACGGAAGGATTCCCCGCCCTTGCACTGGATCAGATACCAATGCGCCTTGGCAGCTTCTCGGGCTTCACTCATGATGACCTCTCATTGCCTGCCTGCCCCACTCATGCGTGTCTCGACCTGCATCATGCCTGTCGGCTGACCGGCAGGACAATGCATGGCTCTTGCCCTCAGGCAGTGCGACAATCCGGCCATGAATGACACAAGCGGCAGATAGCCGCTCACCGTGCGTGTGACACGCGCGGCCACACCCTCTGCATGGACAGGCAAGGCTTTGACTTCAAAGGATTTACGCTTACTCGTTGGCCGTCATGGTATCACGTTCCTGATGGGCTTCGCCTCCGGGCTGCCACTGCTGCTGACCGGTAGCGTGCTGCAGGCCTGGATGACGGATGCCGGTGTCTCACTGGACGCCGTGGGCCTGCTCGCGCTCGTCGGCCTGCCCTACACCCTCAAGTTTCTGTGGGCGCCATTGCTGGACCGAATCATGCCGCCGGTGCTCGGTCGGCGCCGTGGCTGGCTGATGATCGCCCAGCTGACCCTGACCGCACTGATCGCGTTGCTTGCCTTGCAGGACCCGCACATGTCGCCGCTGACCATGGGCGCCATCGCGCTGGCGGTCAGCTTCTTCAGCGCCACCCAGGACATCGTGATCGATGCCTATCGCCGCGAGCACCTGCCGGACAACGAGCTGGGGCTGGGCTCCAGCTTCTATGTCTATGGCTACCGCATCGGCATGCTGATGGCCTCGGCCGGTGGCCTGGTGCTGGCCGACATGATCGGCTTCCGCGTGACCTACCTGATCATGGCCGCGACCCTGGGCGCCTGCATGCTGGTGACCCTGCTGGCACCGGAACCCGAGGCACAGGCCGCGCCGCGCGCCCATCATCTGCATGAGATCCTGTGGGACCCCATCCGCCACTTCATGAAGCGCGATGGCGCCATCTGGCTGCTGCTGTTCATCCTGCTCTACAAGCTAGGTGATTCCGTGGCGGGCAATCTGACCACGCCCTTCTACAAGGACATCGGTTTCAGCAATTCGCAGATCGGCGCGACCGTCAAGCTGTTCGGCCTGTGGCCGTTGCTGGCCGGCACCTTCTTCGGCGGCCTGATGATCATGCGCATCGGCATCTATCGGGCGCTCTGGTGGTTCGGCATCCTGCAGATGGTATCGACTGCCGGCTTCGTCTGGCTGCATCACGTCGGTGATTCGCTGGCGTGGCTCGCGGCGGTGGTCGCCTTCGAGAACCTGGCGGCCGGCATGGGCAGCGCCGCTTTCATCGCCTTCATGGGCGCGCTGACCGACAAGCGCTTCACCGCCGGCCAGTACGCCATGCTGTCCTCGATCATGGGCCTGCCGCGCGTGGTGATTGCCGCGCCCTCCGGCTATCTGGCCGATGCGGCCGGCTGGGACAGCTTCTTCTGGATCTGCACGCTGGCCGCTATACCGGGCCTGTTGCTGTTGCTGCGCTTCCGCCACTGGGGCGCGATGCTGGCCACGCCACACAAGTCACCCGCCATGTCGGGCGAGTGACAACGCCGCGCAGGCAACCTGGAAAGTTCGAAAACAGCAGGAGAGCCCGAAAACAGCAGGTAGCACCACGAAACCCAGCAAGGAAGAATGAGGCAAGTCAGTCGGCGTCGTTGACACTGTAACAGCAGGTAAACGATGCTTATGCGGCATAGTGCATAAAGATAACAAGCTGCACCGCAGGCCCAGTTGGCGCCAGGCGGTGACATCAAGCACAGGGAGCCCGTCATACCCATCACCACCCGGATTCACGAAGGTATCATGATCACGCCGCCTGCCCAGCTGACAGGCGAGCTCGCGCGCTATTTCCGCCAAGAGGTGCTGGCGATGATTCCTGAACACACCGGCACGCTGGCGGTGGACCTCAGCCATGTCGAGGCCATTGATGCCGATGGGCTCTCGGTGCTGGTCAGTCTGCATGATGCGCTGTCCCCGGCGGCGCTGGCGGTGGTCGAACCCTCGCCGGTCATGCAGACAGAGCTGGAGCGCGTGCGCCTGTTCGAGCTCTTCGATATCTACTATCAGCGCGACCCGCTGCTGGAGTCGAGCGGTGACACGCGGACAGGGCCTTCTCGTGAGGTAGCCTGATGAAACGCGACCTGACTCGGCCCAGCTCCCTTTTCCGCTCTCTTCGACGCCTGCTGGGCGTCGCGATCACGGCCGTCCTGATGGGCGGCTGTACGCCGATCATGCTGGACGACACTCCCGCCGAAGATCACTGGCAACAGGCGACCCACTGGCCGCTGGAGCTGCCTGCCCCTCATGCCGATGATCGCTTCATGCAACTGCCCGCGGGCGATGACCAGCGGCTGGCGGCGGGCGATCGACTGAGCGTCAGGGTCGCCGGCAGCGAATTTTTCGATGGCAGTTACGAGGTGGATCATGACGGACGCCTGCGCCTGCCGTGGCTCTCGCCGGTCGAGGCTTCCAACAAGACCATCGACGCCCTGGCGGATGAGATCACCCGGCGTCTGGTAGAGGAGGAGTTGATTCGCCCGGGTCTGGCGCATGTCAGCATCCGGCTCGAGGAATGGGCGCCGTTGGCCGTTGCGGTGTCCGGCGCGGTGTTCTTCCCGGGCGAGGCGGTCATCAATACCCGCCTGCCCGAAGAGCGCATGGTGCGCCGCGATTTCGCCGGCGGCGATGCCAGTCAACAGCGTCGTCTGTCGGCGGCCTTGACCACGGCCGGCGGCATCCGTCCCAACGCGGACCTGAGCCATATCGAGCTGATTCGCGACGGTCAGACACAGATTCTCGACATGCGCGGCCTGATCGATGGCGAATATGCCGCCAATCCCTGGCTGCGTGTGGGTGACCGCATCCACGTGCCCTCCAGTGGCGCCTTCCAGGCCGCGCTGATGCGCCCCTCGCCGCTCACCGCGCCGGGCATCGTCATCTATGCCTCCAACTTGACCACCCCTGCCAACAACAACAACGTCAGCAATTACACGGTGTTGCGCTCCCAGGTGCCCTACGGCGTGCGCATGCTGCAGGGCGTGATCAATGCCAACTGCGTCGGCGGCATCCAGGCGACCTCCGGTTCACGCCGCGCGGTGCTGATCAGTACCAACCCGATGACGCATCAGCCGGTAGTGGTCGATCGCGGTATCGATGCCCTGCTGGCCAATCCGGCGGATGTGGGCGTCAATCCCTATCTGATGCCCGAAGATGTGGTCGGCTGCTATGACTCCGGTGTCACCAACATCCGTGATATCGCCCGCACTCTGACTGACCTGCTGACGCCGGCCACTCTGCTGTAACCCATCGCCTGTCCGTTGATGGAATGCGACTGATCACTACCACGCGACAAGGATGTGCATGACAGAGTCCCGCTCACCCGACACACCACAAGACGCAGCCAAGTCCTCACTGGGGCGCCGACTCCTGGGCGTCCTGCTGGGCTGGGCGGCGCGTGGCTCCAGCATGCGCCCGCGCACCCGCCGCGCGGCCTACCTGTTGCTGGCGACCGCCATCCTGAGTGTCATCTGGGGGTTGACCATCGCCTTCATCGCCGTGGCACCTGTCACCTACACCACCAGCTGGACGATGATCCTGCCGGGCACCGGCTCAGGCCTGTCGGTGAACTTCGAGAGCATCGGCCAGGCCAGCACCAGCGCCAACTCTTCCTACTCCAGCTCCTCGCTGGACCCCAAGGTCAACTATCGCGCCATCGCCGAGAGTCCCGCCGTGCTCGAGCGTGCCGCCAGCACGGTCGACATGCATCCCGACGATTACGGCAAGCCCAAGATCAAGCTGACCGACCAGACCGCTCTGATCGCCTTGCAGACCAGCGCGCCGAGCGCCAAAGCCGCGCTTGCACGTGCCAATGCGCACATCGATGCCTTCAATGAGGTGATCGAACAGCTGCGCAATGATGAGCAGGCGCGCCGCGAAGCCGTCATCCGCCGCTCGCTCGAGACCTACGACCGCACGCTCAAGGAAACCCAGCGCAAGCTGCTCGAGTTCCAGTCCAACTCCGGGCTGGTCTCGATGGAGCAGTTCAAGGAACTGACGCTGAGTGTCGAGGCGCTCAAGGACACGCTGGAACGCGGGATGGCGAGCTGTCGGCCCTCAACGCCCGTCTCGCTACCCTGTCCAGTCGCCAGGGACTGGACGCCGGCCAGGCCGGTGGCGTGATCGCCCTGCAGCGCGACGCCCGCTATCAGGCGCTGCTGACGCAGGCGGCGGAGCAGGCAGCCAGTCTCGATGAAGCGCGTAGCAAATGGGGCGAGCGCAATCCGGAAGTCATCAATCTGGCCGCGGGGCTTGATTCCCTCGAGCGCTCGCTGGCCTCACGCATGCGCCAGCTGCTGCCCCGCCAGTCCTCGCGCAACCAGAATGCCCTGCGTGCCGCGTCCGGCCATGCCAATCAGGACACCCTGGTCGGCGAGCTGATCACCCTGGACACCCAGCGGCGCGGCGTGATCAGCGAGCTTGCCACCGGGCGGGCCAATCTGGCGGCCCGCCAGCAGCGGCTGGACAACAGCGTCGCCAAGGCCGCCCAGCTGCAGGACCTGCTGCGCGAGCAACAGGTCGCCACGGCGGTCTACACCACGGCGCTGGCCAAGATCGACATCGGTCAGATCGACCCCTTCGCCAGCTACCCGATGCTGCAGATTCTCGATCCGCCGCCACTGCCCGAGAAGGCGGATTCGCTGGGCATCAAGCTGGCCATCGTCGGCGCGCTTGCCGCGAGTGTCTTCAGCATCATCGGCCTGATTCTGCTGTGGATCAGAAAACCCTACCTGCTGCGTCTGCAGCAAAGCGTGTGAGCCGCCGATGTTTTCCTGAAGGCGGGGCCAGAGGCGGATGTCCGCCCCGAGACCCCGGAAGAGCGCATCATCTGGTTCTCGATCACCGCGACCTATCTGTTCTATCTGGTCGGCGGCCTCTACGTGCTGGCACCGGTGCTGGCATGGTCACTGGTGATGCGTGCCGCCTGGCTGCACCTCAAGGGCCGCCAGCGTTTTCCGCGCCTGCCCTGGCCACTGTGGGTGTGGATCATCGGCATGATCGTGATGGAGTTCTCGCTGCTGGCCGGCCACCTGATCGAGAACCTCGGCACCGGCAAGCTGATCAAGTCCTCCATCGGCTGGGCCAAGGGTTGGGCGCTGCTGGCGGTCTTCCCGATCATCGGCTGTCTGGCGATCCGCCCGGCGGTGATCATCCGCGCGGCCATGCATGTCTGCCTGCACACCATGCTGTTGCTGCCGGTGTTCGTCGGCGCCTGGCTGGCGGGGCTGCCCCAGGTGCCCTTCGTCTCGCCACTGCAGGCCATCGGTGGGCCGGGGCCGGAATTCTTCGCCGTCTCGCTCTATGAGATCGACCCCGGCAGCGGCATGCCGCGCTGGCGCCTGTTCACTCCCTGGGCGCCGGCGGTGGGCTTTGTCGCCAGCATCTATTTCGCCTGCGCCCTGCTCGAGAAACATCCCTTGTGGAAGGCGATCGGCATCGGCGGCAGCGTGTTGATGATCCTGATGTCCGGCTCGCGCATGGCGCTGGTGTCGCTGGTGTTGATCAGCGCCGGGATGTTCCTGCTCAAGCGTCTGCACAAGCCGTGGCTGTGGTTCAGCTTTTCCGGCGTCAGCCTGATCGGTGGCTTTCTCGGCGCGCCGATCCTGGAGGCCATCGACAACTTCATCGCCGCCTTCAAGGGCTCGCGGGCGGACTCGACTCGCGTGCGAGCCGCGCTGGGGCGCATCGCGGTGGATCGCTGGCGCAACGAGGCGCCGTGGTTCGGCCACGGCATCGTCGAACGCGGCCCGCACCTGGTGGAGTATATGCCGATCGGCTCACACCACAGCTGGTATGGGCTGCTGTTCGTCAAGGGCATCTTCGGCCTGTTCGCGCTGTTGGTCCCGATGCTGGTCAGCCTGCTGCATCTGCTGCGCTTCGTGGTCGGCCGCCCTGTCGTGCAGCTGGGCTTGATCATGGTCGGCCTGCTGTTCGTCTACTCCTTCGGCGAGAACCTGGAGATTCTGGCCTACCTGATCTGGCCGGGCCTGATCCTGATCGGCAAGGCACACCAGCTGGCGGGCCTGCCCGCCAGCGAAGGGCATATCCACAACATGGGGCCGGTGGATGTGGAGAAGCCGCTTTCAAGGGCAGCGCCCGCCTCCGCCGATGCCGGCAGCAGCGATACGGCAACCTAGCCCGATCACGGGATAGTGGAACAAGGCTGCGCCAGATCACGCCAATTCATCAGTACATTGCGCTAGAGTGGCTACACCAGCCGTTCAAAAGCATGACCGACAAGACCAGATGCCTGGAAAGGCACGACAAGCCAGGGAGCCAGGCGATGGGTGTGATCACGCGACTCAAGACACGTCTGACAGGTGGCGGGGACGGTGGCAATGGCCGTCTGATCCGCAATCTGGCCTGGATGGGCATGTCGCAAGGGGTGCACCGCATCGCGCGATTGGGCGCGACCCTGGTGGCGGCGCGCATGATCGCGCCGGAGTCCTTCGGTATCGCCGCCATCGTGCTCACCGCGCACGAGATCATGCACGCCATCTCCAATGCCGCCGTGGTACCCGCTCTGGTGCAGGCCGGTCGCGAGGGATATGAGCGTCTGTGTCGCGATGCCTACTGGCTCAATTGGGTGGTGTGTCTTGGCCTGATGGTGCTGCAGATGGCACTGGCCCCGCTGCTGGCCTACCTCTATGACGCTCCCGATCTGACCCTACCGCTGATGGCGCTGGCGCTGATCTTCCCGATGTTGCCCCCCCGCCGCCATCAACGCGGCGCGAATTCTGCGCAGCAACCGCCTGCACATCACGGCGCGCATCGAGATGGGCCAGAGCATCGGCGAGGCCGTCGGCGTGATGCTGCTGGCCGCCATGGGTGCCGGGTTCTGGGCCTTGATCCTGCCCAAGCTGATCGTGACGCCCATCTGGACCCTGACCTACCGCTGGTGCGAGTCATGGCGCATCGATGAGCGCCCCTCCACGCTGTGGTCGCGGCCGCTGATGAGCTTCGCGCGCCCGATGATGGGCGTCGAGGTGGTCTCGGTGCTGCGTCAGCAGATGGATTACCTGCTGGTCGGCGCCCTGTTCGCCATGGACGTGCTCGGCGTCTACTTCTTTGCCTTCAATGCCGGACTCGGCATCAGCCTTGGCCTCTTGCGCGCCTACTCCACCGCCATCTTCCCGCAGCTGTGCGGCGACATGACGTCTCACGAACGACTGGCACGCATGCACCACGGCATGCGCCTGTTCGCGCTGGTCGCCGTGCCCGCCATCATCGCCCAGAGCCTGCTGGCGCCCTGGTATGTGCCGATCCTGTTCGGGGAGGCCTGGGTCGAGCGTGGCGCCCTGCCGATCCTGATCCTGATCTGCCTCTCCGCCCTGCCGCGCATCCTGCTCGACAGTTGCGGCCAGTTGCTGCGCGCCCGGGGCATGCCCGGGGCAGACCTCAAGCTGCAGATCTTCATGACGCTGATGCTCGGCGCCGGCATGTTCGCCGGCGTGCCCTTCGGCATCAATGGCGTCGCGGCCGGCATTCTGGTCGGTATCAGCCTGGCCGCCCTGCCCGGCTACCTGTGGACACGCCGGCTGATCCTCGCTCAGGACGGCCGGATGACAGATGCGCCGCCACCAGACACACCAGACACACCTTACGCAGTATCCACCGCATCGCTTTCCCCAGACAGGGACGTCCAGGAGGCCAGACCATGACCCCGACCTTTTCGGTCATCATGCAGATCTACAACGTCGAACGTTTCGTCGCGGCCGCCATCGACAGCGTGCTGGCGCAGGAGGATGGCGACTTCGAACTGCTGGTCGTCGATGACTGCTCTCCCGATGGCAGCCGGGCGATCTGCGAGGCCTACGACGACCCGCGTCTCACGCTGATCACGCATCCGGTCAATCGCGGCCTGGCCGGGGCCCGCAACACCGGCGTACGTGCCGCTCAGGGCCGCTATCTGGCCTTTCTGGACTCCGATGACATCTGGGAGCCCGCCAAGCTGGCGCGCCACCGCGAGCACCTCGAGGCACGCCCCGAGGTAGGCCTGTCCTTCTCGCGCTCGGCCTTCATCGATGCCGACGGCGAACCGCTGGACTACTACCAGATGCCGAGCCTGACCGACATCACGCCGGGGCTGCTGTTCTGTCGCAACCCGGTGGGCAATGGCTCGGCGCCGGTCATCCGCCGCGAGATTCTCGAGGCCATCGCCTTCGACTGTGAGGTCAAGGGGGGCGGCGTGCTGCCCTGTTACTTCGATGAGAGTCTGCGCCAGAGCGAAGACATCGAGTGCTGGACACGCATCGCCCTCAAGACAGGCACCACGGTGGAAGGCATCCCCGAGCCGCTGACCCGCTACCGGCTCAATGAAGGCGGGCTTTCGGCACAACTGGAGCGCCAGTACCAGAGCTGGCTTGCGATCGTCGAGCTGACGCGCGCCTACGCGCCTGACTTCATCGAACAATGGTATCCCCGCGCCCAGGCCTACCAACTGCGCTATCTGTCGCGTCAGGCAATTCGCCTGCGTGACGGGGATGCTGCCTGGGAGTATTGCCGCCGCGCCGTCAAGGCATGGCCGGGCATCTGGAAAGCGGAATTCGGGCGCACCGCTGCCACGGCAGGGGCCGCCCTGATGTTGCGCGTGATGCCCAAGAGTCTCTATCTGCGCTGTGAAGGGCTCGCCCAGGGAGTCATCGGCAAGGCGCAGAAGAAGAAGATCGACAATGCGCCGCGCCCGCAGCCGGCCAGACCGAATCAACAGCAGGACGCTCATGAAGTGGAGTCGCCATGATGAGCCAGCCATTGGATCAAGCCCTCTTCACCACTGAGCGCGTCAAGACGCTGCCTCACGTCAAGGTACTGGGGGTGCCCTTCGTCAACACCAGCCTCGACACCTGCCTGAGCCTGCTCAAGAGCTGGATCAGCGACCCGCAGCCGCGCACCGTCAATTTCGTCAATGCACACTGCCTGAACGTGGCCCAGGTCGATCGCTATTACATGCAGGTACTGCATGACAGCGACCTGCTGCTGCCTGATGGCAGCGGCGTGAAGATGGCCTGCCGCATGCTCGGCCAGGAGCTCGAAGCCAACCTCAATGGCACCGACCTGCTGCCCCACCTGTGCGACATGCTGGTGGCGGAGAACAAGCGCCTGTTCCTGCTCGGCGCCGCGCCGGGCGTGGCCGACAGGATAGCCGCCAAGCTCCGCGAGCAATGGCCGACGCTCGAGATCTGTGGCGTGCATCACGGCTTCATCGGCCCGGAAATCATCGACGACGTGCTGGCGCAGATCAATCAGGGCACTGACCTGTTACTGGTGGCGATGGGCGTGCCGGCCCAGGAGAAGTGGATCTCGACCTACCGTGAGCGACTCGAGGTGCCGGTGGTCATGGGCGTCGGCGGGCTGTTCGACTTCTATTCCCAGCGCATCCCGCGTGCGCCGGGCGTCGTGCGCAGACTGGGCATGGAATGGGCCTAGCGGCTGCTGATGGAGCCACGCCGCATGTTCAAGCGCTACGTGCTTGGCAACCCGAGCTTTCTGATGAGCGTGCGCAAGTATGGGGAAGAGGCGATTCCCGGCTGGGCCTGTGGATGAAGTCACGCTCCAACTGGCGCCACTTTCGATGGCGAGTGAGCAACTGGCTGACCCCGCGCGCGCGCCGCGCCATGTATATCGTCGGTGCCAGCGGCGTGCTGCTGGTGCTGTCACCGCTGCTGCTGGGCACCGTGCTGGCCATCCGCCTGGAATCGCCAGGCCCGGTGCTGTTCGGCCAGGAGCGTATCGGGCGTCACGGCAAGCCGTTCAAGCTGTGGAAGTTCCGCTCGATGTACATCGACGCCGAAGAGCGTCTGCGCGAACTGCAGGCCGCCAACGAGAGCGAGGGTGGCGTGCTGTTCAAGATGAAGCAGGACCCGCGCATCACGCGCGTGGGCCGTATCATCCGCAAGCTGTCCATCGATGAATTGCCGCAGCTATGGAACGTGCTGCGCGGCGAGATGGCGCTGGTCGGGCCGCGCCCCGCCCTCGCCCGCGAGGTGGCGCTCTACGAGGCGCGCGCGCATGCGTCTGGATGCCACCCCGGGGCTGACCGGGCTGTGGCAGGTGTCGGGCCGCTCGGACCTGTCCTTCGAGCAACAGATCCATCTGGATCTCTTCTACCTGCATCGTCAGGGCATCAAGGAAGACATCAAACTGCTGTTGCGCACGATTCCTGCCGTTCTGACCAGCCGTGGAGCCTACTGATGCGCGAGACTCCCTCTCTCATTCGTGCTGCGCTGCACCAGTGTCACGACTCATGCCAAGGAGGTGTGCAATGCATGTGATCCTGTTGGCGGACCGCCTCGGCCAGGAAGTCGCGCCGATTGACCGCCGTTACTCGCCGGCGCTGCTGCCGATTGCCGGACGCAGCGTGCTGGAGCGCAACCTAGACCTGCTGGTCGGGCGAGGCGTGACGCATATCAGCCTGATCATCGCCCGTGACCCCGAGTGGTTCCGGGCGCGTATCGCCGATGGCTCACGCTGGGGCATCGATCTCGACATTCTGCCGATGCCCGGCGAGCGAGATCCACGCGAGCAGATCAAACGCCTCGGCGCCATGGCCGCCCTGCCCGCCCCGGTGCTGCGCGCCGATGTGCTGCTGATGCCGGAGTGGTTCAAGGATGACAGCCTCGCGATCAGCGAGCAGGCCATGGCGTCGGGTGCGCCGGTCTGCCATCCGGCCAGCGTGGCAGACCCGTCGCTCGCTCGCCTGCACTGGCCGGAGCTGCGCGACAATGCCCAGTTGGGGCCGGCCCTGCTGGCCTCGCTGTCGCACTATCACGCCCTGGTGATGCAGGCACTCGATGCCGATGACTCAGGCCTGACACCACATGGCGAGCGCGGAGTATTGCCCGGCGAGCAGGACCTGCACCACGTCTACTACGCCGCCGGCGCGACCCGCTTGGATGAATCGCGCCTCACCGGTGGCTTCGCCGGCATCACCACCCATGTGGAGCCCGGCGTGCTGCTCAAGGGACACTGCTGCCTGGAACAGGGCAGCTATGTGGAAGAAGGCGCCATGCTCGAGGACTGCGTCATCCTGCCCTTCACCCGCGTGCACGGTGGCCAGCAGGTCAACGCCGGCATCCTGTTCGAAGGCGAGGCGCTCGACAGGACGGCCCCGCACTGGCTCAAGGACCGCCGTCAGGCAGGCGCCGCCTCGCAACGCGGCGTCGCCTACCGCAACCCGGCACGTCCCGAGTGGCAAGAACGGATTCTGGCGGCCCTGTTCACTCTGGCCACACGCCCCCTTCGGCTCGCGCTACAAGGAGCTTCGCCATCGCCTGCGCCAGGTGCAGGACAGCCGCATGCGGCTTTTCGGGGCTCTGCCCGAGCGCTCGCCACCGCCACTGGACAGGGTCGGCATCAGCAGTGCAGGCGCCATCCAGCCCCCGGATTGGCGCGCCACACCGGATGCCTTCGCCGCAACGCTGGAGGCCATCCAAGTCGGCCAGACGCCGGGGCTACGCGGCGCCATTCGAGAAGCCTGGCGTCTGCGTCAGCAAGGCAAGCAGCAGTGAGCGCCCCCGTTCGCGCTTCCCCCTGAGCCCGCCTCGCGATGCAAGGCGAGACACAAAAAACCCCGCAGTGCCATGGCACTGCGGGGTTTTTCATACGGGCCTCGTCATACGAGCGCTTGCGATCACTCGTCAGGCAGCATGAGCGGCCTTTGACACCGGCTCAGCGATGCTTGGCCAGCCAGGCAAGCGCGCCTTCGCTGCGCTTCCACTGGTCGCGCATCAAGGTGCGGTACTGCCAGGCCTCACCACGCGTGCCGGGCTCCGGTGCTTCCACCGCCAGACTCACCGGCCGCGGATGCTCCGCCAGCAGCAGGCTGATCAGATGCGAATTGGCTTCCCGCACGATCTCGAGTGCCTGCTCGGCGTCCTTGTCGCGACCCAGTCGATAGAGCGCCAGCACCTGGCCCATCAGGATGCCCAACAGCGGCATTTCCTCATCGACGGCACGTCGCTCGATATCATGCTCGGCGAGGGTCACGGCCTCGTCGTTGCGACCTTCGCGCAGCAGCTGATCCAGCACCAGCTCACGCAGGCCGAGGCTGTCTTCCTCGTCGAGCTTGAGCAGGCGCTCCGCCAGCTGGCGCGAACGCTCGCGCTCACCGCGCTCCATGCCGATCACCAGCCCCAGTCCACAGCGCAGCAACTGAGCGTTGTCGCCATCTTCCCAGCGCAGCAGGCCGCCGGCCTGTTCGATCTGATCGAGCCAGCGATCGAAGCGCTGTGCCAGCGGCACGAAGAAGGTATCCGACATCCACGGCAGGCTACCGAAGCGACTGGCCAGCGCCAGGATCAGCCCCTGACACACCGCCGGAACGTCCAGCCATTCGGGGCTGGCGCACAGCTGCTGCAGCCACTCGTTGGGGTCCTGGACGTCCCAGGGATCGATATCCAGCGCCAGCGCTGCCTCTTCCTCGATACGCGCCGGGAAGACCGCCTCCCAGAGCCCGAGTGTCACGGCCTGCTCCGCATTCTGACGGAACAGCAGACTGCCATCGTCCTGTGTTTCCAGCGCCAGACGCGGCGGATGCTCGATCACCTCGAACAGCGCCTGCAGGGCGGCCAGTGAATCCGACAGCGACTCATCGGAATTGACCATCTGCTCGGCGAGCGTGGCACGCGGGTTTTCGGCCAGATCCGCCAGGAATTCCAGCTGACCGGGCTCGATGTCCTTCTGCTTGGACAGTCGACGCCACCAGAAGCGCGCACGATCCTGCGCCTCTTCCGGCTGGCCCTCGTGCAGCAGCAGCATGGCTTCGATATACGCCAGCGTCGGCGAATCGGGCAGCGTCTGCTGGGCACGAATGAAGGCGGTGCGCGCCGAGCCCAGATCATCGCTGTCCAGATGCAGGAGACATTGATGCTCAAGGGCGACGCCGCGCAGGAAGGCGGGGCCACGCTCCAGCACCTCATCGAGCAGCAGCGCCTTCTTGCGGGTGAAGCCGCGCTCCTGATAGAGATCCAGCAGCAGCTCGAAGCCAGGCTCGGCCTGCTCGGGCAGACGCGACCAGTCGCTGGTATCGAACAGCGCCTCCATGATCTGCTGAGCCCGACCACGATTGCCGCTCTCGGCGCTGATCAACCCCGCTTCGAGCAGCGCCTGCGCCGGCGCGAGACCAGAGGCCAGCGCCGCCTTGAGCTGTTCACCCTTGAACTCGCGCAGCGACAGCATCCACATCAGGTGGTCTGGTATCGCCGGCAGCTGCACCTTGTCGCAGCACTGCTTGTACTTGCGACCCGAGTCACACCAGCAAGGCTCGTTGCGTCCGGGCGGTGCCAACGACTCGCGCGCGAAATCGAGTCGCACCAGCGGAGTCTGGCTCCACAGCACCGGCGCCAGCGCTACCGCCAGCGCTTCGTCGCCACCGCTGTAGTTCACGCCCTCCGAATGCGCCCACTGCATGAAGGCAGGAAAGGATTCATCGGCGCGGATGGCATCAAGTGCCCCACTGGCGTAACTCAAGAGCCGTTCGACCCACTCGGCAAGCATGGCATCTCCCTAAAAAAGCGTTTCACAGTCCTGCAGACACCGCATCCCGGTCGTCGCCTCGGCGTTCACCTCGGCGTTTCCTCAGGCGCGATGCCCGTCAGAACCTGCGAATCAAGGGGCGAAGTCTATCACGAGGAAGCCTCGCCCCTCATCGTTCACTCACTCAAGCGGCTGACGCAGCGATAACCTGCTGACCTGAGCTGTTCGGCCAGGCAGGCGATATGCGCCGGGCCCACCTCACAGCAACCGCCGACGATACGAATGCCGGCATTGACCCACCCCAGCGCATGCGCCGCGTACTGCTCCGGCCCCAGGTCTTCGCGCGCCTTGAGGTCCTTGACGGTGCCGCCGGGATTGAGCTCCGCGATGGAGGTGAAGCCGTTGGCATAGGCACCGGTCGGCAGCGGGCTGGCCAGCAGATTTTCCAGACTACCCTGAATGGCTTCCGGCGCGCTGCAATTGATCAGGATCGCGTCCACGCCCATCGCTTGCAGCATGCTGATCGCGTCTGCCAGCGGCTCACCACTGCGCAGGGTCGCGGTCAGATCATCCTTCACCGTCAGCGAGACCCACACCGGCAAGCCGCTCTCGAGTGCGGCGGTGGCAGCGGCGCGAGCCTCGACGCAGGAAGACAGCGCCTCACACAGCAGGACATCGACCAGCGGTGCCTGCAATTCCACCAGCCGGCGATAGCTGGCCAGGGATTCGTCAGCACTCGGTGCGACATCGGGGCGATAGGTGGCGACCAGCGGCGGCAGGCAGCCTGCCACGCGCACATCCGCCTCGCCACTCAGGGCGATGGCATCCCGCGCGGCCTTGCCGGCGGCGGCATGAATGGCCGCGATCGACTCGCCGACACCCGCCAGGCCCAGACGCTGCGGCGTGGCCGTGTAGGTATTGAGCGTGATGACGCGCGCGCCGGCACGAATGAAATCGAGGTGCAGGTCACGCACCAGCTCAGGCTGGTCCAGCATCACCTGAGACGACCACAGCGGGGTCGGCTCACGACCGCTACGACGCACCAGTTCCTGGCCCATGCCGCCGTCCAGCAACACGACTTCAGCCCCGTCACCTGCACCCTTTCCTGCTTCCAAGTCTCGTTCCACACAACCTCCAGAGCTTTTTGATGTCCTAGCGTGAGCCTGACGACCTGGCGAGACCCGCTGGCCAGTCAGTGGCGGGCGAAATTCTACCACGCTCGACCCGCTTGCGGCCCTTGCTCACTGGAGCCAAAAGGCTGCCCAATGCTACTGTTGACGACACCCTTTGCCCCGCGCTGCGCTCGAGGCTCGTGCTCACGAACCTCTCGGCAGCCCATGTCGTGCAAGAAGCCCCACCCCGTTCAATCAAGGAAGCCTGCCTTGCTGTTGCCGAGCCCCTTTCGTCCCCGAGCCAACACTGCCAACGACGCGCCCCAGGTGCGTCTGGAGCGTGAGGGCCGCGACGAGATTCGCCGCATTACCCAGGCCGTGGAGCGTGTGCCCTGGTCGGTGAGCCTGATGCAGATCCTGTGGACCGCAGGCCCGGTGACGCTGATCGGCGCCTGGGGCGGCTATCTGCTCGGTTACGGCAAGGAACCGACTTTCGAGAACTACATCTTCTTCATCTCCTACACCGTCATCACCGGTGTCGCGGGCATCGTGGCCAATATCGCCCACAACCTGACCAGCTCACGACGCTATGACCGCACCGAAGCCAAGATCGAGCGCGTCATCGACACCGTGCCGGAGCTGATTCTCGCCACGCGCAATCTGATCGTCGAGAGCCTGGAAGGCGATGCCCGCCGGCGTGAAGCGGCGGCCATGCTGCTGCGCAAGCAGGATCTCGCGCCGGAGGGGGTCGAGCTGGCGGCGCTGGAGCTGCTCGATGACCGTGATGCCGCGCGCATCATCAGCCAGATCGACGTCTACCGTCGCGTGGGCCTGCATGCGCGTATCCGCGACATGAACAGCCTCAACCGCGAATGGCTCGAGCCCCAGTTCAATGAGCTGGCCGAGCTGGCCCCCGAGGCCATCGGCCTGCTGCGTGAGCGCTTCGAAGGACGCGCGCCCGACCTGCACAGCGGCGTGCCGCGTGACGAGAACTTCATCGAGCGTGTGCTGGCGGCCATCGAGCAGGACAACGACCTGCTGATGACCCTGCAGGACGTGGAGGAGATGCTGATTCTGGCCTTCGAGCTGATCAGCGGGCGCAAGATCCCGCTGCTGACCTTCGAATACCGTGGCCGCTGGAAGCTGGCGCGCGCGCTGGACAACCTCGAGCATGCCCGCTCGCGTTATCGCATTCGTCAGGCCACCGGCCTGTCACGTCTCAAGGCGCTGACGGTCTATCTGGCCGAGCAGTCCGGCACCCTGGTGGAGGATGCCGCCTCCGGCCTGCGCGCCGAGGTACTGCTGGAGCGCTCCACCCAGGCGATGGACGCCCTTGCCGAACAGGTGACGCATCTGGCGATCGCGGTCAATGAGGGCGATCGTGAACACCGCGCCGCGCTGCGCTCGCGGGCCGACATCCTCACCAACGCCATCCGCCTCTACAAGACGGTGACCAATGCCTACGAGCAGGTCGGGCGCAGCCACGCCGTCTTCCTCAAGATGTCCAAGCGCTGGGAGAACATCGCCTCGCAGATGTCCGATGACGCCACCCGCCTGCGGGTCGGCCCGGGCCGCCGTGGTCTGCGCATCCAGGAAAAGACCATCGCGCTGGACGATGAAGCCAAGGCGGAGGTCTGCAAGCATCTGGCCGATCACTTGAACGAGAGCCGCATCAAACGCGTCGACAGCGAGATCGCCTACCAGGCGCGCGAGACGGTGCTGCGGGTCGGTGTCGACAAGGCCAAGGCGATGGCGGTCGAGATCGCCCTCGCGCTGGAGCCCCACATACACCTGTCACGCCCGGCCGTGCAGCGCGCCATCAATGGCTCCAACGCCGCCTATTTCGGCCAGCTGGAGCCCAATCAGTCTGCGGCGGCCAAGGCGGCGCTGGGCAGCGCCATGGTGCGCGAGATCGACGATGACCTGTCACGCACCGCCGAATCACTGGCCATCGCGCTGGTGCGCCACTATCGCGTCGAGCTGGAGCCGCTGGCCATCGAATTCCTGCGCGATACCTTCGGCGCCCGTGAAGCGACGCTCAACATGCTCAGCAACTATCAGCCCGCCGACCATCACCCGGTCAGCTATCTCTCCAATCGCCCCCCGCTGATCCAGACCGCCAACCGCGACTGGTATCGTGCCCTCGTCCAGGCGCGTCGCGCGCTCGACGACGATTGATCCCCGCCTCGGGCCAACGGCATACTGTATGGATCATCATATCGACAGCCTTTGACCGCAGGATGCCCGATGCGCCTGATCATCGCCGAAAAGCCCAGCCTCGCCCGCGCCATTGCCGAGGCGCTGCCCGGACGCTCAAGCAAGCGCGACGGCTATATCGATGCCGGTGACACCCGTGTCACCTGGTGCATCGGCCACCTGCTGGAGCAGGCCCCGCCGGATGACTACGACGAGCGCTTCAAGCGCTGGTCGCTGGATCACCTGCCGATCATCCCCGAGCAATGGAAGCTCAAGCCACGCAGCCAGGCGCGCGGTCAGCTCAAGACCATCCGCGAGCAGCTCAAGCTGGCCGATGAGGTCGTGCATGCCGGCGACCCCGACCGTGAAGGCCAGCTGCTGGTGCAGGAAGTGCTGGATCACATGCGCTGGCGCGGGCCGGTCAAACGCCTGCTGATCAGTGACATGAACCGCCCCGCCGTCAGCCGTGCCCTCAACAAGCTGGACGACAATCAGCGCTGGCAGCCGCTCTATGAAGCCGCACTGGCGCGCCAGCGCGCCGACTGGCTGTATGGCATGAATCTGACCCGCGCCTGGACATTGACCGGGCGTCAGGCCGGCCACGACGGCGTGCTGTCGGTAGGCCGTGTGCAGACGCCGCTGCTGGGGCTGGTCGTGCGCCGTGATGAGGAAATCGAGGCCTTCGAGCCCCGCGCCTTCTTCCCGCTGTGGATAGAGGCTGGCGTGGCGACGGGTAGCTTCAAGGCCTGGTGGCACGCGCCCAGCTCGCCCTGGCTGCAACGTCTGGCGGACAAGGGCACCCCGCTGCCACTCGATGACAAGGGGCGCCTGCTGGATAGCCGCCCCGCCGAGCGCCTGGCCCGCCATCTCGCGACCTTGACCACCCTCGGCGATGGCCATGTCGAAAGTGTCGAGGCCAGCGACAAGTCACAGCCCGCGCCGCTGCCCTATTCGCTCTCGGCGCTGCAGGTCGATGCCGCGCGCCGTTTTCGCCTGCCCGCCCAGAAGGTACTCGACACCTGTCAGGCGCTTTACGAGCGTCATCAGCTGATCACCTATCCGCGCTCCGACTGCCGCTACCTGCCGCACGAACATCACGCCGGCATGGCCAATCTGATGATCAGCGCCTGCGTGGGTGACCGCGAGCTTGAACGCTACAGTGGCGGCGCCGATTTCAGCCTGCGCTCGCGCGCCTTCAATGACAGCAAGGTCAGCGCGCACCACGCCTTGGCGCCGACCGGGCGCGAGCCGGACTATGCGCGCCTGTCGCGCGATGAAGCCAATCTCTACCGCATGATCACGCGCAACGTGCTGGCCCAGTTCTACCCGGCCTATCGCTATCGCGAGGTCAAGGTCGAGCTGCGCTTCGCCAAGGAGCCCTTCCGCGCCAGTGGCCGCAGCGTCATCGACGAGGGTTGGAAGGTGCTGTTCCAGCGCACTGCGGAGGCCGGGGAGACAGCTGATAAGCAAGACTCTGACAAGAAGGCCTCAGACAAGAATGCAGCCGCCGATGACAAGACCCCGCCGCCGCTGCCCGCCCTGACAGAAGGCGAACCGGCCTGCGTGCTCGACTGTGGTATCGAGGAGAAAGAGACCCGCCCGCCGGAGCCCTTCAATGACGCCAGCCTGATCCAGGCGATGATGAACATCGCACGTTACGTCGTGGATGAAGCGGTAAGGCGCACGCTGCGCGATGTGGATGGCCTGGGCACCGAGGCGACACGGGCCGGCATGCTCGAGACACTGATCAATCGCGGCTATCTGGTGCGCGAAGGCCAGGCGATGCGCTCCACGCGTATCGGCCGCGCGCTGATTCATGCGCTGCCGCCTGCCGTATCGCGTCCGGAGCGCACCGCACAGTGGGAGCAACGCCTGAGCATGATCCACGAGCAAGGCGACCCGGCGGCGCCCTTCTTGAGCGAATTGATTGTGGACCTGCGTGCGCTGCTCGCCGATAGCTCCGCCAGCCGCTTGAGCACGGCACTGGCCAGCGTCGGCGGTGCGACACCCGCGCCGCGCAAGGGCGGCTCGCGTCGCAAGGCCACCTCCTACAAGAAGCGCGCCTCTGGCAGCTCTTCTGGCAGCACTGCTGGCAGCAATAAGGACGGCGCTTCTCGTAAAAGTGCTTCCACCAGGAGCCCCCGCAAGCGAGCGACTGGGTCACGGCGCAAGACCGATAGCTGACAGCGGGTCAGGTGAAGTACAACCGGCCTTTCCCGCGCTCACGCACTGCTCTCCATGACAAGATGACGAATATGCACACAATGACTGATCTGGAAGATAACTGGCTGTGGATCATCGGCCCGGGTGCCATCGGGCGCCTGCTGGCGGCATCGCTGATGGAGGCACGCCAGCGGGAGCTTTGTGAACACGAAACATCAGCACTACCGCGTGTCTTGCTGCTGGGGCGTCAGGCAATGGCGGGGCAAGCGGTCGTGCTCGACATAACCACACCAGAATCGCTTACTATTAGCTCAAAGATAAATTATTCAACAACTGACACGCTGCAAGGACCGCCACCCAGAAAGCCTTCCGCTATCTGGCTGACGACCAAGGCCCACGGCGTACCCGCCGTCTGGCAGCAACTGGCACCACATATCACGCCCGGGACTCCCGTGACCTGCTGGCAGAATGGCCTGAGCGCTCAGCCGTGGCTGGCCGAACGCCACGCCAACCTGCTATGCGCCAGCACCACCGAAGGCGCCTGGTTGCCAGCCGAGACTGGCGCAAACACGACGCCTGACGCTGGCTCGACAGCGGATGACCTCCAGCACCTTAGCGTGCAACACGCCGGGCGCGGCCACACCTGGCTGGGCGCATGGCAGGGTGACGGTGACGGCGAGCCCGACAGCCAGTCCCACCAGACCGCTCTCCTGCAATGTGACTGGCTCAAGGCTGCAGGGTTTGCGTGCGAGCAGACGCCGGACATCCAGACTCGCCTGTGGCACAAGCTGGCGATCAATGCGGCGATCAATCCCCTGGTGGCACGCTATCGCATTCGCAATGGCCAGCTGCGCGACCGGGCATTTGCCCCGATGGTGCGCCAGGCCGTCGAGGAGATCAGCGCGGTACTGGATAGCGAAGGCATCTCTGCCCCGAGGGAAGGCTGGCAGGCGCTGGTCGAGCAGGTCATCCGCGCAACCGCCAACAATCGCGCCTCGATGCTGCAGGATGTGCTCGCCGGTCGCCCTACCGAGGTCGAGGCGATCCTTGGCCCGCTGCGCCTTGCCGCCTCCCGACATGGGCTGGCCCTGCCCTTGCTGGATGACCTCTACTGTCAGCTGAGCACGCCGCAGCGCTGAGACCGGTATCACGACCATCCCAGCGACTCCAGCCAGACAAGTTAGCGTCGCCTCTCTCCCCAGATGACGCGCATAAAAAAGACCCGCCTCGCGAGAGACGGGTCACAAGCAACAGCCAAGCTGTCGAGAGAGAGCAGTACTGGCAGCCTGTCAGCCTCAAGCACGACGGCGTGCATGACGTTGGCAGGCAACCGTTGGATCAGTGGCCAGCACTCATCCAGATATCAGGCTTCAGCGGTGGAAACGCTCTGAGGCTTCACGCGCCAGCTCGCGGATACCATCCCAGTCACCCGCATCGATCAATTTCTGCGGCGCGACCCAGCTACCACCGACACACATCACGTTCTTGAGCGCGAGGTAGTCAGCGGCGTTGCTCAGGGAAATGCCGCCAGTCGGGCAGAAGCGAGCTTCGCTGATCGGGCCACCGAAGGACTTGATCGCATTGACGCCGCCCGCGGCTTCCGCCGGGAAGAACTTGAAGCGACGGTAACCGTACTGCCAGCCCGTCATCAGCTCCGAGACGGTCGCGACACCCGGCAGCATCGGTACGCTGCTGGTCACGCCGTATTGGTACAGCGCTTCGGTGGTGCCCGGCGTGACGATGAAGTCGACACCCAGCCCTTCCACCTGGCGATACTGTTCCGGCGTCAGCACGGTGCCGGCACCGATGCTGGCGTTGGGCAGCGCTTCACGCATCAGGCGGATGGCTTCCAGCGCGCAGTCGGTACGCAGCGTGACTTCCAGTACGGTCAGGCCACCTTCGTAAAGGGCCTTGCCCAGCGGTACGGCGTCCTCGATGCGCTCGACGGCGATCACCGGCAGCACGGAGGCTTTCTGGCAGATGCTGTCGATCTCGGTGGTGCGAGTCGACGGAAGCTGTTTTTCAAAGCTCATGGCGTTCTCCTTGTGCCGCGGCCAGCCTCCCTTGTGGCTGGCCGCGGCCGATGTGATCAGGGGGCCCAGTAAAGCGCCAGCGGCGCGAACAGGAAGGCACGAATCGGCAGTTCACTGACCGCCTCGACGTCGCTCAGCGCGCGCGACAGCACGGCCTGCTTGTCGGTCCCCGTGAGATGAAGCACGGTACGACGCGTCTGGCGCAGACGCTCGAGAGACAGCGTGATACGCGCCTGCGGCACGCTGGGTGCACGCATCGGGACACAGCAATCCGCACTGGTCAGCGCTTCCTGCAGACGGTCACCATCCGGGAACAGCGAGGCCGTGTGGCCATCGCCGCCCATGCCGAGAATCAGCGCGGAAGCCGGCCAGGGGAGCGCCGCGATGCGAGCACTCACTTCTGCGCAACCGTCCTCCGGCTCTGCCTCGGCATTGGTCAGCGGATGGAAGGTGGCGGCACTGGCCGCACCGCTCAGCAGGTGCTCACGCACGAAGCGTGCATTGCTGTCATCGGCGTCTTCGCTTACCCAACGCTCATCGGCGAGGGTGATATCGACCCGCGACCAATCCAGCGGCTTGTCGCGCAGCGCGGCAAACAGCGGCTTGGGCGTGGAGCCGCCGGAAACCACCAGCAGCGCACGCGCTGACGGATCAACGTCGAGATCAGCACGCAAGGCAGCGGCCAGATACTCGGCGAGAGAGTGTGCGGTCTGTACGCGCGGGTCCTGCTCAGTCACGGTGGCGCTCATCTCAATACTCCTCATACCAGCTGCGACCATCGCGCGTGATCATCGCGATCGAGGAGACGGGCCCCCAGGAGCCGGCCGGGTAACGGCGCGGCGTGGCGGCGCGGGATTCCCAGCCATCGATGAGGGTATCGACCCAGCGCCAGGCGTGTTCGATCTCGTCACGACGCACGAACAGATACTGCTGGCCCTTGATGACCTCCAGCAGCAGACGTTCGTAAGCTTCCGGAATACGGCGCTTGGGGAAGGCGCTGTTGAAGTCGAGATCCAGCGGGCCCGGACGCAGACGCATGCCCTTGTCGAGACCGGAGTCCTTGGTCAGCACCTGCAGGGAGATGCCTTCGGACGGCTGAAGACGAATGATCAGCTTGTTGGCCGCCAGCGAGCGCTGGTCCGGATCGAAGATGTAGTGCGGCTGCTGACGGAAGTGGATCACGATCTGTGACAGCTTTTCCGGCATGCGCTTGCCGGTCCGCAGGTAGAACGGCACACCGGCCCAGCGCCAGTTGGAGACTTCGGTCTTGAAGGCCACGAAGGTCTCGGTCTGGGATTCGGTGTTGGCACCCTCTTCATCGAGGTAGCCCGGCACGTGCTGGCCATCGACGGCACCCGCGATGTACTGACCACGCACCAGATCCGTATTGAGACGCTCGCCGGTGATCGGGCGCAACGCCTTGAGCACCTTGACCTTCTCGTCACGAATGGCGTCTGCATCCAGGTTGGACGGCGGGTCCATCGCGATCAGACACAGCAGCTGCAGCAGGTGGTTCTGCACCATGTCACGCAGCTGACCGGCCTGATCGAAGTAGCCCCAGCGCCCTTCGATGCCGACCTTCTCCGCCACGGTGATCTCGACGTGGGAAATCTGGTTCTGATTCCACTGATTGCCGAACATCGGGTTGGCGAAGCGTAGCGCGATCAGGTTCTGGACGGTTTCCTTGCCCAGATAGTGATCGATTCGATAGATCTGGGATTCGTGGAAGACGGCGCCGATCGCGTCGTTGACGACGCGCGAGCTCTCCAGATCAGAACCGATCGGCTTCTCGACCACGACACGCGAGTGCTCGTCGAGGCAGCCAGCCGCCTGCAGATTGCTGCTGATGTCGCCGTAGATACGCGACGGTACGGAAAGATAGATCATCAGCGGGCGCGGCGACGGCTTGCCCTTTTCATCCACACGCCAATCGGCAATTGCGGAATAGCCTTCCACGGTGCTGAAGTCCAGCGCCGCATAGCTGATGCGAGAGAGGAAGCGCTCGATGCATTCCTTCTCGAGGTGTTCCGGCTTGACGCGCTCCTTGAGCGCCGCCTGCACGGTGTCCTTGAAGGATTCGAGGCTGACATCCTGACGCGCCAGACCGATCAGGCGAGTTGCCTTCTCGAGCAGACCGTCACGGTCGAGGTGATAGAGGGCTGGATATAGCTTGCGCTTGGCGAGGTCGCCCAAGGCGCCGAACAGGGCAATATCCACGCCCGGAATGATGTCGGAACTCATGCCGCCGATTTCTCCCGTCGAAACTGCCCTGTATGCCGAAATGACCGACAAGGTGGGCGACTTCGAACCCGCTTCCTGGAAGGCTGCGCAGGCTGGCGCGGCGAGGAGAGGCTCGAATGACACACGGCACCGGGAAGGCGTTGGCGATACATGGCTGGTTATATTAACAACAAATGTAGCGATAACGCCGCTGTCACTCAAGACAATTCGCCCCACAAATAGGTAAACTTACCTAAAAGTGGTAGTCAGCGGCGCTTTCGCTTTCACCTCGTCCTTCGCGCCCCTGGATCAGCAAGTGACCCAAAGAGATGCTTGGCCTACCAGACGAGTGAGGCTAGGATGCCCAGATTACGTAGTTATTTCACTACACAATGGCAGGGTAACAGGCGAATGGCAGTACACGACCTCATCAATCGCATCCGTGAACGTCTCGACGAGCTCAATCGCTCCGAGCGCAAGGTCGCCGACGTCATTCTGGCGGACCCGGCTGCGGCCACCGGCATGAGCATCGCGGCGCTCGCTCAGGCCTCACTGGTCAGTGAGCCGACCGTCAACCGCTTCTGTCGCAACTTCGATGCCAAGGGCTTCCCCGACTTCAAGATCAAGCTGGCCCAGAGTCTGGCCGGCGGCACGCCCTATGTGTCACGCAGTGTCGATCAGAACGATGATGCCGCCGCCTATGGCGACAAGATTCTCGGCGCCACCGTGGCCGCGCTCGACGATGCCCGTCGCGCACTGGACCCCAGACGCATCGAGCGCGCCGTCGACTACCTGAGCCAGGCCAAGCAGATCTGCTTCTTTGGCCTTGGCGCCTCAGGTCCGGTCGCGGCGGATGCCCAGCACAAGTTCTTCCGCTTCAACCTGCCGGTCATGGCCTATGAAGATGTGCTCATGCAGCGCATGGTGGCCGCCGCCTGCCATACCGGCGACGTGATCGTGATCATCTCCTACACCGGACGCACCCGCGAGCTGGTCGATATCGCCAAGCTCGCACGCAGCAATGGCGCCGCGGTACTGGGCATCACCGCACCGGACTCTCCGCTGGCGCGCGAGTGCACCGAGGTGCTGGAAGTCATGGCGCCGGAAGACACCGATATCTATATGCCGATGACCTCACGCATGATCCACCTGGCCCTGATCGACGTGCTGGCCACCGGCGTGACGCTGCGCCGCGGAGAAGACTTCCAGCAGCACCTCAAGAAGATCAAGGACAGCTTGAAGGACACCCGTTTTCCACCGGAGTCTTGAGCACTAGCCACCAAGTCATCAGCCCCAGCCACGGCAAATGAGCTCTTCCTGCGCAGCCATTCAACGCGCTACTGACTCTTCAGCATCACTTGAGCGATCCTTCAGGCATGGCGCGGGGCTTGCACCCGCGTGATCAAGACACAACAATACGCGCCATACCCCCTGACATGCGGTGCTCGCCGCATGGTGTCTCATGTCGTGAATCCTGAGGATGCTTCCCATGCGCTGGCTGGCCACTGCTGCTCTGACCCTGATTTCCGCCCTTCCCATGACCATGAGTCTGGCTCAGGCCGACACCTTCAAGTTCACGGCAATTCCAGATGAAGACGAGTCACGCCTGGTCGAGCGTTTCGACAAGGTCGCCGACTATCTGGAAGAGAAGCTGGGCGTCGATGTCGAGTATGTGCCGGTCAAATCCTACAGCGCCGCCGTCAGCGCCTTCCGCAATGATCAGATCCAGATGGCCTGGTTCGGCGGTCTGACAGGCGTTCAGGCGCGTCAGATGGTGCCGGGCTCCGTCGCCATCGCCCAGGGCGTGGAAGACGCCGCCTTCCGCAGCTACTTCATCGCGCGTCGCGACCTCAAGCTGGCCGGCGATGCCGCCGAGCCGCTGGACGCCCTGCCCGACTCCCTCGAAGGCCACTCCTTCACCTTCGGCGCCAAGACGTCCACTTCAGGCCGCCTGATGCCGGAATACTATCTGCGCGAGCAGTTCCAGCAGGCGCCGGACGCCCTGTTCAGCCGCGTCGGTTTCTCCGGCGACCACTCACGCACCATCGCACTGGTCGCCGCCGGCACCTATGACGTGGGCGCGGTGAACTTCGCGGTGTGGGAAGCGGCCGTCAAGGATGGCAAGGTCGACCCGAGCAAGGTGCAGGTGCTGTGGCAGACGCCGGCCTACCCGGATTATCAGTGGACCATTCGTGGCGATGCCGACAGCCACTTCGGCGCGGACTTCACCGCCCATGTCACCACGGCTCTGCTGGACATGAAGGACCCGGACCTGCTCGAGAGCTTCCCGCGCTCCGGCTTCATTCCGGCCAGCAACGATGACTACGCGCCGATCAAGACCGTCGGTGAACAGCTCGGTCTGCTGCGCTGAGCTCATGACCCAGGAAACACCCTCTCCACTGCTGCACCTTTCGCAGGACCACCTCGGCCATGGCGCCGAGGTGGTCCTGCGTGATCTGAATATTCGCCTCCTGCCGGGTGAGCGCATCGCCCTGCTCGGTGCCAGTGGCGCAGGCAAGTCCACGCTGCTGGAAGCCCTGCGCGCCGCGCTGCAACAGCGCGACGTAGCCGCCGCCTGGTGCCCTCAACGCCAGGGGCTGGTGCCGCAATTGTCGGTCTACCACAACATCTTCATGGGCCGGTTGGACCAGCACTCACGGCTGACCAACCTGCTCAATCTGCTGCGCCCGAAACCGGCTCATTGGCAGGCGGTCGCCACGCTGTGCGAACCGCTGGGTATCGCCAGCCTGATGGAGCGCTCCGTCGAGGCGCTTTCCGGCGGTCAGCGCCAGCGTGTCGCCATCGCACGTGCGCTCTATCAGGGCCATGATCTGTTCCTCGGTGACGAGCCCGTCGCAAGCGTGGACCCGCATCAGGCCAGCCAGTTGATCCAGCTGATTCACGCCCGCCACACCACCAGCGTGGTAGCGCTTCATCAGCGCGAGTTGGCGCTCACTCACTTCACGCGCGTGATCGGGCTTGGCAAACAGGCTGACGGTCAGGGGCACGTGCTGCTGGATGTCGCGACCGACGGACTGACGCCTGGCGACCTGGATTTCCTGTACCCCGCTGCGGCGACCCGCGAGTCATCCGATGTCAGCTGACCCCTCCACCATGACGGCAGAGCTGCGCCATCCCCCTCGCTGGTGGCAGGCACGCAGTGACGGCGCGCGCCTGTTGCGCCTCGGCGGTGGTCTGACCATCGCCATGCTGGTATTGGTGCCCTTCGCCGATCTCTCCGTTACCTCGCGCGACCCTTGGCAGGAACTGGGCCGCATGCTGGCGGGTCTGGCGTCGCCGGCTCCCGGCGCGCTGGAATCCCCGCTGCACGCTCTGATCCTGACCATCGCCTTCGCGCTGTGGGGCACCCTGCTGGGCGCGCTGATCGGGCTGCCGCTGGCATTGGTCTATTCTCGCTCGCGTCTGCTACGGGGTGTCTGCGCCGGGCTGCGTGCGGTGCATGAGCTGTTCTGGGCCCTGCTGTTGCTGCAGGTGTTCGGGCTATCGGCCGCCACGGCGCTGGCGGCGATCACGATTCCCTATGCGGCGACCTTCGCCAAGGTCTATGCCGAGATTCTCGAACAACTGCCGCAGGCGCCACTCAAGGCACTGCCCTGGGCCAGCTCGCGCGCGATGCGCTTTGTGTATGCTGAACTGCCGATGGCGTGGCGGCGCATGGCCAGCTATACCCGCTATCGCTTCGAATGCGGACTGCGCGCCAGTGTCCTGCTCGGTTTCGTCGGCTTGCCCACGCTGGGCTTCTATCTGGAAAGCGCCTTTCGCGAGGGCCGTTACGCCGAGGCGGGCGCCCTGCTGTGGATCTTCTATCTGCTGATCGCCACGCTCCCATGGTGGGGGCACCGTCGGGTATTGCCGGTACTGGCCATCGCCAGCCTCTGGTGGCTGGGGCCATGGCCCGAAGTCAGCCCGACCCTGCTGTGGCGCTTCATCAGCCATGACATCTGGCCGGCGCCGCTGGTCAATGCATCATTCGAGTCGCTGACCTCGGGTGAGCTCGCGACAGGCCTGCTGCAGTGGGCCAGCCATCTGGCCGATCTGCTGCCCGCCATCGGCAATACCTTGCTGCTCGGCCTGCTGGGCACCGCCGGTAGTCTGCTGATCGCCATGCTGCTATGGCCGCTGGCCAGCCGCCATGTGGGCAACCGCCTCTCGCAACACTCGACCAACGGCCTGCTGATCTTCCTGCGTACCACGCCGGAGCTGATTCTGGCCTTCATCCTGTTGCTGCTGCTGGGGCCCTCGCTGCTGCCCGCCTGGCTGGCGCTGGCACTGCACAACGGCGCAATCATCGCCTTCCTGTGTGCTCGCCATGCCAACCAGATTCAGCTGCCGCCCAGCCGCCCGCAGGGCAAGTTCGAATGCTGGCTCTATGAGCTCAACCCGCGTGTCGCCCCCGGCATGTTCGCATTGCTGCTCTACCGCGCCGAGACCATCATTCGCGAGACGGCCATTCTCGGCATGCTGGGGGTGGTAACGCTGGGCTTCCATATCGACTCGAGCTTCGAATACCTGATGTTTGATCAGGCATTTGCCTTGCTGGTGCTCACCGCCATACTCAATATCGGCGTTGACAGCCTCGCGCGGCGCCTGCGCCCCAGCGGCGAGATCTCTGAGGACAGCTGTGTGTGCTGACTCCTGCCCTGCCTGCGCAGGGGTAGGCGCTGACTTCATGACACACCCGACTCCCCTTTGAGCGAGCCTTCCCATGCATCAATCGTCACCCGCAGATGCCGCCAGCACGGCAAGCGCCAAGCGTGAAGCACAGCGCATCACCTTGATCGGCGCGGCGCTGGATGGCGTGCTGGGTGTCGCGAAGCTTGTCATCGGCAAGCTGGTCGGCTCGCAGGCACTGATCGCCGATGGCATCCATTCCCTGTCAGACCTGGTGACGGATGCCTTCGTGTTGGTGGCGACTCACTACGGCCGCCAGGCGCCGGATCGCTCACATCCGTGGGGGCATGAGCGCATCGAGACGCTCGGCACCCTGGTGCTCGGCAGTCTGCTGCTGGCCGTGGCAGGCGCCATTGGCTGGGAAGGTATCCTGCGCAGCTGGGAGCTGATGTTCGGCTCACTGACCATTCCGCTACCCGGCGCGCTGGGCATCGGCATCGCGATCATCTCGCTGCTCGGCAAGGAAGCTATCTTTCGCGCCACGCTCAAGATCGCGCGCAAGCAGAAATCCAAGCTGCTGGAAGCCAATGCCTGGCACTCGCGCAGTGATGCGCTCTCCACCGTGGCGGTGCTGATAGGCCTGATCGGTACCCAGCTGGGAGCCAGCTGGCTGGATGGCATCGCGGCGGTCGTCGTTGGTGTGATGGTGGGCAAGATCGGCGCCTCATTGGCCTGGGAGGCCTCACGCGAACTGATCGACACCGCCCTGCCACGCGAACAACAACACGCCATGCGTGAGTGCTTGCTGACACTGCCGGAAGTGCGTGGCGCACATGACCTGCGCAGCCGCACGCTCGCCGGCCGTATCGTGCTGGAAGTCCACCTGCTGGTCGCGCCACGCATCAGCGTCTCGGAAGGCCATGCCATCGGTCATCACGCCGTGGCTCGCCTCAAGGCCGAATTCCCTCAGCTCAGTGATGTGCTCTATCACATCGACCCTGAAGACGACTCGCATCTCGGCCAGGCTAGCCTGGCGCAGCCCACGCTGCAGCAGCCCCTACCCCTACCCCTGCCCCTGCCCCTGCGTAGCGACATCATCGCCGCACTCGAGAAATGCTGGCAGCAGTCGCCTCTCTGGCAGGCGCGCAGCGGCCTTACCCTGCATTACGTCAACCATGCCGCTACATCTGCTGGCACCGACTCGTCAGCCCCGCATGTGGATATCCTGCTGGAGCTGCCGGGTAGTGCTACGCAAGCCGCCTCAGAAACGGCTCAGCAATGTAACCACGACGCTGATTCATGCAACGCATCAATCGCCGAGATGGAACGCCTCGCAGCGGGCCTTGAGTGGTTTGGCAAGCTGGAGATCGGTGTGATGTCACATATCCACCAGCGCTGAGGTGTGGGTTACACTGCAGGCAAAGGCAGGCATGGCATCCTGAACTTCAGAGGCAGGCTTGGGTTGATCCCTCATCGCTCAAGAGCGTTCAAGAGAGCTCAAGTCAAAGCCATGTAGACCAGAATTTACGTTCGAACTCAAAGACAGACATCCACCAGACAAGGAGCACGCCATGAGCAACGCATCCGGCGAAATGCACAAGACACGCATCATCAGTGAGCTGAAAGGCTTCATCCGCAAGCTGCTGCAAGACCCTAAGATTCTCGAGCAGTCACTGGTCGTGGCGCGAGCGCGCCTCAAGGAAGGCGCAGAACAAGGAAAGAATGAGCAAGCGGTGCTGGCCATCATCGCCAACGAGATTTCTGACACTACCAGCATCCATATCCCGGAAGATCCGGCAGAGCACTCCGATGCAGACAAGCTGTTCCTGGAGCTGCTGAAGGATGTGGTGGAAGAGGAAGAAGCGCTTTATTGATAGCTTTTTCACGCTATAAAAAACCGCCCTCAAGGGCTAATGCCAGTCAGTTAACACTGACTGGCATTTTTCTTGGCCGGATACTTCTGCGGCCGGCGCCTGACCGATCGAGGATAAGACCGTTCGCGTCGTTCCGGTAAAACGAACGACGGTGCCATGTCCAGCATCGACTGAATCACGCCGGGCACACGTCCCGGCGAGACCTGAAGTGGACCCCAGAATTCGGACCAGGCGCTAAGCTCTGATCATACCGACCAGG